>Ga0214473_10006587_pt1 | contig 13822 bp, 13 predicted proteins | sample RVTome_7_FD_203509 | JGI IMG/M metagenome (GOLD analysis project Ga0214473, IMG submission 203509) | Soil microbial communities from uranium-contaminated site in the Upper Colorado River Basin, Wyoming, United States - RVT98D197 | ecosystem: Environmental > Terrestrial > Soil > Contaminated >... | reverse complement strand
GGCTATCCACGACTTCAGATGCTGAGCCACCAATCCTTCGAGGGCTTGCCCTTCCATCTCTTCGGGCCGATCCAGCGGCCCTTGGGGTCTCAGGGACCTGAAAACGCCCGTGTCGAATAGATAAAATTTTGGATGCACAGATAATTTTCGCTTTGCCCTCTTCGTAAAGATCGGCACACGCCAGCCCAGCAGGATGTCCTCCAGAACTGCCACATAACCTTCTACGACCTTACGTTCCACCTCGGACTCCCGCGCGACGTTACTAATATTCAGAACCGAGGAATGCGAAAAGCTGATGGCCTCCAAAAACCTCGAAAAACCGCCAATGTTTCTAACCAGCCCTTCCATCTGGACCTCTTCCCGCAGATAAAGGGCGGCATAGGACCGGAGGACTTCGTCTGGACTGTCGGAGGCCAGGACTACAGGCAACAGTCCGTAACGAAGGGCCTGCTCAAAGTCAAAACGTTTTCCCAGCTCCGCCGCCATAAACGGATGCAGGGTGTGCAAGAGGGCTCGCCCCCCAAGCAAATCCACTCCCGTCCGTTTCAGTTTCCGTGCGCTGGATCCCGTCAATACAAACTGCCTTCCCTTCTTCGCTTCCATCAAGCTGTGGACCACCGCCAGCAGGTCCGGCACTCTCTGAACCTCATCGATGACAATCTGTTCCGACTGCGGGTTTGCATCCACCACCTCCGCGAGGCGTTCGGGTTTCGCCGAAAAGAAGCGTACCCTTTCCGGGTCGAGGAGATCGATATAAACAGCGTTTCTGAAATACCGATTTACGAACGTAGATTTCCCTGTGCCTCGGGGACCAAAAAGAAAAAAACTTGACCTGGGCGGGCGGAAAAATCTGTCTATCGTTTCCATATTGCGCCTCAAAATGGAACCACTGTTTCCTTTTTACCATATCCGGCCCCTTCAGTCAAGGCGTCATTAAATGGGTCGGACCCAAAATGTGCCTCTAAGAGGGTCGAGTTGCCAAGAGCTAACCGACACTCACTTCCAAGTTATGTCTGGCATATCACACATGGTCCGACCCGAAATTATGCTCGCCCCTCGTTAGGCGTTTAATTAACGGTGTGATATAATTACACAAATGAAAATAGAATGGGATCCGAAAAAGGCCAGAGCAAACTTGAAAAAACACAAGGTCTCATTCGAGGAAGCCGCAACAGCCATGAGTGACTCCATGGCAGTAACGGGTGCTGATTCAGGTCACTCAATGACCGAGGGTCAATATATTACCTTCGGAATTTCAGAACGAGGTGGGTTATTGGTTGTGGCTCACACGGAGGAAGGGGGCCCTCGATCAGGAACTCAAACGAGCAGAAAAAGAGGGAGACTCCTGAGGGGTATTTCCTTCCGGGTGAATGGTAAGGCAAGCACATGGCCGGACGGCTTCTGATGGCTGCCATGTGTTAAGGGTATTCCTGCAACGTTGGAGAGATCTCCAGAACTGCGCGAAGCCGCGTGGGAAAAAACCCCGAAAAAAGAAATGGTGCAGGTGGGTTTGCACCACTTCTGCACCAGGTAAAAAGTGATATAAGTTATTGAAATTATTGGTCGGGGCGAGAGGATTTGAACCTCCGACACCTGACACCCCATGCCAGTGCGCTACCAGGCTGCGCTACGCCCCGACTACCGACCTGAAGTGGAGATTGAGGAACTGAGGAATTTATGGGTTGTAATTCCTGGATTCCTGGATTCCTAATTCCAAACTTCTTACTTACTATATTCAATTTTTCGGAAAATGTCCAGAAAAATTAGTGAATCGCAAGAGGCTTCGGAGTTCCCTTTCAGTTGACGAGGACGGCCGTTCCCTTCGCCCCCACCAGCAACATCACCATATCATGATGGATACCCAGAAGTTGATAAGCAATATCCACTCCAACGATCGCATTCCCTCCCCGGTCGACGGTCTCGTCCTCGATGGCCCTGATCGATAGTTCTCTTCCCTCGCTTATCTTCTCAGCCCACGAAGGCGCATTGACCTTGTTAAACTTTTCCAGCCCCATTTTCCCCACGCTCAGTCCGAAAATGTGCTCGTGGGAAACGAGCCCGAGTGTCTTCACGATGTTGCGATTCGCGACTTCGGACGTGCTGACAGAAAGGATCTCTTTCCTCTTCTGCCCCTTCTCTAAAAGTTTTTTCTTCTCGCCTTTCCCCTTCTCGGAACAGACAGAACACATCTCAGGCAATGACTTTCCCGCCTCTTGAACGTACGAATTCCCGCACGAAGTGCAGATCACAACCCAATTCATCCCTCTCCCTCTTCGGACTTCTTTTGCTCCATCCCATAAGATTTGGCCGCCTTGTCTCTCGGGGAAAAGATGAGAAGCGCAATGGTGAACATAATGATAGACAGCAAAAAGAAGAGCAACAAGATGGAAAATAGGAAGAGCAAAGTAACGATCACATTTGACATCAGCTACTCCAGCATTTTTCTAATTCCCTTCAACTCCTCTCGCACTGCAATCAGCAGTTCATGATCTTTTTCAGTCGATCCTTGCTCCGTCCTTCGCGGATTCATCTGTTCTTCTTTCCGCCGCTCGATATCCCGAACCCTTCTCTTCGCCCCGGCTATGGTAAAGCCTTCGTCATAAAGAAGCTTTTTGATCCTCAGGACAAGGTCCACGTCTTTTTTCCGGTAAAGCCGCTGAAGAGATCCTCCTTTATAAGGTTTGATGACCTTAAATTCCGACTCCCAGTAACGAAGGACATGAGGCTTGAGGCCCGTAATCCGACTTACCTCCCCGATCCGATAATAGAGCCTTTCGTGGGAAATGGAATTCTCGTCCTGCAACTTTCCGCCCTCCGGGGAGAAAGGAAGCTCCCCGCCCCCAGAGGCTTCCCGGTAAGGTATAACTCATTGATAGAGTGCCCCTTGCCCCACCTATCCCGCTATCAGCAGGACGGGGTTTGCGGGGTACTTGCCGGTCAGGCCTCAGCCGGGGCTTCCTTCTTCGTCTCCGACTGGTTGATGGCGGATTTCAACACCTGGCTTGGTTTAAAGGTCAAAATCCTTCTCGAGGTGATCTCTATGTCCTGTCCGGTTTGAGGATTCCGGCCCCGCCTCGACTTTTTCTTCCGGACAACAAAATTCCCGAACCCGGAAATCTTGATCTTTTCTTCGTGCTGCAGGTTTTCCTTGATAATGTCAAAGATGGATTCCACGATTTTGGCCACCTCTTTTTTTGAAAATCCCACCTTCTCGTAAATGTCCTGAACGATGTCCACCTTCGTCATGCTCCGACTCCTCCTTTCCTTTATTGAGACTTCTGAAAAAGTCAGAAACCTCTCACCTATGATCTCAATTCCACCTTAAAAATATCTTTCAACCGGGAAATCAACTTCTCATGGTCCTGATTCACCTCTTCGTCCGTCAACGTCCGATCATTAGCCTGGTATCGAATCCGGAAGGAGACCCCGTTCTTCCCTTCGGGGATGGGAGGCCCACGGTAAATGTCGAAGAGGGTGACCTCTTCAATGAAGGGATGCTGGAAGGCCCTGATGGCTTCCACGACCTCTTCCACCTCCAGGGTATCATCAATCACAAGTGAGAGATCCCGATAAACGGCCGGGAATCTGGGCAGAGGCCTGAGCCATTTCCCTTCTCCTGCACGTTTCACCAGTTGCTCGAAATCGATTTGGAAGAAATAAGCCCGTCCGGGAATTTCATAGCGCTCCAATACTTGGGGATGGGCCTCTCCCAGCACACCCAGGACTTCCTCTCCGAAAAGGACCCTTGCCGCCCTTCCGGGATGGAGAAAAGGAATCGGATCCCCGCCCTTCCTACACTTTACACCCTCGATTTGCAGGGCTTCCAAGAGGTCTTCGACACATCCTTTGATATCATAAAAATCGATCGGCCTCGGAGCAGAGGCCCAGTGAAGATCTCGATCGGCTCCCATGGCCAAACCCGCCAGGCACTTCACCTCTCCGGGAAGCCCCTCCCCCTTCCCAGGAGAGAAAACCTTTCTCAACTCAAAGAGCTTCAGATTCAAGATTTTCCGTGAGACGTTATAGCGGGCGGTCTCCAAAAGGCCTGGGAGAAGGGTCGTTCTCATAACCGAAAGATCTTCGCTGAGGGGGTTGAGAATTCTAAGATGCTGCCTCTTCGGATCGTCAGGCAAGAGGCCGATCAGATCCCAGCAGGAGGGAGACGTGAAACTGTAATTAACCACTTCATGATAGCCGTGGTGGATGAGAACTTCCAATGCCTTCCTCTCGAGAAGCAGCTCCTTACCCAGTTTTGCCGGGGAAGGTGGACTTTTGGGAAGGGTGATCGGAATCTTCTCATACCCATCCATCCGGGCAACTTCCTCTATGAGATCGATCTCTCGCTCCAGGTCCCTTCGAAAAGGAGGAGGGGTTACCAGGAAAACGTCCTCATTTTCTGCGCCGACTTCCAATTCCAAATCCTTCAGGTAAGTCTCCACGTCCTTGGCAGAAATCTCCGTTCCCAGGATCTGCCGGGTCCTGGGGACCCTCAAACGGATCGGATGCGGTTTCACGGGGCTGGGATATACATCCACCACCCCTTCCACGATTCGTCCTCCAGCCAGTTCCTGAATCAGCTGAGTCGCCCTGTTCGCTGCCGAGACGCAGCCTCCGTAATCGATCCCCCTTCCAAAGCGGTAGGAGGCTTCTGTTTCGAGACCGGTTTTTTTCGAAGTCTCCCGGTTCGACGCCGGATCGAAATAGGCGCTCTCCAGAAGCACGATTTTCGTAGCGTCGCTGATCTCGGAGTTAAGACCTCCCATGACGCCTGCAATGGCAACCGGTTTCACGCCATCGCAGATCATGAGCATCTCCCCGGTCAGAGTCCTCTTCATCCCATCCAGGGTGACGAACTCTTCACCATCCTTTGCCCTTCGGACAACAATCCTGCCTTCTTCCAGGAACTCAAAATCGAAGGCGTGAAGAGGCTGGCCGTATTCCATCATCACATAGTTTGTCACATCGACCACATTGTTAATAGATCGGATCCCCACCTTTTCCAGCCGATTCCGCATCCAGTAGGGGGAAGGCCCGATCTTGACCCCTTCGATCATCCGGGCCACATACCGGGGACACAGATCCGGATCCAGAGTAGTCACAGAGGTCTTGCGGTGGATCTCCTCTCCTGCCTCGGAGAGGGATACGAGAGGATATCTCATCTTCTGATGGGTCAAGGCAGCAATCTCACGGGCCACTCCGATTACACAGAGACAATCCGGACGATTCGGAGTGATGCTGATGTCGAGAAGGGTATCCTTCAAACCCAGTGCCTCCCCCAGGGGGGCGCCTGAAGGGAGAACAGACGGAAGGATCATGATTCCACTGGCATCGGCGCCCAGGCCAAGCTCTGTCTCCGAGCAGAGCATCCCCTCGGAGGCCACACCCCGGATCTTCGATCTCTTTATTTCCATCCCGTTCAACAACCGCGCCCCGGTAAGGGCTAAGGGAACTTTCTGTCCTTCCCGGATATTGGTCGCACCGCATACCACCGAATATTTCTCCCGGTCCGTTTTCACATCGACCAGAGAAAGCCGGTCGGCACCCGGGTGCTTCCGAATGGAGTCGATGTCGGCCACCACGATTTTATCGAACCCTTCGCCCGTTAAAGTGGCTCCTTCAACCTCGAGCCCGGCCATGGTCAAAAGATCGATCAGATCTTTGATCTCGATTCGGATGTCAACGTAGTCCTTGAGCCAGTTCAGACTTACCTTCATGCACTCCTCTCGGAGAGTTATTCGTTCGGAGTAGATTCCAATTCTCCGAACTCAGAACTGTTTGAGGAATCTCAGATCGTTTGTGAAGAAGAGGCGAATATCGTTGATGCCGTATTTGAGCATCGCGATCCGTTCGACACCCATGCCAAAAGCAAAACCGGTCACCTCTTCAGGGTCATAGTCTACAAACCCAAACACGGCCGGGTCGGTCATCCCGGATCCCAGGATCTCCAACCACCCCGTATTGGAGCAGACACCGCATCCTTTTCCTCCGCAGATAAAGCACTCGATGTCGACTTCTGCGCTTGGCTCTGTGAAAGGGAAAAAACTGGCTCGAAACCTAAGCCTTGTCTTTTCGCCGAACATCTGGTGAACGAAATAAGTCAACACACCTTTCAAATCGGCAAAGGTGATCCCCCGATCCACCAGAAGACCTTCAACCTGGTGAAACATCGGAGAATGGGTAGGATCTGAGTCCCGCCTATAAACCGGGCCGGGAGAAACAATGCGGATGGGAGGCCGCCTCTTCTCCATCGTCCTCACTTCCATCGGAGAGGTATGGGTCCTCAAGAGCACCTCATCCGAGATGAAGAAGGTGGCCTGCATTTCTCTGGCAGGATGCCCTTTTGGAATATTAAGGGCCTCGAAATTGTAATAATCCAGCTCTACTTCCGGGCCTTCCACCACCTCGAAGCCCAGACGAGAGGAGATATCGATGATCTCTTCCAGTGTTTGGGTGATTGGATGTTTCTTGCCGATGGGGGTCCGTCTTCCGGGAAGCGTGATATCAACCTTTTCCCTCGCCAGGGCTTCTTCCCTTGCCCGCTCCCGAATGTGCACGAGGGCCGCTTCGATCTCCGCCTCCAGCTCGGCCTTGATCTCGTTCGCCCTTCTGCCTATCTCTCTGCGGTCCGCATCAGGAAGAGTTCCCAAAAGCTTAAGAAGAAGGGTGAGTCCTCCTTTCTTTCCCAAAACCCTTACCCGAATCTCCGAGACCTCTTTTTCAGTAGACGCCCGAGAGAGAAGAGCTAATGTCTCCTTCTGGAGATTCTCCAAGTCCTCTTTCATGTCAGGAATCCGCACCGCGTAAGATTTGGGACTGTGCTACTCTTTTTGGGCAGCGCCTGCTTTGGCCATTTCAGCAATCTTAGAAAAAGCCGCGGGGTCGCTCACTGCCAGATCGGCCAATATCTTCCGGTCCAGTTCAACATGAGCCTTTCTCAACGCCTCCATCAGACGACTGTAAGAGAGCCCATGGAGTCTTGCCGCTGCATTGATGCGAGTGATCCACAGTCTTCGGAACTCTCTTTTCCTTGCCCTTCGATCCCTGTAAGCATAGGCCAGAGCCCGATGGACTGCATCGACGGCTGTCCGGTAAAGCCGGCTCCTTCCTCCGACATAGCCCTTTGCCTTTTTCAGGACTCTCTTCCTTCGATCCTTCGTCTTTGGTCCGCCTTTAACCCTTGGCATAATGGATACTCCTTCCAATGAACTGACGCTATGCGCATCGCACTAAGCGCTTAGCGTTTTTTAAAGATAGGGCATTAACTCCCGTACCCTCCTCGAGTCCTTCTTATCGATTATCTTGGTGGTTCTGAGGACTCGCTTCCGACTTGCTGCCTTCTTCGTCAAAATATGCCGGGCAAAGGCCCGTTTGGCCTTTATCTTCCCGGTCCCGGTCTTCTTGAAGCGTTTTGCCGCTCCGCGATTGGTTTTCATTTTTGGCATGCTATTCTCCTTTGTAGAATGCGGAATCGTTCAAATACGGATTTCGGAATTCGGATTTCGGAATGAAAATCATTCAATTCCGCAGTCCGCATTCTGCATTCCGAATTCTAATTGATATGACGCTAGGGTGTTTTTGCGCCCAGGGGAGCCAGAACCATCACGAAATTTCTTCCCTCAAATTTCGGTAGTTGTTCAACCTTTGCCCATTCTTTGGTCTCCTCGGTAATCCGCTTCAGCATATTTCTTCCGAAATCGGGGTGGGCCAGTTCTCTCCCCCTGAATACAACAGTTACCTTCGTCTTATTCCCTTCTTTTAAAAAACGCTCTATATTCCGCACCTTGAACTGGAAATCGTGCTCCTCCGTCTTCGGCCTCATTTTCACCTCTTTCAAATGAACCACCGCCTGCTTCTTCCTTGCATCATGGGCCTTTTTACTCTGCTGGTACTTAAACTTCCCATAATCCATGATGCGGCAGACCGGCGGTTCCGATTTCGGAGAAACCTCCACCAGGTCCAACTCAAAATTGGCAGCCGCCCGAAGGGCTTCTGCCAGCGGTAGGACACCCAACTGTTTTCCCTCCGGGTCAATGACCCTGAGTTCTCTCGCCCGAATTTCCCGGTTAATTCGAACATCCTTGCCGATAAGCATCACCTCCTGATTTTTTCGCTAAGCGCATAGCGCTTAGCGTTTCAAAAAATTTCTTTAGATTAGAACAACAATTGCTCCTCCCGACTGGCATAATGAGCGATCAAACCTTACCCATTTTCTTATCGCCATGCGCTATGCCCTATGCACTCAGCGTCTTATAGGGTGGGATATTCCGACTCAACCTTCCTGGTAAACTCTTCGATCGAAATCGGTTTCAATGTCTCGCCGCTGCGCAAGCGGGGAGCGAGGGTCCCCTCCTTCTCCTCCTTGTCCCCCAAGATCAGCATATAAGGAATCTTCTGCATCTGGGCCTCCCGAATCTTGAATCCCAGCTTCTCATTCCGGAAGTCCCTTTCAACCCGGATTTCCTTTTGAATCAACTGCTGATATGCCTTTTCCGCGTAAGGGATATGTCGCTCTGTCACCGTCAACAAGATCGCCTGAACAGGGGCCAACCATACAGGAAAGGCTCCGCCATAATGCTCAATCAATATTCCAATAAATCTTTCCATCGCACCAAGGATGACGCGGTGCAGCATAACCGGGCGGTGCCGCTCTCCATCGCTTCCCACATAGGTAAGATCGAAGCGCTCGGGCATGAAAAAGTCGGCCTGGATCGTTGCGCATTGCCATCTCCGGCCCAGGGCATCTTTTAGCTTCACATCGATCTTCGGCCCGTAAAAGGCCCCCTCGCCCTCGTTGACGTCGAAGATGAAATTCCTTGTTTTGAGAACTTGATAAAGGGCGTCCGTTGCCCTCTCCCATGCCTCATCGGTTCCCATTGACTTTTCCGGCCGGGTGCTGAGTTCCATCTCGTACTCGAAGCCAAAGACCTTCATTACATCACCGATGAAGTCGATGATCGCACCAATTTCACCATCCAGCTGATCAGGCCGACAGAGGATATGGGCATCGTCCTGAGTAAAACCCCTGACTCGAAGCAGACCGTGAAGTTCCCCGGATTTCTCATGCCGGTACACGGTGCCGAGTTCAAAATACCGGATGGGAAGATCCCGGTAACTTCGGATCTGCGATTTATAGATGAGCATGTGGGCGAGGCAGTTCATCGGCTTAATGCCGTATTCCGCATCCTCCACCTTTGTGAAATACATCTTGTCCCGGTAGTTTTCAAAATGGCCGGACCGCTTCCAGAGGTCCAGTCGAAGAAGCTGCGGACCGATGACGATCTGATAGCCCCGCTTCAAATGCTCTTTTCTCTCGAAATCCTCCAGAATTGTCCGGAGCATGGCACCCTTGGGGTGATAGATCACGAGGCCCGGGCCCGCTTCTTCACTAAGGCTGAAGAGATCAAGCTCTTTTCCGAGCTTCCGATGGTCCCGCTTCCGGGCTTCTTCGACCATACGAAGATACTCCTCCAATCCCTTGGAGTCTGGAAATGCTGTCCCATAAACCCGCTGCAGAACCTGGTTCCGGGCATCACCTCTCCAATAGGTTCCGGAAACATTCAAAAGCTTGAACGCCTTGATTTTCCCTGTCGAAGGAATGTGGGGTCCCTCGCAGAGGTCCAGGAAGGTCCCCTGCTGATAGAGAGAGACTTTATCCGGAAGTTCTTCCAAATGCTCAACCTTGTAGGTCTCGCCCTTCCCGGAAAACATTTCGATGGCGTCCTGCTTCGAAACCTCGGTCCGGATAAAGGGGAGATCCTGCTGGACGATCTCGGACATCCTCTTTTCAATCATTTCAAGATCTTGAGGAGTGAAACCTCGATCAAAGTCAAAATCATAGTAAAAACCCGTCTCGGTAGATGGACCAAAGGTCAGTTTCGCACCAGGGAATAGTTCTTTGACAGCTTGAGCCATGAGATGAGCCGCAGAATGGCGCAAGATCTCCAGACCTCTTTTCGAATAGACGGAAACAAACGAGATCGAGGCGTCCTTTTCCACGGAACGGGAGAGGTCCACAAAAGCGCCCTCCAGCTGGACAGCCACGGCGTCTTTCGCCCACTCGTCCGCCAGTTCCTGAAACTTCTTCCCCTTCGGAACTGACTTCGTTACTCCATCGGGTAGTTTAATCGTGATCTCTTCCATCTTGCCAGGATTGAAACTGGAGAGGCATCATCCACGTGTTTATGAATGATGCCTCTTTAGACTCGCTTAGCAATAGGGTTGGTTTTCCGATAAGTTATATTTCACTTGGTTCAAGTTCGCTTTAAATGGTAGGCACGTGGGGATTTGAACCCCAGACTTCTACCGCGTCAAGGTAGCGCTCTCCCCCTGAGCTACGTGCCTGTCCGACTCCTCCCTGGTAGAGCTCTAAAGGCTCTCTTGGAGATTTCCAATTAGAAATCTCAAAAATCCTTTTACGAATAACAGGTTTTTCGAATATTGTCAAGAAAATTGTTAGGTTACATGTCTAGGCCGTGAACACCTTAGTTACCCCATTTCTTTGAAGAATCTAGTAGGAGGCCCTCCGTTTTTCATCCGCTATGGCAAGGAGGAGATGCTCTGTCGATAGGTATTCGTCCGACCAATCTCTCGGCCTCTTTCCATGCCGCGTTAAAGATTTCGTTCACCCGGCCCCAGCGCCTCTGCCAGATATGCGAATTCCTCGATGGTCAGGGTTTCGGGTCTCCGCTGTGTATCTAGCCCGATCCCTTTCAGTTTCTCCTCTAGGGCTTGAGGGATAAAAAGGCCAGAATGCTTTAAGGCATTCATAAGGGTCTTCCTCCGATAGCCGAAACACCCTCTCACCACTTCTTTGAACCACGCTGTATCTCTCAACTTCACTGCCGGCTTTTCCCTCCAGACGATATGGACGACCGCTGACTCCACCTTTGGGGGTGGGAAGAAGGCAGAAGGCCTGACCAGGAAACGGACGGAGGGAGTGGAGTAAAGTTGAACGAAGATTGACAGGGGACCATATTCTTTCTTCCCCGGAGAGGCAACCATTCTATCTGCAACCTCTTTTTGTAACATCAATGTAAGAGTCGAAAAGAACTGTCTTGCTTCGATGAAGCGGAAAAGAAGTGGCGTTGAAATTTGATAGGGCAGATTAGCCACGACCTTGAATACGGTTCGCTCACGGTCACCCAACTCTTTGAAATCGATCTCCAGGACATCGTGTCGAAGGACTTCGACATTCGGATCGTCCTTGATCTTCTTTCTCAGGATCTCAACCAATTTCTGGTCGATCTCAACGGCGATCACCTTTCTAGCATGATGGGCCAGGACAAGGGTCATCTCTCCGAGGCCAGGACCCACCTCAAGAACCACGTCCTCTTTCTCAATCCCGGCCGTCCGAATGATCTTATTCAGAATATTCCGGTCGATGAGAAAGTGTTGTCCCAAACCTTTTCGAGGAACCAAGCCATATTCGGCCAACTCTTTACGAATCGATACCATTGCTTGTTTGATCGCTATGCGCTCTGCGTTTCGCTAGGGGTGTACCCCATAAATAGAAAGGTTCGAAAATGATTGTTTCCACCAAAATAAGGTATTCAAGCGCTCTTCGAAATAGATCGTTATTTCTGTGGTGCACCACTAGAGCGGTAGATTTGCAAAGGCATTGAGACCGAGCGGCGACCGCACGCCTCTTTTCAGGTATTCGTATCCAACCACACCGATCATAGCCGCATTGTCTGTGCAAAAAATGGGGGACGGGAGATAGACCTTCACCTTCTTCTCCAAGGCTTCCTGTTTCATCCGTTCCCGAAGCCGATGATTGGCCGCTACCCCTCCAGAAAGGACCATTCTCTTTAATCCAACCTGATGGGCCGCCTGGAGTGTCTTTCTTATCAATATCTCAACGACCGCCTCCTGAAAACTGGCGGCGATATCGTTAATGAGATCCTCCGGATAACCTCCCAGAGGTTCAGGATGGGATTTCACATAATTTACGACGGAGGTCTTGAGCCCGCTGAAACTGAAGTCTAAAGAGTCCCTCGACAGAAACGCCCTGGGAAATTGGATGGCTTTCGGATCTCCCCGTTTGGAAAGCTCATCAATAATGGGTCCCCCTGGATAACCCAGGCCCAGGAGCTTTGCGGTCTTATCAAAAGCCTCTCCTGCAGCATCATCTCTCGTCTGTCCCAATCTCCGGCATTTCCCAAATCCATCCACACGGAAAAGGGAGGTATGCCCTCCGGAAACAACCAAACCCACGTAGGGAAACCTCGGGGGCTTCTCTTCCAAGAAGATTGCCGAAAGGTGTCCCTCAATATGATTTATTCCTATCAGGGGAATCCCCGTGGCAAAGGATAGGGATTTGGCAAAGGAGAGTCCGACCAGAAGAGATCCTACCAGGCCGGGCCCCTGAGTCACTGCAATGCCGTCGATCTCGGTCAGCGCAACTCCGGCGGCATCCAGAGCCTCCGTCACAATGGGCACGATCGCTTCGATATGCCTTCTGGAGGCCAGTTCAGGAACGACTCCCCCATATTTTTTGTGGATGGCAACCTGGGACGAAATGATATTGGAAAGGACCTTCCTCCCATTCAAGAGAACAGCCGCTCCGGTATCGTCACAGGATGACTCGATCGCCAGTATTTTCATCGACACTTATTTTAAAAAAGGGAGGGGATCTATGGGTTTGTTGTTTTTGCGGATTTCAAAATGGAGGTGAGGTCCGGAGGCCCTTCCCGTCTGACCCACCTTCCCGATGACCTCTCCCTTTTCCACCCACCTTCCCTCCCCGACAAGATTCACCTGGTTGTGCGCATAGATGCTAACAAACTCTTCCGAATGGCGGAGAATAATCACGTTGCCATATCCCTTAATCCCATTGCCTGAGTAAAGAACCACCCCGGGACCTGACGCTTTGATCGGTGTACCGAGCTGAGAGGGAATGTCAATCCCCTGATGTTTTCGCCTCTCGTTCTCTTCAAAAAACTCTGCACACGGCCCCTCAATGGGCCATATGAGATTCAGCCTGTTGGAAAGCTTTTCTTTTCCTTTATCGAGAGACTCCCTGACGACATCGTCGAGATAAATGCCCACTTCCAATAGTTGTTTTGCCCCGGGGATGAAGATCCGCTGACCCACCTGAATCTTGCCCGGGTCAGCAATGCCATTCAAAGAGGCGACCTCATTGATATCGACTTCGTAGGTCTTACAGATTCGATAGAGCGTTTGATGCCTTTCCACCGGGTGGTAAACACCCTCCCTCTCCGGCAAAGGAGGCTTCTCAACGGCCATCCTCTGCCTGGCGCAACCACAGACGACAAGCAAGGCGAAAAGAGAAAGGAACAAAAAAGGATGTTTGACCATTTGGTCTTAGGTTAAGGCTACGGTTACGGCAAGGAAGCCCGTTTTTGAACAATGAACGATGGACAATGAACAACGAACAAAAAAATAATGTCCCGCGCTTCGCGGGATTCATCGTTTATAGTTTAACGTTCATCGTTGTAATAAAACGGGCATCCTTCGACAAGCCTGTACTGAGCGGACCGTTCACCCTTCGACAGGCTCAGGGCGAACGGTGAGTCGAAGCGCCCAGGACGAATGGTTTTTCCCTGATCATGGTGAGCCTGTCGAACCATGCCCTGACCGTTAAACGTGACCTTTATTTCTATCTAATTTTTGACTATGCGACTACCCGACCACACGACTACCGGCCTTTTGAATTCTACCTGTTTGCTGAAAAAGTCATTTTGCGCAGGCCGCTCAAAAATGCCCAGATGCAAGGCGCCCGAAATCCTGAGGAGTGAGGCGTACTTGGATGTACGCCGCAATGACGAAGGATAAGGGCAACGCCGCAGATGGGCGTTTTTCA
>Ga0214473_10006586_pt1 | contig 13823 bp, 13 predicted proteins | sample RVTome_7_FD_203509 | JGI IMG/M metagenome (GOLD analysis project Ga0214473, IMG submission 203509) | Soil microbial communities from uranium-contaminated site in the Upper Colorado River Basin, Wyoming, United States - RVT98D197 | ecosystem: Environmental > Terrestrial > Soil > Contaminated >... | reverse complement strand
GGCTTTGACTCCCAAATGCTCCACCTATGATAAAGTTCTCGGCAATATCGAGGAAGTCAAAGCGAGGGGAGGAACCGTAATTGCCGTCGCAACGGATGGCGATAATCGCGTCAAAGAGAAAGCGGATCATGTCTTCTATGTCCCCGAGGCGCCTGAGGAGTTGAGCGCCCTTTTGATGACCCTGCCTCTCCAACTGTTGGCTTATTATATTGCTGATCTGAGGGGGTGCCACATTGATCAACCCCGGAATCTCGCCAAAAGCGTCACCGTCGAATAAACTCAATAACTTTTACTCAGACACATAAGCCATCTAACCCCACCCGCCCCTCCCCCCTGAGGGGGAGGGAAATCGTTATGTTCCTCCCTCTGAGGGGAGGAAATAGTCACGCGCTTCGCGTGATTCCTCCCCCTTCAAGGGGGAGGCCAGGAGGGGGATGGGGTATCTGTCGGAGTAGTATTAACTCATTAACTCAATAACTTATTAACCTTAGGAGAGGACAATGTCCGATTATTCCTTCAGCCCCGCAGGGGAAAAATTCCAATTACCTACCCCGAAAGATTACGAAATAGAGTATGACCGTTTAAAGGATCTCGTCAGTTCAAATCGTTCCGTGGGCCGCGAGATTGTCGTCGTCATGGGACTTGGTTTTGTAGGAGCGGTCATGGCGGCTGTGGTGGCGGATGCCGAAGATGGAAACGGACAACCTCTGAAGTTTGTGATCGGCATGCAGAGGCCCAGCAGCCGCAGTTTTTGGAAGATCCCATTGCTAACCCGCGGGATTCCTCCGGTAAGCGCAGAAGATCCCGAAGTCCCCTCGATGATTCACCGCTGTGTGAACGAAAAGAAAACGCTAACGGCCACTTACACTTACGACGCCCTCAAGCTGGCAGACGTAGTTGTTGTGGACATTCAGTGTGATTATTTGAAAGAGTCTTTGGGGGACGTCCGGAACGGTCGGGTGGAAATGGAAGCCCTCGAAGAATCCCTTGGGATTATCGGGGAAAATATTTCTCCTGAGACCCTGGTTCTCATTGAAACAACGGTGGCCCCGGGCACGACGGAGCAGATTGCTTATCCGATCATAAAGAAGGCGTTTCGAAAACGCGGGATAAACAGCGATCCCCTGTTGGCCCATAGCTTCGAGCGGGTGATGCCAGGTAAGAACTACGTGTCCAGCATTCGGGATTTCTGGAGGGTCTGCAGCGGAGTAAGCGAGGAGAGTAGGAGAAGAACGGTCAAATTCTTAAACGATGTTATCAATACAAAAGACTACCCGCTCACTGTCCTGGACAAGCCTATTGAATCGGAAACGGCCAAAATTGTTGAAAATAGCTTTCGGGCTACAATCCTTGCCTTTCTGGATGAATGGAGCCTCTTCGCAGAGCAAAATGGCGTGGATCTGGTCAAGGTGCTCAACGCCATCAAGGTGCGCCCCACACACAGCAACATCATCTTCCCCGGTCCCGGTATCGGTGGCTACTGCCTTCCGAAAGACGGCGGACTTGGACTCTGGGCATACCGTCATATTCATGGGTTTGAGGACGACATCTTCAGAATTACACCCCTCGCGATCGACATTAATGACACAAGGTCCCTCCATGTGGCTCAGCTCACCCGTGACGCTCTTCGCAACATGGGACGTCCTATCGCTTCAGCTGATATTCTGATTTTAGGGGCCTCCTACCGGGAAGACGTGGGAGATACGAGGTACAGCGGTTCCGAGTTGATCGTCAGACGCCTAACCGAAATGGGAGCCGAATTACGGGTTCACGATCCTTATGTTTCTCACTGGTGGGAGTTCGAAAAACAGGATGAGTATCCCGGTAACTCCCACAGCCTTAAAAGATTCTTCCGGGGCCAGGAGAAACTGAAGGACCTCGGTGTCGAACAGGACCTGAGGAAAGCACTCCATGAGGCTGACGCAGTCATCTTCGCCGTGAGACACAAGCCGTACCTGAATCTTGATCCGGATGAGGTCGTTAAAGATGCCGGAGGGGCGATCGCAGTGATTGACTGCTTCGGCATCCTGGATGACGAACAGATAAAACGCTACTTCGAGCTCGGGTGTGAGGTCAAGGGTCTTGGCCGCGGCCACGTCAGGCGGATTAAGGATCAGGTCAGAGAAGAAAGAGAACAAATGTTAATAATGTTAGGAGAACGTGAGGCGCAAACCGTAAGTGAATTACTCCCCCTCCCCACTGTGAGAGGGAATGAAGGGGCATAAGCGCTAACTCAGCAGGGGGCGGTGTGGGTTTCGAGCTAAGGGTCGAGAAGATTCATTTCACCAGGCCCTCCGTGGTGAAAAATCGGTAGGGGGAGGGAATATTTACCGAAATCTCAATTATTTTTGGTTAGACTTTAGTTTGTGCTATGCTTTCTGAGACTGAAATCGAAAAAATCAGATCCGTGGTATCGAGAAGGAGAGGGGTAGCCTATGCTATTCTTTTTGGTTCGGCCTTGAGACGCCTTCTCACCCATAGCGACATTGATCTGATCATCGGAGGGGAATTGAGCCCGGTCGAGAAGGCTGATTTATCGATGGAGTTAACGATTGCGCTTAGGCGCCAAATAGACATTATATCCCCAGAAGATGCGCGATGTGAGGTGGTCTTGCGCGCCTTTGCTTCCGGGATTCCAATTCTAGTTCGTGACAAGGGACGGATAAAGGAGGATTACCTCAAAAATTACCGCCTCAGTGATCAGAGGAATCCCTTGAAAAGGATCAGGCTCGAACGATTGAAAAGAGTTTACGGAAATGGTTAATCCAAGTGTCATCATGAAACGGGTAGAAGAGATCGAGAAGCATCTCGAACGGATACGCCCCGTCGCATCCCTCTCCTATGAAGCGTTCTTGGGAGATAGCGTAGCTCAGGACGTCGTGGAGTACAACCTGTTTCAAATTGTGAATCATTTAATCGACATATTTCAGCACACGGTCGTCGATGAGGGGTATGGATTCCCAGAGACTGCTTATGAAGCCGCACACATTCTCCAAGAGAAGGGGGTTCTATCACAGGAGGATGTGGAGATTTTTAAGCCAATGGTCGGCTTCCGGAACGTGGTAGGCCACGATTATGTCAATTTGGACAAGGAAATTGTTTATAATATCCTTACCCAGGGCGGAAAGGACGTCCGCGCCCTCCTCACTCGAATCGTTTCAAGATTTTTGTGATATGTTTCAGGTTTCGTGTTCCGCCTTCCAAATTTTCGCCTGTTCCCAATCACTTAATAACTCATTAAAGAGAACTGTCATTGAAGACAATGCTGAATTTTAAGTTTTGAACGTTGAATGGAGCAACATAGAATTCAACACTCAAGATTCAACACTCAAAATTAATAATTTTCAAATATTCATGACTCCGTCACCGCAGCACACGATATTATTAACCTTTGATGTAGAGGATTGGTTCCAGGTCGAAAACCTCAAAGAGTGTACCCCTGTTTCATCCTGGCCGGTCTGTGAACTGCGCGTCGAAAAAAATGTTCGTCGTATTCTCGATCTCCTCGACTCCATTAACTGCAGCACTGCAGCGCCGAATGAAGCCAAAACTCACAATTCAATACTCAACACTCACAATTCGCCGAAAGCGACCTTCTTCGTCCTCGGTTGGATTGCAGAACGTCTTCCCCATCTTGTGGGAGAAATAATGACAAGGGGCCATGAAATTGCCTCTCACGGTTATAACCACGAGCTTTGCGGAAAACAACCGGTTGAAGATCTGAGAAGAGATCTGACGAGAAGCAGGATGCTTCTCGAAGACATCACCGGGTCTCCTGTTTACGGCTATCGTGCCCCGAGCTTTTCTATCGACAATGGTATTCTTGAATTCGTCAGAGAGACTGGCTATCTGTATGACTCAAGCTTCAATTCCTTCGGGCTGCATGGACGGTACGGGCGGCTGATGCTGAATGGGAATGGAGGGAATGGGGGAAATGGAGTTCTCTTTCGGATTTCGGACGACTTTTTTGAACTTCCTATCAGCAACTTAGAGATTGGAAATCGAATCCTTCCCTGGGGTGGGGGAGGATATTTTCGGTTGTTGCCTGCGAAGTTGTTCAGATACGGGGTTGGGTCCATTTTGAGGAGACACGGAGCCTATTTGTTTTACCTGCATCCCTGGGAAATCGATCCGGGTCAGCCGAAAGTATCAAGAATCCGATTGTCATATAGATTCAGACATTATGCAAATCTCCACAAAACTCTCAACAAATTGTCAGACCTATTGAAACATCTCAAAGGTTGCCACTTCCAAACCTGTCATCAATATATTCACACTATGAAAATGGTCACAGGTCTTAGTTAAGGGTTACGGTTACGAAGCCCGTTTCGTTTAGGGTCCGACGGTTACGTGCAGGCACGCAGGCGTGAACTTCTCAAGACGAAAACCGTAGCCGAATCCTGTCCTGAGCCGCCGTTCATCCTTCGAGAACCTCAGGACGAACGGCGAGTCGAAGGGGACGATACGGGCATCGTTACCCTTACCGAGTTTAGATTTTGCTTTTTTGTTTTGGTCCTTACGCTATGCGCGATGCCCTATGCGCTATGCTATTTTCTAGGTAATGAATATATGGATGCCCCACACCTCAAGCACAGCAGTTCTCTAATCTCAAGCTGTATAAAACTTGGAATAATTACAGCCTGTATGGCATTCCTTTACGCTCCGGTAATGAAGATGTTGGTCTTCGATTGGATCCATTTGCCCGATTTCTCGCATGGATTTCTTATCCCTCTCGTCTCTCTCTATTTCGTTTACGAAAGGCGAAACCGGATCTCAGCGCTTTCTCCCTCCGGGAATTGGACCGGGTTAGGGTGGATCGTTTTAGGGGTTAGTCTATTACTTTTAGGGAAACTGGCTTTTGAGTGGTTTACCATGGAATTCTCCCTCCTGGTTGTCATCGGAGGGATCATTCTCTTTCTCCACGGCAAGGAAATGTTAAAGACCGTCTTCTTCCCCCTGGCCTTTCTGATCTTTATGCTACCCATTCCATCGATCATTTTGCAGAGGATTACCTTTCCCATGCAGTTATTTGCGTCGAAAGTAGCCGCGAAATCCCTCGATGTGGTAGGCATTCCTGTCCTGAGAGAAGGAAATATCCTTCTACTGGCGAATACGAGCCTCGAGGTGGTAGAGGCCTGCTCTGGGATACGTTCCCTCATCTCTTTGCTCGCCCTATCCGTTGTGTTTGCCTATTTCAGCCAGAAGCAGATGTGGAAGAGGGGGCTGCTCGTTCTCTCGACCTTTCCTATTGCCATCATTGCAAATGCAGCCAGGGTAAGCGGCACAGGCATCCTTGCCCATTACTACGGCGACTCCGTCGCCCAGGGTTTTTTCCACGGCTTCTCCGGCTGGATGATCTTCGTCGTTGCCTTTGCGTGTTTATTCATCGTAAGCTCGTTGATTGCTAAAATGAAAAGGCGATAAAAACTGGGTTTGCTCACCACGGAGACACGGAGGACACAGAGGAGAAAGAGTTTTTTTGGGTTTGTCGGGAGATACCGACAAACTCAAAAGCCTCAGCCTCCTCGGGAAAACTGAATATCTTGCCTGTGTCGAGGCAGATGGATTCATTGCTGAAGTGAGGGTTTACGATCAAATCATTGTCTCCCAATGTTCTGTTTATAGTCGAACTGAGGAGGTCTTTTTGAGAATCGTCGTTTCTCGAAAGTCTTTGGTTCACCACGGAGACACAGAGAGCACGGAGGAAGAAGGGTTTTTTTGTTTTGCCGGGAGGTACCGGCAAAACAAAATCCTCAGCCAGATGCATCGAAGACAGGACTTCAATATGGAGGCGTGTCTTATTCCCGAAGGAGTGGGGTTTATGATCCAATCGTTGGCTTCCAATGTTTTTTTATGGTCGAACTGTGGAGGTCTTTTTGAGAATCGTCGTCTCCCGATTCTCAAAAAAATAACCTTCCCTCTGTGTCCTCCGTGCCTCTGTGGTGAAATAGATTGATTTTGGTTGCGGCTACGCCGCGCTGTGCCCTCCGTGCCTGGGGTGAAACATTATATGAAAGATGAAGATCAAGCGGACATAAATCATCTTACAGGCGAAGTTATAGGTGCAGCCATTGAGGTTCATAAGAATCTTGGCCCTGGTTTATTAGAATCTGTTTATGAAGAATGCCTTTGCCGGGAACTTGATTTAAGAAAGGTCTCTTACGAAAGACAGAAGGAACTTCCTGTTGAATATAAAGGGATCAAGTTGGATTTCGCCTATCGATTGGACATGGTTATCGGAAACAGAGTAATTGTTGAGTTAAAAGCCTGTGAAAGTGTGCAGCCGATTCATGAAGCGCAACTTCTGACTTATTTGAAGCTGACAGGTACTAAAGTTGGTTTGCTGATTAACTTTAACGTGCCAGTATTGAAAGAAGGGATAAAACGGATAGCTAATTAACGTCCATGGATTCACCACAAAGACACAGGGGTCACGGAGGAGAAAGAGGATTTTGGGGTTTGTCGGGAGATACCGACAAACCCAAAAACCTGGTGACTATTGTTCCTTTGTCGTTGTGTTGCTCTGCGGAGGTCTTTTTGAGAATCGTCGTCTCCCGATTCTCAAAAAATAACGTTCCCTTTGTGGCCCCTGTGTCTCTGTGGTGAAATAGATTGATTTTGGTTGCGGCTACGTCGCGATGCGTGCACCGTGCCTCTGTGGTGAAAATACTCTTTAGGGCTTTTCTTCCATGATTCAAAACTCAAAATTCATAATTGTGATTTTAATCCTTTTATCAGGTGCGGCCTTAAATGCTTATCTGTCTTCGCCAGATATTCTACTTCCGCGCAAGAGCCTTTCCGAGTTCCCGAAGGTCTTTGGCGACTGGACCATGGTGAGTGAGCAGAGCATCGACGACAAGGCACTGAAGATTCTGCAGGTCGACGACTACCTCGTCAGGAATTACCGGAATTCCCGGGGGGAAATCCTTGGCCTCTATATTGGATATTGGAAATCGCAGCGGGAGGGGAAAGGAATCCATTCGCCGAGGCAGTGCCTTCCAGGCTCCGGGTGGGTTCCAATCGATGCCACCATTTGCCAGGTGCCTGTTGAAAGCGCATATAATTCAACATTCAACACTCAAAATTCACGATTAAATCCTTCTTCTAATTCATCACTCAACATTCAAGATTCAAAATTCAGTCCTTCGACAGTTCCCGTCAACAAGTTTCTGATGGGAAAGGGGTTGGACCGCCAACTCTATTTGTTCTGGTATCATGGGAGAAACCGCATCTATGCAAGCGAGTACGGGAATAGGCTCTATCTCATTTGGGATGCCTTAACCCGGAAAAGAACCGATGGGGCCCTTATCAGGGTCAATAATACGGTAAGAGAGAGCCCTGAGGATTCCCTTCAAACACAACTTGAATTCGTTCAGCTATTTGTCCCTGCTCTGGAACAATACATCCCGAATTGATTACGATTATGAAATGTTGAATTTTGAATGTTGAATTTTGAATTGTTAATTCTGGGTTGATTCACAATTCAAAATTCAAAACTGGCAATTGATGTTTTCACAATTCAAAATTCAAAACTTACAATTTCTTCCAGAGATTCGATTCATGCCGATCACCATTAGACCTTTTCAGGAAGTCGATAGACAGGCGTGGGATTCCTACGTTTTAAATCATCCCAAGGGGACGCTTTTCCATCTCATTGGCTGGAAGAATGTCGTCGAGAAAACCTTCAGCCACAAATCCTATTATCTCCTTGCTGAAAGCATTGAGAATGGCAACGCTTCACCGCTTGATAACTCATTAACTCATCCACTTATCAACTCAATAAACCCAACGAACCCAATGAACGCAATGAACTCAAGTAGCTCAAGTAACCCGTGTAAATCGATTGTTGGCGTTCTTCCCCTTTTCTCTGTCAGGAGTTTTCTTTTCGGCAGATGCCTTGTTTCCGTCCCTTTTGCTGCCTATGGGGGAGTATTATCCGATAACCAGGAGATTTCGGTTCAATTGCTCGAAAAAGCAAAAGAAATTACACGATCTCAAGGTTTGGAATATCTTGAAATCAGGGATAGAAACGGAGGAAATGACGATTTTGCAACGAAAGATCTTTACTTTTCCTTTCGAAGAGAAATATTCCCGGATTTAGACTCAAACGTGAAGGCGATTCCACGCAAATCAAGAAGGATGGTGCGTGTAGGAGAGAAAGAGGGGTTGAGTTTTGAATTTGGCCGTGACGAGTTAATTCCGGTGTTTTTTCAAATTTTTGCAAAAGGTTACCATCGTCTTGGGAGTCCGGTGTTTCCGATTAAACTATTTCGAAATCTGTTCCAGGAATTTAGGGAAAAAACGAATATCCTGATCGTTCGGAATCGCAGTGGAAACCCAATATCGGGGGTATTGACCTTCTTCTATAAAGATGAGGTTCTTCCCTACTATGCTGGTTCTCTCGTTGAATACAGGGATCTTGCTCCGAACGACTTCATGTATTGGCAGTTGATGAAACACGGATGTGGAAATGGATATAAGGTTTTTGACTTCGGGAGGAGCAAAATAGACACGGGTTCGTACGACTTCAAGAGACATTGGGGTTTTGAACCCGAACCTTTACCCTACCAATACTTCTTGAATGGGATACAAGATATCCCGAACATTAGCCCTGCAAACCCAAAGTTTCAACGTAAGATTGAATTGTGGAGAAAGCTCCCGTTTTGGGCCACGAAGTTATTAGGTCCACAGATTGTAAAATATATTCCATAGGCTGGTTACTGGTTCTGTGGGTTCATAGAGTTCGTTGAGTTAAATTCGACATAAGAATAATTCGTTTCGAAGAAATTGAAGCTTGGCAGGAGGCCCGCAAACTTGTCAAGATGCTTTTTGAAGTTATCAAAAAAAATCACAAGTTCAGAAGAGATTTTCGTCTGGTTAATCAGATTCAGGATGCCGCAGATTCTTCAATGTCGAATATTGCGGGCTCCGCCCCGTAGGTGGTAGGTCTGATATGTGTTACGTTTATGCATTGCAAAGGATTGTTAGAAAGCGGATCTACATAGGGCAAACTAAAGATCTGAACGCACGTTTGCAATACCACAATAATGGAGCGGTAAAATCAACGTCGATGGATAGGCCTTGGGAATTGATCGCTTTTCTAAAAGTTGAAAGTGTAAGTCAAGCAAGATGGATAGAAACAAACTTAAAAAGATCACGAGGAAAACGGATAAGATGGTTAGAAGAGAACAGGTTGTAGGCTACGCCCCGGAGGGAAGGATTTTCGAGGAGAGGGAACAAAGAGTTTATTCAGTTTCTTTTTATCTCTAAGAGCTCCGCTGCTGAAGTTCAGAGTCATATGTCGCACTTGATCGGGAATATATCTCTCAGGAAGAGTTTGACGTGATTTACAACCAAGCTGAGATCCTCTCAAAGAAGGACTCCGGGTTCATCAAATACCTTTGTTCTCTTGCACATAAACCCAATAAACTCAATAAACCCAATGAACTCAAGCAACCAAACGAAACAACGATCAGCAACCACTAGGTTCAAGACCGCATTTCGATGGAATGGGGGAAGGACCTATGCATGGCAGGCTGCGGCCGTTCTCCTGGTGTTGGTCTACATTGCCGGGCTACATTGGAGCAATGATGGCCTCTGGTATCAGGGGGACTCGCCGCGACATGCTGCAAATGGTCTCTTTTGGTGGGATTTTATCACCAGTTTTCCTGTAAATCCCATAAAGTTCGCCCTCAGCTACTACGCCCGCTACCCGGTGATCCATCCTACCGGCTATCCCCCTCTATTTTACTTGATCGAGGGCCTTGCCTTCGGGGTTTTGGGCGCGTCCCCATTTATCGCGAAAGGATTGGTGCTTACTTTTGCACTCTTGGGCGGTCTTTATTTGACCGCCTGGCTTCGGCGCTGGATATGTGAAGAAGCAGGATGGGCCGGGGCGCTGTTAATCCTTCAGCCAGGTATTATTATCTGGACGAACGCCGTCATGCTCAACATTCCATCGATGGCTCTGGGGCTTGCAGCGCTCTATCATGCAAGGCGATGGATCGAGACTCCGGCATCTCGCCATCTCTATCTAACTGCCTTCTTCGCTCTTGCGGGGATTCTCACATATATTCCCACTGGAATCGTGGTTTTCGTCATCCTGGCTTGGGTCCTCTTTGAACGCCGGTGGATGCTCCTCTGGGACCGAAGAGTCTTCATCCTTGGTTTACTCTCAGCCTTGATTTTGCTGCCGTGCGCGCTGGTAATGTTCCGATGGACCCCTACCCATTTTGGTTCGATCTACCCTACTTCTAAATTGGTGCAGAGTTTCTCCATGTGGACATATTACTTAGAGACAATACCCGCCCTCTTTACTGCTCCTGTGCTTGTTTTAGCAATGCTGGGTGCGGTTTTCGGTCTACGTCATCGGCGCTGGAGACAGGAAGGTAAGCTGTTACTGATTTGGTTCTTTGTCTGTTATATTGGATTTTCGTACCTTCGATTCCGAGAACCACGCTATGTTTTGCTTCTGGGCCCCCCCAGTGTTTTATTGAGCATGGTCGGTTTAGTTTCCTTGCTCCAATGGGGGGCAGAATGGTTGAAGAAACCCTCCTGGGTCTTCCTGACAGGAATGGCTCTACTGCTGCTGTTCCATCTTTCGCAAGCTCCGTTTGTTAAGGTGCCAACCGTGGATGGATTTCAGGAGGTGGTTGCGTTTCTCGAGAGAGTGGCGCCGGAGGAGATAATCTTCTATGACGGGAATTTTGACGGCGTATTAACCTTCTATCTGCGTGCGGGGGATCAATATTTTAAGCGAGGGGTTGTTCTGGGAAGCAAGCTATTGTATGCAAACACAATATTTGCACGTTGGCGCCTGACTGAGCGGGTCTCGTCACCGGCCGGGGTGGTTCAAGCTCTTCGTAAGGAAGGTGGGTGCAAGTGGGTGGCGATAGAGAGGCATGGGGTGGCAGACCGAGTGCCCGCTGCCAGATTCTTGCGCCAGGCTGCGACCGGACCGGAATTCGAGCTCGTCAAGTCCTTCCCAATAAGGACTCGTAATAACAAGACTTGGGTCGACGTATATCGATTCCTTCCTCCTGTCGAGAAGCCCGATAAGGTTGACTTGCCGTTCCCAGGCCTTGGAAAAGACGCTGTATTTCGTGTCAAGCCCATAGAGAAAAACTCAAAGGGCATTAGATGATGATTCCAAAACCGGCTTCACCAATTCCCTTTTCTTCTTTCCTCCGTACCCTCTGTGACTCTGTGGTGAAAATTTCTCTTGGACAAGAATGATGAATCCTTTAATCCACATTTCGATCATCGTTCCAGCGTATAACAGTTCAAGGGATCTTTATGAATGCCTTTGCGCTTTGAAGGCATCCTCCTATCCAGGTATGGAGATCATCGTCGTGGACGATGCGTCCATAGATGACACTTCTTCAGTCGCCGCCCGGATGGGAGTGCACGTTCTCCACCTTGGGAAAAACTCCGGACCCGCCGCAGCCCGGAACCACGGAGTTCATCATGCCCACGGCGCGATTTTCTTTTTCGTAGATGCTGACGTCATCGTCAAGCCGGGGACGGTTGGTCACATTATCGAATTCTTTGAAGAACATCCCGATGTGGCAGCCGTTTTTGGATCATATGATGTTTTTCCCCGAGCCAAGGGCATCGTGTCGCAGTATCGGAACCTGCTGCACCACTTTGTTCACCAGACCGGCAACCCTGAGGCTTCGACGTTCTGGGCCGGATGTGGTGCAATCCGCCGGTCGGCATTCGAGGCAATTGGCGGCTTCGATGAGAAACGCTTTCCGCGAGCCTCTATCGAAGACATTGAAATGGGGTACCGTCTCCGTCAGGCCGGCCATCGAATCTTCTTGGACAAAAGCCTCCAAGGGACGCATCTTAAACGGTGGACTCTCCGGTCCGTTATCCGGACGGACATCTTATGTCGCGCCATCCCCTGGACGCGCCTTATTATGCAAAGCACGCACATTCTCAATGACTTGAACCTCAAATGGGGGCAACGGCTGAGCGGGGTTTTGGTTCTTCTGGCTTGTTTGTTTCTGCCGCTTGCAGTGGTCCGGTTCGAGTTCATAGCTGTTTCTGCAGCTGCACTCCTAATCGTGGTCATCCTGAATCGAGAGCTCTACTCTTTTTTTCTCCGGCAGCGAGGGTTTCTCTTTACTCTGGTGTGCATCCCACTTCACCTCCTCTATTATTTTTACAGCATCCTCAGTTACCTCTATGTATGGATCGGGTTTAAGCTCACTCTTGTCCAAGATAAGTCCCTCACCGCAGAGACGCAAAGGCCGCATGGTTCGACAAGCTCACCATGATCGGGAAACCGTTCGCCCTGAGCCTGTGGTTCGACAAGCTCACCACATTCGTCCGATCATCCTGAGCCTGTCGAAGGAAGGGTGAGAGGCCGCCAAATAAAAAGTCCTCATTCAAGGCAATACTCGTATTTTCGCAGTCCCAGAGCCATAAAACGCACTCTGAATCAAATCCCGAAGGGTGAGAGGTTATGATCCAATCCCGCCAGAGGCGGGATTGGATCATAAAAACATTCCCTCAGCGCTCTTTGCGCCTCTGCGGTGAACCTGATTTCGGATGTGCTCAAGATCGATCCCCAATGAAATCACCCGAAAGGACGAACAACGTCCATCTAATTTGGATGCAATGAAAAAAGAAGGTTCCTCAGAAAAACAAGTCGTGATTATTGGAGGCGGTCCTGCTGGCCTGACGGCTGCCTATAAACTTTTCAAATCTGGCGTGGAATCTACTGTTCTTGAACAAGACCAAATGGTGGGCGGAATATCAAGAACGGTCAACTATAAGAACTACTATTTTGATATTGGGGGGCATCGCTTTTTTACCAAAGTTGGGCCCGTTGAGAAGATGTGGAAGGAAGTGCTCCGTGAGGATTTCCTCTTACGCGACAGGCTCTCGCGGATCTACTACAACAAAAAGTTCTTTTACTATCCTCTTCGTCCTTTAAATGCCCTGCTGGGCTTGGGCCTATGGAACAGTTTCCTGATTATTTTCAGCTATCTTTATGCTCAAATCTTTCCATCAAAAGAGGAGGAAACCCTCGAACAGTGGGTTTCGAATCGTTTTGGAAAACGGCTTTTTAGGACCTTCTTCAAGACCTATACCGAAAAAGTCTGGGGGATATCGTGCAGTGAAATCAGAGCAGAATGGGCCGCACAGCGGATCAAAGGGCTCTCTCTCGTTACCGCTCTGAAAAATGCTCTGACCGGAAATCAGAACACCAACGGGAAGAAGAAGAATGTGATCAAGACCCTCATTGATCAATTCAATTACCCCAAATTGGGTCCGGGAATGATGTGGCAGAAAGTCTCAAGTATTATACAGGAGAATGGTTCTGAAGTCTGCTTGGGATCGAAGGTGGAGGGTATCCGATGGTCAAAAAACAAGATAGACGCTCTGGAAGTAAAGCGGAATGGGAAAATGGAATTGGTCTGCGGCGGCAATTTCATCAGCAGTATGCCCTTAAGAGAAGCGATACAAAAGTTTAAGCCCGATGTGCCCAAAAGGGTTCTTGATGCAGCCAACGATCTCAAGTACAGGGATTTCCTGACCGTGGCCCTCATTATTCGTAAAGCTACGCTCTTCCCGGACAACTGGATATATGTCCATGATCCTGATGTAAAAGTCGGTCGAATCCAAAACTACAAGAATTGGAGTCCTTATATGGTGCCTGATCCAGGGCATGCCTGCCTGGGTCTGGAGTATTTTTGCTTTGAGGGTGATGACCTTTGGACCATGCCGGACGAGGAATTGATCGAGTTTGGAAAACGGGAATTGGAAATGCTGGGGTTTGCGGATCAGGAAGATGTTGACGACGGGGTGGTGGT
>Ga0214473_10006585_pt1 | contig 13823 bp, 4 predicted proteins | sample RVTome_7_FD_203509 | JGI IMG/M metagenome (GOLD analysis project Ga0214473, IMG submission 203509) | Soil microbial communities from uranium-contaminated site in the Upper Colorado River Basin, Wyoming, United States - RVT98D197 | ecosystem: Environmental > Terrestrial > Soil > Contaminated >... | reverse complement strand
CCCCGGAGTCGTAGTCGCCATTGCCGGCGTTGACGTCGACGGTGTCGGTGAACGCCGTGCTGCCCGAGCAGTCGGAGTCGTCGGGGCCGTAGAGGTCGAAGGTGATCGTCCCGGTCGGGCTCTGGCCGCCGGCGAGCATCGCGGTGTCGTGGACCTGGCCGCCGAGCGTGATGTCCGCGGAGGCGTTCGTAGCGACCGTCGGGCTCGCGGGCGACACGGTCACCGACTCGTTCGGGTCGTTGCATGCGGTGGAGGCGGGATCGTTGTTCCCGTCGCCGGAGTAGTCGGCGGTCCAGCGGTAGGTCCCTGCCTGGGTGGGCGTGAAGTCGGCGGAGTCGTAGTTCCCATCACCGGCGTTCACGTTGACGGTGTCCGTGAACGCGGCGGAGCCCGAGCAGTCGTCGTCGTCGGGGCCGTAGAGCTCGAACGTGATCGTGCCGGTCGGGTTCTGGCCGTCCGCCAGGGTGGCGGCGTCGTGGACCTGGCCGCCGAGCGTGATGTCGGGAGAGGCGGATGTTGTCAGGGTCAGGGGCCCCGGGTCGACCGCGATCGTGTGCGAGACCTGGGCGACGCTAGAGCCGTTGCAGTAGGCGGTCTGGCCCGTGAACACGAGCTCGTTCGAGCAGCCCTCGTCATCGGTGACGGTGAGCGTCGCGTCGTAGCTGCCTGCGGAGGCGTAGGTGTGGTTCGTCGTCGCCGAGGCGGTGGAGTCGGTGTCCCCATCGCCGAAGTCCCACCCGTACTCGGCGATCGAGCCGTCCGGGTCGCTCGAGCCGGAAGCGTCGAACGTCGCCGGGGAACCCGCCTCGGCGGGGTCCGGCGTGACGTCGAACGCGGCGACCGGCGGCTGGTCGGGGAGGATCGCGAGTGCCCCGGGACTGGTCACCGTGATCGCCGTCCCCGGCGTGTTCGTGGTCAGGTCGATCGGGATCACGCCGGATCCGGCGCTCGATACATAGGCGGTCCCGCCGTCGGGGGTGAGCGCGATCGCCTCGGGGTTGCCGTCGACGTCGATCGCCGTTCCCGCGGTGTTGGTCGCCGTCGTGATCGGGGTCACGGTGCCGCCGGCCTGGTCGGCGGTGTACGCGGTCGCGCCGTCGGGGCTGATCGCAATCCCTTGGGGGTCGGTCCCCACATTGATCTCCGTCCCCGCGGTGTTGTTGGAAGTGTCGATCGGGGTGACGCTCGAGGAAGAGGCGTTAACGACGTACGCGGTAGCCCCGTCCGGCGTGATCGCGATCGCCAGCGGCTCGTTCCCGACGGAGATCGCCGTCCCCGTGGTGTTGTTCGAGGTGTCGATCGGGGTCACCGTCTCATCGTTGACGTTGACTACGTATGCGGTGCCGCCGTCCGGCGTGATCGCGATCGCGCGCGGTCCGTCGCCGACGTTGATCGGCGTTCCCGCCGTGTTGCTTGGGATGGCGATCGGGGTCACCGTGTCGTCGCTCAGGTTGGCGACGTACGACGTGTCTCCGTCTGGGGTGATTGCGATCCCGATCGGGGTATTCCCCACCGGGATCGCGGACAGCGCGACGAGATTGGCGATGTCGATCGGGGTGACGCTCGAGCCGCCGTTTGCGACGTAGGCCGTAGTGCCGTTGGGGTTGATCGCGATGGCGCGGGCGTTCGCGACGCTGATCGCGGTGTCCGTCGTGTTGTCGGCGGTCTCGAACGGGACGACCTCCGAGGGGGGGTTGGCGACGAACGCGAGCCTCGCGAGGGCTACCGAAGGGATCGCCACCAGCGCGAGGAGCGCAACCGCCCCCGCGATGAGCGCCCGCATGACGGGCCTATCGCTCGGGTCCATCGGCAGGTTCGGACGCCTCGGTCCCGGCGCTCGCGGCAGACCCGGTGCCCGGCGGCGCCCCGCCCTCCGTTGGCCACTCGTCGGTGGGCGCCGTGATCTGGTCGTAGATCCCGCCGGGGATGCTGAGCGTCATCTCGGCGCTTTGCGGTTGGCCCTCCTGTTGCTGCGTTCCGCAGGTCACGCGGTCGGTGAGGGAAGTGTTCTGCTGCCAGAAGTCGGGAGCGTAGAAGCCGGCGTTCTGGTTGTCGTCGCTGCTCGCCGGCTGGGCGAAGATCTCACCCATGACCTCGGCGTCGGCGAGCTGGGGCGTGTGCTTTGCCAGGGAGTCCGAGTTGATGTCGCTGGCGAGCGCCGTGACGTACGCCTCGTAGGGCCCCCCGGTCGCCGCGTCCTGGTCCGCGGTCGCGACCCCGAGCATCGGGTGATACTCGTTTCCCTGCCCGAACCCGAACGGAGTCCCCGGGCTGGCCCCGTCGAAAGGCCTGTTGAACATGTTCGAGGCGCAGCCGCTGAGGCTCACGGTCTCCGTCGCCGTGATCGGATCGCCCGACGCCGAACCCACGGCGCTCCACTTCCCACCCTGATAGCAGAACTGGCCGGTCCCGAATGCACTCGGAAGGCAGGCGTGGTCCCAGTTGACGCGGACCGCCGTGAAGACCTGCGGCCAGAAGTCCTGGTATGCGAGCTGGGAGGTGCGGTAGACGAACGCGTCCTCGGCCGCGTCTATCTCGTCGACGCCGAGGTTCCACGGGCCGTCGCCCTCCGACTCGGTCTGCATCGTGGCGAGCTTGCCAGGGTCCGAGTTGATCACTTCGTTGGTGATCTCGACGCCGTGGCCCTGCGCCGTGATCACGGCCTCGATCTGCTCATCGACGAAGACCTGGGTCTGCCCCAGCTCCGACTGGAGCAGCAGGTAGTCGTTGGTGAGCTCCACCGGATTGCCGCCCGGCCCCTCGACCGCGGCGAAGAAGTTCCCGCCGCTCTCCCCGACGAGGGAGAGGGCGGTCAACCCGGCCGAGGCCTCGGGACCCGCGGCGAAGGCGCCGACGTCGGCGACGCCCTCGAAGATGTAGAAGCCCATGCTCGCCCAGAAGGCGCCCGTCGACTGCTGCCCCTGCTCCTGCATCTGCTGGTCGAGCGGCATCAGCGCGGCCTGCTGGACGTTCTCGGCAACCGCAGCCAGGGCCGCGCCGGACGCCCCCTGCGAGCTGGACATGATCGACCCGATGTCGGTCATCGTCACGTTCGACTGGCTCACGGCGTTGAACTCGTCGGTCATCTGGTTCTTGGCACACGTGAGGTCGTCCTCCGTAAAGGGCGCGTTCGCGTCGCTGGGCATCGGCACCCCCATGATGTCCGGCGGGCTGAAGTTGCTCGAGGTGTACTCGGTGTCGCGCAGACCGATCGACGCCTCGTAGACGTTGCCCGCGTCGGCCCCGATCCCGTTCGGGTCGTCGGCCGCGCACATATCGTCATCGAGGTTGTCGGGGCTCTTCGGGCCCTGGGTGCCTGAGTGGTCGACGTCGCACGCGCTCGGGCTGGAGCTTTCCCCCCACAGCGACGAGGCTCCGTCCGGGTACACGGACGGGAACTGCACCGCGACGATGTACCCGAACGCGACCTCCTGGCAGGTCGCGTTTTGTGCGTTGGGCGCCGGCGTCAGCAGCCACGGTGTCTGATCCTGCTTCACGGTCTGGATGAACTCGAGCTCGAGGTCGGACCCGGAGGGATCGCCGAACAGCGGGAACAGGTCGCCGTTGGCGCCGCGCTCCAGGATTCCCGTCAACGTCCCGTCGTTGACCGGATAGTCGCTCGGCGGCGGGTCGGCGTCCTCGGGAAGCCCGCCGGTGAACGCCGAGCTCGACTCGTCCGCGATCCCGTCGACGGCGAGCATCGAGTAGGTGCCGTTGGCGTTCACAGCGCGGGCGAACGTGTCCGGGTTCGCGCCCAGCTGGTCGAGCAGCTGGAGCACGTCCAGGAAGCTCTCGGCTTGCGGCTCGGTGCCGAACTGCCCGATCTGCCCGTTCGAGGTGATGCCGACGCCGATCGTGCCGGGGACGCCCTGGAGCTCGATCAACGTGTCCTGGAGAACGCCCCAGGCGAGCCCTGTGCCCGTGCCGTTGCTGTTGGTGACAAACGCCTCCTGCTCGATGGTCCCCTCCGGGTTGATCGGGTCGAAGCTGAACACGGCGAGGCCGTCCGAGTCGGCGGGTTGTCCGGATGGGACCACGGGCACCGAGTCGTCCCCGACCGTGAACTCGGGCTGCCCCCCGGACGTGTCGCGGGTGTTGAACGTGAAGGCGTCCTGGTAGCTGAACGAGTAGCTCGACGCCGCCGCGGTGGGGTCTGTGGGCGGGGCGGTCGGGGAGAGGTAGCCGAGCAGGTTCCCCGCCTGCTGGGTGGGATCGGAGTCGAGGGTGAGGCCCTCGTTGATCCACGCCTTGCCCTCGAGCATCCCGGGGACGGCGATCTCGGAGAACTCCTCAGTCGGAACGGGCTGCGACTGCGGCGTCGCGCAGGTCGAATTCGAGGTCGGCGCCGGGGGCTCCATATTGAACCACTGGGTGGCGGCGTTCCAGTTATCGGTGTCGGAGATCGACCCCGAGCGCAGGGCCATCAGGACCATGTAGTCGTCGCCGGCGCTGGGGACATTGGGGTTGGGAATCGTGTCGAAGGTCGGGCACTTCGAACCCGGGTTGGCGACCAGCGCCTCCATCTGCGAGGCGAGGCCCGCGAGCTCGTCGGTCTCGTAGAAGGTGTTCGACGCGAACGAGCCGCTTCCGCTCGGCTTCGGGATGTTCACCGGCGTCAGCGTCACCCGGTCCAGAGTCACCACCTGGAGGTCGTCGCCGTCGCCCTCGTTGGGGTAGAAGCAGTACGGCCCCTGCACCTCGTTGCCCTCGCAGTCACGGGTCTGCTGCACGGTGATCCCGCTTTGCCCGCCGGCGGAGGCGAAGGCCTCGTACTGGACGAACGGCTGAGGCAACACCGTGGTGTCGGCGGTGTCAGTGAACCCGCCGCCGGTGGCGGCGACGCTCGCCTGTCCCCGCGGAGCCTGGGTGGTGCGCAGCTTCAGCCTGTAGTGGCCCGGGACGTCGGTGCGAAGGGTCGGCTTGCGCCTGTTGCGCCCCTCGAGCTTCGCCGTGCTGCGCTTCGGGCTGCGGACGATCCGCCACTGATAGCGCAGCCTGCCACCCTTCGGCCTGCCGGATCCGCCGCGGGCCTTCTTCGACGCCTTTCCGTTGAGGCGAACGGCTTCACCCGCCCGGGCGCGGCGATCCGGGCCCGCGCCCGCGATCGTCACCCGACGCGGGATGCGGAAGCTGGCGCGCAGCCGCCGGATCTGGCCGTCGTGATGGGAGGCCAGCACCCGGATCCGGTTGCGGCCATGCCTGAGGCCGTCGCTGGCGCCGAGCAGCACCTTGCGCTTCAGCGGCGTGGTCCGCTTGAACAGCCTCGACACGTTCTTGTTGTTGACCTTCACCCGAACCTTGGTGTAGGGCTTGGTCGGCACGACCGTCACCTGCGCGGCCTTCTTGGAGCTGTGCTCGACCTTGAACCGGCGGACCAGGGACCTGGACTTCTTGACGCGAGTGAGGGAGAGGGCGTCGTAGTCCCTCTCCTCGCCGCGGGCGCCCGTGACGCGGACGAAGTTCCGCCCCCTCGGGAGCACCTTGCGGAGCTTGCGCTTGCGAAGCGTTCCGACCACGCGGCCCGAGGAGCGGGTCTTGAAGAAGCGTTTCACCCGGACGCCGTTGAGGGTGGCGCTCTCCAACGAGGCCCCCTCTGCCAGCTCCAGCTTCACCCGGACCTTGTTCCCCCGGACGAGGGCGTTCTCCCGCGGGGAGACGACCTTGAGCAGGCCCTCGACGGGCGTGGTTTCCTCCGCTCCGGCGGTCCCCTGCGCGACGACGCCGGGTGCGCCGAGGGCCGCGCCGACGAGCAGCGCGAGCAGAAGCCCGAACCCCGGCAACACGACGGGCTTTCCACCTCTACCTGTCAACACCGTGAACATTCCCTGCCCTCTAATCCTTCTTCGGCTCGATGCCGCCAAAGGCTTAGCAGCATTACCTGCGCAGCCTCAGCCTCACCGCGCGGCGCTTGGTCGCCGAGTTGCCGGCGATGTCCGTGATCGTCAGCCTGGTGCGGCCGCGGACCTCGGCGCCGCGGCGCAGCAGCCTGAACACCCGGGCGTGGTCCCGTGGCCGGCTCGGGTGCAGGCGCAGGGTGTTGCGCTCGCCGGACCTGAGGTAATCGCGCTCGGTGTCGAGCTTGAAGGCGCCCGCGCTTCTCGCCGACGCCCGGCCCCGACCCGACTCGACCGTGACCCGGCCGCGACCCACCACCCGCGCCGCCTCGCCGGCCTCCACATCGAGCTTGACCGTGATCCGCTTGCCGCGCTGGGGGAGCCGCCTTCGCGCGCTCACGTCGGGGTTCGCGACCTCGGTGTCCGCAGTGGCCGGCACGAGGTTGTCGAGCGTGACGACGAAGGTGCCGTCGGCCTGGATCGGCTTGTTGCTCGGGAAGCCGCTCCCGGGACGCGTATCGCCGCCGTAGGCGTAGGTGCCGCCCCCCGCGCCTCCGGCGCCCGGAGCGCCCGAGCCGCCGAACCCGCCTCCTCCTCCTCCGCCGAAGCCGCCGCCGCCGGCGCCGCCGCGGCCGCCGTTGCCGATGCCGCCGTCGCCCCCGTAGCCGAGGGTGTCGCCTCCCGCGGGTCCGTCGTCGTTCGTCCACCGCGCGTGGCCCTCGCGGGACCGGCCTCCCTCGCCGCCAAGACCGTCGCCGCCGGCACTCCCGTCTCCGGCCTCGCTGCTCGCTCCGCCCGCTCCGTCGTAGCCGCCGTGCGAGCGCCGACCCTCCCGCTCGGACGGCGGCGTCCCGTCGAGCCCCGGCGCGACGGTTGTGTCCGTGTCGGCGGACGCGAACCCGCCGCGGCCGCCCTCCTTGCCTGCGCCCGCGTCCGAGTCGGCCGTGCCCCCTCCCCCGCCCCCGGCGCCCAGCAGGAGCACGTTCTGGGTTCCGCAGGTGACCCCGGTTCCGCTCGAGTTGGGGACCGTCACCCGCCCCCCGCTGGCGTCCCGGGCGTCCTCGTCGCGAAGGATGCACGGCGGCGCGCCCCCCGAGTACGAGCTCACGTCCTCGTCCGCGGCCAGGGTCGAGGCGCCGCCGTCCCCGGTCTTGCGCGGGCCGGTGGCGCCGAGGTAGAAGAACGCCTCGCTCGAGGAGTGGGCCGCCTCGTACGAGTCGAGGCTCTCGTAGTAGCTCTCGGCGAGCCCGGCCCCGCCTCCCTCGCCGCCCGGACGCCCGCCGGAACCCTCGCCCTCGGCGCCCTCCCCTCCGAACGCCTGAAGCCAGATCGGGGAGCCGCCCGCCGTTCCCCCCTCGGCCGCGATCAGCCGCGCGAGGTCGATCGACTCGCCGACGGTGAACGTGCAGGTGGCGCGGGTCGTCGTAGCGCGCACGCAGGGCGCGTCGACGGGCGGGATCTCCGGGTTGTAGATCGTGACCACGACCGAGCCCGCGTCCCGCGTCGGCTCGGTCGTCGGCGCCGGGATTCCCGGTGCCGAGTCGCCCCTGTAGGCATAGCTGCCGCCGCCCGCACCGCCCGAGCCGGAGGTGTCACCGGTTCCGCCCCCGCTCCCGCCGCCGCCGCCGCCGCCGAACCCGCCGCCCCCGGCGCCGCCGCGATCGCCCGCGCCCCTGCCTCCGTCGCCGCCGAACCCGTTCGTCTCCTCCCCGTGGAGGAGGAGGGGGCTGTTGAGCCAGTACGCGTTGCCGCCGAACGACCGCCCGCCGTGCCCGCCGATCCCGTCGCCGCCGGCGGCGCCGTGGCCGCTCGACGTCGCCTCGCCGCCGGTGCCGTTGAACCCGGCGCGCGACTGGCGTCCGCTGTGCTCGGAGGCCCCCTTCGCCCCCGACGCCACGGTGGTGTACGAGCTCGAGACCGCGACGCCGCCCTCGCCGCCGCGGTAGCTGTCGTCGCCTCCCGCAGCTCCCCCGCCTCCGCCTCCGGCGGCGAGCAGGAGCACGTTCTGCTTCTTGCACCCGTTCGTGTTCGGGACCGTGATCGGGTCGCCGTTCGCTGTCCGCGCGCCCTCGTCGCGCAGGATGCACGGCGGGAACCCGACCGTGGTCACGTCCACGGACGAGACGACGGTCGAGGCCCCGCCGTCGCCCTCCTTCTTGCTGCCCGAGTCGCCGAGCAGGTAGTGCACCTCGGTCGATCCGCCGGAGAAGCTCTTCTTGTAGGAGTCGAGGCTGGAGTAGTAGGCCTGGGCGAGCCCCCCGGCGCCGCCCGGCTGGGCCGCGCCCAAGCCTCCCTTGGCGCCCGCGCCGCCGAACGCCTGGATCCAGATCGGCGACGAGCTCGGCTTCCCGTTGGCGGCGATCACGAGCTCGAGGAGATCAAACGTCCTGTCCCGCGTGTACGTGCAGGTCACCTGAGCTGCCGTGTCACGCACGCACTCCTGAGGCAGGGCGGCGACCGCGGCGCCCGGCTGCCGGTCCGACGACGACGCGGGACCGGCGGCAGGGACGAGCACGAGTATCCCCACGAGCGACGCGACCGCGAGCGACCTCATCGCCGCAGCCCCAGCCGCACTGCGCGCCGCTCGACGATCGAGTTGCCGGCGACGTCGGTGATCTTCACCGACGGGTGGGCGCGCAGCTCGACGCCGCGGCGGAGCAGCTTGAACAGCCTGCGGTGGTCCCGCGGCCGCTTCGGGTGCAGGCGCATGACGTTGCGCTTACGGGCCTCGACGTAGTCGCGCTGGGTGCGGAGCTTGAACGTGCGAGCGCGCGCCGCCGAGGCGTCGCGGCCACGCGCTTCGACGGTGACCGTCCCCCGTCCGCGCACCCTCGCCGCCTCGCGAGCCTCGACCCCGAGCTTGACCGTGATCCGCTCGCCGCTCTGGTGGTGCGTCTTTCGCACCCGGACCTTCGCGCCGCTGACCTTGACGTCGGGTGGGGCCGGCGCGAGGCCGTCGAGCGTGATCGCGACCGTCCCATCCGCCTGGATCGGCAGGTCGACGGGCACGCCCGTGGACGGCGGGGGATCGGCCTTCAGCGCGTAGCTGCCGGCGCCGGCGCCGCCCGAGCCGCCCTCGTCTTCGAAGCCGTTCCCGCCGCCCCCGCCGCCGCCGAACCCTCCGCCGCCCCCGCCGCCGCGGCCGCCACTGCCGACTCCGGCCTGGCCGCCGCCGCCGAAGGTGTCGCCGCCGATCGGGCCGGTCGCGTTCGTCCACACGGCGTTGCCGCCGAACCCGCGGCCGCCCGTGCCGCCGAGCCCGTCGCCGCCGGCGGTGCCGCCTCCGGACTCGGTTGCAGCGCCTCCGGTGCCGTTAAAGCCGGGATGCGACTGGGTGACGCCCTTGTGGGTGCTGCCCTGCTCACCCGACGCGACGGTGGTCCGCGCGGTCGCGATCCCCACGCCCCCGCGCCCGCCGTCCTTGCCGCCGGTGCTCGAGGCCGACCCGCCGCCCCCGCCGCCGGCGCCGAGCAGGAGCACGTTCTGGGTCGCGCACTCCTCCCCGGTGCCGCTCGAGCTCGGGACCACGACCCGGGTACCGCTCGGATCGCGAGCGTCCTCGTCGCCGAGGATGCACGGCGCGATGCCGCCGAGCTGGTCGACGTCTCGGTCGGCGAGCATCGTCGAGGCGCCGCCATCGCCCCGGTCGCCGCCCTCGGCGCCGAGATAGAAGTGAAGCTCCGGGTCGGGATGCGCCGCCGAGAAGGAGTCGGCGCCTTCGAAGTACGCCTGCGCGAGGCCTCCGAGCGCCCCCGCGCCGCCGTCGTCGGCGCCGTCGTTGACGCCCTTGTCGCCGGCTCCCCCGAACGCCTGCAGCCAGATCGGAGAGCTGGTCGGATCGCCCCCCTGGGCGTCGACGAGCTGCGGCAGGTTGATGATCTCGCCCTCGGTCAGGGTGCAGATCGCGCGCGTCTCGGTCGCCCGCACGCACGGCGCCTCGCCCGGATGGATCACCGGGTCATAGATCGTCACCACGACCGTGCCTTCGGCCTGCGGCGAGCCCGTGCTCGGCGGGTTCGGGGCGCGCGGCACCGGGTCGCCGCCGATCGCGTAGCTGCCGCCTCCGGCGCCGCCACCGCCGCCCAGCCTCGGGGAGCCGAAGGTCCCGGTACCGCCGTTGCCGCCGCCGCCCCCGCCGCCGAAGCCGCCGCCGCCGCCGCCCCCGCGCCGGCCGGGGCCCCGGCCGCCCTCACCACCGATCCCGGAGTCGAACTCGCCGGCGAGCTCGCCGATGTCGAGACCCCACCCGGCGTTCGTCCCGAACGAGCGCCCGCCGCGGCCGCCGACGCCGTCACCACCGAGACCGCCGTGGCCCGTGTCGGTCTCCGCGCCTCCCGCGCCGTTGAACCCGGTGTGCCCCGCCGTTCCGGCCCTTCCGCCGTTGTCCCCCTGCGAGCCGCTCGCGGTGGTCGCGTGCGTGGTCGCGATCGCGACGCCGCCGCGCCCGCCCTGGCCGCCGCCGGAGTTGACGCCCCCGCCGCCGCTTCCGGCGCCGAGCAGGAGCACGTTCTGGCTACTGCAGGCCGTCCCGGCCGAGCTCGAGTCGGGGACCGTGATCTGCTCTCCGCTCGGGGTGCGGGCGTCCTCGTCGCGGACGATGCACGCCGGGACGCCGCTCTTCCGCACGTCGCGCGTCGTCACCAGCGTCGACGCGCCGCCGTCGTTCTCGCCCTCCTCGCCCTCGCGACCGAGCAGGTAGTAGAGCCTCGAGGAGCCGTGCTGGGCGACGAACGAGTCGAGGCTGGAGAAGTAGGCCTGCGCGAGCCCGCCCTGCGTCGCGTCCGGATCGTAGTCGTCATCGCCCTGTCCCCCGAATGCCTGGATCCAGAACGCCGCGCGGGCGCCGCTGGCGTTCGAAAGCTTGTACAGGTTGGCCAGGTCGAAGTTGGGAAAGGGGTCCTGTCCCAGGTCGATCACGCATCTGGTGATCGTGGGCGAGGTGGCTTTGCACGTCGACTCGAGAGTCTCGCCCGCCCCTGCCGGCGAGGGCCCGGCCGCCGAGCCCGCCGGCCCAAGCGCAACCGCGAGCGTCAGTGCCGCGGCAACCGATGCGACCGCGACGCGCCTCATCTCCGCACCTCCAGCCGCACCGTGCGGCGCTTCGTCGCCGTGTTCCCGGCGACGTCGGTGATCTTCGCCCGTACCGTGGCGCGCACCGTCGCCCCGCGGCGCAACGGCCCGAACAGGCGGCGGTGCTCGCTCGGCCGTCGCGGTTGCAGCCTCAGGGTCGTGCGCTTGCCCGGCTTCACGAAGTCGCGCTCCACGGCGAAGCTGAGGCCACCGGCGGCGGCCGTCGCGCTCCCGCCGGCCCCGACCGCGATCCGACCGCGACCGGCGACCCTGGCGGGCTCGCGGGCCTTCGCCACCGCCCTCACCTCGATCCGCCCGCGGCGCTGGGGGTGCGTGCGGCGCGCGAGCGCGCGCGTGGGCATCCACCCTGACGCGCCCGCCGGTCCCGGTCCATGGGTCGCCTGCCTGTCTCCCCTCGGCATCATGCCTCTGCTACATCCTCGGCAGGATGTAGCGCAACCTTTAGGGCCGGCGCGAGAGTTGGCTACCCGTCGCTGTCTGGGGCGTCGCCGGCCGGATCCTCGATCTGCGGATCCTCGCCGCCGTCGTCCTTGCCCTGCTTCGCGCCCACGCCCACCGGCTCGGGCTTCTTGCGGCGCTTGCGCGGTTTCGCGAGCTCGAGCTTCAGCGGGCGCTCGTCCTCGTCGCCGTCGAGATCGCGGTCGATCAGCACCGTGGTTCCCGAGGCAAGCTCGCCCTGGCGCAGGACCTCGTCCGCGAGCGGGTCCTCGACGTAGCGCTGGATCGCGCGGCGCAGCGGCCGCGCGCCCATCGTCGGGTCGAACCCCTTCTCGACCAGGAACTCCTTCGCCGGCTCGGTGAGCTCGAGCTGCAGCTCGTGCTCGGCGACCTGGGCCCGGACGCGGTTGATCATCAGGTCGATGATCTCCTTGATCTCCTCCTTGGACAGCTTGTGGAAGACGATCACCTCGTCGATCCGGTTCAGGAACTCGGGGCGGAACACCTTCTTCAGCTCACCCATGATCCGGTCCTTCATGTCCTCGTAGGAGACCCCGGTCTCGTCCGAGACGGAGAACCCGAGCGGCGTATTGCGGGCGATGTCCTTCGCGCCGATGTTCGAGGTCATGATCACGATCGCGTTGCGGAAGTCCACCGTCCGCCCCTGGGCGTCGGTCAGCCTCCCGTCCTCGAGGATCTGGAGCAGGATGTTGAACACGTCCGGGTGCGCCTTCTCGATCTCGTCCAGCAGCAGCACCGAGTAGGGCTTGCGCCGCACGGCCTCGGTCAGCTGGCCGCCCTCGTCGTAGCCGACGTAGCCGGGCGGTGAGCCGACGAGGCGGGACACGGAGTGCTTCTCCATGTACTCGGACATGTCGATCCGGACCATCGCCTCCTCGTCGCCGAACAGGAACTCGGCGAGCGTGCGGGCGAGCTCGGTCTTGCCGACCCCGGAGGGGCCGAGGAAGATGAACGACCCGGCGGGGCGCTTCGGGTCCTTGATCCCGGCGCGCGAGCGGCGGATCGCCTTCGACACCGCGGTGATCGCGATCTCCTGGCCGATCACCCGCTTGTGCAGCTCCTCCTCCATCCGGACGAGCTTCTGGGTCTCGGCCTCGGTGAGCTTGAAGACGGGGATCCCGGTCCACATCGAGACGATGTCGGCGATCTCCTCCTCGCCGACGACCGGGCGCTCGCCGCCCTCGCCCGAGGCCCACTGGTCCTCGAGCTCGCGCTTTCGGTTCGTGAGCTGGCGCTCGGAGTCGCGCAGGTTCGCGGCCTTCTCGAACTCCTGCGACTCGATCGCCTCCTCCTTCGCGCGCCGCGTCTCCTCGACCTCCTCCTCGAGCTCGCGGTACACGGGCGGCTGGCTCATCGACTTGATTCGCATCCGCGATGCGGCCTCGTCGATCAGGTCGATCGCCTTGTCGGGCAGGAAGCGGTCGGAGATGTAGCGGTCGGCGAGCTCGGGCGCGGCCTCGAGCGCCTCGTCGGTGATCTCGACGCGGTGGTGCTGCTCGTAGCGCTCGCGCAGGCCCTTCAGGATCGCGACCGTCTCCGGGATCGACGGCTCGTCGACCTTGATCTGCTGGAAGCGTCGCTCCAGCGCCGAGTCGCGCTCCAGGTACTTGCGGTACTCGTCCAGAGTCGTGGCGCCGATCGTCTGCAGCTCGCCGCGCGCCAGCGCGGGCTTCAGGATCGAGGCGGCGTCGATCGCGCCCTCGGCGGCACCTGCTCCGACGAGGTTGTGGAGCTCGTCGATGAACAGGACGATGTCGCCGCGCTGGGTGATCTCCTTCATCACCTTCTTCAGCCGCTCCTCGAACTCGCCGCGGTACTTCGAGCCGGCGACCAGCGCGGCGAGGTCGAGCGTGTAGATCTGCTTGTTCTTCAGCAGCTCGGGGACCTCGCCCTTGGTGATCCGGGAGGCGAGCCCCTCGACGACGGCGGTCTTGCCGACGCCCGGCTCGCCCAGCAGCACCGGGTTGTTCTTCGTCCGCCGGGAGAGGATCTGCATGATCCGCTCGATCTCGGTCTCGCGACCGATCGTCGGGTCGAGCTTGCCCTCGGAGGCGAGCTTGGTCAGATTGCGGCCGAACTGATCAAGCAGCTTTGAAGATTTCTTGCCCTCGCCCGAGGCGCCCGCGCCGGCGCCCTGGCGGCGGCCGCCGGGGCCGGACAGCATCCGGATCACCTCGTTGCGGATCTTGTCCGAGTCGGCGTCGAAGTCGAGCAGGATGCGCGCGGCGACGCCCTCGTTCTCGCGCACGAGACCGAGCAGGATGTGCTCGGTGCCGATGTAGTTGTGGCCCAGCGACAGCGCCTCGCGCAGCGCCAGCTCGAGCACCTTCTTCGCCCGCGGCGTGAACGGGATCTGGCCGGAGGTGACCTCCTCGCCGGATCCGACGATGCGGACGACCTGGGCGCGGACGCGCTCCACCGTGATGTCGAGCGACTCGA
>Ga0214473_10006584_pt1 | contig 13823 bp, 14 predicted proteins | sample RVTome_7_FD_203509 | JGI IMG/M metagenome (GOLD analysis project Ga0214473, IMG submission 203509) | Soil microbial communities from uranium-contaminated site in the Upper Colorado River Basin, Wyoming, United States - RVT98D197 | ecosystem: Environmental > Terrestrial > Soil > Contaminated >... | reverse complement strand
TTTCCATTATTGTCGACGACTCATAGTGGAGAGGTGACCGAGTGGCCGAAGGTGCACGACTGGAAATCGTGTGTGGGGCTCGAAACTCCACCCAGGGTTCAAATCCCTGCCTCTCCGCCATTTTGAGCGAACTTGCGCCCGGGCGGCGGCCCTGCGTAACGGAGACGTGTGAACCCCGCGAGGTCCGGAAGGAAGCAGCGGTAAGCATTTTTCTTCGTGTACCGCAGTTAGCCGTTGCCCGGGTTAAAATTTTAAAAATATGAGCTATTTAGTCCTTGCCCGCAAATGGCGGCCCCGGGGTTTCGAAGACCTCGTGGGGCAGGAGGCCGTGGCGAAGATCCTCAAGAACTCCATCGCCCAGGGCCGGACTGCCCACGCCTATATCTTCTCGGGCCCAAGGGGGGTGGGGAAGACCACCACGGCCCGAATACTCGCCAAGGCCCTGAACTGCAAGGAGGGCCCCACGCCCGAGCCCTGCGGCAAGTGCGACTCGTGCCTCGCCATATCCAAAGGCTCCAGCATGGACGTGATGGAAATAGACGGCGCTTCCAATAACAGCGTGGACAATATCCGCGAGCTCCGCGAGAACGTGAAATACGCCCCCTCGGGCGGGAAGTACAAGGTCTATATCATAGACGAGGCCCATATGCTCTCGGCCTCGGCCTTCAACGCGCTCCTTAAAACGCTCGAAGAGCCGCCCTCCCACGTGATATTCGTGCTTGCCACGACGGACCCCAAGAAGATACTCCTCACGGTCTTCTCCCGCTGCCAGCACCTCCCTTTCAGGAGGATAAGCGCGGCCCTGATAAAGGGGCGCCTTAAGACCATAGTGGCCGAAGAGGGGATAAACATCTCCGAAGAGGCCCTCGACCTTATCGCCCGCGCGGCGGACGGGAGCATGAGGGATGGGCTCACAATACTGGACCAGGTGGCCTCGGTATCCCGGGAGGTTGATGAGGCCCTTTTGAAGGAGCTCCTGGGGCTTACGGACTTTAATGCCCTCTCGGCGCTTGCGGAATCCGTCCTTTCCGGCGACAGGACGGGGGTGCTTAAAAACCTCTATGAATTATTCATCGAGAAAGGCTCGGACCTGCGGCAGGTGCTCAAGGATCTGATAAAGCTCGTCCGGGACCTCCTTGTATTCAGGTTTTCAAAAAACGCGGGCCAGATGCTCGACCTCTCGGAGGCGGAACTCGCCCGGCTCCGTTCCCTTTCGGAGATCGCGGGGGAGGAGCAGCTACTCGTCCTTTTGAACGAGCTTATGAAGGCCGAGCCGGAAATGAAAATGGCCTCGAACCCCCGCGTGGCCCTGGAGATGGCCCTCCTTAAAGTCTCGTACTTGAGCATGTTCGAGCCTGTCAAAAACGCCCTCAAGCGGCTTGAATCGCTCCCGGCGGAGGGCCCGGCTCAAGTAGATGCTCCAAAGGCCCCTCCCCCTCCTCCTGAGCCTGCGAGCGGGGCGGACGATATCAGGGATTTGCTGGAGGCGGTTTCAAAAAAGCTCGATGTCCCCGAGGTGTCTTCGGGACTCCGCCTGGGCGAGCCGGAGCTTCGGGACGGCATTGTTTATCTTAAACTTAACGGGGGGCTTGGCGGGCTTTACAAGGAGCCAATCGAGCTCCATAAAAAGAATATCGAAGAGGCGGCATCTGCCATCTACGGGACCCCTTTAAAGCTCAAGATCGTCTTAAAGGACGGGAAGAAAATACCTTCGAGAAAAGAGCTTCTGGAAAGGGCCGAAAAGGACCCTTTCATAAAAGAGGCGCTTCGGCTCTTTGATGGAAGAATAGTTGACGTTAAAATAAAAGATAAAGATAAGGAATAAAGGAGGAATAGATGTCAAAGAAGATGCTCGGCAACATGCTGCGCGAGGCCCAGAGGATACAGGCCGAGATGCAGAAGCTTCAGGAGGAGGCGAAGAACAAAACCGCCGAGGCAACGGCCGGGGGCGGCATGGTCACGGCGGTGGCAAACGGCGCGGGAGAGCTTGTCTCGATAAAGCTCGAAAAAGACGTGGTGAACCCCGAAGATATCGAGATGCTCCAGGACCTCATCATCGCCGCATCGAACGAGGCACTACGCAGGGCCAAGGAGATGATGAACGAAGAGATGGGCAAGCTCACCGGCGGCTTGAAGCTCCCGGGCCTTGGCGGCCTCGGCGATATGCTCGGCGCGTAAAAAAATATGCCTCAAGGCCCGATAGAGCAGTTGATAGAGAGCCTGACCAGGCTCCCCGGCATAGGGAGGAAGTCCGCCCAGAAACTGGCCTTTTTTATCTTGAACATGCCCGAGGAGGAGGCCCGCGGGATAGCCCGGGCCATAGAGGGCCTCAAAGAAAACGCGCGTTTCTGCTCCGTCTGCTTCAACGTCACGGACTCCGAACTTTGCCCCATCTGCCGGGACGGGCTCCGCGATAGAAAAAAAATCTGCGTAGTGGAAGAGCCGAGCAACATACTCGTCATCGAGCGCTCCGGGGGCTTTAACGGCCTCTATCATGTCCTCATGGGTGCGCTCTCGCCCATAGACGGGGTTACGCCCGAGATGCTGAAGATAAAAGAACTCGTCCATCGCGTATCCTCGAACGGAGTGGAGGAGGTCGTTATAGCCACAAACCCCAACACGAAGGGCGAGGTCACGGCCCGCTACATAAAAGAGGCCCTTTCCTCGTCAAACGTCCTCGTCTCGCGCATTGCCTACGGCCTGCCCTTGGGGGGCGATATAGAATTCGCCGATGAAGTGACGATGAAAAAAAGCCTGGAAGGCAGAAGAAGACTGGAGTAGGGGCGGGCTTGCTCCGCCCTTAAGTCTCCATATAAGATAAAGGCAGGAGGTGATCATGAGATATAGGATTCTGATAGAACAGGACGAAGACGGAATCTTTGTCGCCGAGTGTCCTTCATTGCCTGGATGCATTTCGCAGGGGAGCACCAGGGAAAAAGCCCTGGAAAATATTAAAGACGCCATTAAAGGGTATCTTGAAAGCCTGAAAAAACACAATGAGCCCATACCTCCTCCGATAGAGGAAGAGATCGTGGACGTCAGCGTTTGAGCAGGCTGCCTGTCCTTTCCGGAAAAGAACTTTGCAAGGCGCTAAGCAAAACCGGCTATTCGGTTGACCACTAAACCGGCAGTCACATTATCCTTAGACACAAAAACCCGCCGTACAGAAGACTAACTGTCCCGAACCATAAAGAAGTATCCAAAGGAACATTGAGGGCTATTATCAGGCAAGCTGGCCTGACTATGGACGAATTCTTAAGGTTGCTTGAACAATGATGGATAGCCGGATAAAAGATCCAAAAATCGCCCTTGTGACCGGGGCAAACCGGGGTCTGGGGTTTGAGACCGCAAGGCAACTGGCAAAGCGCGGGCACAACTCGATGTAACCAAGCCTAAACACATAGAGAAAATCAAGAGCTTTGTAGCACTTGAATTCGGCAGGCTGTTTATGCTTGTAAACAGTGCGCCCAACGGCAGATTTTTTCAGGGACGGGGAAAGGATAGGGTGGTGAGGCGGGGTTGTTTTGGATTGATTGGTCGGTTATTTGAAATTCCACTGCCCTCTAGCTATTCCGAATTATTATCAAAGAGTCGGTAGTTCAGGTAATGGTCTTATGAGTTCAGGTATCTCAGTCGCGGTTATTTCTGGGGGAGTGTATAGTTTGATTTTATACACTTTAGACTCCGAAATGGAAGCATTAGGAAATACCTCTCCGTTGTCGCAAACAACTTGCGTAGCCCTGTAGAGGCGCGCGGTACCAGCACCTTCACCCCTGACAGGTAAATTCAACTCAATTAATCCAACAACCCCGGGTTCTGTTTCATTCTGCTCCATGAAAGGCGATCCCGAAACCATAGTGATTTTCCAAGTGTCTCCAGATAATCTGGCAGTCACAAACTGAGGTGCCCAAAATTGTCCAGTTATCTCTGTTTCGTCTTTATTTAGCTGACCTAGTATAAGGGTGCCATGGGGTTCAAAACTATCGATCTTTGCGGCACACTTGCTTTGTGAGGCAGACTCCGATAGTGCCTTCACATCTGCCGCTGTACTGTATTCGTCGATAATTAGGACGAAAGCCATTTTTTCTGGACTATCAGGACTTTCCTCAATTCCCTGCCAAGAACCAGTTGGGGGCGAGCTTACATCGAAATCTTGCTCGTTCCCCGGCTCGGCTGGTGGCGGTGCCGGGGACGGGGCGGTCTCTTTTTCTCTAAGCTGTTTTATCTCTTCCTCGATTTTGGATTTATCCGGGTCCCCCGGGCTTCTCTTCAGGTACTTCTCCAAGAGATCGGCCGCTTCGGGGTATTTCTCAAGCTCGTAGGCTAAAATTGTTGCCTTGTTCCGGTGCGCAAGCGCGTGGTCGGGATTTATTGCGAGGGCCTTGTCATATTCCTGCATAGCCATCTCAATGTTTCCTGAATATCTGTAGCAACTGCCTATATCTACCCGGACATTTACATTTTCGGGTTCGATTTCAAGCGCCTTGTTGTAAGCGTTTATAGCGGCATTGTATATGCCTAAATCCATCGAGATATCGCCAAGTTTTACGAGGGCTTTAAGGTTTTTGGGGTCCTCCTTGAGGATGTTCTTCAAAGAATTTATCTCCGCCTCCGCTTCCTGTGCAATTCCGCGCATCAGGATTATTCCATATCTTTCATGCTGAAAAGGATGGATTTGCGGAAATTTTGCATAGAGCCACCCTTTGAAGATTTCCGTCTCATTTTCGTATACAAGTATCTCTGCGGCAGGGTTATGGGGCTCGTTTGAAACGGAAATAATTGTCGCCCCCTCAAGCTTGAAATCAGGCACGAAGGCCACGACGGTTATTTTGAGGCCGGAATCAGGTATTTCAAAAACATCGCCAATCCATACAACATATTCTGCTGAAGAGTTTTTGGATTTGTCCGTTATCTGAAATGCAACTGCTTTCCAGGTGTCCCGGACAATATCGGATACCTCAAGCTGCGGGCCTTGTGCCGTCTCTGTCTGCTCTGCTGGAGGAGCAGGAGCGGGTGGGGGCGCAATGTCGGGCTCCGCTTCCTCGGAGGAATTTACATCGCAATCGCCTTCATGAACGGACATATAGTCTACGATTACTTCCTTGGCTGCAGGACGCAAATCCTGAATCAGATTTTTGTTCTCCAGGACCTTCTTAGCCTCTTTCCAGGCGTTACAGCTGTCCAGTGCTATTTGAGCCCTCGCAATTCCAAGGATAACGGAAACCGTAAAACTGGATTTTATTTTCTTTTGAGCCCCTTCAAGATAGGGGATTGCGTTTTCAGGATGAAAATAATCATCCATAAAAATTAGAAAACCGAGATTAAACAACTCGTCTCCGTTAAGTGTTGCCGTATTCAGGTCTGCGAGAGATTTCTTATAAAGCAGTTTTGAATAAATTTCTGCATTGTCCGCATCATCAGAGTTCCATGAAAGGGCATTGATAGTTGCGGCCCTGATATCGAGAGGGGTTTTTTTCGAAGAAATAAACTTTGCTATTTCAGGGCTCATCAGACCGTCTTCAGCTACCTTCTTTACCATAGGGATGTCCATATAGGCTTTGGAAAAGTCAGGAGAATCCGCATGGGTCGTTAAGGGAAGGAACAAAATAAAGGCCAGTATGAAAACCGCCGTTTTTTTCACCGGTTCAGTCTTGGGCGGGAAGATCAATCCGTTTAAGAGAAACCAGTTCGGCTGGTGAAAGGTCAACCCAGTTTTCGGTCAAACTATCGAAAAAGTTTAACCTCAAATCCCATTTGGCATTTAAAGAAGCAGTAAATTGCAGATTATTTCCCAGTTCAACAAACAGTTTATCTTTGTCAAATCTGATGTTATCAATGTATCTAAGATCGAGAAGAAGCAGTGCCCCATAAAAATTCACGGGGATGCTATTAGCCTGATGCACGGCAAAGTCATTGTAGGCGATATGATCGCCAAGTGAACCATGAGCTACATCCCAATTATCACGCCATTTGCCATTTAAGAATCGCATCTGAAGATCGTCATGAAGGATGGAGAAAGAAAAGGTAATATCTTCAGGCCGGTAGAGTTTACCTGACATATCTTTAATCTCATAAATAAAATTTTCTTCGGGCAAATGACTCAAATAATCTGGCGCAGCTTCGGCAAATTCAAGGAGTTCAATATCGATGAGCTTGAAAATTAGATTGCCGAAATTGGGTTCTGATCCAAGAAATTTTAAATCACCAGGTATTTCTACACTATCGAAAGGAACTTTTAAGGAATTTTTTAAAACTATTGCTTTTTCACGGCTTTGAGAAAGTTGAGCAATCCTCTCAATAGGTAAAAACAGTGTGAATGGCCCAGATGTGGCAAAAATTTGCTTCAAAGGATTGCTATTGTAGTCCGTAACTTTAATGGTTCCTCCAATAGGGTTAGAAACAAATATTTGTGAATAAGGTGAAAATGAATATACAAGGTGGGTATCGTACTTGCCCTTTAGATAAGCTGATATGCCAGCGGATGTGAACAATGGCGAGTTGGTTTTAAACTGGATTTTTAAATATGATGGGTATTCCATCGATTTCCAAATATCACTCTCGTGTGGTTTTTGCCACTCCAGACTTTTAATTTCTTTGAGGGACTCCCAACCCATATCCATATCGCAATCAATTAGAGTTTCCGCAATGAGTAGTGTTCCTTTAATTTTGAGCCTTCCAGGACGCAGGTCTGCCAATTCCCTTCCATCCTTAAGGGCGAGAGTAACTTTTATTTGATTTTTATCGTTATTTGTAACTATTGCTGATAAAAGATTATCCAGCCGTATACTTATCACCCGGTCGTTAGTTTCAAAATTTAAAATCTCTGAACAAGGCAGATAAATTCCATAAGCCCTGCTGTCGATATCTTTAACAGCGAATCTGCATTCCTCGCCATTTTGCTCCTCTGCAACTGCTATATTTATTGTGCTGAACATGACAAACATAGTGAGTAAAACATAATAAGAAAATCTAAAAAAAGAAGGTTGATAATGGTAATTAAGCATTGACTCTATCCTTTCTGCTAAATGCGTTTTTCAAGCCATCAATTGTACATAACCTTTTAACCTTTAAGACTCTTTTATGCCACTTTGCCGAGTAAAGTTACTATCTTTCTCCTGTCTTTGTCAAGAAAAGTTTTTTGAGTAAGGCGCTGGATGTGTGCGGGCATAAAAAAGGCCCGTTCGGTCTACGACTCATAGAGAGAACGGGCCTTACATCTTTTCTCTAAAGCAGGTGTTTCAGGCTTCCTCTATATCCGCCCTTACTTCTTCTTCGGTCATCTCTTTGCCGTGGAATTTTTTCACGTGCTGTTTTGTCGCCTGTACCAGTTCGGCTTCGTCATGGCTCCTCATCATGAACCCGCACTCCGGGTCGCACTCGATCTTCTTCAAAGCCTTTTCCTTTAATTCCTTCGCCATCGATATCACCTCCTGCTTAAAGGCTATCACCGGGTCTTTTTTTGTCAAGAAATGAAGGGGACAGAGAGGGATTAAATGGAGCCTTTTATCTTCTCCGCCCATTCGCGGGCCTTACCGAGGATATCTCTTTCGGATGCACCAAGGAGTTTTCCGTCTCTTACGAGGAGTTTGCCGTCTATCACCACCGCCTCCACATCGGAGCGCCCGGCGGCGTAGACCAGTTGGGAGTAGATGTTGTAGACAGGCGTTAAATGGGGCTTATCTATATTCAATAAGATCAAATCGGCTGATTTGCCCCTTTTAATTGAGCCCGTGATTTCGCCGAGGCCCATGGCTTGGGCTCCCCAGATGGTAGCCATCTTAAGGGCGGTCTTCGCGTCCAATGCCGTGGGGTCGCCGGAGGCGGCCTTATGGAGCTTTGCCGCCGTCCCCATCTCGCCAAAGATGTTCAAATCGTTATTGCTTGCCGCGCCGTCCGTGCCGAATGTGACCCTGACGCCCGCTTTCAGCATCCGGTCAACCGGGGCGATCCCCGAGGCGAGCTTCAGGTTGCTCTCCACGCAATGGGCCACCCCCACGTTTCTTTTCGCGAGCAGCTTGATCTCTTCGTCATCCACCCATACGCAGTGGGCCGCGAGGACCCGTTCCGAGAGGACCCCCAGATGGTCCAGGAATTTCACCGGGCTCATGCCATAGAGCTTTTTTATCTCCTCGGCTTCCCATTTCGTCTCGGAAAGGTGAAGGTGCATTTCTATCCCGTATTCTTCAGCCATTTGCGCGGCGCGCTTCTGGCATTCCGGGCCGCAGGTATAAAGGGCATGAGGGGCGATGGCGGGCCTTATAAGGCCGCCGTTATCCAGAAAAAATTTTATATTCTCTTCCGCACGGGCGAAATACTCGTCCCGGGTCTTGGCGATCTTGGTAGGGAAATCGAGTATGCCGGAGCCCAACACGGCGCGCATCCCGAGTTCTTTTATGGCACCCGCCGCCTCCCTTTCGTAAAAGTACATGTCATTATAAGTCGTGATTCCCGCTTTGAGCATCTCGAGGCAGGCAAGGCGGGTGGCGTCGTAGATGAACTCCGGCCCGAGCCATTTCTCCTCGAGGGGCCAGATGTGCTTTTCAAGCCACTCGCGGAGGGGCAGGTCGTCCGCTATGCCCCGCAGAAAGACCATGGGCGCGTGCGTATGGGTGTTTATAAGGCCGGGCATAAGGACATAGCCCTTCCCGCCCAGGACGTCGGGGGCGGTATATTTCTTCTCTATCTCGTAAGACGGGCCGAAATCCGCGATTATCCCATCCCTCACGGCGCAGGCCCCTGCCCCAATGAGCCCCGTGTCCTCTTCCATCGTGAGGAGATAATCGGCCGTGAGTATTAGATCTGCTTTTTCCACTCTAAAATCTTCTCGATGGCCTCTTCGGGCTTGAGTTTAAGTGCCTCTTTCGTGCGCCTGTCCTTTAATTCCACCAGGCCTTGTTTCAGATTTTTCTCTCCGATTACGAGGTGCTTTGGGATGCCAATCAGGTCCGCGTCTTTGAACTTGACCCCCGCGCGCCCGTCCCGGTCGTCGATGAGGACTTCGAGCCCCGCCTTTGTGAGCTTTTCGTAAATGGATTCCGCAAGCTCCATCACCTCTTTGGAGTCCGTCGTGACCGGGATGACCTCAAGGTCGAAGGGCGCGATGCTTTCGGGCCAGACGATCCCGTCCTTGTCATGGTTTTGCTCTATCGCGGCGGCCGCGGTGCGGGCCGGGCCTATGCCGTAGCTCCCCATTATAATGGGCTTTTCCCCGCCCTTTTCGTCGAGGAATAGGGCCTTCAAGGGGACGGAGTATTTGGTCCCCAACTGGAAGATGTTCCCTATCTCTATGGCCTGCTCCATCTGGATGGCGGCGCCGCAAGCGGGGCAGCCGTCCCCCGCGCGGGCCACATGCATATCCTGCCACTCGGGCGTGAAATGCACCCCGGGCTTTATCCCCTTCTTATGATAGTCTTTCTTATTGGCCCCGCTTATATAGTTTCCGTTCTTAAGAGAGAGGTCGGCTATTATGCGGACCCCCTGATGGTCCATTGGCCCTATGAATCCCGGCTCCACGCCGAGCGCCTCTTCCACCTCTTCTTTTCTTGCCGCGCGGAACGGGCCTATAATCTTGGCGAGTTTTTTCTCATGCAGTTCTTCATCACCGCGCACGAGGGCAAGGACGGGCCTATTATCTTCTTCCCTTATAAAGAGGAGGCTTTTTATGAGATGCCCGGGAGTCTCCTTTAGAAACCCGCTTACTTCCTCCACCGTCCTCTTATCGGGCGTATGAACGTCTTCATAGGGAGTGTCTTTAAATTCCGGCTCCGGCGGTATGGAGCCTGCCACCTCCACGTTTGCCGCGTACCCGCAATTGGGGCAGACGATTATCTCGTCCTCGCCGGCGGGGCTTTCTGCCATGAACTCGTGGGCCACCCTGCCGCCCATCATACCCGTATCGGAGAGGACCTGCCGGAACCTGAGGCCGCACCGGGAAAATATCCTATGGTATGCCTCCGCGTGGAGCTGGTAGTTCCTCTCAAGCCCCTCCTGGGAGATATCGAAGCTGTAGCTGTCCTTCATTATGAATTCCCTCGTCCGGAGGACGCCGCTTTTGGGCCTTGCCTCGTCCCTGAGCTTTGTCTGTATCTGGTACCAGGTCTGGGGCAGGTCCCTGTAGGAGCGGATCTCGCGCGCCGCAAGCCAGGTCATTATCTCCTCGTGGGTCATGCCGAGGCACATCTCCCTTCCGGTCCTGTCCTTGAGCCTGAACATCTCCTCGCCTATCTCGAACCACCTCCCCGTCGCCTCCCAGGGGTCCGAGGGCTGAAGCACGGGCATCGAGACCTCCTGCGCCCCTATGGCGTTCATCTCTTCGCGGATGACGGCGTTAATGCGCTCCATGACGCGGCAGGCGAGCGGCAGGTAGATGTAAAGCCCCGCTGCGAGCTGGCGCACATAGCCCCCCCGGAGCATCAGGACATGGCTTATGGCCGTGGCCTCGGCAGGGGTCTCGCGCATCGTCGGTATGAGCATCGAGGAAAATCGCATCAGTCGGCCTCCCTATAACCCTTTTACTAATCGCCGGAAAGTTTATTATAATATAAATAATTCACGGGAAAAATCAGTTAAAGCTTTTGACAATAATTCTTGTTGAGGAGGGTCTTGGATGGCGGAAGGCGTTTTTAATGCGACCACGGCGAATTGGGACGACGAAGTACTGAAAGGGGACGGGCTTATTATGGTGGATTTCTGGGCGGCATGGTGCGGGCCCTGCCGCATAATAGCCCCCACTGTGGAGGAACTCGCGAAGGAATACAGCGGGAAAGTGAAAGTTGCCAAGCTCAACACGGACGAAAACCCGGATATCGCAAGCCGGTACAAGATCATGGGCATACCCACCCTGATATTCTTTAAAAACGGGGAAAAAATAGACCAGGTCGTGGGGGCCGTGCCCAAATCCCAGCTCAAGGCCAGGATAGACGCGCTCCTAGCCTGAAAGGGGTCTTAAAAGCATTGAAGCATTTCTTTATCTTAGGCGGGATAGTTGCGGTCTTGCTCTTTGCCGCGGGGTGCGAGCGGAAAGAGGGGCCCTCGGGGGTCGTCGGCTCCCAGGCGCCCGATTTCGAGCTCCGGGACATCTCCGGCAAGAGTTGGAAACTCTCCTCCATGAAGGGGAAGGTGGTCCTCCTCGAGTTCTGGGCCACATGGTGCCCCCCGTGCCAGTCCGCAGTCGCGGATTTCAACCGCATATACGAGAGGTTCAAGGGAGAGGATTTCGTCTTCCTCGCCCTTTCCGTGGACGAGGGGGAGGACCTTGCAGGGAAATTAAAACGCTTCGGGGCAAAGGAGGGGATTTTATACCCCGTGCTCCCCGACTTCAAGGACATAGCGGGCACTTATAACGTGATAAGCATACCGGTCACTTATGTTATTGATAAAGAGGGCAATATCTCATATCAGCATATGGGGCACATGCCCGATATGGTGGAGATAATATCCGAGGAAATAGAAGGGTTGCTGAAAAAAGATGCTTGAAAACCTTAGCGATAAACTGGAAGGCATATTCAAGAAGCTGAAGGGCAGGGGGCTCCTTAAGGAGGAAGACATTGACCTTGCCATGAAGGAGGTCCGGGTGGCCCTCCTCGAGGCTGACGTCAACTTCCGCGTGGTCAAGGACTTCATAGCCAATGTAAAGGAAAAGGCGGTGGGAAAGGACGTGCTCGAAAGCCTGACCCCCGGCCAGCAGGTCGTAAAAATAGTCCATGACGAGCTTTGCAACCTCCTTGGGAGTGGGGAAAACAGGATAAAACTGGCCGCGAACCCGCCCACGCTCATCATGATGGTTGGGCTCCACGGCTCCGGAAAGACGACCACGTCGGCCAAGCTCGCCCGGCTCTACAAGCGCGAGGGCAGGCGGCCCATGCTCGTTGCGGCGGACCTCCAGAGGCCGGCCGCCATCGACCAGCTTATAACGCTGGGCAAACAGTTGGACATACCCGTATATTCCGCGCGCGAGGCCAAATCCCCGGCCCAGGTGGCCGAAGAGGCCATGAAGAAAGCCAAGCTCGAGGGCCGGGATATTGTAATACTCGACACCGCCGGGCGCCTCCACATAGACGAAGCCCTCATGGCCGAACTGAAGGACATAAAGGCCAATACCCCGCCACACGAGACGCTCTTTGTGGCTGACGCCATGACCGGCCAGGAGGCCGTCAATATCGCCAAGACCTTTAACGAGGAGATCGGGGTTGACGGCGTAATACTTACCAAGATGGACGGCGACGCACGGGGCGGCGCGGCCCTGTCCATAAGGGCCGTGACCGGAAAGCCCATAAAATTCATAGGCGTGGGCGAAAAGCTGGATATGCTCGAAGAGTTCCATCCCGAGCGCCTGGCCTCGCGCGTGCTCGGCATGGGAGACGTCCTCACACTCATAGAGAAGGCCCAGAAGAGCTACGACCAGAAAGAGGCCGAGGCCCTCGGCAAGAAGATACTTTCCGAGTCCTTTACCTTTGACGACCTGAGGGAGCAGTTAAAGAAGCTCCGCGGCATGGGGTCGCTCGAAAGCCTGCTCTCGATGATACCCGGCTTGGGCAGGCAGTTAAAGGGCGTCAAAATAGACGAGAAGGAGTTCGTGAGGGTGGAGGCCATAATAAACTCCATGACAAAGGCCGAGCGCACGAACCATAACCTCATAAACGGGAGCAGGAGAAAGCGCATCGCCACGGGGAGCGGCACCACCGTGGCCGACGTCAACAGGGTGATAAAGCAGTACGTCGAGATGAAAAAGATGCTGAAGATGTTCAAGGGCGGCAAGGGCCTCCGCCTCCCCAAAATGATGCCGTTTTAGAAGACTTAAAGAAACGGGCGGACCAAGGCCCGCCCCTTGTCCACCGGATTAAATTGGAATTTTTTTGCTGTAGTAGCCGCAGGCTTTAGCCTGCGTTCATATAGCGCAGTTCATATAGTGCAATGAAGGTTGCGGCTGCAACTATTTTTTAAGAACATATCTCAAAATCCGATTTTCCCCTTGATCGGCCTCTCGTCGTCATTCCCGCGCAGGCGGGAATCCAGGTTTAAAATGGTTTCTAAAAAGACCTGAAAAGTGGATTCCCCGGTCGAGCCGGGGAATGACGAGATTTTTTCGCCTTTTTCCCTTGAAATCCAGTGCTTTAAAAGTGTAAAGTACAACCGAAAATGGGGAAGGCTGATGAAAACCATGCAAAAAATTAAAATCTGGTGGCGGGGCAAATATAATCCACCAACGCTGAATGAGATATTCGACCACGATAAACAGACTCAAGCTGAAGGACATTTTGAGCCTCCTTTACTCGCCGAGGTGATAGCTTCTCTTTGGCGTTTTTGGCTGAAACACTGGAAATGGATAATCAGTACAATCATCGCGCTAATCGGTATAATCGTCGGGCTTATTGGCTCTATTTAAAAGCATTAAAACATCTTTAGGACGAAATGAATGAAGCAGAAATTGGAAGAAGAATATGCTTTTTATCGCTTTGCAACGGACGATTTGAATGAAGCATACAGATTGTTAGAGGCGGTTAAGCATTACAAAAGAGGTATCGTCATTTCTGCCTTAGTTAAGAGTGCAGTAATTTCATATTCTCGCCCATTTAAGCAATGCCATGGCGAATATAGTAAACACATCCTTAAGGGCAACATCATTCCAAATCAATACAAAAATCTGCATGAGAAAATCATTAAATATAGAGACAAAGTATTTGCTCACTCAGATATTAATGCGCCAGTTCAATGAGCAAGTGCAACACTTGGGGCTACACAGGAGTTACCCTAAGTGTTTATGGAGAGACGATATAAGCAACTGAGTCTGGAGGAAAGGGACAGGATAACGGAGCTGAAGGCAG
>Ga0214473_10006583_pt1 | contig 13824 bp, 13 predicted proteins | sample RVTome_7_FD_203509 | JGI IMG/M metagenome (GOLD analysis project Ga0214473, IMG submission 203509) | Soil microbial communities from uranium-contaminated site in the Upper Colorado River Basin, Wyoming, United States - RVT98D197 | ecosystem: Environmental > Terrestrial > Soil > Contaminated >... | reverse complement strand
CAGAGCTGTCCTTTTCCTTTTTTCCGCCAAACCAACAATTTCCACGATTTCACGCGACTTGCGGGTAAGCAATGGTTAAATCATGCAGAAATAAGTTGGAGGAATCCGCAGGGTTAATAAAAAACCCGTAAAGAAATTGCCTAGAGTTCTTTACGGGTTCTCTTCTTCCTGCCCCAAAAGCTCTATTCAACAAAAAAATTATATAATACTTTTCATCTAAAAGCAAGAAAGTTCAGAAAAGACTTCAGAAGGAGAGAGCACTGAGGAAGATGGGGCTATCCTTGGGGGCCTGAGGCTGTCAAGCAGCAGAATTCAAATTTGGCTCTTTCAGATGATCGACTTTTTCATAAAGTAATTCCAGAGATTCCTTATTTCCAAGCCACAATTTATTGGGCACGGTTTCGGCCTCCAATAGAAAAATCGGCTCTTTAACCTTCTTCACTTTAAAGAACTCCCCGGTCGATTTACTCTTTACGATGTCTCCCAATACAGTTTTCATTGATGATTGCCTCTTCAAATCATCAATAACAATAGCAATTTCAATGCCAACAGACCTTGATCGCTGTAATCAATTGATTATCAAGGGAATTATTAAAAGATCAAACCTTAATGAGAATGGGAGAAGCGACACTTCTTGTTACAACCTACCCCTTCACGTCATTCTTGGTGATTACCCGTCATGGGAGTACTTTGGGGAGCGATTTGGCGGGTTATTTGGGAGCAATCCGTTCTTTTATGGGAAGACCCGTTGCCTTAGTCCGGCCGAAAAGGTCGATATAAAGGATCTTGGGTAGTCCGGTCCGTTTTTCTTCGGATTTTATGTAGATCTTTTCGAGGATACTCTCCCTACCATTGATGGAGACCATAGCCTTAAAAGAATCATTCATTCTTTCGACGATGATCTCCAACCCTTTCAGACCGGCCAGAATGACTTTGAACTTGTTCTCGTCGAGTTTCTTTTGATGAACAATTCCATAAGCATATTCTCTCTCAATCGGATTAAGTTCCTCACGCCTGCCGTTTTCCAAAATCCAATAAACATTAACGGGCCCTAAATCAGGAAGAGTACTATTCTCCGCGAGGCGGATGTCATACTGAACAAGGTTCTTGTTTTTACTCCGTTCAATAAAGAAAAGATGACTAACTTTGTCCCCGGAAACAGCAAGAATCGACTGCGGAAAGAGGCTTAGGATCACCAAGAGTAAGACAATGACGAATGATCTCATCGAATCATCCTTGGATCATCTCCTAGTTTCTATCTAATAAGAAATGATCTCCTTAATGCTTTAAAAAAACGATTCCAGCCCAGAATAAACCAACAGTTAGAGCTAATATTGCCGTGGCTGGGTCTGCGATAAAAAACTTCGTGACAGACATCCTCATGACCCTTGCCATAAGGAATATCTGTGTTCTTAATCCTAAAATGTGTCTTCCGAAAAGGACTCCCAAATCTTCTTTTCTCCCGAATTTCTCCTCGATTTTCAGAGGCGTTCTAACATTCCCTGGATTGAGGATTTGTCTCCTGCTTTGATTCGATCAATGTCCTATCACTGTTGATTCCAAGGTTGAAGGCAGTGATCTATTTTGAAAAAAACCACGAAAATTTCGTAAGTCAATTATCAGCAATTTCAATGCCAATAGACCTTGATCGCAGTAACCACACGAATGTTAAGAGAATTATTAGCAAATGGAGGTTAAATGAATATAAAAGAAGTGACACTTCTTGTTAGAGGAGAGAAAAATTTGGCATTGATCGTCTATGGGTAGAACACATCCTTGAAGATGGAAAAAAACAGGGAAAGACCCCATTAAAGAAAGGACACGGCGAAAAATGGGGATACCCCTGATTTTTCACATCGGGAGGGAAGAGGTTTAGGTGGAGCTTTCTCTTTACTATCTCTTTACTAAATGGTGGAGGCGGCGGGAATCGAACCCGCGTCTCGTTTTGTAATTAGTTGCAATTTAATTAAAATTTTTTAGCAAATCCTTTCTGGATAGTATCTGGATAGTGTCTTTTTAGAATTTGTGACCATCGGGACGAGGGTGCCGTAAATTTCGTGTTTTAAGGCCCTTCACATTGAAGGACAAATAATTCATATGGCCCGGCGGGAAAAGACGTTTAAAAAACGTTCCTATAGGGTTAATAAACGCATCTTGGAGAGATATATGAGATCAAAATGTGGTCTTAGGACTCCGATCCACGCTCCCTCGCTCAGATCCCAGTGTTTTGGGGAAATATAGAGGCAACAGCCCTCCCGATTCTCATTGACACCCCGTTCATAATTTAATACACTCCAATTCAGAATTAAGTCCTCTTGTCTTAATTGCCAAAACATATTGAAAGGCTCCCGGTAGGTTATGGCTATATGCTCGTACATCCCATGTCAATTTCCTGCCTTGCCAGGAAAACAAAGGTGTATCCTTCATGAGGATACAGAAAATAAAGACCGAGATTTATTCGTTGAAACCCTGCAGGAATATATCGAAAAATCCTTAGAAAAATCTCCTGGGGAAGTTTGTTTTGACACTATTTCTTTTCCGAGAATTTTTTTGCTTGCGTACCATATAAATGCAAATCCAAAAATCCAACAGGTTAATATAAATACTTGCAAATTTGGTGATTCTTTAAATCTCAGTGGCCTTCGGGTGGAGACTCTTAATCTTTCCAATAATCTTTGTCCCAAATTTAAGATTGAAAATTCAGAAATCGGACATTTGAAATTAGTGGATAATTATTTCAATTCGATTGAGATCTCAAATTCGAAAATCTCCCAACTGACCTTTATCACTTATAAAGTGCCTGGCATAGAATCTCCCAAAATGAACAGCGTATTTCTTATTTTAAATAAAATTGACCTTGTGGAAATTTATCATGTGCACATCATCTTCCTTCACATATCCATCAGTTCATTACAGGAGTGTAGGATCTTAGATCTGGAGAATTCTGAGGAAGTCTTGATACGAGACACTGCTTTTCTTGGTTTAGCAACTTTTCAAGAACTAAGGCCACTAAAGTATTTTGCACTGTGCCGGTGCAGAATACTAAATCCGAAACTTTTTTCTATCATGCAGTCCGATCTCTTCCATGCGGGTTTCAAATCAACGGATGTATCTGAGGTTACTTTTATAGACAATCAGTGGCGTAGAAAGAATCAACGACACATACACATACTCGACGAGTTGGTAGCAACATGCTCCCAAAAAGCAGACAAAGTCCAAGGCCCCTACGGCCAAGTGACTCTAAACCAAGTTGCGGAGACATACAGGCAATTGAAGATAAACTTTGAGAGAAAGGGAAACTATATTGATGCCGGAGACTTCCATTACGGCGAGATGGAAATGCGCCGTCTTTCCGTTCCTTCTCCTTTTCGTATTACGTCAATCTATTCTATTTATAAATTATTGGGGGAGTATGGCGAAAGTCCTCTCTACGCATTTCTGATCCTCGCAGGAGTATTTGTAAGCCTTGTATTTTTGCATACCTTAACCGGCTTCTATGTTAATGGTTTGTATGTTGGTTATGATTTGAACCTCTTTCGGTTTTTTGAATTTCCATCTTTACTGGAACTATCAAATGTAGTTAAGTTGATCTTTGGAAATCTTACCCTTAGGACTTTGGATTCACCAAAATTGGCAATGAATTTTTCGAACACGCTCCTCTGGATTTTCGAAACAATATTTGGCCCTCTTCAGATAGGTTTACTTGCTTTATCAATCAAGAGAAAACTGCGTAGGTAAGAATAGAGCCCTTACCAAGTTGCTTGTGGAAAAAGGGATATTTAGCAAGGAGGGGTTTTGGAGATGGTGAGGGTGGCGGATCGGAAGAAGAAGAGGAAGAAGAAGGGATGTTTATATTCTGACAGAATTATTTGCGAAAATGAGGGCCAAGGGAAATGAAAGAATTAAAATATCTCTATGAGATCCTTGGGATCGAACCCGATTCTTCTCTCGAAGAAATTAAGCGAGCATTTAGGGACATGGCCAAGGTATGGCATCCCGATCGGTTCCCCAACGACCCCCGATTGCAGGCAAAAGCTCAAGAAAAATTAAAGGAAATAATCGGCGCTTACAGAGGTCTTTTACAGTATCACGAATATCTGAAAGCTGAAGAAGCCAAATATCAAGCTGCATCGGGGGAAGGCAAAAGAAAGGAGAATTCTTTTCAGGAGCGAGTACCTTGCAGTGATGGATCTTGCATAGGAATAATCAATGAAAAAGGGTTCTGTACAGTCTGCGGGAAACTTTATAGGCCAAAATCCAGATTTGATGACGAGAAAAACACAAAAAGTGAGGCGGCCAGCCAAAAAACAAACCCACCCGGGGCATCCTTTCCTCAAAATAAGGGATTAAAGAAGAAAAGATTATTCAAAGGATTTGCTTTGATGGCTTTTGCTATTTTAATTGCCGTTTGCATATACATTTACAATAAGCCAAACACTAAACCAACCCCAATCCCTATTTCATCAAAATGGGTTTCAATAAATTATTCCGAGCTAATTGATCGGAACGCAATCATTCGAACTGGCCAGACATTAGGATCCGTTCTTTCTAAGCCTGATTTAAAAGGAGCGTTGCAACCCTTTTTAGATATGTATTCTTATCTTCTGCAATATTCGATTGAGATGATTCATGGGCCTGACATTTTTCCCCATCAGAATGTCGTCGATAATTTCCCCATTGGGTCAAAGCAACCCGCATGGGTTGGCTTGATCAGAGGCGGACGGATATACTTAACCACGGACAATAAGAATCACGCAAGGCTTTTTTTACTTGGCGAAGACCCCAAACTGACCTATCAGAATAATTATTCAGTCGTTCGTCATTGTTTATCCGGACTTTTGCCAACCGATGGCTCGCCTTTAAAGGTGGAAGTTTTCGCATACAAGAATGATTATCAAAAATCTCAATTAAGCCTAAATCTAAATCCATACTCATTTGAGTTACCTGATTTTCCACCACCATCCCAAACGGTATCTCTCGATTTGACTGGTCTTGAGGATTTCTTCCGGAAGGGCGGCCAGATGGAGGGTGGCCAACTGGATCGAAAAGAGGGTCTGATTCTTTATGCAAAAAAACGTGACCCTCAAACCCCCGCCGGTGAACCAATAGCTCTTTCTGATTTTTCTGTTGCTTATCGAGCCGTTTTCCATGCCGGTGATAATGAAGCCTTTATTAGTTTGGATCCTCATAAAGACCCGACAAGGGTTACTGTTAATTTTGGTGGATTTCTCGAAAACACGAGAATTGGGCGTGTTGTTTTGGAGGCTGACAAGAGGTTCAAAACGATTTCGTCTGGACTTGATCCAAACACATTTAAAGATATTAGAGATTATTCCAGAAGCATTATACCTACGTTTAGGACAGTCGATGAAAGGGATATTTCGGAAAGATCTTTTGGTAAAAAAGGTTGGATAGGAACACGGTTTTGGTTTTATCCTGATTCCATTGAGGTGGAGTCTGATCTTGAATACAAATATGCATCAATAACTAAGCCACAATTCCTCGCCGATGCGGAAAGATCAAAGGATGATTTTTCATCCCCGGACGAATTTGAAAGAAAGAAAAAGAGTACCCTCTTGCCTGCCATTCTCAAGAACATTACGCATTTGAACAATAATTATTCCGAATATGAAAATGCTTATTCAGAATTAAAGGAATTAACGACAGTAGCCAGATTGATGGCCATTTGCATTTGGCTCCAAAAAGCCAAAGCAAATTGGGTTGATCTTGATTTATTATTGTCGGTTGAGCTTCCCCCGTATAAAACCGAAGAAGATAAGCTACAAATGTTGACTTGTTCGAGTTTGGCCTACAATACCCTGGACGATATTGGTGATAAATTTGTAATGAAAAACATTAAAATTCATTATTTAACGCCCTTACTTAATAAGACTCTTAAGGAAATATTTATTAATCCAACCAATTTTTCCAAATACCTTTGCATTCGGAATAATGAGGAAGAGAATCTTGCTCCTAAATACATGTCGGAAGCGAAGGATTTTATGTCGCAGAACTCCGATAGGAAAATATTTGAGATTCTCAACGATATAGAAGACTTGAAAGCGTTCTTGACATTCGTTTCTGGGAAGCAATCTTCCTTGCCACCATCAGTAGCTACATTAATAAGTGAGATCGAAATGAACAGGGCGAAATTGGAAGAGCTTGAGTCCAAGCTCGAAAAGATTAAATCCGAAATGAACACAATCACTGATCGATCAATTTACAATAGTTATGTGGATGAATATAATCGCTTGATCGGGCAATATGAAAGAATGCGTAGTCGCTACAACCAAGATGTGATGGCCTTTAAGAAGTCTCCAAATAAGACGCAAACGACGATGAGGATCAATGGAGGTATCAATCTCTCTCCCAGGAATTTCAAAATCAATAAATCATCCTCAAGCCCTAAATTAATTGAATTCAAGAATATCACTGCTAAGGCAGATATTAATTGGAAATCAATTGGCGCATCAGGCGAGTGGATTAGGAGTGGATCGTTGGAAAATCCGGTTCAGAGGAAAAGAACCCTTCCCAAGATAAATTGGATTCCCAAGATTAGGTCTTCAAATGAAAAAGAAGAAAAGAATTATTTCGAATCAGATTCTAATCGAAAATATTGGTTTATCCGGAATGAAGAGGGCCTTTGGAGAGATTATTGCTTTGATTCACCCGTATCCAGGGAGAAAGCGTTTGATAAGAAAGAGAATGTTTTGAAAGTTGCCGAATTCAAAGATGGGAAAGTTTTAACGGTAATCCAAGGGGGATTGGGATCGGATAACAAAATCATATTTTCGAAGGTTGAGCGAAAAGATTTGTACGCTCCAGAGGGGACTCCGATTTGGTTCAAGAATTAGATACAAGCAAGTATTGTTTGTCCAAAAAAAAGGAGAATTTGTAGATGAAGCCGATACAGAGTGGTAAACGGGCAGGTTCAATTATTTTGGTTCTTGATGCGAATATTTGGATCAAGGAGCGCCTCCTCAAATCCAAGTTAGGTGCCGTTCTTCTTTACACGGTGATGAGAATTAGTGGGAAAATAGCCCTATCATGGGTCACCGAAGAGGAATCTATAATGGGAATCGTGAAAGAAGCCGAAAAGTCGGCAACGGCTATTAAAGAAAACTTAGTTACAATTAGAGTTCTTATGGGAAGAAGTCCTGATGTTCCATTACCCACGCAGGAAGAAATCGCAAAAAAGGCTAAAGAAAGATTCGAAGAACTTGCTAAACTAATTTATCGGGTTGACCCTTCCTTCGAACAGACTAAGTCCTCTCTTAAACGTGTTATTGCTGGATTAGCCCCGAATCGTAAGAAGGAGCAATTTAGGGATTCTCTTTTGTGGGAGATGGCAATCGAGTTGTCACGCTCGCATGATGTTCACTTCATTACCCAAGACTCCGATTTTTATGAAGACTATAATACAGGTGAATTGGCCACAGAATTAAAGAAGGAAGTGGCTGAAACAGGTGGTACATTGTCCATCTATAAGAACTTAGAAACCTTTATGGAAAAGTTTGCTAAGTATGTACCCCCGCTTGATTATCATAGGATTGCGGTAACCTTGGATGACACAATAAAACAAGACCTCCTTGAATATGGTGAAAATAAACTTTTTACTTTAGGAAAGTTGCAAGACCATAAAATAGTGGCTTTCTTAACTGAAAAGAAGGAATTCTTAGCTCTCAAATTTCATCTTAAATATGAAATAACTAATGCCCCACGGTTAGATAATATCATCTTGCCCAATGCGGTTCTTGTTGTCAGAGGAAATTGTTTTTTCAACATTGAATCTGGATTAATCTCAGAAATCGAATTAGACAGTATAGAAGGTGAAGCCCCGAATGGAGAAATGATACCAAATCTGACTACTTCTTATTCAAGAGGGAACGTTGTCATTGGCCTAAGAAAAATTCCTTACAGACTGAGGAAAGAATTGCAGTGATATAATTCTCCATCTTGCATAATGCAAAACCAGAATCGGAGTTTTTATGGCAATTCAATCTTAGAAAAAAGTGTATATTACAACTGCAAATGAACAATGCACCCTTCATCCGTTACGTCAGGAGTAGGGATTATGATTGACGTGGCTTCTTTGAACAAATTACGAACCGAAAGAGAGCCCGGCTACAATATAAAAAGGTAAATTCGATGATCAAGCGAGCGATAGCGATAATAGTAATAGTTTTAGTTGGTGCCTATATCGTTAACAGATATTTTGAAAACAAAGCCAAGAAGGAAGCCAAAAGAGCCGAGGCAAAGAGGATTGAGGAAACCATAAGCGCATCAGTCTCTGAAATGGTCAGACGAACAAATGCAATAGATACTTGGGAAAAAGTCTTAACAAAGGGAGAGAGGTTTAGATTAGAAAGAATCTTAACGGTTGAATTGGAACGCTTGTGGCTGACAGAACGTCTAATTCTTTTTATTGGTGCTATAAAAGATGTTGTTACTGCAGATAAGGAAAATTATAGGATGGAGATCGAAAGAAGTTTATTCAGTAGTTTAGAACCTATGTTTGGGACAGAGTTGCAGTTGACGCTGCAATGCTCAAAGCAAAAGGTCGATTTATTTCTTACCGAACACCCAAACCTATTTAAGGATTTCGGTGTTAAAAATGGAGTTGCTGTAGTGGCGGATATTGATGAGATAGATACAAAGTTAGTTTCTGGCGCAGAGGGTGAAAGAAAAGAAATAAGGGTTGGGAAAGGCAAGTGTATTGATATGCTTTATACGGGTGACGTTGAATTTTTGCAATAACAAGTCACTCCAGCGGATAGCTCACAGCCACCGCTGATCCGCAGTTGGGGCAAGAAACTTGAAGCGGCGATCCATCGATCGTCAGCAAAAAAAAGGGGGGTAGTCATGAAGGAAATGCGCCTGTCGATTTCCATTTTGTTGATGACTTGCTTACTCATTGTTCCAATAGCTGCCCAGTCGGAAAATGAGGCTGTCACAAAGCCGATTCAAGACAAGACAGATGCTAATCAGATATTCATTGATCCCTTAAGTGCCCGACCGCTTTATCTCATTCAAGTCAAGGGCGATCAAACCCTGGGAATGGCAACGGGTTTTGTTGTTCAGAAAGGAGATAAATATTACCTGATCACAAACTGGCACGTGGTCTCTGGCCGCCATCCAAAAACGAATCAAGTCAAGGATCCGGCCGGCCGCACTCCCGATGCCCTTCTCATTTGGCACCATAGTAAGCAACTCGGTTCATGGCTCAGGAAGAAGGAAAATCTGTACGATGAAAAAGGGACGAAACGGTGGCTTGAACACAAGGAAAAAGCGAAAGATATAGATGTGGTGGCTCTCCCTCTTCAGAATACCGGTGATGACATCACGCTCTACCCCTTTGATCTTTCGTTAGCGGACGTCAATATAGTACCCGAGGTGGCAATGCCTGTGTCCATTATAGGTTTCCCTCTGGGTTTTACGAGTGCGGGTTTTTTCCCAATCTGGAAAACGGGCCATATTGCTTCTGAACCCACTCTTGACTATCAAGGAGAACCACTTTTCTTGATCGATGCCACGACACGAGGCGGAATGTCTGGTTCCCCGGTTGTCCTTCGCCCCTCAGGGAGATACAAAAACAAGGCCGGACAGATGGCCATCAGTTCAAACTTGACGCTGTTCCTCGGGGTTTATTCAGGACGGCTATCGGAGGATTCGGAGATTGGTAAGGTATGGCGACCACAGCTCATCAGCGAGATACTACGATAGCTCATGGAGCCCCACCAGGATTCAGGGAAAAAGGAATCAAGAGATCCAGAAAACACGTCTTTAAGATCGTAAAAACATGCCTTTTTAACGTCTTTTCCTCAGGCCTATATCGGAATATGGATGAGCTAAAAGATTAACAATTTCAACAAATTGTCTTGACATTTCCAAACGAATTTTGATATAATAATTCCTTAAAAAGGAGGGAAAACCGGGCCTGGAGGGGGCGGAAAGATTATATAAATTTATTTGAAGAGTTTGAGAAGTTCTCGTCAGAAATGGCAAGTCACAGGAAAAAGAGACCCTTTTAGCCCCCCAAAAGACCCGGAAACCAAGAGAACACGTAACCACTAACTTGCAATAGTATCACCAAGCAGCGAGTAAAAGACAAAACGAAGGGAGCCTTTAACGAGGTTCCCTTTTTGTTTATTGGGGAAATATAGGAGGTGATCATATGAGTAGTGAATTTTCCAAAGGGCCGGATGAAAAATTGAAACCCCTTGTTATCGAACCTTACGGAGATAGATATTTTGCCGTTTATGACGGAGAGGAATTGGTCTGTGTAACTGTCTACAAGAAGGGGGCGCTGGAAGTTAAGAGACGTTTAGAGATGGCCTTTATCCAAAGAGATCGTTAGGCGACATGGGTGGTTTGACCCTCAAACTAAGTTGATCACTCGGGTTAAGGAAAAAGGCCTAATATGAAACCCATCAACGACATTCCAATTTCTCAAATAATCCCCGGTAAAAATGACCGGACAATATTCGACGAAAGCGGACTTCGAGAATTGGCAGATAGGATCAAGGAGCACGGATTGATCCAACCTATCACCGTCCGTTATGTTGAGGACTGTAAACAATTTGAAATCATCGCAGGAGAAAGAAGATTTAGAGCCTGCAAACTTCTTGGATGGCAAACAATCCCGGCAATCATCACGGTTCTTGAGGATGAGGAGGCCTCCGCAATTACCCTTGCTGAGAACATCGCCCGTAAAAGTCTTGATCCAATCGATGAGGCTTGCGCCTATCAGTCCAGAATCGAATCTTTTGGATGGTCTATAGAAGATCTCAGTAAATACGCCGGGACTTCCACGATTCACATTCAGTTCCGCCTTAAACTATTAAAACTCATCCCCGAGATTCAAAAACTTATCCGAGGTGGGAACATCCAAATTGGATATGCCCAAATCCTCGCTGATACTAATCTGGATTCTAATTTTCAATTAATGGCCCTTTCAAAATTAAGAGACAATCCAAAACCAACAATGGGTTGGTTCCGGTCAATCGTTTCGGAACTTAAAGAAAAACAGGATCAAGGTATCCTCTTTAAGGGGCCGCTTTTTGATAAAACTTATGATGCCAATGGGGTTAAGACTAAGAATATTCCACAGCCTCCGCACCCCGAGACAACAACACCGCCAAAGATTGGCCGGAATTACAAGGCGATCCTGCTCAATCAGAGCAACTTTTGGGAAGAAGCCGCCAAACAGTGGGAAGATATTGGTAAACCCTTCAAGAGAAATGAATGCAGATCCGCCGCCCAAGCACTGACGAAAGCCTTGAGCAAAGGATTCACAAAGCGATGATGAAATCATAGAATGAGGAGTAAATTATGGTTCTAAATAAATCTAAGGGGAATATGGCTTTTACCCTTTTTACAGATTCCACCGTGTACTCCCAGCTAAAGTTTGCCTTATGCATTATTTCGCATGTCGAAATAGGCCTCATTCCACTAAAACCAACCCGAAGATATTTTCCTCCTCATCACGTGTCCGCACAACTTCAATTGGAAACCCATTGTCCCTTGCGGTCTTGAAGACATCAATGCCACATGCCTCCATCGAAGGTCTCGCCTCAAGTCCGTGGTTACAGGAGCCTGACAGGTTACATTCCTTGCAAAGATCACAAGGGCCAGATCCCATGCTCCAGGCCTTATAATACCCATCGAGAAACATCTCGATTTCGAAGCGAACGATAGATTTGCTGAAGGTCTTTCCCCTGACCCACCTCTTTTCCCCCTTTAGTAATCTTCGATGGAGCAGGATGGCCTTCTGGTAAGAGTCGATCACCTTACGAGTCATATCTGGGATAGGAGTGCGGGGAGGACAGCAAAGGCTCATCCCGAAACCAGGGCATCCATATTGGCACTTCATTCTTACCCACTCGGCGGTTACAATGGAACCAGGATCAATGATCTTTGCTCCCTCGATCCCCATCTCTACTGCTTTTTTGCAGAAGGACTCCACTGATTTCATTGAGACATCCTCCTTCCTCCCATTGGAAAATTTGATGTGACAATAAATTCTAAATCCAGAGTCTCAATCGAAGTGTATTAAATCGGGAACGGGGTGTCAATGAGAAAACAGGAAGACGAGAATCGGAAAGAAAATAATGAACGGAAAAAATTTGTGGTTCGTAATGGATTTTTATTGGTCTTTAAATGATGGGGTTTCTCTCACTGAAAGCCATTTATCCAAAACATCTTTTCTGAATCTCCAACTTCTGCCAACCTTGTGCCCTGGGAGCTTTCCGTTTTTCGCCAAACGATAGATGGTCCGGACATGGAGGTTTAGGTATTCTGCCGCCTCATGCGGTGTCATAATCTCCTTCATAAGAATTACTCCTTTCAAGAAATTCTAATCCATTTAGAAATCTGTGTTCATCTCCTATCTAACAACCTTGTGATCTAAAGTTAATAATGGAAGGCTTTAAATTCGAAAGTAGTGTTTTAAATTACGAACAGGGTGTCAATGAGAATTGGGAGAGGTGGTTGCCTCTAAATTCAGTCACTCAACATTGAGGGTATGGACGGAAATGAGAAGATGCTTTTTCAGAATTTTGAAAAGGTTGGGGGGTTTTACCTAATCCGATGGGAAGCACAAATTTTGCAGGAACAAGATGTTATTGTAAAATGCCTTACTCCAACAACAACCCCTTCTTTTCGGTCAGCTCTTTTAAAAATATGGTCGAACAACCTCTCCTCTTTATTCTCCAAATATCTGCGTAATGCGTATGCACAGACGTCAGCGAGTTGGATCATACTTGTTAATTCGGAACTAACAAATAAGGGGGTTTCAATAATATAATCAACTTGAGTAAAAAGCGTTCCTTTACTATGAAAAGTCTTCATAAGTGCGGTGTGCCTTTTTGCGACCGTTTCATTGTTATCATGAACCAATAATCCATAGATTTTTGGGTCGCCAAAAGTTTGAATAGCCTTCAAGAATTGTTCAAATCTTGATACTATTTGTTCAAATGCTTGCTCATCAACGCTCTGTTTAGTTCTCTTAGGGTCAAAATGGATTTTGTCCACACATTCTGCAAATAACCTTGCAAAACCCCAATTACCAATTATTTTTGCCACATCTTCTAAAAATGCTATTCTTTCTTCATAAGTTAAATGAATGTAGTCCTTCGTGTGGTTATAATTTTTTTTAGTTTGTCTGTATAAATTTTGTTTATGAGTTTTTTGGAGATTCAGTAACTCAGTTTTTCGATACTTCTCAACCTGATATCTCCTCTGAAAAAAATCTAATTGGGGAAAATTAGGAATCTTACTTTGCTCAATGTATTTTCGTGTTAACCAACCAGAATGGATTTCAGCATCCGGCAGGGAATATTTCTGTTTTACGGCATAAATTTCTTTTTCCGAGTCTCGCCAGTGCCAGACCGGGATAGAAAGACCTGCAAGAACATAGTGGGAAGTATTGCCAGGGACATCGGGAGTTCCTGATTCGTCAATATAGCAAAGGTGCAAGGATCACCCCCAAATATAAAAAAATAGCGACTGGTGATGAGGAGTATATCCTCTCTTTGAGACGCTTTGCGACTCGTTCCAGACGCTCACTTATTTATAGAATAGGGATTATTATTTGTCAAGAAATTTAAAACACCTCTTTTACCCTCAACCTGGTGACAGTCTGGTGACGGTATTTTTGAGGGTTTTGTAAGCATAACATATTGAAATCATTAATAAATAATGGTGGAGGCGGCGGGAATCGAACCCGCGTCCGAGAACCTTTCGGCAGAGCATCTACATACATAGCCTGTATTTTAAATTCGCCCCTCAGGACTCCCACAGGCAGGATTCCCGAGAGACTATCCT
>Ga0214473_10006582_pt1 | contig 13824 bp, 11 predicted proteins | sample RVTome_7_FD_203509 | JGI IMG/M metagenome (GOLD analysis project Ga0214473, IMG submission 203509) | Soil microbial communities from uranium-contaminated site in the Upper Colorado River Basin, Wyoming, United States - RVT98D197 | ecosystem: Environmental > Terrestrial > Soil > Contaminated >... | reverse complement strand
CGCGATGACGGTCGGGTAGCGGCGGACGAAGTCCACGCCGTCGGCGGTCTCCGGGTCGTCGCAGAAGTCGCGGTACGCTTCGTCGAGGATCACGAGCGGCGGCTCGGCGCCCAGCGCGCCGAGGAAGTGCTCGAGCTCGCCGCGGGGGACCATGGTCGAGGCGGGATTGTGGGGTGTGCAGATCGTGACCGCCTTCGTCCTCGGCGTCACGCGGCGCCGCATGTCCTCGAGGTCCGTTTCGTAGCCTTTGAGCGGGCTCAGGACGACGGCGGCGCCGGAGAGCGTCGCCTCGGTGCCGTACGGCTCGAAGGCGGGGTGAGGGATCACGACCTCGTCGCCGGGCTCGTAGGCGGCGCGGGCGATCAGCGAGAGGAGCTCGTCGGCCCCGTTGCCGGCGATGAGCCAGTCCGCCGCCACGCCGAGCCGCTCGCCGAGGGCGGTCCGGAGCTCGGTGCAGCCTCCGTCCGGATAGAGGTGAGCGCGCGCGGCCTCCCGCCGGAGTGCCTCCACCGCGCGCGGCGAAGGTCCGAGCGGGCTCTCGTTGGCGGAGAGCCGGATGATGCCCTCGATGCCCAGCTCCTTGGCGAGGGCTTCGAGCGGCCTGCCGGCGTCGTAGGGCGCGACCTTGTCGAGAACTGCCCGCCAGAGCTGTCGCATCGGCGCCCATTGTAGCAGCGCCGCGAGTTCGCGCCAAGTTCGCGCCGTGTTTGACAATATCGGTTTGCCGCTGTAACGTTTCGCCATGTCGGCGGAACTCTATCGCCAGATCCGGCGTGTCGAGGCCCAGGCCGAGAAGGGGTTGTACGGCAGTCCAGCGGAGCTCGCGGACCGCCGCCGGCGCCTGCGCCTCGAGCTGCTGCGCCAGCACCTCAGCTCCAATGTCGACTTCCTGCGCGCCGCCCACCTCGGCGGCGCCTCCGGCCAGCAGTCCGTCCAGGCCTATGCCGCATTCATGGACGGCTTTCTCGCGACGATCTACCGGCTGGCCGGCGAGGACGCCAAGCGCGAGGGGCTCGCGGCCGTGCCGCTGGTGCTGGTGGCTCTCGGCGGCTATGGGCGCGGCGAGCTCCACCTGCTCTCCGACCTCGATCTCATGGTCATCTATGACGGCGAGATGGGGCCCTATGTCCAGCGGGTCACCCAGGGGCTCCTCTACGCGCTGTGGGACCTGGGCCTGCAGGTCGGGCACGCCGTCCGGAGCCTGCCCGACTGCCTCGCGATGGCCCGCACGGACTTCCCGAGCCGCACCTCGATGCAGCAGGCGCGCTTCCTCGTGGGCGACCGCCGGCTCTTCAACCGCTTCCGCAAGGTGCTCGCCGAGAACGTCTACCAGAAGGACTTCGGCCAGTTCCTCGAGACGACGCTCGGCGAGCGCGACCAGCGGTACCGGAAGTTCGGCGGCTCGCCGTACATGGGGGAGCCCAACGTCAAGGAGTCGGCGGGCGGCCTGCGCGACATCCACACCGCCATGTGGCTCGCCTCGACCAAATTCGGCACGCGCACGCTGCGCGAGCTCTTCGACAAGCGGCTCATCACCGAGCGCGAGCAGAAGGCGACCGACGAGGCGCTGACGTTCCTGTGGCGCGTGCGCAACGAGCTGCACTTCCTCTCCGGCCACAAGAACGACGTGCTCTCGCGCGACGTCCAGCCGCAGATCGCCAAGAACTTCGGCTACACGGGCGACGACGTCTCCCTCGGCGTCGAGAAGTTCATGCGCGACTACTACCTCCACGCGCGCGTGATCCACCGCATCTCCCGCCGCCTCATCGCGCGCTGCCGGGAGACGCTCGCGCGGAGGGGCGCCGTGCAGCGGCGGCTCCGCCAGGAGGCGCTCGCCGACGGGATCGTCGTGATCGACGAGCAGATCCACCTCGCCCACCCCGACGGCCGCGCCTTCCGTGAAGACCCTGACCGTCTGATGAAGGTGTTCTGGCACTGCCACCGGCTCGGCTTCGAGCTCGGCGTGGACGTGGAGCGCGCCGTCGAGGACGCCCTCGATCTCGTCGACGACGAGTTCCGGCGCGCCCCCGCGGAGCGCGATCTCTTCCTGTCCATCTGCCGGAGCTGGGGGCGCGTGACGCAGACGTTCCGCGAGATGCACGAGCTGGGGTTCCTCGGGCGGTACCTGCCCGAGTGGGGGGCGCTCACGTGCCTCGTCCAGTACGACGCCTACCACAGGTTCACCGCCGACCAGCACTCCCTTCTCGCCGTGGAGCACCTCGAGGCGCTCGCGCCCGGGCAGTCGGCGGAGTCGGAGGCGACGGCGGACGTGCTCAACCACGTCGAGCGACCCGATCTTCTGATGCTGGGCATGCTGCTGCACGACATCGGCAAGGGCAAGGGCCACGGGCACGTCGCCAAGGGCATCCCCCTCATCGAGGAGCTGACGGTGCGCATCGGGCTCCCCCCCGAGGACGCCGACAAGGTCGTCTTCCTCGTGGCGAACCACCTCACGATGTCCCACATCGCCCAGCGCCGGGACATCGACGACCCCAAGACGGTCGAGTCGCTCGCCGACGTCTGCGGCACGCCGGAGCGGCTCCGCATGCTCTACCTCCTGACCTTTGCCGACATGCGCGCCGTCGGTCCCGGGGTGATGACGGGCTGGCAGGCGCAGGTTCTCGGCGAGTTGTTCAGGCGGTCCCTCGCCCGGCTCACGGGGGGTGAGGCGCAGCGGCCGAGCCGCGACGCGGTGGCGGCGCGCGTCTGGGAGGTCATGCACCGCGAGGGATCGCGCCGCGCCGTGAACGGGCACCTCGCCATGCTCTCGGACCGTTACCTCGCCACCACGTCGCCGCAGCGCATCGCCGCCCATCTGCGCCTGGTGGAGCGCCTCGACGAGGACGTGATCGCGACGGAGCTGTTCCATCACCCGGACCTCGACTCCTCCGAGCTCGTCATCGCCACGCGCGACGTGCCGGGGCTGTTCTCCCTGATCGCGGGGACGCTGGCCGCCCACGGCATCAATATCCTCTCCGCCCAGATCCACACGCGCGCCGACGGCATCGCCATCGACACCTTCCAGGTCAACGATCCGCATGGCGAGCCGGTCACGGAGGAGGCCCGGTGGCGGCGGACGCTGGAGGCGCTGCGGCGGGTGATGCGCGGCGAGGAGACGGTAGAGGCGCTGCTCGCGCGGCGGAAGGCGGCGCGCGCGCGGCCCGAGACGGTGGCGGGGCCGCCCAAGGTGCAGGTCGACAACCACCTGTCCGACACCCATACCGTCGTCGAGGTCAAGTGCCCCGACCGCGTGGGAGTGCTCTACACGATCACGCGCACGCTGTCCGCGCAGGGACTCGACATCGGCAGCGCGCGGATCGCCACCGAGATCGATCAGGCCTACGACACCTTCTACGTCTCCGACCGCCAGAGCCGGCGGGTCGAGGACCCCGCGGGCATGGCGCGGCTGCGGGAGGCGCTGGAAGAAGCGCTGCTGAAGCCCCTCTGATGCTGAGCCACTATCGGGCATCGCTGCACACCTTCGCCGATCCGGTCGCGCGGCTGCTGCTCCGGGCCCGCGTGCGCCCCAACCAGCTCACGATCCTGGGGCTGGGGGTGAGCGTCGCCGCCGCCCACGAGTTCTTCCAGGGCCGCCCGCGCGTCGCCGCGATGCTGCTGGCCGTGGCCGGCCTCTTCGACTTCTTCGACGGATCCGTCGCCCGGCTCGCCGGCAGCGAGAGCGCGTTCGGCGCCTTCCTCGACTCCGTGGTCGACCGCTACTCCGACCTCCTGGTGCTGCTCGGTATCGTGCTCTTCTACGAGCGGGCGGACGACGCGGGCGGCGTCTTCTTCACCATGATCACGCTGGTCGGCACGGTCATGGTCAGCTACACGAAGGCGCGCGCCCAGTCCATCGGCGTGCGCTGCGAGATCGGCCTCATGGAGCGGCCCGAGCGGATGATCGTGCTCATCGGCGGCGGCCTCTTCAACCTGCTCACCCCCTCGCTCATCGCCCTCGCCGTCCTCACCAACGTCACGGCGGTGCAGCGCATTCTCTCCGTGCGGCGCGCGGCCCGCGACCGCACCCTCCGCTAGCCGGGATCACTCATCAGCGAGCATGCGGAGCAGGAGTAATCCAGGCTGGCGGAGGGCCTGGGCGTGGGCCCGGTGATGCTGCGGCCGGTTTGCTAGACTGATCCCATGTGGTGGGCCGTGGTGCTTGTCTCTATTGCCCTTCTGCTCGGGCAGGGCGCAGCGACGATGGCCGGCACGACCGGGGCGGCCGCTCTCGCAGACGCGCCGTCGGTGCCCCGGCTGTCTCCCGAGCTGCGCGACCGGTTTGCCGCGGCGATGGCCATGCTCGGGGCGGGTGAGGGCGCCGGGGCCGCGCGAGCGCTCGCCGACCCCGTCTGGGACACGTCGCCGCTTCGCGAGTACGCCTTGCTCTTCCAGGCGGAGAGCCTCCTTCGGGCGGGGGACGCCGTGGGCGCCCGCGCGGCCGCCCTGCGCGCCGCCGACAGCGCGCCCGACGGACACCCGGCGCCCTCGGTGCTCCTCCAGGAGGCCGGCATCCTGGCGAGCGCCGGCGATGATGCCGGGGCGGCGGCCCTCTACCGCCGCTTCCTCGATCGTCACGCCGATCATCCGCAGGCGCCGCGCGCCCGGTACGCCCTTGCGCGCGCCCTCCTCGCCGCCGGCAAGGTTCCCGAAGCCACGCGCGCCTTCGGCGAGCTATGGCTCGTCGCGCCCGCTTCGCCGGAGGCGGAGGCCGCCGCCCGCCAGCTCCGCGTGCTCGACGAGCGGGGACTCGGCGGGCCCATGCCGGCTCCTCGCGAGCGGCTCGAGCGAGCCGAGCGCTTGCTGGGTGCCGGGCTTGGGGATGCGGCGCGGCGCGAGGCCGACGTGCTGCTCGACGCCGGGCTCCCTGCGGACCTCGCGGGGCGGGCGCTCAAGATCGTCGCGGACGCCTCGCGCCGCGCCGGACGGCACGACACGGCCCTCGCCACGGTCAACCGCGCGCTCGGCGAGTTGCCGCCCGCCGGCCGCGCGCCGTGGCTTCTCGAGCTGGCGCGGCTCCAGCAGCGCCGGAGCCGGGACACGGCGCTCGCCACGCTCGACAAGCTCGTCGGCGAGTATCCGACGAGCCCGGAGGCGGCGGAAGCGCTGCTCTCGAAGGCCCGGCTCCTCGAGGGGGCGGCCAAGCCCGCCGACGCGGAGGGGGCGTACGCCAAGCTCGTCGCCGAGTATCCCTCCCAGGAGGAGGCAGGGACGGCGCTCTGGCGGTTGGGCTGGCTCGCGTGGTTCCGCGGCGCGTACGCCGACGCGGCGGCGAGGTGGGCGCGCCTGTCGTCCACCCGGGGCGGGCAGGCGCATCGGGAGGCCGCTACGTACTGGATCGGGCGTGCTCGCGCGCAGCGGGGCGAGACAGAGCTCGCCGGTCGCCAGTTCGCCCAGATCCTGGCCGACGCGCCGCGGAGCTACTACGGCATCCTCGCCGCGCGGCGAGGCATCCGTGGCGTGGCGCCGCGCGCGCCGACGTCGGCGGCGACGCTGCCCGCCGACCCGCTGCGGCCGCTCCGGGCGGACGCCCGCTTCGCGACGGTCGAGGCGCTGCGGGCCGTCGGGCTCGCGGGGTTCGCCGACGAGGAGATGGACGAGCTGACCCGGCGGTCGCTCGGCGAGCCCGGGCGCCTCTATGCGCTCTCCGCCGTCTACGCCGGTGAATCGCGCTATCACCTCGCGCTCCGCATCCTTCGCCGGCACTTCCAGGCCCTCGCGCGCACCGGCCTCGCGAGCCTCCCCCGGACGTTCTGGGAGATGTTCTATCCCTTTGGGTGGCGGGCCGAGCTCACGGAGGCGGCGGGGCGCGCGGCCGTCGACCCGCTGCTCGTGGCGGCGGTGGTCCGGGAGGAGTCCTCGTTCCACGCGCAGGCGCGTTCCCGCGCGGGCGCCCGCGGCCTCATGCAGCTCATGCCGGAAACGGCGCGGCCGATGGCACAGGCGCGGCGGCTCCCGTTCAACAACGGCGATCTCCTCGACGAGCCCGCCGCCAACCTCGAGATGGGCGCGGCGTTCGTCTCCGGCCTGCTCCGCGAGTTCGGCGATGCGCGGCTTGCGGTCGCCGCGTACAACGCGGGACCCACACGGGTGCGCGAGTGGTGGGGAACGCGCCGCTCCGACGACCTCGAGGTCTTCGTCGAGCAGATCCCGTTCAACGAGACTCGCGCGTTCGTGAAGCGCGTGATGCTGTCGTGGGACGAATACGGCAGGCTCTACGGCGCCGGCCCGCCGCCGGCGGCCACCGAGCCCGCCGGCGCCAAGCCGTGATGGAGCTCGTGACGGGTGGCCTCTGGCGGCGCGGGGCCGCCGCCGTGCTCGACGGGCTGCTGGGGGTTCTGGTGTGGGCCTGGAGCGCCATGTGCCTGGTGATCGGGGTGTGGGTTTTCCGGGGCTCGCCCCTCGATGTCGCCGCCGCGGCCCTCCTCGTCCTGGCGATCCTCGCGCTGGGCGTCGCCCAGCACCTCGTCTACCACGTGGCGTTCGTCGGCGGCTGCGGCCAGACGCCGGGGCAAATGGCGCTCGGCATCGCGGTGGTGCGGCGTGACGGCCGGGCGGCGGGCCACGGGCGGGCGCTCGCGCGCTGCCTCGGCGGCGGGCTCTCGCTGCTGACCCTCGGCGTGGGCTCGATCGTTGCTCTGCTCAACCGGGAGCGCCGCGGACTCTCGGACTGGCTGGCGGGGACCCGGGTGGTGCGGCGCGGCATGAGCGCCGCCCTCTACTAGCCGGGATTGCTCCCGACCCCGGCCCACTTCGTCGTTCCCTTGCCCCGAAGGGAGAGGGCAGGGTGAAGGGGGGCGTGCGAGGCGGTGTCGTGCTCGCCGGCCGAACCTGTATGCCGTGAGGGCTCGTCTCCCCGAGGGGTGCCCGGGCGCGTGCATTGACACCGGCGTGACATTCGGCGAGCTCGAATCTTGGTAGACTGGCGACCGGAGTAGGGCGGTGGCCGAGACGAGCCCTGAAGGAGGACCGGAGATGCTGATCAAGAAGGGTGGGGGCTTCACGGGCGGGGAGATCACGCCCCGCGATGTATACCTCAACCGGCGCGCCTTCATGCTCGGGGCGGCGGCGCTCGCCCTGGCCCCCCGGGACACTGCGGCCGCCGCGCCGCCCGCGGGCTCGCTCCTCAAGGCCGCCCCCAACCCCGCCTACAAGCTCGACGACCCGCTCACGCCGCTCAAGGACGTGACGAGCTACAACAATTTCTATGAGTTCGGCGTGAACAAGGACGATCCCGCGCGGCTTGCCCACACGCTCAGGCCGCGGCCGTGGACGGTCACGGTGGACGGCCTCGTCCACAAGCCCAAGACCTTCGACATCGACGATGTCCTCAAGATGGCGCCGCTCGAGGAACGCGTCTACGGGCTGCGCTGCGTGGAGGCGTGGTCGATGGTCATCCCGTGGATCGGGTCCCCGCTCTCGGCTCTGCTCAAGCGCGCGGAGCCGACCGGCCAGGCCAAGTACGTCGAGTTCAGCACCCTCCTCGACCCGGCGCAATTCCCGGGCCAGAAGAAGGGCCTCCTGAGCTTCGCCGCGCTCGATTGGCCCTACACGGAGGGGCTGCGGCTCGACGAGGCGCTCCATCCGCTGACCCTGCTCACAGTCGGGCTCTACGGTCAGGTGCTGCCGAATCAGAACGGCGCGCCCATCCGTGTCGTCGTCCCCTGGAAGTACGGCTTCAAGAGCGCGAAGTCCATCGTGCGTATCCGGCTCACGGACACGGAGCCGAAGACGGCGTGGAACAAGCAGGCGCCTCAGGAGTACGGCTTTTACTCCAACGTGAATCCCAACGTGGACCATCCGCGCTGGAGCCAGGCCACCGAGCGTCGCATCGGGGAGTTCCGCCGGCGGAAGACCCTGATGTTCAACGGTTACGCCGACCAGGTGGGCTCGCTCTACGCCGGGATGGACCTCAAGAAGCTCTACTAGGCGCGATGTCGCGGCGCGGCCGGATCGCGCTCAAGGTCGGGGTGTGGGCCACCTGCCTGGCGCCCCTCGGGCTGCTCGGCTCCCGCGCCGTCGGCAACGACCTCGGCGCCAACCCCATCAGCTTCGTCACCAACTGGCTGGGCGACTGGACGCTCCGCCTCCTCCTCGCCAGCCTCGCCATGACCCCGCTGCGGATCCTCTTCGGCCTCTCGTGGCCCCTCGGGCTGCGTCGCCTGCTCGGCCTCTTCGCATTCTTCTACGCGGCGCTGCACTTCGCCGTCTGGCTCGTGCTCGATCACTTCTTCGACTGGCGGGAGATGGGCGGCGACATCCTGAAGCGGCCCTACATCACGGTCGGGATGACGGCGCTCACCCTCATGCTTCCCCTCGCGGCCACCTCGACGAGCGCGGCGATCAGGAAGCTCGGAGGGCGAAACTGGCAGCGGCTGCATCGGCTGGCGTACGCGATCGGCGTCTGCGGCGTGCTGCACTACCTCTGGCTGGCCAAGAAGGCGAACCCCCAGCCCTATTACTACGCGGCAACGCTGGCGCTGCTGCTGGGGATCCGGGGGTTCGACTGGAGCCGGCGCCGGCTCGCGCGCCTCAGGATCGCTGCCGGCGCGCCCGCTACGGCCGGCCTTCGGAACCCTCGCCCCTCCGGTTGAGGAGCTACTTCCCCGGCGTGTAGTACGGGTTGGATCCGGACTCGTGATCCGTCGTGTCGAGCACTTCCTCGATCTCGGGGATCTCTTCCTTGATGAGCCGCTCGATACCGGCCTTGAGCGTGATGTCGGCGGCCCCGCAACCCTGGCACCCACCGCCCATCTGCAGATATACCTTGTTGTCCTTCACGTCGATGAGCTGGACGAAGCCGCCATGCCCGGCCACGGCAGGGTTGATGGTGGACTCGATCAGCTCTTGCACCTTGGTCGTGAGATCCGTGCTCATGGCGCCACCTCCACAGGGGGCTTTCAGACCACCACTGTACCTGATTTCCCGCTCAGGGCCAACTGGCCCTTGGTTGGCTCCGCTCAGCAGAACCATGCCTCGGTCAGCCGCGGCGGCCTCGGGCGGCCGGGCGGGAAGTGGGGCGCCGTGGGTGGATGCCGCAGAGCTCCCGCCACGTCGTCGGCGAGCGCGCGCACGCGGTCGAAGGTCACGGCCGCGTCTTCCCCCCGCTCGGCCGCCGCGGTGACGAGGGCGGTCACCGCCTCCTGAAGCCCGTCCATTCGCGTATCCGGGTGCGCCCAGCGATACGAGAGCGTCTCCTGTTCGAGAGCGCCGAGATGAAGCCGCATGGCCGCGCTCTCGAGCAGCAGGGAGCCCGGAGGGACGAGGAGCCGCAGGGAATACTGGACCGGCTCGACTTGGTCGATGAGGTCCTCGGTCTCGATGAAGTCGAGCATCTCGCTGTAGTCCGCGAGCGTCGTCCACGGCGTGAACGCGACCCACGTCGGCCGGAGCGCGATTCTCGCCTCGCGCGTCGCATGGAGGGCGGCGGCGACGTCGGCCCGCGTGTGGCCCTTCGCGAGATGTCCGAGCACCGTATCGCTCAGCGACTCCGCGGCGGAGACGATGAAGACGCACCCGAGGGCGGCGAGCTCGCGCAGGTGGGCGCGGTGGCGAAGCAGATGCTCGATCTTCGCGGTGAAGTCGAACGTGAGCGCCGGGAACTCCGCGTGGAGCGCGCGCGCCAGCCTCTGGGCGTGCGCGGGGCCGTTGAGGAAATCGGGGTCGCCGAAGCTCACGTGGGTGGCGCCCGCCGAGACCTGCTGGCGGACGTCGGCGAGGACGACGTCGCGTGGCACCGCGAAGAAGCGGCCCCCGTAGACCGGCGGGATCGGGCAATGCCGGCACAGATGGAGGCACCCGCGGCTCGCCTCGACGTGGGCCACGAGCTCGTGCCGGCCCTCGCGTTCGAGATGCGCATAGCTCTTGAGCGACGGGAGCTGTGCCCGGCTCGGGACGGGGAAGGCGAGCCGCCTCAGATGTGGCGCCGCCGGTCGGCCCGGCATCGCCACGGACGCCACGGCCGGCTGCCCATGGCCGGCCTCGAGCGCCCGCGCCAACTCCGCGAGCGGGACCTCCGGCTCACCGCCGATCACGCTGTCGGCGCCATGGGCGAAGAGGTACTCGGCGTTGAGGCTTGCGTAAAGCCCGTAGAAACAGAGATGGCAGTCAGGATTCGCCGCGCGCACGCGCTGGGTCACCGCGACGCCGACGCGGAGGGCGGTGTGCATGGGCACCGAGACGGCGACGAGCTTCGCCCGCTTGACTCGCTCGGCGTCGAACGGCTCGACCGACACGTCCATCATGGCGGGCTGGTAGCCGAGCCGCTCGAGGAAGGCCGCCGGCCAGGCCACCGCGAGCGGCTGATGCCCCAGCTCGTAGCAGGCGACAAGGAGGATCTCGCCCGATGCCTTCATGGGGCATCCAGTCTACACCCGCCTCGGGGCCTGAGCATCGGCGGTCAGGGTGAGGTTATTGTGGCACGTCGGGCAGGAGAGACTCCGCTGCGCAGTGAAGCGCCCGCCCACCTTGAACTCCTGCTCGACGCCGCAGCGCGGGCAGACACCTCGCACCCCGAGCAGCCTCTTGTCCTCGCGCGCGCGCACGGTGGCCGCGGCGATGCCTGCCGCGACGAAGGTCGGGACGAGGATGAAGTGAGCCACGGGGATGAACAGGCCGAGAAGGGCCAGGCCCCAGAACAGGCCGAGTGCCGTGGCCGTCCGCGCCAGCCGCTGGCCCGGACTCTGATCCAGCACCTTTGCCGTCACCTGCGTCGGTGGCGAGCCGAAGGTGGTGAGGGTCGCCGGGAAATCCATCACGCTCATCGTCGCTGAGCTCGCGCCGTCCCAAGCTACGCCCGGGCCGCGGGAGCCGCCGCCTGCCGCTCGAGCGAGCGGAACAGGCCCAGGCACAGCACGCTGGCGACCGTTGCCCCCGCCGCGAAGAAGATCGGGGCCGTCGGTCCGCCGGACAGATCGCGCACGAGCCCGGCCAGCGGCGGGGCACCGGCGAATGCCAAGTAGAAGATCGTGTAGTAGACACCGAGGCCCGACGCGAGGCGGTCGGCGGGAAGCGCTCGTGGCAGGAGCGACATCATGGCGCCGGGAGGCAACCCGAACATGATGCCCATAAGGACGAACCACAGGGTCGGCACCGGCAAGAGTGGCATCAGCGCGATGAACAACGCCGTCGTCAGGCAGCCGGTGATGATCACGAGATTGGGCCGTCCGAGACGCTCGGCGACGTAGCCGCCCAGCGGCACCGACACGAGGCTCACCGCGATCCCGATGCTGACGATGACACCCGCTTCGCCCACGGAGGCGCCGCGAGCGGTGAGATAGGCCGGTGCGAAGCCGCCGAGGACCGCGAAGCCTGCGTTGAACAGCCCCCAGGCGAGCCCGGCGCTCGCGCTGAGGGAGAGATCCCTTCCGGTGAGCCGCACCGGGGATGCGGCGGGCCGGGCCCCACCTTCCCCGCCCGCGGGCGGGTCGCGGTAGAGTGAGACCAGCAGGACCAGACCCATGGCAGCCGCGATCGCGGTGACGTGCACGGCGGCGCGCCAAGTAGACGCGGCGGCGAGATGAGCGAGGAACCCCATCGCCAGCGCCATGCCGACCGGAAAGCTCGTGAGCATGATGCCCATGGCCGTCGAGATCTCCCGTCCGGTGAACCAATCGGCGACCATCTTCGCGAGAGCGACGTTGAGGAGGGCGCCGCCGATGCCGCTCATTGTGCGCCCCAACGCGGCCAGGGCGAAGCCGGCACTCTCGGCGGTAACGAGGCCGCCCAGGACCATCAAGGCGAGGCCGGCGCTTCCGATGGGGCGGCTTCCGAAGCGCTGGCCGAGCAACCCGCCGGGTAGCGCCATCACGCCGCCAGGCAGCATGAAGAACAGGCCGAAGAGGAGGCCGTATTGGGAATAGGTGAGGCCGAGGTCCTCGATCATGAAGGGCCCGACGGCGGCCAAAGACTGGAACATCAGACCCATCGGCGTGCGGGCGAGGAAGACGACGGCGAGCATGGCCCACCGGTTCGGGAGCATTGGCATCAGGATAGCAGGTTCCGCCGGGGACCGGTGCGGCATCCGTCCCCGCTCGTGCGATAATCACCGGGAGGAGAAATGGTCAGAGCCAATCGAAAGCGCAAGCCCGAGCAGGAGGCGATTCCGGCTCCTCGCCCGGACTGGCTGGTGACCGGCCTGGCGGTGGCGGGGATGCTCGTCGCCGGCTATCTGACCTGGCTCAAGCTGACCGGGGCCGGAGCCGCTTTCTGCATGGCGGGCAGTGGCTGCGACATCGTCCAGGCGAGCCGCTACGCGTTGTTCCTGGGCGTGCCGACGGCGCTCTGGGGTCTCGCCCTCTACATCGTGGTCGGCGCCCTCGCTCTGCTTGGCTTAGCGGCGCGGAGCTGGCTGATCGCCTTCCTGCTCGCGGCGAGCGGCGTCGGATTCTCGGCCTATCTGACCGCGCTGTCCATCTTCGATCTAGGCGCGGCCTGCATCTGGTGCCTGGCATCGGCCGCCATCTTTATCGTCGTCCTCGCCGCGCTGCTCAGGCGGCGCCCGCCCGCGGTCGGCAGGAAGTCGCCGTTCCGCCCCGGGCGGCTTGCGACCTACGGGGGGCTGACCGCCGTCGGCACAATCATCGCCGGGGCCTTCGTGTTCGCCTCGCCCTCCTCGGCTCCAGCCGCTTACCAGAGTGCTCTCGCGCGCCATCTGACCGAGACCAACGCCGTGATGTACGGGGCGTTCTGGTGACCCGCCTGCAAAGAGCAAAAGGCCCGGTTCGGGCCCGCGGCGAGCCAGTTTCCCTATGTCGAGTGTGATCCGAAGGGGGTCAACGCGCGCCCCGACCTCTGCCGTCAAGTCGACGTAAAGGCCTATCCCACCTGGATCATCAATGGGGAGCGAAGGGAAGGAGTGCTGTCCCTCGACCAGATCGCCGACCTGTCCCGCTTCCGGTATCAGACCCCGACAAAGGCCGGGGTCAAGTAGCCGACCGACCTGAGCTTCGGTGGGGAGCGTCCACCCAGGCACTTTGTCGGGCCGATCTTTCGCCCTGGCAGGGGCACAACGCCCTCAGGTCCCCTGGATGTTCCGTATTCGCCGTCGTATAACATACTGAAATATATCTATTCAGTGCCTCTTTCTCATCATGGCACCGGTCCTGCATCCTACTCAGCCATCGGCCAGCAATGATAACCAACGGCTTCGTAAAGGGTAGGAAAGCAGGGGTAGCGGACAGAGGAAGTTTGACGACTGGCGCGCTTGGTGGGAGGCGCGGCGGCGAGTCACGAACCAGGCCCACACAGAAAGGACGGCAGCGCATGAAGAAGGTGATTGCGGCAGTGCTGAGTTTCGCGTTCCTGATCTCGTTCTCGCCGACGGTCGGCTCCGCTGACACCGCCGCTTGCCCGGATGTCGACGCGGCAAAGGCGATGCTGAAGCAGATGACGGCGCGGACGGACGAGGTCCAGGCCCCGCGGTCTCTGGCCGGTGCTCGCCAGGATGTGCAAGCGCCGCGGAGCCAGGATGTGCAAGCGCCGCGGAGCCAGAACATCCAGGCTCCTCGCAGCCAGGATGTTCAGGCCCCCAGATCGCTAGCGGGTGCCCGGACCCAGGACGTGCAGGCTCCTCGCTCGCAGGATGTGCAGGCGCCGCGTAGCCAAGACGTCCAGGCGCCTCGTAGCCAAAACATCCAGGCCCCGCGCAGCCAGGACGTGCAGGCGCCGCGGAGCCAGGACGTGCAGGCTCCTCGCAGCCAGGATGTTCAGGCCCCTCGCTCGCAGGACGTGCAGGCGCCGCGGAGTCAGGACGTGCAGGCTCCTCGCAGCCAGGATGTTCAGGCCCCTCGCTCGCAGGACGTGCAGGCGCCGCGGAGCCAGGACGTG
>Ga0214473_10006581_pt1 | contig 13826 bp, 15 predicted proteins | sample RVTome_7_FD_203509 | JGI IMG/M metagenome (GOLD analysis project Ga0214473, IMG submission 203509) | Soil microbial communities from uranium-contaminated site in the Upper Colorado River Basin, Wyoming, United States - RVT98D197 | ecosystem: Environmental > Terrestrial > Soil > Contaminated >... | reverse complement strand
AGCGCGTCGCCGAGACCCTCCTCGAGATCGGACTCGAGCAGCGTGTTCTCCACGACGCGCTCGACCCGGGCGGGCTCGGTCTCCGCGCCGATGCCGGCGGGGGCCCAGGCGCAGACGCGATTGCGCCCCGCGTGCTTCGCCGCGTAGAGGGCGTCGTCCGCCTGGCGCAGCAGGGTCTCTACGTCGTCTCCGTCCATCGGCCACACTGCCACGCCGCCCGACACGGTGACGCGCCCCGAAGGCTGCTTGTCGGCGTGCTCGAAGGGGGTTCCCGCGATCAGCCCGCGGATCCGCTCCGCGGCCAGGAGCGCTCCCTCGCGATCGACGTTCGGCATCACCATGATGAACTCTTCGCCGCCGTAGCGGCCGACGAGCTCGTCCTCGCGGATGTTCTCGCGCAGGATCTGGCTCAGCGACTTCAAGAGCTCGTCGCCCGGCAGGTGGCCGTTCGTATCGTTGTACTGCTTGAAGTGGTCGATGTCGAAGAGGAAGAAGCCGACGCTGCGGGGGCCGGGATCCGCGGCGAGGAGCTCGTGGACGCGGTGCAGCAGGTGCATCCGGTTCATGAGCCCGGTGAGCCCATCGGTCTTGGCGAGGAGCTTCTGCTCCTTCAGCACCGTGGCGCTCGTGATCACGACGGAGGTGATGAGCGCGATCGTCCGCCCGATCTCGCGCCAGTGCGGGATCGCGCGCTCGCAGGGCCCGATCAGGATCACGCCGAGCGTACGGCTCCCGTTCGTGACCGGCAGGCACAGCGAGAATCCCTGCTCCGGGGCCCCGTTGGCGAGGTGCAGCCCGCGGACCACGCCGCTCTCGAAGCGCATGTCCTCGGGCGTGTAGGGGAGCTGCTTCACGGCGGTCCAGCCGACCACGCCCTCCCCCGTCTTGATGCGGTGGCCGACCGCGAACTCGCTCGTGCCGCGGACGGCGGCCGCCACCAGCCCATCGCGTCCCGCCCGATAGAAGACGCTGTAGCGCGGCTGGAAGACCTCGTGGACGAGCTCGAGGGCCTTCTCCGGGATCTGCCGGAGGTCGCGGGTCGCGGAGAGGCGCTGGGCGACCTCCGGGATCTCCACGATCGCGCGCTCGAGCTGCCGGCACCGGCTCTCCGTGCTCTCGACGCGCGCACACAGCTCCTCGGCCGTGCGCCGCTGCTGCTGCACGGTCTGTTCCGCCCGCGAGAGCGCCTGCTGGAGCTTCTGGATCCGCGCGGCGCGCGACGCCGCCGCGAGCCGGTACCCGAGGGCACCGGCCAGGACCGTCACGATCACCAGATAGCCGATGAGCTCGAGGGAGGTGACCAATCGACGCGCCTCTTGCCGGGCCGCGGTGGACTCCGCCACCGCGAACCCTCGTCCAGGGTTCCTGATCGACCGATCCTGCCCCCGGCTGAACCCCGGAATGGCGCTTTCGGGGCACGCCGGTGACAAGAAGCACCTGGTCCGACCGGCAAGCTTCGCACCCCCGGCGCCCTCTCGAGCGGGGCGAACCCACGTTGATGCCGGCCATGCTCGCGTCGTAGAGTCCCCGCCGAGCGCCGGCGCTGCGCGCGCTCGAAGCGGAGCGGAAACGGTCTCATGAAGGCTCGTCGGCTCACCCTGCTCTGCGTCGCCTCCTGCGTGGGCGGCGCCCAGGCCGAGATCCATGTGGTGATGGTTTCGATCCGAGAAGCTCGACGCCGTCACCACCTGCTTCGCGGCGGAGGTGCTGCGCACGCGACGACCGCATCTCCTCCTCGTGCACTACCTGGACGCCGACCACCGCCAGCACTTCGCGGGGGTCGACTCCCCCGAGGCCCGGCACGCCTTCGAGCAGATCGACGGCTTCGTGGGCGAGCTGCGCAAGGCCGCCCGCGAGGCCGGAGTGGCGGACGAGACCGTCTTCGTCGTGGTGGGCGACCACGGCTTCGTGCCGGTGCACACGAACGTGAACCTGAACGTGAACGCGCTGCTGCTCGCGACGGGCTTCGCGAAGCTCGCAGGCGGGAAGATCGTCCCGTCGCCGGACCTGACGGTCGCGGCGCTCGGCGGATCCGCAGCACTCGATCTTCGCGAGGGAGCGGACCCCGCGCTCGGCCTCGCGTCGACGGAAGGAACCATGCTGGTCGCGATCGACTCGCCGCTTCCGATACTCCCGACAGGAGACCTCCGTGGCATGCACGGCTATCTGCCCAGCATGCCGGCGATGGCGACGGGCTTCATCGCGGCGGGTCCCGGCATCCGACGCGGCATCGAGCTACCGGTGGTGAGACAGCTCGACGTCGCGCCGACGGTGGCGGCGTTGCTCGGCGTACCCCTCGAGCACGCGCTGGGCCTCCCGATCCCGGGCGTGCTCGAGAGCCGCGAGTCCGGCCCTGGAATCGGTATCGGGCAGCTCCCGCGGCCCGTGCGCTGACGCGCGCCGCGACGCAGCGGCTCGCCCGGACTTCGCCAGGCCCGGCCGAGCTGCGGCCCGAGCTGTGTTGACACGCCATTCGGCGCGGGAGTAGGGTGGCTGTGACACCCGTCCCGATCTGGAGGACCGGCCGACAGCAGCAGCCAGGGACGACAACGGCCAGGAGGCGAAGCCATGGCGGAGGCAAGGCTGCGGCGCGCGGTGCTCCTCCTGGTCGCTCTCGGTCTCTACACGGCTGCTGGGTCACGGGTCTCCAGCGCCAACTTCATCCGCTATCAGTGTGTGGGCCTGGACGCGGTGGCGATCGTCGACGATGGCGTCGGCGATGCGGACCCCACCGTCGACGCGATCGAGCACGCGTTCTCCTGCGACGTGATCGGAGGCGATTTCTCCTGGCACGCCGAGGGGACGCTGATCGGCGTCTTCGGACCGCCGGACTCGGCCACGACGAGCATCTCCAACCTGACGATCGAGAATACCGGCGGCAACGTCAGGGCTCAGCAATTCCTCCTCGATCACGTCTGGCAAACGCCCCTCGGTCCCCCGACCCCGCAGCATTCCGCCTCGCTCGATGGCCACTTCGACAACGCGTCGGGCACCGTCAACGGCGCTCGCATCGACTACACGGCGACCGTCTTCAGTGTGAGCGGAGCCGCGGCGACGATCCTCACCGGGGCGTTTCCACTCGTAGGCTTCAGCACCTCCGGCCCTGCTCCGATCCCCTTCTCGGACGACGGCGGTCCCGTCGAGCTGCTGACGCCCATCCAGCACAAGTTGGACATCAGGTTCTACCTCGACTCGCCCGGGGACTCGATCGTTTTCGGCGACGGCGAGGGCTTCGGCGCCGAGGCTGCGCCGATCCCCGAGCCCGGCACGCTCTCGCTGGTCGCCACGACCCTGATCGCCTGGCTCGCCTGCCGCCGCCGCCACCGCGTCGGGAAGGCTTCGGCGCGGGCCCGCGCGGGCACCTCCCTGGATCGCGCCCCGCGAGGGTGCTAGACAGCCGCCGCGCGAGCCGGCGCCGGCCCCGCGCGGTGCGAGGCGCCGCGGAGAGGGGACCTACCGGCCAGGGACTCGATCCCCCCCCGAGGTCTACATCCCATGCATGCATCCGTACGCCCGAACTGGAGCCGCCCGGCAGGTCTGCTCGCCGCCTTCGTCTTGCTGGCCGGTTGTGCCAGCAAGCCGCCCGCTCCGATCCAGCGGGAGAGCCTGCGCGAGGTCACGGCCACCGTCGTCGGCGTGCAGAAGGCCGAGCGCCTGGTGAGCCTGCGCGGGCCCGACGGCCGCGTCGTCACCGTGGAGGCGGGGCCCGAGGTGCGAAACTTCGATCAGATCAAGATCGGTGACAAGGTCGTCGCGAGCTACTACGAGGCGATCGGCTTCGCCCTCCAGCAGCCGGGGGCTGCCGCCGAGTCCGGGGTGAGTGTCGCCGCCGGCCGCACCAAGCCTGGCGAGAAGCCGGGTGCCGTGATCGGCAAGGTCGCCCGGACGACGGTGACGATCGAGTCCGTGGACGACACGTCGGGCACCGTCACCTTCCGGGGCGAGGACGGCCTGGTCCGCGCCGTCCCGGTGAAGACGGACGAAGGACGCGAGTTCGCGCGCCGGCTCGCGCCCGGGGACCGCGTCGACATCACCTACACCGAAGCGCTCGCCATCCGGGTTGCTCCCGGTCGGTAGCGGAGCGGAACCCTCGTAGGCGTCGGGGGCGGGTCGCTCGGTCCGCTTGCTGTACTCCGCCAACCTCGAGATCTGGAATCCCGTCGCGAGGACTCGTGTGTCGGCGCGCCGCGCGCTCCTGTGCACCGTGGCGATCGCGTCCCCCGTGACCCGGGCCTGCTGCAGTCGCGTCCGATGGGAATTTCACGCTTTCGAACCCGGATTCAGCCCCGATACCAGATCCACTCCCAACACCTCGAGAATTCGAGCAGCGCGCTCGACCGTGATCGATCGATACTCATTGCGCTCGTCTCGCGAGACCTGGGAGTCGTGGACGCCAAGGCGGGTCGCCAGCTCGCGCTGGCTGAGACCGCGGTAGATCCGAGCGCCAATCAGCAGCCGCCCCAAGCCATGGAGGTTTGTGATCGACTCGAAGCTCCCGCGCTGCGCCCGCTCGTAGGCCTCCATCTCCTCCTCGAGCTGGGCCGAGAAGGACTGGAGCGGATCGAGCGCGCGCTTTCGCTCCGCAGCAGAGAGGTCCATCTCCTTCATGCGAGATTCGTGCTCGCCGAGGCGCTTGCGCTCCTCGCGCAGCCTCACGCGTGCCTCCCGGTACTCGGTATCGGTGCGGATCATGGTTGCCTCCGAAGCTTGACGATCCCTTCTGCGTCGTGCCGCTGGGCAGCGGCCGGCGTGAGGTCCTGAAGAACGCGGGGAACTCGAGGGGGTTGCCGTGGTCGTCGTGGCCTGCGATCAGGCCGGGAAGATGGGGATAGAGCTCCACCCGGTACTGGTGCCACATGGGAAGCTGCTTCTTCGGGTAGCTACGGTAGGGGCGGCGCTCGCCGGGATCCCAGCTCCAGACGCGATGGGGGTCCAGCTGGTTGAGCCGATCCTGCAAGGCGCCAGAGACGAACTCGCGCCAGTCACACTCGAAGTAGCCGTCGATGTCGTTCGGGTGGTCCTTGTCCTCGAGGAAGGATCCATCGACGAAGATCTCCGTGACTCCTACCTCCCAAAGCTCTCGGACGAGGATCTCGAGGTTGTCGACCAGTTGCTTCCTCCAAGCGGCGTCCCATTGCGGGTAGTCCGGACCGGGACCCTTCACGAGCATCGACTCGCGGAGATCGTCGAGCGTGAGCTCGAAGCCGCCCTCAGGCAGGACGCCGTCCGCAGTGAAATCCGGCAACCGTAGGTGCATCCTCCCCCGCCCTTGACGGCTTGATCGGATACATCTTTGTCAAACTTTACGTATTTGTCAAGTTCACCGATGATGCGGGTCAACCGCGTTGTGGAGGCTGCTCCCACTGAGGCGGAGAAGGTCCTCAGCAAGTTCTCTGGCTTCGCGAAGTAGAACCCGAATTATGATCAGCTCGAGATCTCGCTCAATCGCACCAACTGGAGTCAGATCTCCAGTGATCTCAAGTCGCTGCTCGAAGCCTCGAAGAGATCGCGAGTGAGCCGAGCCTCAGCCATGGCCTCGGCCATGAAGCCAGCGGGGTCGGCCTCATGAGAAGGGTTGCCCTATGCAACGATCTTCAGGAAGGTGAGCTTTCTGACCATGTTCACGGTGCCTCCCGCGGCTGCCTGGGAGCCCGCCTTCCCGGGCGGCGAGGCCAACGCCGTGCTGCTCGCAGACAGTTGCGACGTCGTCACCGCGGGGATCCGCGGCGACACCAGCGTCGAGTCGTTGGAGCTGGCTTGGCGGTTGTGTGACAGCGCGGGGCGGGTGATCGGCCTCGTGACCTCTTCCGTCCCAAGCCTGGAAGGCCCTCGAAGCCCAGGCAGCTTCAGGGTTGACGTGAGCTAAGTACTGGTCGGGCCGGCGAGATTCGAACTCGCGACCCCCAGACCCCCAGTCTGGTGCGCTAACCAGGCTGCGCTACGGCCCGACGAAGGCTTGGTAGCGGGTGGCGGCGCTTCTGTCACGCCCGACGGGCTGGGTACCGGCGCGGATCACTCGAAGACGACGTGGCGGTGCAGGGCGTCGATCTCGACGCTGCGCTCGACGACGCGCCCGTCGGGGAGCTGCGCGCGGAAGGTGTGCGGGCCCGGACGCAGCGAAATGCCGGCGAGGGGGGTCTCGCCGACGTCGATGCCGTCGATCTCGACGCGGGCCCAGGGGCTCGCGTTGACGTTCACCGGGAGGGTGTCGCCGGGCGGCGCCAGCGGCGGGGCGGCGGCGGGGTCTGCCCCGGGCGAGGCACCCGGGAGCGCCGGCTCCTGCGACGCGGTCCCTTCGGCGGGGTGCGACTTGGGCTCGGGGGGGCCTCGATGCAGCAGCAGGGCGAGGAGCGCGACGGCCAGCGTCGCGAGCAGCATGGCCCGGAAGTGGGAGCGGCGCGGGGTGGCAACATGCTCCGGCTCGACGCGGACCGGCTGCGGGGCTTCGTCTGGTTTCTCGCTCGCGACGGCGCCGGCGGCCCCCGGCGCGCTCGCGGCGGGCGGCGCGCCAGTACGGTCCGCGTGCGCGGCGATCTCGTCTTCGAGCACCGCGACGCTGCCGCTGCGCGCAAACGCCTCCACGGCGAGGTGCAGGCGACGCGGGTTTCCCTGCGCCACGCGGTGCAGTTCCTCGACGGCGGAGGCGTCGAAGCGCGCGCGCACGGACTCCGGGACGTCGGCCCGCCGCAGCCGCCAGTTGACGTACTCGGCGGTCTCGTCGAGCGACATCACCGCCCCGAGCTCGACGCAGCGGACCCCGCCGAAGGCGCGCAGGAGCCGCGTCGTGGCCGGGCCTTCGAGCGCGGCCATCGCGAGGCGCAGGCCGCCGCGCGCGTCGGCGACGAGCTGGCCGAGCCAGCGCGCGGTCGCCTCGGGCATTGCATCGACGTCGTCGACGAGGAGCAGGCAGGCCTGCTCCTGCTCGCGCAGGTGCTCGAGCCAGGCTCGGAGGAGGGGAACCGCATCCTCCCCCGCCGGCGCGCCGAGGGAGCGCGCGATCCAGGTGCAGATCTCCTCCGGGCCGAAGCGGGGATTCGGGAGGTAGACGCTCCGCAGGCCCGGCCCGGCCCGCTCCGCGAGCAGATGCAGCAGGAGCGTCTTGCCGGCTCCCGCGGGCCCCAGGATCGCGATCGGTGCCCCACCCGCCTGGACGCTGGCGACGAGCTCGGCGACCGCGCGCTCCGTGGCCGCGCGCGGCACGTAGGCGCCGGTGTCCGGCGTGAGCCCGAAAGGGTCCGGCACCGCGGGCGATCCGCTCATCGCGAGGAGCGCGGCTCTGCGCGCACCGAGCGGAAGACGCGCAGGACCTTCGGGGCGGTGCCCTCGGGGTCGAGGTCGAGCGCGGGCTCGGCGGCGAGCGCGCGGCGGAAGCACTCCCGCGCCGCGTCCTCGCGCTCGAGCGCCACGTACGCCGTCCCGGCCGTGACCTCGAGCCGCACGCGCAGCACCTCGCTCCCCTCGGCGCCGGCTCCGAGCTCCCCGCGCAAGGCGTCGGCCCGCGAGACGGCCTCCTCGAAGCGGGCCGCACGCAGCAGGGCGTCGAGCTCGTCCACTGCGCTCGCGGTCGCGGCTCGCGGCTCCACGGCGTGTTCGCCAGGAGCGGCCGGGGCGGGCCGCGCGTCGCGGGGAGCGCCGGGCTGTGCGAGCGCGGTCGAGGCGGCGACGCAGAGCAACGCACACGCGGCGGCGCGGGCTCTCGCGTGGCTCCACGAACGCAGCTCCCCCTCCCGCCCCATCGCGGGCAGTGTAGGGCACGCCCCGTGCGCGGCCCCCCACGCCGGCCTACCCTCTCCGGGCCGCAGAGGAGGGCCATGAGCGAGCAGCCGACGACGCGGCACCCGGTCACGCAGATCGGGGTGCGACTCCTGGTGGGCTCGAGCCTGCTGTCCGCGTCCGACGATCCGCTCTTTCTGGGGCTGCGCGGTCCGGGGGGGCGCGAGTTCCGGCTCGCCATGGCGCGCGGCCCCTTCCTGCGCCGCGGGCGCGAGGACCTCTTCCTGCTCGGTGCCGCGGACGATCCCGACTCGAACGTCGCGAACCCGGAGCTCAACGATCCCACGAGCCCCGCGATCGAGGCCTCCGCGATCGAGGGCCTGTACCTCCGCAAGGGTCTCGACCCGATCCCGAACGTGCGGGCGCTCGGCGAGCTCGACGACCGCCTCGAGATCGTCGAGGTGGCGATCGAGGTGCATGCGGAGGGTCGGCCGAAGCCGCTGCGCTTCGCGCGCTCCGGTCCGATCTGGCTCGGGCTGGTCTGCGGTCTGTCTCTCGAGATCCCCCGGAGCGAAACGGCCTCATGAACCGGCGGCCCCGGCGCCGCTGGCTCCTGCTGCTCCTCGCGTCGGCCTCGGCGGCCGGCGTGGCCCGGGCCGCGGGGGATCCCGCCGCGGCGGGTGCCTACTGCCCCCTGCCCCCGCCCGGCCACAAGCCCCGCTGTCTCGACCCGGCGCAGGCCACCTACGGGGAGTTCTTCGAGGCGCTCGAGAGCGGCGTCCCGACCGACGCCGCGACCGCGCGCCTCGATGCGGACCTCGCGGCCGGGCCCGGCTCCACGAACGCCTACCTCGCGCTCTCGTCGGTGGCGTACGGATACTGGCGCCTCTCCGAACGCGCGGCCGAGACGCAGACGGACCCGGCGCTCGCCGCGCGCCTCGAAAGCTGGAACGCGCTGCTGCGCCAGGCCTATGCGGCGAGCCCCGCGGACGACTCGTACCGCGCGGCCGTGCGCGAGGCCGCGCTCGATCTGCGCCGTCGCGCACCGCCCGTGCGGCTGCGCTGCGTCGACGCCGCCGGCGGCACGGCCGAGTGCGACTCGACCGAGGCCGTACTGCGCGGCCTCGATACGGCATCGGGCGAGGTCGGCCTGCGGGGCGCCCTCGAGCGCCTGCTCGAGCGGATCTTCGGAGGCGAAGCATCGTGAGGGGGCTTCTCTCGCGGATGGTCGGGGCGTCGCTGCTGCGGGCCCCTACCTTCGAGGAGGTGGAGGCCGACCCGAAGTCGCTCGTCCAGGCCAGCCTCGTCGTGGCGCTCGCGTGCGCCGCGATCGCCGCAGCCAGCGGGGTGCAGGGCCGGGAGGCGGGTGTGGCCGATCGCCGGCTCGCCTTCCAGGTGCTCGTAGCGGGTCTGCTCCCCGCCGTCGGCTGGCTCGTCGGCTCGGCCCTCGCCTACATGGTGGGAGCGAGCTTCCTGCGCGGCCCCCACACCGCGACCGACTATCGCGAGGTGCTGCGCACCACGGGCTTCGCGCTCTCGCCGGGGATCCTGCGCGCGTTCGCGTGGCTGCCGCCGGCGCCCCTCGGGCTCGGCATCGACCTCGCGGCGACGCTGTGGATGCTCGTCGCCGGGGTGGTCGCCGTCCGCCAGGCGCTGGACTTCACGACGGGCGCGGCACTCGGAACCTGCATTACCGCGGCGGTGCTGCTGTGGCTCCTGATGTGGGGCCTCTCGGTCGCACCTCTGCCGGTCTGATGAACTTCGCTCACCTGCGGCTCGCGGCGCGCTCCGGCCTGATGAGCTTCGCTCGGCTTCGCCTCGCTGCGCGCGCTTCGCGCTTGCACCGGTCTGATGAACTTCGCTCGGCTTCGCCTCGCTGCGCGCTCCGCTTGCCTAGAGCATGGCCCGGATCGTGCGGAGCTCGTCGCGGATGCGGCGGTAGCGGGAGCGGTGGTCGGTTTCGAGCGAGAGGGTCCCCGCCTCGAGGGCGCGACCGACTCCCATCTCGCGGAGCTTCTTGCGGGCGCCGGCGATCGTGAAGCGCTGCTCGTACAGGAGCTTCTTCACCAGCAGGATGATGTCGATGTCGCGGCGGCGGTACAGGCGCTGCTTCGAGCGCGACTTCTGCGGCGCCATGAACCGGAACTCGGACTCCCAGTAGCGCAGCACGTAGGGCTTGACGCCGGTCAGGCGGCTCACCTCCCCGATCCGGTAGTAGCGCTTGTCGGAAGCGTCGGGTGCTTCGCCCGTCGTTGCGTCGGCCGGGTCGCCCATGGTTCCCTCCTGGAACGCGCCGGAGATCAATCGTCGTCGTCGTCATCGTCGCTGCCGGGCGGCGGCGGCTCCTCGCCGTTCAGCATGTTCTTCAGCACCAGGCTCGGCTTGAAGGTGAGCACGCGGCGCGCGTCGAGCAGGATCTCCTGCCCCGTCTGCGGATTGCGCCCCTTGCGCGCGTTCTTGGGGCGCACGACGAAGTTCCCGAACCCGGAGATCTTCACCTTCTCGCCCTGCGACAGCGTGTCCTTGATCGTCTCGAAGACCTTCTCGACGAGCTCCGCCGATTCCTTCTTCGAGAAGCCGACCTGCTCGTAGATCTGCTCGACGATGTCGGCCTTCGTCATGTCCTCCCCCCCCTTCCTCGCGACGGGCGCTAGCGCAGCTTCCCGCCGAAGCGTCGTTCGAGCACGCGCACGACCCGGTCGGTCGCCGCGGCCACCTCGTCGTCCGTGAGCGTGCGGTCCGGGCGCTGGAACACCAGCCGGAAGGCCAGGCTCGTCCGGCCCTCGGGCACCCCGCGGCCCTCGTAGCGGTCGAAGATCTCGGCCGAGACGAGGCTCGCCGCGCCGCTCTCGCGGATCGCCGCGAGCAGCTCGCCGGCCGGCCGCTCGCGATCGACGATCACCGCGAGGTCGCGTCGCACCAGCGGGAAGCGCGAGACCTCGCGGTACTCCGGACGCCGCAGCGGCACCTCGAGCAGCGCGCCCAGGTCGAGCTCGAAGAGCGCGCACGGGGCCTCGATCTCGAAGCCCGCGGCCACGTCCGGGTGGAGCTCACCGAGCGCGCCGATCACCCGACCTCCGGCCCGGATCTGGGCCGCCGCGCCCGGGTGGAGGTACGGCGGCGGCTCCGCGGGCGTCGTTTCAGCTTCATAACCTAGCGCGCGGAATAGGGTTTCCGCGACACCTTTCAGCTCGAAGAAGAGCGGCGGCCGGGGGGCGGCCTCCCAGAGCTGCGGGGTCGCGGGGGCGACGATCACGCCCGCGGCGTGGAGCGGCTCGGCCGGGAGCTCGCCCACCGGGCCCGGCAGGAAGACGCGGGCGACCTCGAAGAGGCGCACGCGCTCCGCCTGGCGCGCGAGGTTCTGGCGCACGAGGGAGAGGAGCGACGGCACCAGCGTCGTCCGGAGGCAGGGCTCCTCCTCCCGAATCGGGTTCTGGATGCGGAGGGGACGCCCGCGCGGGTCTCCGGGCTCGAGCCGGAGCTTGGCGAGCTCGCCCGGCGCGAGGAATGGGAACGACACTGTCTCGCAGAGGCCGGCGGTCACGAGCGCGTCGCGCGCCCGCTCGCCGAGCTCCCAGCTCGGCGGGACGCGGCCGGGCACGAGCGCCGCGACCGGGTCCGTGGCCGGGATGCGGTCGTAGCCGTAGAGGCGCGCCACCTCCTCCACCAGGTCCTCCGGCAGGTGCAGGTCGTTGCGGTGGCTCGGGATCGCCCCGACGAGGGTTCCGGGCGGTTCCTCGCGGCAGCGGATCCCGGCCCGCTCGAGGCACTCCCGCATCGCGCCCGGGGCGAGCACGGTCCCGAGCAGGCGGTTGGCGCGGGCCACCTCGAGCCGCAGCTCGGCGGTCGTGATCGGGGGCGTTCCCCGCACCTCGATCGCGCCCGGGGCCACCTCGCCGCCGCCGAGCTCGGCCAGGAGCCTTGCGGCGCGATCGGCGGCGCGCCGCACGCCCTCGCGATCGATGCCACGCTCGAAGCGGTAGGAGGCCTCGCTGCGAAGCCCGTGGCGGCGGGCCGCGAGGCGCACGCAGGTCGGGTCGAAGTGTGCGCTCTCGAGGAGCACGTCGCGGGTCGCAGGGCCGACCTCGCTCCCCGCGCCGCCCATCACGCCCGCGAGCGCCACGGGCTGTCGGGCGTCGGCAATCACGAGGTCGCGCGGGTCGAGCTCGCGCACGGCTGCGTCGAGCGTCTCGAGCTTTTCGCCCGACGTCGCCATCCGCACGCGGACCTCGCCCCCGGCGAGGCGCGCGAGGTCGAAGGCGTGCAGCGGCTGGCCGAGCTCGAGCAGCACGAGGTTGGTCACGTCGACCACGTTGTTGATCGCGCGCAGCCCGGAAGCCTCGAGGCGCCGGCGCACCCAGTCGGGAGACTCGCCCACCAGGACCTTGCGCACGACGCGCCCGACGTAGCGGTGGCAGGCGTCGGGCGCCTCGATCCGGATGCGCACCGCGGCCTCGGCGGGGGCTCCCCGCTCGGGGGGCTCCGTCGCGGGCAGGCGGATCTCGCCGCCGAAGAGTGCGCGGACCTCGCGCGCGACGCCGAGCAGCGACGCCGCATCGCCGCGGTTGGGCGTGAGCCCGAGCTCGAGCACCCCGCCGGAGGCGCCGATCACCGCGGGCAGCGGCGCCCCGACCGGCGCGTCGGGCGGGAGCACGAGGATCCCCGCCGGGTCGTCGCCGAGGCCCAGCTCGCGGCTCGAGCAGAGCATGCCGTTCGAGACGACGCCGCGGATCTTCGCGCGCCCGAGCTTCGTCCCGTCGGGCAGGCGCGTGCCGGGGAGTGCCACCGCCACCTTCTGGCCGGCCGCCACGTTCGGCGCGCCGCACACCACCTCGACGGGATCGCCCTCCCCCACCGCGACGCGGCAGATCGAGAGCCGATCGCCGTCCGGGTGCGCGCGGCGCTCGAGCACCTGGCCCACGCGGATCGCCGAGAGGTCCGGCCCCGAGTGCTCCACCCGCACGTCCTCGAAGCCGCCCATCTCGAGGCGCTCCACGAGGAGCGACTCCTCCGGCAGGTCGACCCACTCGGCGAGCCAGTCGAGGGCCAGGCGCATCAGAACTGCTCCAGCACGCGCACGTCGTTCTCGAAGAAGATGCGCAGGGCCGGCACGCCGTAGCGCAGCAGCGCGGTGCGATCGATGCCCATGCCGAAGGCGAAGCCCTGCCAGCGCCGGGGGTCGATCCCGCAGCGCTCGAGCACGCGCGGATGGATCATCCCGCAGCCCCCCCACTCGAGCCAGCCGCCGGTCGCCACGCGGAAGTCCATCTCGGCCGACGGCTCGGTGAAGGGGAAGTGGTTGGCGCGGAAGCGGACCAGGACCGAGTCGCCCATCAGAAAGCGCGCGAAGGCGTGCAGGATGCCCTTCAGGTCGCCGAAGCTCACGCGGTCGTCGACCAGGAAGCCCTCGATCTGGTGGAACATCGGGCTGTGTCGCGGGGAGAGGTCGTGGCGATAGACGCGCCCCGGTGCGACGAAGCGGAAGGGCGGCTGGCGTCCCGTCATCGCGCGGATCTGCACGTTCGAGGTGTGGGTGCGCAGCAGGTTCCCGCCCTCGACGTAGAAGGTGTCCTGCTCGTCGCGCGCCGGGTGCTCGGGCGGGATGTTGAGCGCCTCGAAGTTGTGGTAGTCCGTCTCCACCTCCGGGCCTTCCTCGATCGAGAAGCCCTGCGAGGTGAAGAAGCGCACCATCTCCCGGCGGACCTGCGTGATCGGGTGCAGGTGCCCGAGCGGCGGTGCGGCCCCCGGGAGGCTCGTGTCGAGGCGGCGCGAGGCGAGCGCGTGCTCGCGGGCGGCCCCTGCGAGCTCCGCGCGCCGCTCGGCGACGCAGGCCTCGATGCGGTCGCGCAGCGCGTTCACGGCCTGCCCGCGCGCGGCCCGCGCCAGGGCGTCGAGCCCCCCGATCGAGCGCAGCAGGGCCGAGACGGAGCCCTTGCGTCCGAGCAGGCGCGCGCGCGCCTCCTGGAGCTCGGGCAGCGTGCCGGCTCGGGCGATCTCTGCGCGCGCCGAGGCCAAGAGCCGATCGAGCGTCTCGGCATCCCCCGACACGGGTGGCGCTCCGCTCAGCTCGCCGGGTTCCTGGCCAGCTCGGCGAGGGCGCCAAAGGCGCGCGG
>Ga0214473_10006580_pt1 | contig 13827 bp, 10 predicted proteins | sample RVTome_7_FD_203509 | JGI IMG/M metagenome (GOLD analysis project Ga0214473, IMG submission 203509) | Soil microbial communities from uranium-contaminated site in the Upper Colorado River Basin, Wyoming, United States - RVT98D197 | ecosystem: Environmental > Terrestrial > Soil > Contaminated >... | reverse complement strand
ATCGCTCCTTTAATCTTCCGGTTGCCCTGGCCCGGTCTTTTAATGTCTATGGCCCCAGGCAGTCGGCCCGGGCCATTGTGCCGACCATAATCTCTCAGGCTCTGGAGAAAAAATCGGTCAAGCTCGGTTCGATATATACCACCCGGGATTTGACCTTTGTGACCGATACGGTGGAGGGGCTGGTTAAAATCTGCGAAGCCGACCAATCTACCGGCCAGATTATTAATTTAGGTTCAGGCTTTGAAGTTTCAATTGAGGAGTTAGTTGAGCTGATAGCCCGCTCCCTTAAAAAGAGGGTTAGAATTGTCTCTGAGCCGAAACGGAAAAGGCCCCAGCAAAGTGAGGTAGAGCGCCTCTGCTCTGACTCAAAGAAGGCCCACAAACTGCTAAACTGGTTTCCCCATGTCCAGTTGGAGCAGGGATTGCACAAAACCATTGCCTGGATTGAAAAACACCGCTATCTCTATAAGTCCGAACAATATAATGTATAACTTTAATTATCTGTTGTAATACAATGAAAGTAATTATCTTAGCAGGTGGCGTAGGACGAAGGCTGCTCCCCTATACGGTGGTTCTTCCTAAACCCCTTATGCCGGTTGGCGATTATCCCATCTTGGAGGTTCTAATCCGCCGACTCAAAAAGTTTGACCTGACTGACATAACTTTAGCGGTAGGGCATCTGGGAAATCTGATTGAAAGTTACTTCGGAGATGGGAGCAAATGGGGAGTAAAGATTAAATATCAGTATGAGGATAAACCTCTGGGTACAGTGGGTCCTCTGGCCCAGATTAAGGGATTGAAGCAGACCTTTTTGGTCATGAACGGCGACCTTTTGACCCTTTTGAATTACTCTAAATTGATTGACTTCCACAAAAAGAGTAAAGCTTTAGCCACCATCGCCGCCCAGAAGCGAAGCGTGCCGATAGACTTTGGAATCATCCAGAACAACAGCCACAATCTGGTCACCCGCTATATTGAAAAACCTCGGCTCTTCTATCAGGTCTCCATGGGGGTCTATCTCTTTGAGCCGGAAATACTAAATTACATTCCCCGGCATCGAAAATTCGATTTCCCCGAACTGATAAATCTTCTGTTGCAGAAAAGAAAGAAAGTGGCCATTTACCCCTCACAAGATTTCTGGCTGGACATCGGCCGGCCGGATGATTACGCCAGAGCAGTGGAAGTTTTCCCCAGATTGAAAAAGAAGCTTTTGTGAACTGACAGGCGGGGGAAGAGGGGAGAGAATGCATACCCAGAGTAATCTCAGATGAAGTGGAAAGTTCTCCTATCAGACATCGATATTTCTTCGACTGAGCTAAATGCGGTTCAGCGAGTCCTGAAATCCCGCTGGCTCTCCATAGGAGAAGTTACTGCTGAGTTTGAAAAGCGCTTTGCTAAATTCGTAGGAGTAAAACATGCCCTGGCGGTGTCTAACGGCACCGCCGCCTTACATCTGGCCCTCTTGGCAGCCGGTGTTCGCCCCGCTGATGAGGTAATTGTTCCCAGCCTGACTTTTGTGGCCACAGTCAACGCCATCCTCTATTGCGGCGCCCGTCCGGTTTTTGTGGACATCAACAGCCCCCATAATCTCAATCTCTCGGTGGCAGACCTGGAGCAGAAGCTCAATCAAAAGACCAGAGCGGTTTTAGCCCTGCACTACGCCGGTTATCCGGCTGATTTACCAGCCATTCTGAACTTGATTAGACGGACTGAAACTAAGTTCGGCAACCGGATAGCTTTAATCGAGGATGCGGCCCATGCTCCCGGAGCATCGATTTCAGGGAAGAAATGCGGGGCCTGGGGAGACCTGGGATGTTTCAGCTTTTTTGCCAATAAGAATCTGGTGACCGGCGAGGGGGGGATGATTGTCACCAATTCTGACCATCTGGCCGATAAACTGAAACTGATGCGCTCTCACGGCATGACCTCCTTATCCTGGGAAAGACACCAGGGGCACGCTCACAGCTATGACGTGGTCGAGTTAGGTTATAATTACCGGCTTACTGAAGTGGAAGCCGCCTTGGGAATCGAGCAATTGAAGAAGTTGAAAAAAGCCAATCAGAAAAGAAAGCTGCTCACCAGGCTCTATCAGCGCCGGCTCAGGGAATTAGAAGAAATCACTTTACCCTTTCTGAAATTCAGGGGCCAGTCCGCCTATCACATTTTTCCCGTCATCTTATCCGAGAATGTCAATCGTTCTGAGTTCATGAATTTTCTCAAAGATAAAGGCATCCAGACTTCCATTCATTATCCTCCGGTCCATCAATTTTCGTACTATCAAAGTAAATTTACTCCCCTTAATCTTCCCATGACCGAATTGGTTGGCCGAACTGAAGTGACTCTGCCGCTTCACCCCTTGCTGACTGAAAAAGATGTCGATTATGTCTGTAGAGGAGTGAAAGAGGCCCTGGCCAAAAAATGAAAGTCTTAAGCCAAGCAGAAAAGCAGACCAAGTTCGACCTCTACTGGCAGACCCGGGATTTGGAGAAGACCGACCTCCGCAGCCAAAAGCGCTCCGAGATTGCTTTTGACATGTTAACTAAGAGAACAGGAAAACTTCTGGATGTCGGCTGCGGCCGGGGCTGGAATGCTCTCTTCTTCCGGCAAAAAGGATTTGAAGTGGAGGCTATCGACATTTCGCCTGAGGCAGTCGAAGCCACCCGGCAAAAAGGCATCTCCGCCAGCATTTTTGACCTGGAGCAGGATGAATTGACCGATGCTTACGACGTCATTCTCTGTCTGGAAGTCCTCCAGTTCTTAGTTGACCCTTTGAAGGCACTCCGCAAATTGAGGGGAGCCCTCCAGGATGAGGGAGAGCTGATTATTTCCTTGCCCAACGAATTTCACATTCTCCGTCGGCTAAAAATTCTTTTCGGCCGTCCTGACTTCGGCGGCTATAATGCTCCCCATCTCCGCCTCTTTTATCCGGCAGAAATCAGAAGGCTGATGCATGACGCCGGCCTGAGGATTATTTCCGCCAGACCCGTTTCCATTATTCCGCCCAATCTCAGACTTCTTTCTAAGCTGGGTAATGTACTATCTCGCAGTTACCCCGGGCTATTCTCCTTGTCTATGGTCGTAAGAGTCGCCCCAGAATTCGATGAATAAATCATTTACCGCTGAAACGGCCTTGGTTCCCCCTCCTGCCCAGCAGGCAGACTCTGTCTCGGCAGCACCGACTAAGGAGGAAATGTACTCCCCCCTCTGGTGGAAAATCACTAAAGTAGTTTTAGTTTTGACCATCTTTGCTCTGTTGGGGTATTTCTTTTTCAGAGACTTTTCCAAACTTTCGGTTCAGACTCTGGACATCCGGCCGGGCTACTTTATCATCTCCGCTTTTTTGCTGCTGTTTGGCCTGCTTCTGGAAGTCTGGGTCTGGCAGAAAAATCTGCAAATGGTGGGGGGCAATATCTCCCTTAAAAACAGCTTCAAGCTTTACTATCTGGCTAACCTGACCCGCTACCTCCCCGGCAAGATCTGGTCCGTGTTAGGATTCATGAAGGTAGGACAATCTGCCAATCTGCCGCCGGTGACTACTTTCATCGGTTTGGCCACCGGATTAGTCAGCTCCCTGGTATCGGCTCTGCTTCTGGGAGCACTCCTTTTGCTTCTATCCCGCGCTCAATTGCCCCACTTCAGTCTGTGGGCCGGCGCTCTGGTTTTGCTTTTCTCCATCTGGCTGCTCCACCCCGTCTCTGCCAATTTAGCCTTCAGACTGACCGGTAAAATAATTAAACGACCCTTGCCCCAGCTTAACTATACCTTCCGTCAAATCATATTTCTGGTCGGGCTTTATGCTTTAGCCTGGGTGGTCTTCTCTTTCTCCTTTGCCTTTCTGGTAAAATCCTTTGCAGCTCTCACTCAACTCCAGTTCGTGTACGCCCTGGGTGTTTTCCCTTTAGCTTATGCCTTTGGCTACTTGGCTATTTTCTCTCCGGGCGGCTGGGGGGTCAGGGAAGGGGGTCTAACCCTTTTGCTGAGCCTGACTCTGCCGACTTACATAGCAGTGGCGGTGGCTCTGGCATCCCGGCTAATGTTCACAGTGGTGGAAGTCATTTTCTTCGGCATCGCCCTGAAATTAAAATGGGAAAAGAACTGATTTATCTCTATCTGGCAGTCTTGGCCTTCGGACTGGTGGTCGGAAGCTTTCTGAACGTCTGCATTTATCGTCTTCCTTTGAAAATTTCCATTGCCAAAGGCCGCTCCTTCTGCCCTCATTGCCACTCTAAGATTGTTTGGTATGATAATATCCCGGTGTTAAGTTACTTACTTCTGGGAGCCAAGTGCAGGCACTGCCAGCAGCCCATTTCCTGGGTTTATCCTCTGGTGGAGACGTTGACCGCTGCCCTTTTTATTCTTTCTTTCTGGAAGTTTGGGCTTTCCTGGCAATTTCTCTCCGGTCTGATTCTACTTTCCGCCTTGATTGTCATCACCTTCATTGACCTGCGCCATCAAATCATTCCGGATCTGATTTCCATACCGGGAATTCTGCTCGGACTGGTCTTCTCCTTTTTGATTCCGGGATTCCATTGGCTCAACTCGCTAATCGGCGTTCTGCTGGGAAGCTTATTCTTTTATTTGCTGGCCTGGGGGGGACAGCTCCTCTTCAAGAAAGAAAGTTTGGGCGGGGGTGATATTAAACTGGCTGCCATGTTAGGAGCCTTTTTGGGATGGCAGAAATTGATTTTAGTCTTTTTCCTTTCCAGTTTCCTAGGCGCTCTGGTCGGGATAATTTTGATTATTGCCGTCAAAGATTTCCGCAGCAAAAGAATCATCCCCTTCGGACCCTTTCTGGCTCTGGCCTCCCTGGTGGCTCTCTTCCTGGGGGATAAGCTGCTTAATTTCTACCTCTCCCGCTTCTGGCTGCGCTAAGGTTCTCCGTATTAACCAGTCCCTTAGACTGCCGATAATTTCTTTAAGGAAGCGATCCGGCCATGTCTGAAAAAGCTCATTTCTTGACCCGCTACGAAAGAGAAGTCAGGATTTCTCTTCTGCTTTTGGTTTTCTTTTTGTTTCTGATGAATTTCGTCACCATCTTTCTCTTTCACAACACTCAGAATTACCTCCAGCACGAGTTTCGGCAGAAGCTTTCTTATTTGGGTAATTCCGTCAAGCAGGCCTTCCGGGCTGACTTTTCCAATGAACAACTTTCTGCGGCCTTGAGAGATTTGGCGCTAGGGGAGGATATCTGGCGCATCGATATCTATGCTGAGAATGGAAAGCTTTTCTCAAGTTCCCACCCCGCCCTGCCGGCGGATACTTTGATTCAGAGGCTGGCTCAGCTGCCCGGCTCTGGGAAACTTCCTCATCAGCCTGCCACCGGCAGAATATTCTATGATATTAACCAACAGCCCTGTCTCGATTTTTTTTATCCTCTTAAATCTACCGCCGGCCGGGAAGAGTACCTGGCCATAATCCGGGTCAATGCCCGGCCCTTAGTCAGCCTGGAAAAAAGCGGGCGGATAACTTTCTGGCTTTTAGCCTTGGGATTCATCTCTGCCTTCGTGATAGCATTTTTCTTAATCAGAAGCACCCTCAAGCCCTATCAGGCCATCAAACAGGAGGCGGTCCAGGCCAATCTGGTGCCAGCTGCCGCAGTGGAACGGGGCGCCGATTTGATGGTGGAGACATTTAAAAGAACCATTTCTGAGCTAAAAAAGAAAGAAAAGATTCTGCAGGAGCTCTATCAGAACTCCAATCAGCGGGCTGAAAACCTCAGCCGGCTCAATGAGTACATTTTAAGCGGCATGCAGAGCGGGGTGATTATCTGCAATCCTCAAGGAGAAATTACCAAAGTAAATCGGGCTGCGCTCAAGATTTTAGATTGTTCGGAAGACCGGTTAGTCGGGCAGATGTTTTTTGATTACTTCGGAGAGGAAAGCCCTTTAGCTCAGTTGGTCAAGAGAGCCCTTTTAGAAAGAACAACCTCCCCGGAGCAGGAGATTGAACTGCAGATATCGCCGGAGAGATGCCAGACTTTGGAAGTCAACTCCTCTTTGATAGAAGATGAAAGAGGAGAACTATTGGGGGTAACCCTGCTCTTTTCTGACATCACCCAGCTAAGACAGTTGCGCTCGGATCTCTTAGCCCAGGAGAAGATGGCCGCCTTAGGGGAGATGACCGCCGGTTTGGCCCACCAGTTGCGCAATTCTATGGGGGCAATTTACGGCTTTGCCAATTTATTGAGAAAGTCCATCGGCGAGCCGAATCAATTGAGTCAGATCGTGGAGGAGATCGGCCAGGAAACCAGAACTCTGGAGAGCTTGGTGGAAAAATTCTTGAACTTCTCCAAACCTTTGCAGCTGCAGCCGGAAAGAATTGACTTGCGCCAGCTCATCCAGGAAAGCTATCAAACTCTCTGCCGAAATAAAATGACTGACTTGCCGGAGTTTGTATTCAAAACAGGAGAGACCGACCCAATTATCTGGGGTGACAAACTCCTCTTGAAACAGTGCTTCCAGAATATTCTCCAGAACGCCTTGGAGGCCATGTCTCAAGGGGGGAGAGTGCAAGTCAGCCTTGACCAATCTCGCTGGAGAGAAAAAGAGGGGATCCTGATTCAGGTGACCGATTCCGGCCTGGGGATGACTGATAAGGAACTGGCCAAAATTTTTGAACCCTTTTACAGCACCAAAGAGAGCGGAATAGGATTGGGTTTAAGTCTGACCAAGAAAATCATCCAGGAGCATGCGGGTAGAATCGAAGCCCACAGCCGTAAGGGAGAGGGCTCTACTTTCAAGATTTTCCTGCCGGTTGAGCAAGTTAGAGAACCGGATAAGGTTATTGTGAATGCATAAATTCTTCTTGCGTGAGATTAAAATTTAGCGTATAATCAAGTTGTAGGAGGAATATGGCTGTCTTTATAAATGACCAGTGTACCGCTTGCGGCCTGTGTCTGCCGGAATGCCCCACTGAGTCTATCAGTGAAGGAGATATCTACCTGGTCAATCAGGAAACCTGCAACGAGTGCGAAGATCAGGAGGGTGGCTCTAAATGCATAGCGGTCTGCCCGGTGGACTGCATCGCCTTACCCCAGAAAGCCCCGGTTGAGAATCCTAAGTAGTTTCCCTCTGGATTAATCTCATTTTTAATCCTATCTTTCAGTTGCCATGACTGAGAGAACTTTCTTTATCCTGTTCTTGATTGCTTTACTTCTCCTTTTTATTTTTCAGAACACCCAGGCCATTGCGGTTCATTTCCTCTTTTGGAAGATTTACATGTCCCTGGCTTTATGGCTGCTTATCCCTCTTTTGATTGGACTCCTGCTGGGATTTTTTATCTTGAGAAAAGCGGGCAAAAAATCTGACCAGCCCAAAAAATAGCCTTGGAAAGATTTCGCTTCTTAGAGAAGATTGCCATCGCCGACATCGCCTTCGAAGCCTATGGCAACACGTTAGACGAACTCTTCGAATCTTCCGCTTTAGCTCTGTTTGAGGCCATGGCGAAACTGGAGACCGTAGAAGCTAAAGAGACCGTGAAAATTGAGCTGGAATCTGATAAAATCGAAGACCTTCTGTTTGACTGGCTCTCCGAGCTGGTCTATCTTAAGGATGCTAAGGCTCTGCTCTTTTGCCAGTTCCAACTGAAAATTGACGATAAGCGTAAATATTATCTCCAGGCCCAGGCCCAAGGTGAAATAATCAATCCGGCCAAGCACCATCTGAAAGTAGATGTCAAAGCGGTTACGTATCATATGTTGGAAGTCAAACGAGAGAATAATCAATGGACCTCCCAAGTCATACTCGACATTTAACCGTCATCCTTCAGCCGTCATTGCGAGGAGTCCCGATACCTATCAGGATGACTAAGCAATCTGTCTTTATTCCCCCTCTCCTAGAGGAGAGGGTTGGGGTGAGGTCATTTGTTCCCTCTCCTGTAAGGGCAGGGTGCCTGTTTCCTCCCCTAAGAGGGGAGGACTAAGGAGGGGTTGATGGTTATATCAGTCATTGCGAGGAGAGCCCCGATTAGAGTCGGGGCTCGACGTGGCAATCCGCTTTTTATAAAGGGGTGATTCTTTATGAACTATAAAATGCACAAAGTAACCGAAGGCATCTGGGAGATCCCCCCCACCGAAAAAGAAGGGATGTTAGTCCCGGCCCGGGTCTTGGGCACCGATAAACTGGTTCAGGAAATGGATGAAGGGGTCTTCAATCAAGTAACCAACGTAGCCTGCCTGCCGGGCATTCAGAAATACGCTCTGTGCATGCCGGACGGCCACTGGGGCTACGGCTTTCCCATCGGAGGCGTAGCCGCCTTTGACTTAGAAAAAGGAGTAATCTCTCCAGGCGGCATCGGCTTCGACATCAACTGCGGCATGCGCTTAATGCGGACCAATCTGACATTTGAGGAAGTTCAACCTAAGCTTAAGGAGTTAGTCAACAAGCTCTTCGGTCTAATTCCAGCCGGTGTGGGTTGTAAGGGCTTTGTGAATCTGTCTTATAACAAATATGACGAAGTCATGGTCAAAGGGATAGACTGGTGCATTGAGAATGGCTTTGCCTGGCCGGAAGATAAGCAGAGAATCGAGGAGTTTGGCAGAATCGCGGGAGCAGACCCCTCTAAGGTGAGTAAAAAGGCCAGGGAGAGAGGAATTGAGCAGTTAGGAACACTTGGCTCCGGCAATCATTACCTGGAAGTCCAGGTAGCTCAGACCGATGACATTTATCACCCTGAGGCAGCCAAAGTTTTCGGTTTAGACCGTCCCCAACAGATTTTTGTCATGGTCCACTGCGGCTCCCGAGGTTTCGGACACCAGATAGGGACCGACTATTTGAGAACTTTCGGCGAAGCCATGCGCAAGTACGGTTTGAAAGTGCTGGATAGAGAACTCGCCTGCGCACCGTTTGACTCACCCGAAGGAAGAGACTATTTCGGCGCCATGCTCTGCGCCGCCAATTCTGCCTTTGTTAATCGGCAGGTGATTCTGCACCGGATAAGGGAGGCCTTCTCGGATGTATTTAAGAAAGACCCTAAAGAACTCGGCTTAGAGCTGATCTACGACGTCTGCCACAACATCGCCAAGATCGAAGAGTATCAAATCAATGGGCAGATTAAAAAACTTTTGGTTCACCGCAAAGGAGCCACCCGCTCTTTCGGACCCAATCGACCCGAAGTGCCGGAGATTTACCGCAAGATTGGACAGCCGGTAATTGTAGGAGGCAGCATGGAGACCGGCTCCTACTTATTAGTCGGAACTCAGAAGGCACACGAACTGACGTTTGGTTCCACCTTGCACGGGTCAGGGAGAACTATGTCCAGGACTGAGGCTAAACATAAGATTAGAGGCTCTGAACTAAGAGAAGACATGGAGAAACGGGGCATATATGTGATGGCCGCTTCCATGTCCGGCCTGGCCGAGGAGGCGGGCTTTGCTTACAAGAATATCTCCGAGGTGGTCGAGGCGGTGGATATGCTGGGGATTTCCAAGAAGGTGATACAGCTGAAGCCGATTGGGAATATAAAGGGGTGAACTATGAATCTTACATTTAAAATCTACGGACCGATTGTGGTACCTGCAGAAACACATAGGTTAGCTAAAATGATACCCGCAGGCTGCAGAGAGATCTGGCATAACCAAGCGAAGATAGCGAAAAGCAGGGGTTGCTATGTTTTTGGAATTCGGGCGTCTAAAGGATACCGACCTCTATATGTAGGTAAGACGAGAAAAAGTTTTGAGTCAGAATGCTTCACAAATGACAAAGTACTTAAATACAATCAAGCACTGCTCGATACGGAAAAGGGAAAGCCAGTGATGTTTTTCGTTATTGCGCCACAGAAGAAAGGTAAACCGAATGACGCCATAATCAAGGATGTCGAATCATTCCTTATCGAAATCGGAGCAACAAGGAATCCTGAGCTTCTGAACGTAAAAGGGGCTAATCAAAAGAGGTGGGGCATTAAGGGTATCGTCAGGGGAGGAAAGGGCAAGGTAAGCAAACCTGCAAAGGAATTCAAAAGAATGATGGGGCTTAATCCATAGTCTATGGCCCAAAGTTCGTAGGTGGGGTTTTCCTACCCCGCCTCTTTCTTTTCCCCCCTCTTTTTCAATCCCCTCTCCTAAGAATTGTTCCCTCTCCTTTTAGGGGAGGGTAAGCCGCCCAAGGCGAGCCTCGCCCTTCGGGCGGGGGAGGGGTTAGTCTTTCACGAATCTCGTAGGCGAGGATCCTTCCTCGCCTCTCTTTGAGCCTATGAAATCTCCCCCAAAAACTACAAGCCTCCGCCTTTATGCGGAGGCCTGTTATGCTCCCTCTTTTCACCCAAACCAAAACTTTTACTTCAATAAGAGCATCTTCTTAATATCCGTCCAGGTTCCCACGTCTAAGCGGTAGAAGTACACGCCGGAAGCGACTTTCTCGCCGTTAGAGTTAGTGCCATCCCAGGTGATGGTCTGGTAACCGGCTGACATCTGCTCCTGGAATATTTTCACTACCTGTCCGGCTAAGTTGTAAATCTTCAGGGTTACTTTGCTGTCAACCGGCAGCGCAAACTTGATGCTGGTAGTGGCATTGAACGGGTTGGGATAGTTCTGGCTCAACTGGTAGGCAGAGGGCTTTACTCCGCTGGAGCTTACTATTTGCACCTCGACCGGGTTGGCGTAGTAATCTGCCGCTTCGATTTTATTTAACTCAACTTTACCTTTGATGCTAAATAGCCTTGTGCTGCCGGCTTGTATGGCCGAGCCTTTGTTTAAGCCATAGACTAATACTTTGGTCTGCCCTTCTGCTGCATTGGAGATGATGGTCAGATTCTGGGCCAAAGGAGTGACCACTCCTTCGCCGTTGAAGACGAACAGGGCCGCTCCCAACGCTTTCTGGGCTGAGACTTCTACGAATCTACCATCGAAATCAGCCTGGTAGCCTGAGACGTTCGTTAAGGAGGTACCTTCTCCCAAAGGAGCCTGGTCACCGACTAATATTCTGAGCAGATAGACCAAGTCAGCGATGGAGAGGACGAACCCGTCCCGGTTGACATCAGAGCCTCCAATCTGGGCTTGTCTGGTGTCGTAGTCGGAGCTGAACACCCCTTCTCCGTAGATGAAGTAGCTGGAGAAGAGCACCGCGTCGGCCACTTCGTAGGGGAACCCGTTGACGTTGATGTCTCCGATTACTATCGGATCCACGTCATGCGGGCATCGGAATCTGACACAGCCGTCTTCAAACAGCACGCACGGGAGCACTGCGCGGTTTTTGTCCAGCGCCGGGCAGCTGTCCGGGTTGAACTGGTTGTAGTTATTGCTGACATACAGGGTGTTTCCGCTGCAATCCGAGAAAGTGTTTTCCAGGCAGGTGAAGCCGTCCCATTCAAAGAAGACCGGGGTCTGGAAGCAGCGCAGCAGCTCGTTATTTGCCAGCACCACTCTGATTTTGGCCAGCTCCACGAATCCCGGATTGGGACCCAGGCAGATGCCGGGATAACTGCTGTAAAGTTTCCCCACTCCTACTAAATGAATCTTGTATTTGTGAATGACCGTGGAGGGGTCCAGCCGGTAGGTGAAATAGTGCCAGTTGGACTTGCCGGTGCTGTTGGTGTCGTCAATGGCGTCTCCCCGCTCCACTTTGACCACGGTGATGTCGGTATTGTTGAATTCCACTACTAAGTCGAATCCGCCAATCTCCACGTTATTTTGAATCAGAATCGGCAGCCACAGATTCTCACCCGGGTCTCCTTCCGGGCAATCAATCTTTACGTGAATGCAGACTTCACACTGGCTGGAGTCTCCGCAGATGACCACTGTATCAAAATCTTCACCGCAGTCGCTGGATGCCTTGAATACGACCGGATAACAGTTCTCATCTGGCACTAAGTAGGAATACCCCGAGAATGCGTCACCCGAATCGCAGACAGTCGGAAAACTCCCTGGCCCGCTGGTCTTTTCGATGCAGACGCTGTCTCCCGAAGGATTCGTTGCTCTCACAATGAAGACTGCACTATTTCCCGGGCAAACTTTAATCGTATCTGGTCCCGGTATAATGAAGGGAGGCTCTCCGGAGCTGACGTTGACACAGACGGTGTCTTCGTCGGTCAGGTTGCAATTCTGCTCGGTAGCTCTGAAGATAAAGCAGTACTGGCCGGCTGAGGCCGGAGCAAAGCAGACCTGACAGCTGGGATTGACGCTAAAGGCCGGGGAACAGGCATTCCCTGGCCCGGAAATCTTTTCAATCTTGACCGGGTTGTTGGTCGGATGATTGGCCGAGACGGTGAAGCAGATGGTATCACCCGGACAGATGCTGCGGTTCTTGTCCGCTCCGGCTATCATTGCCGGCGGCTGGCCGGTGAAGTTGATAGTCCAGGTGGCCGTGTCGTAATCTGTAGCTCCGCAGCTATTGGTTACCTTGAAAATCCAGTGGTAGGTGCCAGCCGAAGGTATGAAAGCAGATAAAGTGCAGCACTGCGGAGTGACCCCGGTCTTGTTGCAGAAGGTGCCGATGCCGGAGGTCATCATCAAATTAATGGTGTCACCCACATCCGAATCCGCAGCGCAGACCGTGAAAGAGATATTCCCTGGCCCGCACAGATTCTTGGTACTGTCTGGAGCAATAACGGTCGGCGGATTATTAGTGAACCGCACTGTAACCGTGGTCTGACAGGTATCCGCCTTGCCACAAGTGTCAGTGCAGATGTAGGTAATGGTGAAGGTTCCCGAACCCGGCGGCAGGAAACACACGGTGGTGTCATCTTTAAAGAATCCCAAGGAGACCGTCTTAGACATTATATTGTTATCAGGATCTGCACACTTAAACGGGGATAGACAGACCGTGTCAGCCACGCACTGGAAGTTGAAGGTATCTGCTGGCGGACAAGTGACCAATGGCGGGTCATTAAATTTGACGGTAATACAAGTGATACAGGTGTCTGCCGCACCGCAGGAGTCAGTACAGACATACTGGATGCAGTAAGTGGTATCTTTTCCGGCAATGGGGGTAAAGCAGACCGAATCCCCGTTTAACGTGCCGAAGTTCACACTGCGGGAGGCAATATTGTTATTCGGGTCCGTGCAGACAAAAGGCTCTAGGCAGATAGTCTGTAAAGAGCACAGGAAAACTGTTTCTGCCGGTGGACAGGAAACCACCGGCGGCTGGTTGACAAATTTAACGGTTATACAAGTTGTACAGGTATCCGCCGCCCCGCAGGAGTCGGTGCAAATCTGCTGGATGCAGTAGGTAGTGTCTTTCATCTGTGGCAGGAAGCACAGGGTGTCCCCTTTTAAGGTGCCAAAGTTGATCGTCCTTGAGGCTAAGTTGTTATCCGGGTCAGTGCAGGTGAAAGGGTACAGACAGATAGTATCCGCCTGACAGGTGAACAAGACTGTGTCATTAGGCGGAACGCTACACACCGGTGGCTGATTCATCTGGACGACTATGCAGAGAGAGCAGGTGTCTTTTCCCCCGCAGCTGTCGGTGACCACTAAGCTGATGCAATAGGTGCCGCTGGTATCCGGAATCAGGCAGAAGTAGCCGAAGGCGGCTGAATCGCCGCAGAGTGAGCTTCCTCCCGGGCCGGTACCGCCCACAAATGAGCCCGGGGCCGAGGTCATCTGAGTTATGCAGATGTAATCTCCGTCATTATCGATGGCATGGAACCAGACGCAGACTGAATCACCCGGACAGAGCAGGGGGTCCGGCCCGGTCGGGCAGACGATAAACTGCGGCTTGGTGTTTCCGGTGACGGTGACATTGATGGTGTCCTGGTCAAATGCTCCACACGGGTCAGTAGCCTTGACGATGATGGTGAAGGTCCCGCTGCCGCTGGGAGTGAAACAAACTTGGTTATTTAATGTATCAATGGTTCCCGGGCCGGAGACCTTGGTTTCGACAATGCCGGCCAGTC
>Ga0214473_10006579_pt1 | contig 13828 bp, 12 predicted proteins | sample RVTome_7_FD_203509 | JGI IMG/M metagenome (GOLD analysis project Ga0214473, IMG submission 203509) | Soil microbial communities from uranium-contaminated site in the Upper Colorado River Basin, Wyoming, United States - RVT98D197 | ecosystem: Environmental > Terrestrial > Soil > Contaminated >... | reverse complement strand
GGGGTGCTCCCAGAAGACCTCGATGTTCGACACCCAGCCCGGCACCAGGACGAGATCGCGCGGCCCGTCGCCCACGATCTGGTAGGCGATGGTGACGTCGCCGCTCCGCGCGTAACGGCTCTGGGGCGGCACGGAGCGGGGGGCCCGGCCTAGTGCTTCTCTTTTTCAGCGCGGTGGGCGGCGACGACCTTCTCGGCGAGCTGGCTCGGGACTTCCTCGTAGTGCGAGAACTCCATCGAGTAGCCGCCGCGCCCGCCCGTCATGGAGCGCAGGGTGGACTCGTAGGTGAGCATCTCGGACATCGGCACCTGGGCCCGGACCGCCACCACGTCGCCCTCCGGCTCCATGCCCACGATGCGCCCGCGCCGGCCGTTGAGGTCGCCGATGACGTCGCCCGCGCCCTCGGCGGGTGCGGTGACCTCCACGTTCATCACCGGCTCGAGCAGGCAGGGCTTGGCCTCCATGAAGCCCTTCTGCAGCCCCATGGAGGCGGCGATCTGGAAGGCCATGTCGGAGGAGTCCACGTCGTGATAGGAGCCGTCGTAGAGCGTGACCTTCAGGTCCACCACCGGATAGCCGGCGAGGATCCCGCGCTTCATGCAGTCGCGGACGCCCTTCTCCACCGAGGGAATGAAGTTGCGCGGGACGGCGCCCCCGGAGATGTCGTCGACGAACTCGAAGCCCCCGCCGCGCGCCATCGGCTCGATGCGCAGCCAGGTGTCGCCGTACTGGCCGCGCCCGCCCGTCTGCTTCTTGTACTTGCCCTGCACCTCGGCGCGCCCCTTGACCGTCTCCTTGTAGGGAATGCGCGGAGGCAACAGCGAGACCTCGACGTTGTACTTCCGCTTCATCCGCTCCACCACCACCTCCACGTGGAGCTGGCCCATGCCCGACACGAGCAGCTGCTTGGTCTCGGGATCGTAGTGGTGGTGCAGCGTCGGGTCCTCCTCCGCCATGCGGTGGAGCACGGTCGAGATCTTGTCCTCGTCGCCGCGCGTCTTGGGCTGGATGGCGAAGGAGATGGCGGGCTCCGGGAAGCTGATGCCGGGCAGCACGATGGGGCTGCCCTCGTCGCAGAGCGTGTCGCCGGTGAGCGTGTCCTTGAGCTTGGCCACCACCCCGATCTCCCCGGGCCCGAGGGCCTCCACCGGCTTCTGGGTCTTGCCGGAGAGCCAGCCCAGGTGACCGATCCGCTCGCGGCTCTCGCGGCTCGCGTTGAAGATCTGGCTGTCGGATCGGAGGGTGCCCGAGTAGACCCGGAACACGGAGAGCTTGCCCACGTGCGGGTCCGAGATCGTCTTGAACACCATCGCGCAGAGCGGCGCCTTCGGGTCGGGCGCGCGCCGCGCCGCCGCCTTGGTGCGGGGATCCGTCCCCTCCACCGGGCCCTGGTCGGCGGGCGACGGGAACTCCTTCACGATGAGGTCGAGAAGCGGCGCGACCCCGATGTTGCGAGCGGCCGAGGCGCACAGGACGGGCACCACGCCCCCGGACATGATGGCCTTGCGCAGGGCCTCGAGCGTCTCCGCCTCGCCGATCGAGCCCTCCTCGAGGTACTTCGCGAGCAGGTCGTCGTCGGTCTCGGCGGCCGCCTCGGTCAGCTTCTCGCGATAGGATTTCGCGCTCTCGGCGAGGTCGCCCGGGATCTCCGCGTCCTTGACCTTGCCGTCGGCCGAGACGAGGGCGCGCATCGCGATCAGGTCCACCACCCCCGTGAAGCCGCTCTCGCTCCCGATCGGCAGGTGCAGCGGGACGAGGCGGCCCTTGAGCCGCTTCTGGAGCGACTCGAGCGTCCGGTAGAAGTCGGCGCGCTCGCGGTCGAGTCGGTTGATGACGATCGCGCGCGGCAGATTGTAGTCGTTGGCGAACTTCCAGACCTTCTCGGTCTGCACCTGCACGCCCGCCACCGCGTCCACCACCACCACCGCGGCGCTCGCCACCCGCAGCCCCGCGCGGGCGTCTGCCACGAAGTCGCCGTACCCCGGGGTGTCGATCAGGTTGAGCCGGTGGCCCTTGTGATCGCAGAAGGCCACCGCGGTGTTGAGCGAGATCTTGCGCTTGATCTCGTCGGCGTCGAAGTCGGTGGTGGTGGTGCCGTCGTCGACCTTGCCGAGCCGGGTGTTGGCCGAGCAACCGAACAGGATGGCCTCGACCAGCGACGTCTTGCCCACGCCGCCATGGCCGACGAACGCAACGTTGCGAATCTTGGCGATTTCCAGAGCCATGCCCGCCTCCTGAGAAGGAGAAGGTGTGGGCGGGATGCTACCACAGCGCTACGAGCCCTTCCAGCCCTGCCCTGATCTGCGATTCGCGCCCTGCGCGATCCCGCGATCGGTCGCTTCGTTGCGGGTGGCGCCGGGGGGCGCGGCCGGCGGGCGAGCGTAGTGGGCTCCCCGAGTCCGGTGCGCCGCTCGAAGAGCGGCGAATCCGGCGAGCGGGTGACGGAGCCGCCCGCCGGCCGCGCCCCCCGGCGACAGGACCCGCGGCGAAGCGCCTCGCGCGGGATCGCGCAGCGCGTGAATCGCCGGTCAAGACCCGGAGGCGGGGTGCCGTAGCGCGGTTCCATCTGCGTGCAGCAGGTGCTCGGGGGTGTCGGGGTTGATCGAGCAGTCGGGGCCGAGGAGGAGCCAGCGGCCGTCCATCTCGCGCACCGCCGCCCGTGCCCGCCCGCAGACCTCGGTCTCCGTCAGGCCCGCCATCTCTGGCTTGGCCGGCAGCCCGCCCACCACCGCGCGGCCCGTCCGCGCGTGCGCGGCGGCGAGCGTGGGATTGCCGGGGACGGCCGCGAAGCTCCACGCGGTGACCGGGTAGTCCGCGAACTCGTCGAAGTGGATGCCCGCCCCGCAGACGTGGAGCAGGTTGAACGGCGCGCCTTCGACCGCGCCCAGGATGCGCAGATCCCAGGGGCGCTGCCAGCGCCGGCACTCCTCCGCGCTCAGGAGCGCGCGCGTCGCCACGTTGGTGGCGTAGAAGAGGCCGTCGGCGCCGGCGGCGAGACAGGCGCGAGCGTACTCGCCGAGCGTCTCCGCCATCACGTCGAAGGCGCGCGCGGTCTCGCGGGGCGCCGCGCGCAGGAAGCCCTGCGCCTGCTCGCGCCCGCCCCGCGCCAGCATCGGCAGGATCATGGGGGGCGCGAACACGGTCCAGATGATCGGCAGGTCGGGGCCGACCGCGGCGCGGATGAGGCGCAGCGCCTCGAGCTGCTCACCGAGCGCGCCGCCATGCGGATCGGCGACGGGCAGCCGGGCGAGGTCGTCGGCGTCCGCGATGGGCGCGTGGGTCACCGTGTACGGTCGAGCCTTCTCGCCGGAGGGCGCGTAGCCGAGCCCCCACATCTCCGCGAAGCACTGGGCGCGCGACTGCGGCTTGAGGAAGTCCCAGTCGAAGGCCCGCGCGAGCCTCAGGGTCTCGTCGGCGAGCCCCTTCGCCGAGTTCTCGGTGGCGAAGTTGTGGAGCCAGAACGCGAGCGGCACCCGGTCGACCGCCTGCCCCCGGAGCGCCGCCATCACCCGCTGCCGCTTCGTCATCGCGGCCGCCGTGCTCATCGCGCGCGTCGCCGCCCGATCAGCGCGCCGCCCGGTGAATGGGAAACGCGGGTGGGATGATCTGATCGACGCCCGCGCCGTCCCAGCGCCACGCGGGCACGTGGCTCCAGTAGCGCTCGGTGGCCGCGCGAGCCCGGGCGTACACCGCCTCCTCGTCCACGCGGGTCGCGCGGCCGCCCTGCACTAGCACCTGACCGTCCACGATGACGGTGTCCACGTCGCGGCCGGAGGCGGCTTCGACCAGCGCCTTGATCGGGTCCGCGTAGAGCGAGCCCCCGACGTGATCGAGTGTGATCAGCAGGATGTCCGCCTTGGCGCCCGGGGCCAGGCGCCCGAGATCCTCGCGGTCGAGGAAGCGGCAGCCGCCGACGGTCGCCGCGTTGAAGACGTCCCGGGCGAGGCCCGCCTGGTAGTTGGCGTCGGCCACCTTGGCCAGGATGGAGGCCCAGCGCAGCTCGGCGACGATGTCCAGCGGATAGGTATCGGTGCCGAGGGCGAGGGTCACGCCGGCCTCGAGGTAGCGCTGGAAGGACCGGAGCGTCATCGCCATCTTCGCGTACTTGTAGGGGCAGTGGCCCACCGTGGCCCCGCGCTCGGCCAGCACCCGGAGGTCGTCGCCGAAGGGATAGCGCGTCCACTCGTGCGCGGTGGTGAAGACGACGTGGCCGAGCAGGGTCCGCTCGTCCAGGAAGCCGATGTCGCCCAGGAAGCGCACCGGCGTCTTGCGGTACTCGTCCATGATCCGCTGGAACTCGACCAGATTGCCGCCCGCGTGGGTGTGGATGGGCGCGCCCAGCTCCCGGGCCGCCTCCTTGCCCGCCCGCAGGAGCGGCTCGCTGCACGTCTCGACCTGGGCCGCGTTGAACAGTGCGCGCAGGCGGCCCTGCGCCGCGCCGTCGAACTTGCGGCCGAAATCCACCGCCTCCCGCAGGCGCTCGCGCCCCACCGCGGCGTCCTCCTCGTAGGTGAGTCGTCCCCGCGCGTCCATGTAGGTGTCGCGGTCGCGGAAGGGCGGGCCGCCGTAGACCCGCACCCCGAGGTCGTCCACCAGCCGGGCGTAGCCATCCCAGTCGCCCCGCAGGCCGCCCACGTCGATGATCGTGGTGGTGCCGTTCTTCAGCGCGTGCAGGAAGGTGAAGGCGCGGATGGCCGCGGTGGCCTCCGGGGGAGGCGGCGTCATCTTGCCCTTGAGCGGCGCCGCGAAGCTCATGTAGTTCGCGGTGCGGTAGTCGTTCCTGGCCATGTCGAGCAGCAGGTAGTCACCGCCGCCGCCCGCGGTGTGCACGTGCGTGTTGATGAACCCCGGCGAGACCAGCTTGCCCCGGGCCGCGATGCGCGCGTCGGCGGGGCCGGTCCACGGCCCCCCCGCGTGCACGATCCGGTCGTCCTCGAAGACCACGGCCCCCTGCTCGTGCACCTCGTGGCCACGGCCGTTCCACGCCACCACCCAGCCGCCTTCGATCACGGTGCGCATGCGCTGACCCCTCCCGCGGCGCATGCTAGCCCGCCGCCCGGCCTCACGCAATCACCCGGCTCGGGGCCGCTTCGAGCGCAGGCTTCGCCTGCGCAATCTGCTTCTGGGGGGAGGTTCGGAAGGGGGGCGCAGCCCCCCTCCGAGGAACTAGGGCCGGACGACCTTGCTGGGGAGGATCCCGATGTGCTCGACCTCGGCCTCGATGCGGTCGCCCGCCTTGAGGAAACTACCGCTGGCCGCGCCGACGCCCTCGGGAGTGCCGGTGGCGATGATGTCCCCGGGCAGGAGCGTCATGCCCTGCGAGAGCACCTCGATGCACTGGGCCACCGGGAAGATCATCTTCGAGGTGTGGCTCGACTGTCGCAGCTGACCGTTCACCCTCAAGGAGATCGCGAGCGCCTGCGGATCCGGCAGCTCGTCGGCGGTCACCAGCACCGGGCCCATCGGGCAGAAGGTGTCGAGCGACTTGCCCTTGAACCACTGCTGATGGCGCTTCTGGAGGTCGCGCGCGGTGACGTCGTTGATCACGGTGTAGCCGAAGACGTGCCGGAGCGCGTCGGCCCGCGCGATGTCGCGGCCGCCCGTGCCGATCACCACCGCCAGCTCGACCTCGTAGTCGAGCTCCTTGGTGATGGCGTGGTGCACGACGTCGTCGCCGGGCCCCACCACCGCGGTGGCAGGCTTGGTGAAGTACACCGGGTGCTCGGGCGCCGCCGCGCCGCGCTCGGCCGCGTGGTCGGCGTAGTTGCGCCCGAGGCAGAAGATATTCCGCGCGGGCGCCGGGATGGGCGCGAGCAGCCGGACGCGCTTGAGCGGGTAGGCCAGGCGACTCTGGGCCAGCTCCTCTGCCGCGCGCTGGCCAACGAGTCCGCGGCCGTACTCCCACGCCTCGCGGGTGAGCGCCATGATCGCGTCCCCGCCCTGGACGATCTCCAGCACCGTGCGCGGGAAGCCGCCGCGGCCGCGGCGCACCGTCCCCCGCTGGGTGGCCAGATCCTTGGCGAGACCGCCCAGGTCGAGCACGTGCTCCTGCCAGAGCGCTCCCGGCTTGGGCTCGCCGCGCCCGCGGCGGAAGGTGACGAGCCGCACGACCTAGCCGCTCACCGCCACCGCGCCGCTGCGCGGGGGCAGGGTCTTGCCGGCGGCCTTGGCGATGTCCTCCAGCTCGCGCGGCAGGCCGAAGCGCACGTCCTCCTCCACCACGTGGACTTCCTGGACCTTCGAGGCGTGCTTGCGTCGCAGCTCCTCGACCACCTCGGTCACCAGGAACTCGGGCGTGGAAGCGCCCGCGGTCACCCCGACCCGGTCGGCCCCCTCGAGCCACTCCGGGCGGATGTCGTTCTTGTCGTTGATCAGATACGACGGCGTCCCCATCACGGTGGAGACCTCGACCAGCCGGTTCGCGTTCGAGCTGTTGGCCGCGCCGATCACGAGCAGGACGTCCACCTCACTCGCGACCGTCTTCACCGCCGCCTGACGGTTCTGGGTGGCGTAGCAGATGTCGTTCTTCGTGGGCCCGACGATCTTGGGGAAGCGGCGGCGCAGGGCCTCGATGCAGTCGCGCGTGTCGTCCACCGAGAGCGTGGTCTGGGTCAGGTAGGCCACCTTCTCGGGATCGGGCACGTCGAGCTTGCCCACGTCCTCCGGGTGCGCGATCAGGAACATGCGGTCGGGGGCCTCGCCCATGGTGCCGACCACTTCGTCGTGATCGGCGTGGCCGACCAGGATGATGGAGTAGCCCTCTCGCGCGTAGCGGACCGCCTCCAGGTGCACCTTGGTCACGAGCGGGCAGGTGGCGTCGATCACGCGCAGCCCGCGCCGCTGCGCTTCCGAGCGCACCGCCGGCGAGATCCCGTGGGCGCTGAAGATGACGGTGGCGTCGTTGGGCACCTCGTCCAGCTCGTCGACGAAGTGCGCGCCCTTGGCCCGCAGCGCTTCCACCACGTGCCGGTTGTGCACGATCTCCTTGCGCACGTACACCGGATGCGGGCACACCTGGAGGGCCAGCTCGACGATGTCGATGGCGCGGTCCACCCCGGCGCAGAAGCCCCGGGGCCCGGCCAGTACGATCTGCTGCAGCGGCAGCGTGGTCATCATGCCCTCACTTGAAGTGGAACGAGACGCCGACCACGCCCGAGTTGGAGTTGAAGCCCCGATTCGGGTTCGACGTGTGCCCGTTCGAGATGTGCTGGAAGCGGTAGCCGGCGTTGAGCGCGACCCTGTCGGTGACGAAGTAGGACAGCCCGAGCCCCGCCTCCAGCACGAACGTCAAGGTCGAGTCGATCTCCGGCACCCTGAGGTTCGTCCCTCCCGCCCCCGCCATCGCCTCGAGGTACGGGACCAGCCGCCCCAGCCCGATGAAATGATAGCGCAGCGCCAGCTTCAGGCCCTCGGCCGTCGCCGGCGAGAGGTAGTACTGGAACCATCCCTCGATGCCCGGCTCGACGGCGCTTCGGAGCCGGCCCGCCCCGAACGGCGAGAAGAACAGGTAGGACACCCGGGGGGCCGCGGTGATGAACGAGATGTCGCTGACCGTGCGATGGCCTTCGAAGTTGTTGGCCATCCCCCCGCCCACCTGCAGACCGAAGATCGTCGTACCCTGGGCGAACGCGGCCTCAGCGTCATAGGCCGGCGCGGGCCGAGCCAAGGACAGCACCGCGAGCGCGGTTACGGCGGCCATCCCCCACCGATTCCCTCCGCCGAGGATCGTCATCGCTGTGGCTCCACTAGCACTTTCATGGTCTCACCGCGCTCCATCAGGGCCAGCGCTTCTTTCACCTCGGCCAGCCCCATGTTGTGAGTCAGGAGCGCTCCGGGCTCGATCGCTTTGGATTCGAGCAGTTCCACCGCGCGCCGAATCAGGGCCGGCGTGTGGTGGAAGGCCCCTACCAGCGTGAGCTCTTCGTAGTGGGCCCGGCGCGTGTCCACGCGCACGGAGCTACCCGGCGCGCAGCCCCCAAACAATACCACGGTGCCTCCCCGACCCACCTCATCTATGGCCCGCTCCCACACCTCCGGCTGCCCGGTCGCGTCCACCGTGACGTCCGCCCCGCGGCCCCCGGTCAGCCCGCGCAGACTCCCGCCCGCGTCCGCGACCGCCCGCCAGTCCACGCACTCGCCCAGGCCCATGGCCTTCACCCGCTCGAGACGCCAGCCGGTCTTGCCCACGATGACGACCCGGGCACCCCGTTGCCCGGCCGCCATGGCCAGGAGGCACCCCAGCGGGCCGTGGCCGAAGATGACGACGGTCATGCCGGCCTCCACACGGCCCCGCTCCACGCCGAGCAGGGCACAGGCCAGGGGCTCGGCGAACGCGGCGGTGAAAGTCGCGAGCGTCGGGCCGATCGGGACCACGTTGTGCGCGACCAGTCGCGGGGGCAGCGCGATGTGCTCGCCGTAGGCGCCGTTGACGAAGAGCAGATCCTCGCAGAGGTTGGGCCGCCTCGCCGCGCACAGGCGGCACCGGCCACACGGCGCCGAGTTGGCGGCCACGACGCGGTCCCCTTCCTTGACGGACCTGGTCCCCCGGCCCACCTTGGTCACCACCCCGGCCAGCTCGTGGCCGAAGACGGTGGGCAGGCGCGGGATCATGACCGGATGGCCACGCCGCAGCGTCTTGACGTCGGTGCCGCAGGTGAGCGCCGCTTCGACCCGGACGACGAGGCCGCCCGGCTCGGGATCGGGGACGGGAATGTCCTCGAAGCGGAGGTCGCCGGGGCCGTAGAAGACCTGGGCACGCATGTCAGGGGATCACGTAGACCTTCACGGCCTCGTGTCGGCGCATCAGCTCCACTCCCTCCCCGAGACGCCCGAGCGGCAGCCGGTGGCTGATCAGCCCGTCCACGCGGACGCGGCCCCGTGACAGCAGCTCGAACGCCTCCGCCAGCTCGGCGGGCGACGAGGAGTAGGTCGCGGTGATGGTCAGCTCCCGATGATAGAGCGTGCCGAGCGGCACCGGAAGGCCGTCGCCCGCGCCGCCCGCGAAGTAGTGGAGCATGCCGCCGTCGCGCACGCGCGCGATCGAGCCGGCGAGGACGGCCGCGCCGCCCGCGGTGATGACCACGCAATCGACCCCGCGGCCGTCGGTCGCCTCCCGCAGCGCCAGGTCGAGCGCCGCGTCCTCGTCGGGCACCTGGGCGCCCACGCCACGGCCGAGCGCGCGCCGCTCGGCCAGCACGTCGGTGGCGAAGACGCGCGCGCCCGCGAGCGCGAGCAGCTGCGCCATGAGACAACCGATGGAGCCGAGCCCGACCACGAGCGCGGTGTCCCCGGCCGCGAGCCGGCTCCGCTTGACCGCGCGCAGGCAGCAGGCGAGCGGCTCCGTGAACGACGCGGTCTCGTCGGCCATGTCGGCGGGGAGGCGGAAGGCGGCGTGCTCGACGAGGGAGCCGGGTACGCGCACCAGCTCGGCGAAGCCGCCCGGATCCAGGTTGATGCGCTTGAACTCCCGGCACATGGACGGGCTGCCGTGCCGGCAGTAGTGGCACTGAAAGCACGGCACGTGGTGGGCGACCACCAGGCGGTCGCCCGGGGCGAAGCGACGCAGGCCGGGCCCGATCGCGGTCACCTCGCCCACCACCTCGTGCCCGAGGACGGCGGGCGCGGCCGCCGCCGCGACGATCTTGACGATGTCGGAGCCGCAGAGCCCGCAGCCGCGCACGCGGAGCAGCAGCTCGCCGGGGCCCGGCCGCGGCTCGGGCCATTCGCGCAGCTCGATCACGCCACCAGTCAGGACCGCGGCTTTCATCTGTACGTATATGTCGGTGCCGGCCGCTGGGGGCGGACACTCGGATCCGCTTCTCTGTTCAATGCGGGGGCCCCGACATGGCCCCCGCACTCCCCCCACGGCGGACATTCGCTCACTGCGGCGCGCTGGGGGCGGACACTCGGATCCGCTTCTCTGTTCAATGCGGGGGCCCCGACATGGCCCCCGCACTCCCCCCACGGCGGACATTCGCTCACTGCGGCGCGCTGGGGGCGGACACTCGGATCCGCTTCTCTGTCTAATGCGGGGGCCCCGACATGGCCCCCGCACTCCCCCAGCGGCGGACAACCCGAGCGGGTCATCGCGAGGGCCAGCGCGAGGCGAGCCAGCAGCGGAGCGCGATGGCCACGCGGCGGGGCGCCGGGAGGGCCACGCGACGGCCGAAGACGTCGAAGCGCCGCGCCTCGATGGCGCGCAGCAGCGCGAAATAGGTACGCCCCATGATCTCGGCGGCAAAGAGCCGGCGCGCGTCGGCGGCGGGCAGGGCCGCCCACGCCCGCTGGTAGTAGTCCCGGGCGCGCGCCGCTTCGAAGGCCATGAGCTGGACGAACTGGGGCGTGTAGTGGCCCCGGGCCAGGTCGTCCGCGGTGACGCCGAAGCGCCGCAGGTCGGCCTGCGGCAGGTACACGCGCCCGACGCGGGCGTCGGCCTGGACATCCCGGAGAATATTGGTGATTTGAAGGGCGACGCCCAGGTTGACCGCGTACTCGCGCGCCCGCGGGTCCGAGTACCCGAAGATCTCGATGCAGCAGAGCCCCACCGCGGAGGCCACGCGGTAGCAGTAGGGATAGAGCGCGTCGAAGGTCTCGTAGGTGGGATGGTCCATGTCCATCTCCACCCCCGCGATGATCTCCTCGAGGGCCGCGCGCGGGATCGGGAACCGGCGGACCGCCACCTGCAGCCGCTGGCCGGCCGGGTGCTCGGGCCGGCCCTCGTACACCCGCGCGATCTCGTCGCGCCAGCGCCCGAGCTCGGCGCGCTGGGCCGCGCGGTCCTGCCCCAGGTCCACCGCGTCGTCGACGATGCGGCAGAAGGCGTAGCAGGCGAAGATGGCCTCGCGCTGGGCGCGCGGCAGGCAGAGGAAGGCGTAGAAGAAGTTCGACCGGCTCTTGCGCGTGAGCCGCGCGACGAACTGGCCCGCGTTCATGCGTGCATTCCTCGGTGACTTCCCTTCATCTGCGGGGGCCTAGAAATGGCCCCCGCACTCCCCCAATTCCGTTCTTGGTGGCCCCACCAGCGCTCGGCGAACCAAGCTCGGCCCCGCACTCCCCCAATTCCGTTCTTGGTGGCCCCACCAGCGCTCGGCGAACCAAGCTACCGCCCATTCCGTTTGGCGTTCGCGTAGCCGCGTTCGGTAAACCAGGCAACCGCGTCGCTCAAGGCCGTTTCGGCGGAGGTCTGGGGCAACCCTAATTCCCGGACCGCCTTTTCGGCGCTGAAGTACATGCGCTTGCGCGCCATGCGCACCGCGGTGAGCGGCACCGCCGGCGGCCGGCGGGTGAGGCGCGACGCGCCCTCCATGCCGGCCGCGGCCAGCCACGCCACCGCGTAGGGCACGCGGAAGCGCGGCGCGGGCACGCCGGTCAGCGCGGACAGCGTGCGGAAGATCTCGAGCAGGGAGAGATTGCGGTGGCCGAGGATGTAGCGCTCGCCCACGCGGCCCTTCAGGGCGGCCAGGATGTGGCCGCGGGCCACGTCGCGCACGTGCACCACGTTGAGGCCGGTGTCCACCGAGCCGATCATCTTGCCGTTGAGGAAATCCACGATCATCTGGCCGGTCGGCGTGGGCTTGACGTCCCAGGGCCCGATGGGCGCCGACGGGTTGACGATGACGATCGGCGCCCCGCGCGCGGCCCACTCGTCGGCCACCCGCTCGGCCAGGAACTTCGAGGCCTTGTAGGCGCCGACCATGTCCGCGAGCGTCACCGGCGTCGCCTCGTCGCCGGGGGTGCCGTCCTTCGGGATACCGACGGCGCCCACGGTGGAGGTATAGATGATGCGCTCGGCACCCGCCTCCGCCGCCGCCGCCAGCAGCTGCCGGGTACCGTCCACGTTGGCGCGATAGATCACGCGCAGATCCGGCGCCCAGAGCCGGTAGTCGGCGGCCACGTGATAGACGTGGCGTGCCCCCGCCACCGCGTGTCGGAGCGAGGCGGCCTCGAGCAGGTCGCCCTCCACGATCTCGACCTTGCAGCCGTCGAGCGCGCGCCGGTCGCCCCCGGGCCGCGCCAGCACCCGCACGGTGTGGCCGTCGCCCAGCAGCTCGCGCACGAGGTTCGCCCCCACGAAGCCGGTGCCGCCCGTCACGAGGACGTCCACGGATCGCCGCCTAGGCCGCGAACGCGGCGAGGAGGCGCGCGACCGCGGTGAGCGCGCGCCGCGTGGCCCGGCGCAAGGCCAGGGCCCGCGGCAGCACGTGCGGCCGGGTCACCGTGAGGGTCAGCGCGCGCACGGTCGACAGCTTGCCGGCCGGCGTCACGAGGCCGATCAGCTCCGGCGGCAGGCTCTCCCGCGCGGTGTCCGACACGCCGCGGACCACGAGGGTGGGACAGCCCGCGGCGGCCGCGTGCGCGAGGATCACGGAGGACTCCATGTCCACCGCGACCGCGCCGGTCGCGGCGAAGAGGGCCGACTTGGCGTCGGCGGTGGCGACCACCTCACGCGAGGTCGCCATCGTGCCGCGGCGCGCGCCGGCGGCCAGGGCGGTGGCGCGGGCGTAGGCGGTCGGCGTCACGTTGAGACGCTCCGCGGCGGGACCGAGCACGCTCTCGGGCAGGACGAGATCGCCGGACTGGAGATCAGGGGCCAGGGCCCCGCACACGCCGGCCGAGACCACCAGCGGCCGATCGAGACCGGTCAGCAGCGACGCCCAGCGCGAGGGCAGGAGGCCGGCCCGCAGGCCGACCGGAGCGAGCCGCAGGTCACCGCGGCCGAAGGCGAGAAACGGCAGCGAGCCGAGCATGGGCAGCTCGAGCCGGCGGGCGAGGGCCCGCGCCTCGAGCTCAACCGCGGTGAGGATCAGGATCCGGAACACTCCGCGTCGCGGCCCGCTCGGCCTTCTCCCGCTCCTTGCGCTCGAGCCACGCCTTCCAGCTGTTTCCGGCCGCGGTGTCCTTGCCGGTGAACTTGACGTTGGCCAGCTCGGAGTACCGGAGCGCGAAGGGGCCGTCGCCGCTCTCGTCGAAGTACTCCAGGAAAGGCTCCGGCCCGTAGGTGTTGCGGTTGAAGATGTAGCCGACCACCTCGGTCCCATCGGTCTTGACGATGGTCGTGTTGCCCCGGTAGTCGAAGGCGAACTCGACGACCTCCGCGAGCGTGAGGTACTGCCCGACGTCCGGCACCCAGCCCTCGAGACTCATGTCGTCCGCCTACAGCTTGCCGGTCAGCGTGACCCCGACCGTCTCGGCGAAGCCCTTCAGCGAGCTGAACGTGTAGTCGACGGCGGTGGCCTCGTAGCCGCAGTGCACCATGCAGTCGCGGCACTTCTCGTTGCCCGACTTCTTGCCGTAGTTCTCCCAGGGGGTGGTGTCCATCAGCTCTCGGAAGGTCCGCGTGTAGCCCTCCTGGAGGAGGTAGCACGGGCGCTGCCAGCCGAACATGTTGTAGGTCGGGTTGCCCCACGGGGTGCACTCGAAGTCGTGCTTGCCCATGAGGAACCGGAGGAAGAGCGGCGACTGGTTGAACCGCCAGCGCTTCTTGGGCTTCGAGAGCATCCGGGAGAACAGGTCGTGGGTCCGCGACTGCATCAAGAAGTGCTCCTGGTCGGGCGCCTTCGAGTAGCTGTAGCCCGGGGAGATCATCATGCCCTCGACGCCCAGGTTCATCATCTCGTCGAAGAACTCGCGCATCCGCAGCGGCGAGGCCCCGTCGAAGAGCGTGCTGTTGGTGGTGACCCGGAAGCCACGCGCCACCGCCTCCCGGATCGCGGGCACCGCCTGATCGTAGACGCCGTCGCGGCACACCGCCTCGTCGTGCTCCTCGCGCAGGCCGTCCATGTGGACGCTGAACGAGAGGTACTTGGACGGGGTGAAGAGGTCGAGCTTT
>Ga0214473_10006578_pt1 | contig 13828 bp, 12 predicted proteins | sample RVTome_7_FD_203509 | JGI IMG/M metagenome (GOLD analysis project Ga0214473, IMG submission 203509) | Soil microbial communities from uranium-contaminated site in the Upper Colorado River Basin, Wyoming, United States - RVT98D197 | ecosystem: Environmental > Terrestrial > Soil > Contaminated >... | reverse complement strand
CAGAGTGGTCAGCGGAGTTGGCTGATTGCCAACGCCAGTCCCACCGACCCGACCCAGAACAGGAACATCCACTTGATCAGCTCGGTGCGCAGGCCGTCGAGCTTGGCGTCCACCCGAGCGGCGTGCTCGGCGAAGCCGTGCTCGACCCGTGCGGCCTGCTCGGCGAAACCATGCTCGACTCGCGCGTCGAGTCGAGCAACCTCCTGGCGGAGCTCGGCCCGGACCTCGACGATGCGCCGGTCGAGTTTGGCCTCGAGCGCCGTGATCCGTTGGTCAATCTCGGCCTTGAGCGTCGCGACGCGTTGGTCCAACTTCGCGTCGAACCTCGCGAAATTGACCTCATTGAGATCGCGCAACTCGGTCCGGTAGGTCAGGTCCACCCGATTGAACCACTCCACGAGCTCGTTGGCGACGTCGTCGCCGAGCGCGTCATAGAACTTGCGAGACAGCTTCGCCGTAACCGGCACGGGGACTCCAGGGCTGAATCGGTCCCCACCATACAGCATACGCTCGGCCGGCCGAGTACCGCAATGCCGCAAGGGGGTGCAGATCGTCGCGCAGAAGGGCGGGATGGGATGGGATGGGACGGGGACGGGGAGCGGGATGCGCGGCATGAAGCCGCGACTCGGCCATCTGTCGTCGGAGACGACTTGGCCGCTTCACGCGGCAGTTGGCCGAGCCGCGGCTTTACGCCGCGCCACCGCGCAGAGGCGTCGCTAGCTCACCGCCGCCGCCGGCGCCTTGGGCCGCAGCAGCCGGTCGTACGCGATCAGCAGCACCGTGGTGAGCACGCCCGCCGCCGACACCCAGTACCACATGGTCGCCGGGCTCTGGCGCACCTCGCCGAAGTAGTGCAGCAGCCAGCCCGCCGCCCGCCCGCCGATGAGATAGCCGATGCCGATGGGCAGGAACGCGTAGCCCATGAACAGCCCCTGCTGTCCCGGGGGCGCCAGGCGCGACATGTACTCGTAGTAGCGCGGCGCCTGCACCACCTCGCCCAGCGCCAGCACGATCAGCGCGGCCACGATGAACGGCGTGCTCGACCCCACCGTGAGGAATAGCCACGCCACGCTGGAGATCAGCACGCCCGCGATGATGGCGAGGAACGGGGGGACCTTCCGGGTGAGATAGTTCACCAGGAACGTGCCGGCGATGACCGTGGTGGCTTCGACCGCGATCAGCGCGTCGATGTTGGCGTCGGGGTTGACGTACGTGCGGACGTAGATCGGGAGGGCCAGGTACATCTGCCAGAACACCACCCAGAACCCCGAGAAGATGAGCAGGAAGGTTACGAACTTCACGTCACCCAGCACCCGCACCAGGTTCTTGAAGGTCTGGGCCACCGTGGTCACGCGCCCGGTAGCCTCGTGGGCTGGCTCGCGATAGAAGAGCAGGGTCACGACCGCCATGGCCAGCGTGACGCCGGCACTCACCCGGAAGACGTTCTCGACCCCCACGCTCCGCCGCACCAGGGACGCCATCAGCGGCCCGATAGCCGCGCCCACGTTCACCACGGTGTAATAGATGGAATAGCCGATCGTCCGGACGTTCTCGTCGGCCGCGCGCGCCGTGGTGCCCACCACCACCGGCTTCACCACCGCCGGGCCCATGGCGGGAATGAGCATCAGGAGGTGCATGAGGCCGAAGAGCGGCAACGCGTTCCGGATCCCGGCCATCCAGGGCGCCGACAGCGAGCCCAGCAGGAAGTTGCCGATCGCCAGAATGAAGAACGCGCCGGCCAGCGTGTTGCGGAACCCGAACCGGTCGGCCAGCGCCCCGCCCACGATCGGCATGAACCACACCACGAAGCCGTAGTAGCCGATGAGCCAGGTGGACTGCTCGACCGTGAGCCCCAGGTGCTCGTGGAGATAGATGGCGAGCACGGCCTGGGGGCCGTAGTAGGCCAGCCGCTCGAACAGCTCGGTGAAGTTGGCGACCCAGAAGGAGGGTCTGAAGCCGTCGCGGATCTCTTTCAGGGTCAGGGCCACGCGCGGGGTCCTCTTGAGGAAGGCTCAATGATCAATGCAGAAGGCTCAAGTCACAAGGGGACCCTTCGTGCCCTCCGCCGTTGCGAGCCGCGCGAGGCTCTCCTCCCGGCCCACGGCCGAGAGCAGCTCGTTCACCGGCTCGGACACGGTCTCGCCGGTCAAGGCCACCCGCGCGGGCTGCATCACCGTTCCCACTCCGACCCCCAGCCGCTCGGCCAGCCCCCGGAGCTCGGCCTCGAGCGGGGCCGGCTCCCAGGCGCTCGGCGGGAGCGCGGCGAGACGCTCCTTGAGGGCGCCGAGCATGGCGCGGAACTCGGCCGGGTCCTTCTCGACGAGCTTCCGCGCCTTGGGGTCGTCCTTCACCACGTGGCGCGCGTCCAGCCGCACGGCCACCCGCTTGGCCAGCTCGAGCGCGGTGCGGCACCGGCTCCGGATGGCCGCGATCGAGCGGTGCACCCGGTCCCGGGGAAAGGCCGCGGGGTCCACCCCCAGGGCCTGGAGCGGCTGGGCGATGAGCGGCAGCACCTGGTCCACCGGCAGGTGATTCAGGTACTGCCCGTTCATCCACTCGAGCTTGGTCATGTCGAAGACGGCGCTGGTCTTGAGCACGCGCTCGATGGAGAACGCCTGCACCAGCTCGCTCATCTCGTAGTACAGCTCGCGGTCGTCCCCCGGGTTCCAGCCGAGCAGGGCCAGATAATTCCGGAGCGCGGCGGGCAGGATGCCCAGCCCGGCGTAGTCGCCCACCGCGGTCGCCCCGTGGCGCTTGGAGAGCTTCTTGCCGTCGGGCCCGTGGATCATGGGCAGGTGGGCGAACACCGGGATGGCGGCGCCCAGCGCCCGATAGACCGCGATCTGCTTGGGCGTGTTCGACACGTGGTCGTCGCCCCGCATCACGTGGGTGATCGCCATGTCGATGTCGTCGCACACCACGCTGAAGTTGTAGGTGGGGGTGCGGTCGGACCGGAGGATCACCCAGTCCTTGATGTCGCGGCCCTGGAAGCTCACCCGCTCGTACACGGCGTCGTCCCAGGCGACCTCCTGGTCCGGCATGCGGAACCGGACGGCGCCCTCCTCCTCGTAGGCCTTGCCCTCCCGGAGCAGCCGGTCGGCGAACTCGCGATGCCGCTCGACCCGGGCGCCCTGGAACACGACTTCCTCGTCCCAGTCGAGCCCGAGCCAGGTGAGGCCGTCGAGGATCACCTGGGTGTGCGCGTCGGTCGAGCGCTGCTTATCGGTGTCCTCGATGCGCAGGAGAAATGTGCCGCCGAGCTTCCGGGCGAGCAGCCAGTTGAACAGCGCGGTGCGGGCCCCCCCGACGTGGAGGTAGCCGGTGGGCGACGGCGCGAATCGGAGCCGGGGTGTAGTCACGGAGCCGGGGGGGGAGGGTTACGGAGAGGGGGGGATTCGAACCCCCGATAGGGCTTTAGACCCTATAGCGGTTTAGCAAACCGTCGCCTTCAGCCACTCGGCCACCTCTCCAGACGCCTAGACGCACAGACGCCCAGACGCCAAGGGTGGGGAATCTCGCCCGTCGCGGGCCCAAACTCAACCCACCGCGGGGACTGGTGCGGCGGCGGGGAGCCGGATGGTGAAGGTCGTGCCTTTGCCCACCTCGCTCTCCACCGAAATGTTGCCGCGGTGGCGGGTGACGATCCCGTAGGCGATGGCCAGGCCGAGTCCGGTGCCGGTCCCGCCCTGCTTGGTGGTGAAGAAGGGGTCGAAGATCCGGTCAATCACCTCAGGCGGAATGCCGGAGCCCGTATCCGCGATGACCACCTCGGCCGCGGCGCCGTCGTCGGCCGGCCGGGTGGTGATGGTGATGGTGCCCTGCTCGCCCATGGCCTGGACCGCGTTCACCAGCAGGTTCAGGAACACCTGCTGGAGCTGCTGGCGGTCGGCGGTGACGTGCGGCAGGTCCGGCGCCCAGTTCTGCACCACCTGGACGTTGAAGAAGGTCGCCTGCTTGCTCACCAGGGCGAGGGTCTGCGCCAGGATGTCGTTGACGTCCTCGTCTTCCATCATGGCGGCGGACTGGCGGGAGAAGTCCAGCAGGCCCTTCACGATGTCCCGGCAGCGCTCGGTCTGCCGCACCACGACCTCGAGGTTGTGATAGTCGGGATGGTCGGGCGGCAGGTCTTCCAGGGTGAGGGCGGTGAGGGAGAGGATGCCGCCCAGCGGGTTGTTGATCTCGTGGGCCACGCCGGCCGCCAGCATGCCCAGTGACGCCAGCCGCTCCGACTGGGCCACCCGCACCTGCATCCGCATGAGCTGCTCGGTGCGCTCCTGCACTTTCCGCTCCAGCGTGTTGCCCCATTCCTCGAGGTCGGCCTTCATCTGGCGCAGGCTCGCCAGCATGGTGTTGAACGACTCGGCCAGCAGGGTCACTTCGCCCTGTGCCGTGGACCGGACTTCCTGGTCGAACCGGCCCGCCGTGATGCTGCGCGTGGCCGCCACCATCTCGCCGATGGGGCGCGTGATGTTGCTGATCATGGCGTACGTGAGGCCGATGATCATGATGAAGCCGACGGTGGCGAGCGCGAAGAATGACAGGATCACGCGGTCCCGGATCGAGGCGTAGGCCTGCTCGAGCACGCCGACGTAGAGGATCCCGACCACGTGCCCGGCGAGGTCGCGCAGCGGGTCGTAGGCCGCGATGTACCAGTCGTTCACCACGTAGGCCCGGTCGCGCCACGGCTCCCCGCGGTCCAGCACGGCCTCGGCCACCGCGGCCGACACCCGGGTGCCGACCGCGCGGTCGCCCTTGCCGCTCCGCACGGTGGTGGCGATCCGGACGTCACGCTGGAAGATGGTGACCGATCCCACATCCTCCCGCCGGTAGCGCTCGCCCCGGTAGAGCAGGCTCCAGACCCGGTCCACCATCTCGAAACGGCGGTTGAGCAGCACCCCTCCGTACAGCACGCCGCGGACGGTTCCCGCCGCGTCGCGTAGCGGGGCGGCCGCGAGCAGCACCAGGCCGTCGGTTTGCTCGGTGCGGTCGGTGGGCGCCGCCTTGGGTGTCGGGACGAGCCGCAGGCGCGCCCGCGCGGTCAGCGCCGCGTCTTCCCGCGCGAGCAGATGGGCGGGAACCAGCTCGACCGCCGCCGCCGGACGCCCCTCGAGCGCGGATCGTATGGTGAGGAGCGCACTCACGTCGTCGCCCACGGAGTCCGGGCTGACCACCCGGTACGTCACCCGTCCGTGGGCGTCCGCCAGGGCGAGGAAATCCAACCCCAGGTCGGCCCGGACCCCGGCGAGCGCGGCGAGCGCCGTGCCCCGGGGCGGTGACTGGACGGCGCCGTTGGCGAGGCGGCCGGCCAGCAACCACACCGCCTGCCGCAGCGTGCCGAGCTCCTGATCGAACACGGTCCGGGCGGTCGCCAGGTCGTGTTCCGCGGTCCGCTGCGCCTGCATCATGATCGTGGAGCTCACGATGTACGAGCCCACGATGGACGTGACCAATCCTCCGATCCCGAGGATGACCAGGTAGCTCAGGATCAGCTTGGCCTTGAGCGACCGGGTCCGGAACGGGAGGTCGAACCGCATCCGTCAGTGCACGGAACAGGACAGGCACGGGTCGTACGCCCGTACCACCATCTCCAGGCGATGGGTGAGCGACGCCTCGTCCCGAGCCGGGCTCTGCTCCACCGCCTTCCGCAGCCGGTGCTCGATCGAGGCCGCATTGATCGCCGTCGGCGTGATGATGTCGGCCTGCCGCAGGCGGCCCTGCCGGTCGTAGGTGTAGCTGTGGATCAGGAGGCCGCGGGGCGCTTCCAGCGCCGCCGTGCCCTGGCCCTCCCGCGGCACGATCGGCACCGGCGCCGCCGGCGCGGCCGGCGCGTGGAGCAGCTGGTCCACCAGCTCGAGCGCACGCTCCACGTCCACCACCAGCTCCACCGCCTGGGCCGCGTTGTTGGCCAGCGGGTCCTCGAACGGGGGGACCAGTCCCAGGCGGGCCGCCGCCGCGACGCCCGACGGCGGAAGCCGCCCGCCGTTCACCGCGATCCGGGCCAGCGCCCCCACGGTGATGGGCGCGCCGTCCCAGCGGCTGTGCTTGGCGTGGGAGTGCGCCACCGTGCGCTCGGCCACGATGGTCCGGTACGCGGACGCGGGCACCAGCTCGCGCCGGCCGCCGAGCTCGATGGCGATCTGGTCGGCCGCCTCGTAGCCGTAGCCGGCGGGGAGCCAGGTGGCGGCGTACGCGCTCTCGCTCCGCCCCGCGTCCTGCGGGGGCAGGGTGGCCACGAAGTCGAGCGTGGCCTGGACGTCGGCCACGCCCTCTTCCAGGGCCGCGTGGAGCCGCACCAGCTTGTCCATGGACGGGCGCGACCCGAAGCCGCCCGGCACCGCGTTCACCGGGTGGATGGCCCGCCCGCCCACGATCTCCTGGATGGCGTTTCCCAGCCGCTTGAGCCGGAGGCCCAGCGCGACCACGTCCCGATGCTCGGCGGCCAGCGCGATGGCGCTGGGCGCGTTCAGGTAGTCGGGCGCGGCCAGCAGGAACACGTGGAGCGCGTGGCTCTCGATGCTCTCGCCCCGGAGCAGGAGATCCCGGAGCAGCAGGGTCTCCGGACTCGGTGTTACCCCGAAAGCCCGCTCGGTGGCGGCCAGCGACGCCAGGGTGTGGGCCGCCGAGCAGATGGCGCAGATGCGTGACACCAGCGGCGCCACTTCGTCGTACCGGCGGCCGCGCACCAGGCCTTCGATCAGGCGGGCGCCCTCGAAGATCTCGAGGTGCGCGGTGCGCACCTGGTCGCCGTCCAGCTCGACGGTCACGCCCCCGTGGCCTTCCACGCGGGCCAGGTGGTTCAGCTCGATCCGGGTCGTCATCGGTCCTCCCCCGCAACCCCCACCATGGTAGTCGGCAGCGGTCCGAAGCTCTCCAGCCGGCGCCGCACGATCGCGGGCGGCGTTCCGCGCGTCTCGAGGGACGCGAGCAGCGATTCCACGTTGCGGTCGGCCGCCGGTCCGCGGCAGCCGATGCAGGCGACACCCAGCCCGGGGCACCGGGCCTCGCACCCGGCCGCGGTGACGGACCCCAGGCAGGGGAGCCCGCGCTCCACCAGCAGGCAGTTGTGCTCGCGCATCCGGCACTCGGCGCAGACCGCGTAGGCCAGCGTCGGGGGCGGGTCGCCGTTCAGCAGGCACGCGACCGCGCCGAGGAACTCCTCGCGCTCGATGGGGCACCCGGTGATCCGGTAGTCCACCGGCACCACCTCGTGCAGCGCCCGCACCGACAGCTGATCGAACGAGCGGCTGGCCGGCCCGTAGATGTCCTCGAGCAGGGCGGCCCGGTCGGCGAAGCGGTCCAGCGCCGCGATGCCGCCCCAGACGGCGCAGGTGCCCACGGCGATCAGGGTGCGGCTGCGCTCGCGGATCCGGCGCAGCCGCTCCTCGTCCCGGTGGCTGGCCACCGCGCCCTCGACGAAGGCGAGGTCGAGCGACACGCCGGTGTCGGGGCCGGACGACGCCATGAGGAAGTCCCGGACGTCGAGCAGCGCCACCAGGTCGAGCAGTTCGTCTTCGCAGTTGAGAATCGCGAGCTGGTCGCCGGCGCAGCCGGTGAGGCCGAAGATGCCGACGGTGGGTTTCATATCATCTCCGGGAGATTGATCGCGTCCCAGTAGGTGAAGATCGGCCCGTGCAGGCAGGTGTACTTGTAGCCCACGCTGCAGTGGCCGCACTTGCCGACCCCGCACTTCATGCGGCGCTCCAGCGACATGAGGATCCGGTCCTTGGAGAAGCCCAGCTTGAGCAGCCGCTCCAGCACGAACTGGTAGACCACCGGCGGCCCGCACACTGCGGCGAAGGTCGTCGCCGGCCGGATGGCCGCCACGTCGAACAGGGTCGGCAGCAGGCCGATGCGCTGGGACCAGCCGCCGTCCGGGTCGGCGTCCACCGTGAGCAGGCAGGTGAGGTCGGGCCGGTCGGCCAGCGACACCAGCTCGTCCCGGAACAGCATGTGTGCGGGCGTGCGGGCGCCGTACATGAGCGTGATGCTCTTGAACCGGTCCCGATGGTCCAGGGCGTACCACACCAGCGAGCGGAGCGGCGCCATGCCCAGGCCGCCCGCCACCAGCAGCAGGTCGTGGCCGGCGATCTGGCCCACGGGGAAGCCGTTGCCATACGGGCCGCGCAGGCCCACCACGTCGTTGGTCCGGAGCCGGTAGAGCGCGTTGGTGATGCGGCCGACCCGCCGCACGCACAGCTCCAGCACCCCGGGCCGGGTGGGCGAGGACGCGATGGAGATCGGGGCCTCGCCGGCGCCCGGCACGCTCACCATCACGAACTGGCCGGGCTCGTGCCGGAACTGCCGGGCCAGCCCGTCGTCCAGGAAGCGGAGCGTGAAGAGGTGATTGTTGGGCACCATCCGTTCGATCCGCACGATCCGGGCGGCATGGGGCTGATAGGGATTGTCCCGCAGGAACGAAGCGGGGGCGGGCGCCTCAGCCAGCAACGGCATGCTCGGCCTCCCTCAGCCGGTTGATCACCTCGACGATGTGGATGCCCACGGGGCAGGCCGTGATGCAGCGGCCGCAGCCCACGCAGCTGGGCCGGCCGTACTCGGCCACGAAGCCCCGCTGCTTGTGGTAGAAGCGGAACTTGATCCGGCTGGCGCGGCTGGCGCGGAAGTTCTCGCCGCCCGCGACCAGCGCGTGGCTGGTGAAGAGGCACGAGTCCCAGGTCCGGACCCGGTTGCCCTCGGTGGTGCCGGGGGCCACGTCGTCGGTCACGTCGTAGCAGTAGCAGGTGGGGCACACCATGCTGCACGACCCGCAGGCCAGGCAGCGGTCGCCCAGCTCCTCCCACAGGTCGTGCCCGTACTCCAGCTCGAAGATCTCGGGCAGGTCCCGGATCTCGACGTCGAGCTGGAAGGCGCCGCGCTTGGCCTCGGAGCGGCGCTTGTAGGCCTCGATGTCGGCCCGGGTGACCGGCGAGAACAGCGAGCCGGTGGCCAGCACCATGTCGTCGCCCAGCGCCGTGCCCACGAAGGTCAGGTAGTCGTCCCCGATGTCGTGGAGGAACAGGTCGAAGCCCTTGTCCACGAAGTCGGCCCGCATGGAGCGGCAGAAACAGTGCTCGTCGGGCGTGCAGTCGATCCCGATGACGGCGATGTGGCGGCGCCGGGCCTGGTAGTAGGGGTCGGGGAATTTCCCGGCGAACACCTGGTCCAGGATGTTGAGGGCGTAGATGTCGCAGGCGTGGACGCCGAACAGCACCAGCCGGCGGTCGAGCCCCTCGGCGGCCGCCTCGTACCCCGTGTCCCGGCGGTAGCGGAACAGGCATTCGCGCGGGGGCAGGAAGTACTTCTTGGGCGGCAGGATGGTGCGGGTGTAGTCCAGCCGGGCCTCCGACCAGCGCTCCAGCCGGCGGAACACGAACTGGCCGTTCTGCGCGACCGGCGCGTGGATCTCGCCGAACTGCTGGAGGACCGACGCGAAGAGGTCGAGCCGGTCCTTGGGCAGCTTGAGGGTCTTCACGGCTTCACCTCCGGGCCGGCGGCGCCGGCCGCGGCGCGGGCGTCCAGGGCCTGGCGCACGCGCGCGAGGAGCTCTTCGGGGGCGACCGGCTTGGCCAGAAAGACGTCGTGCCCCAGCCAGAGCGGGTCGGGCGGGATCTGGAACTCCGGGACCCGATCGTACAGGGCACTGACCACGACGATGGGCGTCCCCACCAGCTCGGGTGCCTGGCGCAGCGCCTGGACCGTGAAGAACCCCTCGGTCCGCTCGTCCATCATGATGTCCACCAGGATGAGGTCGGGACGGGCCTCGCGGGCCCGCGCCACCCCCGACCGCCCGTCGTAGGCCGAGAGGACCTCGTAGCCCGCGTGGGTGAGCAGGGTGCGCACGGCCTCGACGAAATCCCGGTCGTCGTCCACCACGAGGATGCGACCGATACCGCTCATGGGTTCCTCCCGTCGTCTGGCGCGCCGTCGCCGTCCGCGCACGCGGGAAAGCGTACCCGGAACGTCGAGCCGACGCCCTCGGCGCTCTCGACATCGATGGTGCCGCCCATCTCCGTCGCGACGCGGCGGCAGATGGGGAGCCCCAGGCCCGTGCCCTCGACGCGGTGGCCGGCCGGCTGCCGCGCCCGGTAGAACTCGTCGAACACGAAGGGCAGGGCGTCGGGCGGGATGCCGACCCCCGTGTCCGCCACCGTCACGACCACCTCGCCTGGCGCGAGCTCGCCTTTCACCCGGACGCAGCCGCCCGGCCGGTTGAACTTGATGGCGTTGGCGATGAGGTTGTCGAACAGCACGCCCAGGCAGATGGGGTCGCCCCGCACCGGGTAGGCCGGCGCGGGCAGCTCGTGGCTCAGGGTCACCCGCTGTGTCGCGGCCACCGGCTCGTGGCCGGCGAGCATCCGGGGCAGGGCCTCCTTGAGGTCCACCCGCACCCGCTGCCGCACCAGCGCGCCGCCCTCGATCCGGGCCAGCGTGAGCCAGTCCTCGATCAGCCGCTGCAGCTCGTCGGTGCGCGCCAGGCAGCGGTCCAGCCACTCGGCCCGGCGAGCCGCGGCCTCGGGCGCGTCGCCCAGCCGGCGCAGCACGTCCAGGTACTGGTGGACGGCCACGAGCGGAGTCTTCAGCTGGTGCGAGACGAAGGTGACGAACCGCCGCCGCATCAGCTCGCGGTCCAGCTCGCCGCGGCGCGACTCGAGCTGGAGCCGCCGCCACTCGAACCCGCGGCGCACGATCACCCGCAGCTCCTCGGGCGAGAAGGGCTTGGGCAGGAAGTCGTAGGCGCCCGCCTTCATGGCGTCCACGGCGGTCCCGATGGTGGCGTACCCGGTGATGACGATGATGGTGATGGAGGGGTCGATCTGATGCAGGCGGGCGATCACGTCCATGCCGGAGAGCCCCGGCATCTTGAGGTCGACCACCACGAGGCCCGGTTTCAGCGTGGCGACCCCGTCCAGGCCGCGCGCGCCGTCCTCGAACACCTCGACGCCGTAGCCCACCTTGGCCAGCGTCTGCTGGCACGAGAGGCGCATGGCGTAGTCGTCGTCGATGACGACTACCGAGTCCCGCTCCCGATCCATCGTGCCCGCCTCCTCACCGGCGTCGCCGGTGCCGGCGGTCGGGCCGGCCGCCCGGGTTACCGCCCCAACGCCTTCCGCACGACCTCGAGGAACACCGGAATGTCGAGCGGTTTGGTCAGATAGCGGTCGGGGCGGATCATGTCCGTCTCGGGGGCGCGGGGGAAGAGATCGTCGGGCGATTCCTGGATGGACGAGACCATGAGAATCGGCGTGGATTGGTACGCCCGGTATTCGTCCGCGTACTTGATCGCCTCGTTGACGCCGTAGCCCTCGGTCGTGGTCTCCATCATCACGTCGAGGAGGATCAGGTCGGGATCGCACGCGCGCAGCTGGCGCAGGCCCTCCCGGCCGGAGTCGGCTACGACGACCTCGTATCCCTCGCGCTCCAGGACCGCGGTCACCGCGGTCGTGAAGTCCCGGTCGTCGTCGATGACGAGCACCGTCTTGGTATCGGTGCGGGCCCTGGTGGCGGGCATGAGCGGCTCCTTCCCGTTCGGATGGTCGCCGTCAGCAGCCGGCGGTCGGCTCCCACGTCACCGCCGCACCTGCTATGTAGCGATACCGCCCTGAAGGGAGCTTGAAGTCCGCGCGAAAGGAGGGTGCACGGAGCCCGCATACCCGACGCCGCGCGTCGGGCATGCGGAACCCCGGAGGGAGGGTCGGCCAGCGCGGGGCGCCGCCGGCACAGCCATGCCAGCCCCGTAGGGCGGGGGCCGCGCGGGAGGTTAGCCGCCCTAGGGCCCGCTGGGACGCGACTGGCCGGCCCCGACATCCGGGCCATGCGCGAGGAGGAGCTCCGGTGCCGGCAGGCGCAAGGCGAAGCCGGGGATCAGCGTGCTGGCCAAGGCGTAGATGATGAGCCCGCCGAAGACCGATCGCGGTACCGCAAACTCGTCCCGCAGGATCTCGGCGATGACGAGGGTGAACACCAGCGTCGGCAGCATGGCGACGCCGATGCGCACGGCTGCCGGGACCGCCTCCCGGAGGGCGAGGCGGCGGTGGACCGCCACCAGCGCGATCCGCAGCGGGATGGCGACGAGCAGGAAGGCACCGCCCAGGAGCAGCCCGTCGGTGCCGAAATCGTCGCGCCGCAGGTGCAGCCCCGCGTTGAAAAAATAGAACGGGACGAAGAACGAGGCGAACACCTCGACCGCGTGCAGCATCTGGTCCGAGGCCAGCGCCGGCAGCCGCTCGCGGAAGCGCTGAGCCGTAATCCCCACGATGAATGCGCCGACGAGGTAGTAGACCCCGAGGCGGCGTGTCACGAAGGCGCACAGCACCGCCACCATCAGCAGGAAGGCGAACTCGGACTTGGGCGCATAGGGCACCACGCGCGCGGCAAACACCCGAAACACCAACGGGAGGAACACCACGATCGCTGCGAGGACCAGGCTCGAACGCGAGAGGCCGAGCAAGGTCGTGGACTGCAGCGTCACGAACAGCACCGCGAGCGCGATGAGCTCGGTTGCCACAGCCTTGGATTTGATCCAGAACCGCTCCACCTCGGTCAGGCTGAGTGACGCGAGCGAGTCGAGGATGAAGCCGGTGGATGGCGTCAACAGGGCCAGCGAAACCAGCATGGCCGGGCGCCAGGCAAGCCCGAGGACGGAGTGGACGCCGATCGCGACGGCGACCAGCGCTGCGACGCCGAGGCCGATGTGCTGGATCAGCACCGGTGCTTCGCGATGCAGCTCGCGGAAATTCACCTCGAGACCGGCGAACAGGAATAGCGAGACGATGCCCAGGGTAGCCAGCAGGCTGATGGTGGCATCCTGCCCGAAGAGTCCCAGGCCGATTCCGGCGGCTGCCCCGAGCGCGACGCTGGTGACGGCGGCCGGGAGCCGGTAGCGTTGCAGGATCCGAGGCAATACGAACAGGGCGAACAGGAGGAGGACGTAGTCCAGTTCGCGGGGGATGGCGTTCGCTTGGGGCGTCAGTCGGGCTCCCGCTCGGCAGGCGGAGGGCGCAGGTGCACGGTCCGGATCGGGAACGGGATCTCGATGCCCTCCTCCTGGTAGCGGCGGTGCAGGCGCTTGATGAATTCATGCCGGATGAGGTGCTGGTCCACCACCTCCCGCCCTCGGAGAATCACGGTGAAGTTGATGCTCGACTCGGCGAAGGCGTTATAGCGGATGAACGGCTCGAACCGGGATACGGCGCCGGCCACGTCCCGCATCACCTCGCGGCCGACGGCCGTCGTGACCTGCTCGACGCGGGCCAGGTCGCTGTCGTAGCTCACGCCCACCGGAACCAGCACCGCCAGCTCCGGGTCCGGCAGGTAGTAGTTCGTGATGACCGCCGCGGCGAGCTTGGCATTGGGCACGATCGTGAGGTTGTTCGGGAGCTGGCGGATCGTGGTGTAGCGCCACGTCACGTCCTGCACGTACCCCTCCTCGCCCGTGGCGAGCTGCACGTAGTCGCCGGGGCGGACCTGGCGGGAGGTCAGGATGTGAATACCGGCGAAGAAGTTGGCGAGGGTATCCTGCAGGGCAAGGCCCACCGCCAGCCCGCCGACGCCCAGGGCCGTCAGCAGGGGCGCGATCGACACGCCCAGCGTCTGGAGGATGATCAGGACGCCAAGGCCCAGAACGCCGAGGCGGGCGAGGTGGATCAGGAGGCTGGCCGAGGGCAGGCGTCCCGCGGCGCCTCCGGCGGCATTCTCCACCAGCGCGGCCGCCAGGCGGGCGAGGGCCCAGCTGATGGAGAGGATCACCAGCACGAGGAGCGTGCGCTGGAGGACGCGGGCCGCCGGCGGCGGCAGCGCACTGAGCTCCGTGGCGATGTAAAGCCCGAGAATG
>Ga0214473_10006577_pt1 | contig 13829 bp, 10 predicted proteins | sample RVTome_7_FD_203509 | JGI IMG/M metagenome (GOLD analysis project Ga0214473, IMG submission 203509) | Soil microbial communities from uranium-contaminated site in the Upper Colorado River Basin, Wyoming, United States - RVT98D197 | ecosystem: Environmental > Terrestrial > Soil > Contaminated >... | reverse complement strand
CCTCATCCGGGACATCGGAGAATCCAAGAGGGGAGGAACGCCGGTCTCGGAAACGCGGCCGAGGCCAGCGGCGCCGACCGGGTCGTATCAGGCGCCCTCACCGAAATATGTCCCGAAAGCGGAGCCCGGGCCATCGTCCCGCCCCGCGGATGTCCCGCCGGCGTCCCCGAAAGAGGAATTCACCCGGCGAAAAGATAAAGACATGGAGACCGCCCTCAAGGATCCCGGAGTGCGGCTATTCATGGACAAGATGAAAGCGCGGGCCCTCTCCGTTGAGCCGCCCAAGAGAAAAGCGGAGAACGAGGAGAATTAGAATGAAAGGCTTCGGCGATATGCAGCGCATGTTGAAATCGGCCAAAGACATGCAGGAACGCCTCCACAAGGAAATGGCCGAGATCAGGATCGAAGGATCGAGCGGCGGGGGGATGGTCACGGTTACTCTCGACGGCCAAAAGACCCTGATTTCCATCAAGCTCGATCCCGAGGTCGTCACCGCCAAGGAAATCGATATGCTTCAAGATTTGATCATGGCCGCGTTCAACGACGCCGCGGCCAAGGTGGATGCCGAGCTTTCTCAAAAATTGGGAAGCCTGGGGGCCGGGCTCAAGATTCCGGGATTGTTCTGATGTTTGAGTTCGCCCAACCCCTCAACCGCCTGATCGAGGAATTGAGAAAGATTCCTTCGATCGGAGCCAAGACCGCCCAACGGATCGCCTTTCATATTCTCGGCCGCTCTCAGGAGGAAGCTGAGAGCCTGGCCGAGGCGATCAAAGAGGTCAAGAAGACTCTTTTCTATTGTTCCGTCTGCAACAATATCACCCACGTCGATCCCTGCCGGTATTGCACGGACTCGGACCGGAGCGACGAGGTTTTATGCGTGGTCGAAGAGCCATATAACATTTCGTCCATCGAAAAGACGGGAATCTATCAAGGACGTTATCATGTTTTGCTCGGGACCCTGGCTCCCCTCAAGGGGATGGGACCGGATAGCTTGAACCTGGAAAAGCTCGTCGCCCGCCTCGGCAACGGCAGGTTCAAGGAGATCATCATCGCCACGAACCCCACCTCCGAAGGCGAAGCGACGGCCCATTTCCTGGCCATGACGCTTGCCAACCATCATCTCAAATTATCACGACTAGCCATGGGCTTGCCTGTCGGTTCGGACATGGATTTCGCCGATCAAGTTACCGTCAGGAAAGCCCTGGAAGGGAGAACGGAACTCAAGGAATAATCTTTATTATCATAGGTTTTCCGATATTCGGTTCCCGCCTCCGATACATCATACATAAGGAGGATATCATGAAGACAGCTTTCGCATCCATCGATGGTAACACCGCGGCGACCCACGTCGCCTATGCTTATTCCGAGGTCGCGGCGATTTATCCCATCACCCCCTCATCGACGATGGGCGAGAGGGCCGACGAATGGTCCGCCCAGGGCCGGAAGAATATTTTCGGCCGGACCGTCGACGTCATAGAAATGCAGTCCGAAGGAGGAGCCGCGGGCGCGGTCCACGGCGCCCTCACCGCCGGCGCCCTGACGACGACCTTCACCGCGTCTCAGGGGCTGATGCTCATGCTTCCGAACATGCATAAGATCGCGGGCGAAATGCTTCCTACGGTATTTTACGTCTCGGCCCGATCGCTGGCCTGCCAGAGCCTGTCGATCTTCGGCGATCATTCCGACGTCATGTCCGCCCGGAATACGGGCTTCGCCATGACCGCGGCCGGGTCGGTCCAGGAAGTTCAGGACCTGGCTATCGTCGCCCACCTGGCATCGCTCCGGAGCCAGATTCCGTTCCTTCATTTCTTCGACGGCTTCCGGACCTCGAGCGAAGTCCAGAAGGTCGACCTTGTTTCCTACGAGACTTTGGCTCAGCTCTTCGAACAGGAACACCTCGAAGAATTCCGGAAGCGCGCCCTCAATCCGGAAAGGCCGATGATGAAAGTCGGTCAGCAGAACCCGGACGTCTATTTTCAGGGCCGCGAGACGATCAATCGGTTCTATGCCGAATGCCCGGCCATCGTCCAGCATTATATGGACAAGGTGGCCAAGGTCATCGGCCGTTCCTACCATCTCTTCGACTATGTCGGCGCACCGGACGCCGATAAAATCATTATCCTTATGGGTTCCGGGGCCGAGACGGCCGAGGAGACGATCCGTTATCTCAACGGGCTCGGGGCCAAGCTCGGGCTGGTGAAAGTCCGGCTCTATCGCCCCTTCGACGCCGCCGCCCTCAATGCGGCCATTCCTGCCTCGGTTAAGAAAGTCGCCGTCCTCGACCGGACCAAGGAGCCGGGTTCTCTCGGCGAACCGCTCTATCTCGACGTGGCGGTCGCCCTCTCCGGCCGGCCGGTCAAAGTCGTCGGCGGCCGCTATGGGTTGTCTTCGAAGGAATTCACCCCAAACATGGTCAAAGCCGTCTACGACCATCTCGACGGCAAGGGCACCCACGGCTTCACTGTCGGTATCGTCGATGACATCAGCGGCACGTCTCTGCCGCTCGGCCCGCCGATCGACACCGAGCCGAAGGGAACGGTCCGCTGCAAGTTCTGGGGCTACGGGTCGGACGGAACGGTCGGAGCCAACCATAACTCGATCACGATCATCGCCGACAATACCGACCTCTACGGCCAGGGCTACTTCCAGTATGACTCCAAGAAGTCCGGCGGGGTCACGATTTCCCACCTTCGTTTCGGCAAAAGCCCGATCCAGTCCCAGTACCTCCTCAACACCGTCGATTTCGTCGCCCTCCACAAAGCCGCCTATATCGGCCGATATGACATCCTCGAGGGCCTCCGCGAAGGCGGAACGTTTCTCATCAACTCCAACTGGAAGAAAGAGGAAGTGTTCGAGAACCTGACCGAGGATATGCAGAAGACGATCATCGCCAAGAAGATCAAGGCCTACAACATCGATGCCCTGAAAATCGCGGCTGAGCTCGGCCTGGGCGGCCGGATCAACACCATCATGCAGGCCTGCTTCTTCAAGATCTCGGGCGTTCTTCCGGGAGCCGAAGCGATCGCCCTTATCAAGAAGGCCATCCAAAAAAGCTACGGGAAGAAGGGCGAGAACGTGGTCAAGATGAATTGGGATGCCGTGGACCGCGCCGCCGAGGGGCTCGAAGAGGTTTCCATTCCGGCGCGGATCACGAAATCGGCGCCGCTGCCGAGGCTCATTCCCGATGATGCCGGCGAGTTTGCCAAGACCGTCATCAACACGATCATGCATTTCAAAGGCGATACCATTCCCGTTTCGATGATGCCCTACGACGGTCGGATCCCGACGGCTACGGCGCGTTTGGAAAAGCGCGGTATCGCCCCCGAAGTCCCGCGCTGGATTCCCGAGAACTGCACCCAGTGCAACCAGTGCGCATTCGTCTGTCCGCACGCGACCATCAGAGCCAAGCAGATCGCTCCATCCGATCTCAAGGACGCCCCGGACGGTTTTACCGCCGTTAAGTCGAACACCAAGAACGAGCGCGGCCTGCAATACCGGGTTCAAGTCTATATCGAAGACTGCGTCGGCTGCGGCAGCTGCGCCCAGGTTTGCCCGGCCAAGAATAAAGCCCTGGTCATGACTCCGATCGCGGAGCAGCGCGCGGCCGGAGAAGCCGAGAAAGCCGTCTTTTTCGACGGCCTCCCGGACAACGTTCTTGACGGGATCAAGCGCGAGACGCTTAAAGGCAGCCAGTTCCTGCGGCCGCTCTTCGAGTTCAGCGGAGCCTGCGCCGGGTGCGGCGAAACGCCCTACGTCAAGCTCGCCGCCCAGCTTTTCGGCGAGAGAATGCTGATCGCCAATGCCACGGGCTGCTCGTCGATTTACGGCGGAACGTTTCCGACCTCGCCTTATTGCGTCAACCGCGAAGGGCAGGGCCCGGCCTGGGCCAATTCTCTTTTTGAGGACAATGCCGAGTACGGATTCGGGATGCGCCTGGCCGTTGATGCCAACCGGAAGTTGCTCGCGGCTTCAATCGAAGGCGCGCTCGCCGCGGGAACGACTCCCGAATTGACCGTCGCATTGGCCAAGATGAAGGAGCTCTGGACGAGGACGGATGATCAGGCCAAGGCCGCGGCCAGGGCCGTAAAGGCCTTGATTCCCGCGGCCCGGGCCAAGGCAACCGGGGCGAAACCGTATCTGGCGAAGATCGCCGAGCTCCAGGATTTTCTGATCGAGAAAAGCGTCTGGTCCATCGGCGGCGACGGCTGGGCGTACGACATCGGCTATGGCGGACTGGACCATGTCATCGCCATGAAACGGAACGTGAATCTTTTAGTTTTGGACACGGAAGTCTATTCGAACACCGGAGGCCAGGCCTCGAAGGCGACTCCGACGGGGTCGGTGGCCAAATTCGCCGCGTCAGGCAAGAAAACGGCCAAGAAAGACCTCGGCCGGATGGCGATGAGCTACGGATATGTCTATGTCGCCTCGGTGGCCATGGGGGCCAACATGAACCAATGCCTCAAAGCATTCCTTGAGGCCGAAGCCTATGACGGACCCGCGATGATCATCGCCTACTCTCCGTGTATCAACCACGGCATCGATATGAGCAAGCCTCAAGCCGAAGAGAAGCTGGCCGTGGACACGGGCTACTGGATTCTCTATCGATTCAACCCGATGCTGGCCGGAGAAGGTAAAAACCCGCTCCAGCTCGATTCCAAGGAGCCCAAGCTCGATTACCAGACCTTCCTCAACAACGAGATTCGCTACCGGACTCTCGAACAGCAGTTTCCCGAGATTGCCAAGCCGCTCTTTGCCCAGGCGGCCGAAGAAGCCAAGAAGCGCTGGGAGACCTACAGGAAACTCTCGGAATAGCGGTAAAAAAGGGCCGGACTTTTACCGGCTGATGGACTTCGGCCCGACGAGGACCAGAGCGGCTTTATCCGGATCCAAGACATCGCGGATGTATGAATTGACTTTGTCCAGACTCAGGGCAGCCAATTCTTCGAAGAATTTCTGGAAATATTCATAGCCAAGTCCGCAAGCTTCGAAGAGACTCAAGGTTTCGGCTCGTCGATCTTTGGTCTCGTTGGCGCGGAGAAAATCGGCCCGGACAAACGTCTTCACTTCCTCGAGCTCAACGGCGCTGATGCCTTTTTCCCATATCTCGTGGATAACCGCCTTTAGGGCGTCCCGGGCCGCTTCTTTTTTGGCCGCGTCCGTTTCCATATAGGCTTCAAAAACACCGCCTTCCCGCATGAATGTCGCTCTGGCGTTGACGTTATAGGCCAGCCTTTTTTCCGTGCGAATCGGCCACAGCCTGGAACCCGGGCCCTTGCCGACGAGGGCTTCCAGAAGAGTGGCTAGGACGTAGTTTTTCGCTGAAATCCCGGGAAGGGCAAAACCGAGGGAAACGAGCGCTTGGGTGGTCTCTCGTTCGACCACCGTTTCCCCGCCCGCGGAGCCCGAGAGGGAAGGAGGTCCTGTCTGGATTTCAAAGGGAGCGGCCTTCTTTTCCGGAGAAGGGAAGGAGCCGAAATGCTTGAGTAAAATTGCGTTGAGTTTCTCGGACTCGAGATCTGAAATGGCTATAAGAGTCATATTCGTGGGGATGAAGTGTTTGCCGTAATAGGACTGGATGTCGCGCCCTTTGATTTTTTCCAGGGAAGCCGCATCTCCGTAGATCGATCCGGCGTAGCCCAGATGGTCGAGGAATGTCTTGAGATGAGCGAGGTGCCCGATATTCAGATTGTCGTCACTCTCTATCTTCCGCTGGCTATTCATGTATTCTTTAACCCGGTCGATCCTCATGCTCGAAAAGAGAGGGTCTCTCAGGATCGAGACAAAAACTTCGAGCGTGTCATCCAGGTAGTCCGAGAGACATTCAATGTGGATGACGGAGTAATCGCCTTTGGCCGTCATCATATAACGGGCCGCCCGTTCCATAAGCGCCTGGCCTTTGCTCTGGTCCGGGATTTCCAGGGTAAGTCGTGTCGTCAGGTAGGCTAAGCCTTTGAAGCCTGCCGGCTCGGCTTTCGTTCCACCGCCGATCACGATTTCGAGGACGGTGATAGACGAAGCATCGTCTATCTGGGAGACGACAGCCAATCCGTTGCCGAAGACATTTTTTTGCGGAGGATGTTTCTCCTGGGCCCAGAGAGAAACGGCCGCGATGAGGAGAACCGGGAGGAAGGCGGCCCGTGCGCGCCCTTTGGTTTTAGAGCGATGTCTCGGATCGATGCGCGCGGATGACGGATGCATGGTTTATTTCTTCTTGGGGACGATGGCGATGAGAACGTATTCGCTCCGGCTGAAATATTTTCCGGCGGCTTTTCTCAAGTCGCTGGAGGAGACGCCCTTGATTTTTTCGAGGAAATTCGGCGGATTGTCGCTCTCGAAGAGGAGAAGCGACATCGCAAGAGAGGTCGCGAGAGACAGGCCGTTTTCCTGGGCTTGCTGCATGCCGAACGTGATCCGGTTTTTCGCGCTCTCCAGAAAATCAAACGCGCTCTGGCTCTCCGGCCCGTAGATATCGCTCCTCGCATAATTCTCGTTCCGAGCGCGCTGTTTCAAGTATTGCAAAGCCTGGTTTTTAGCGGCCGCCAGGCGCCGCGGATCGAGCGTGAGCAAGATTTCGAACGCCCCCCCATATTTGAGCGCGATATAGGCCATATTCACCGTGTTGACGAGATCCCGCTCGCTTTTCAGGGGCTGATAGAGAATAGGGCTGATCCCGCGTCCGAGAATCTCGGTCAGGATGTCCGCGGCGTATTGGTCGGGGCTGTTGACGTCGGGAGCCAGGGTGCCGATGACAAGGTACGCTTCCTTGACATCCAGCTCGACTTCGATGTCCACTTTTTTCGGTCGAGGCGATACCGGAGGAAATTTCGCCGGGGCGAAGCTTCGCCCCGGAACGGATCCGAAGCAGGCGCGCACTTTCTCTTCCATTTCCTTGAGAGTGAAATCGCCGACGACGGCCAGGGCCGCGTTGCCGGGGACGAAATGAGCTTGATAGAACTGCCGCAACTGGTCGGCGCTCAAGGATCGAATGACCTCGGGGCGTCCGATCACCGGGCGGCCGTAAGGATGGCCGGAAAAAAGATTCTGATAGAAAAGGATCGAAGCGTAGGCGAAGGGGTCGTCTTTGATTTGGCTCACCTCTTCAAGAATGACCTCTTTCTCGGCCGCTATTTCCGCGAGGTCGAATTCCAGATTGAAGAGGATCTCTCTCTGATTGTTCAAACCGAAATCGGAAAACTCGGAAGGAAGGACAATCTCGAAAATGGCCAAGTCCTGGCCGGTATGGGCGTTGAAATATCCGCCGTGGCGCCGGACGTCCCGGGCGACCTCGGACCCGCTCCGAAGCTCCGTTCCCCGGAAGAGAATATAATGTTCGAGCAGATGGACGAGGCCGCTCGTCTCATCCGTCTCGTCTTTGGAACCGGCGTTGACAGCCGCGACAATATTGACCAGCGGTTGATTATGCCGTTCATAGAGAAAGACCTTCAATCCGTTGTCGAGAGTGAACTGTTTTTCGGTTTTATCATCCCCACCAAAGCCGTGCGACCAGGAAAAAACCGAAAGAAGAGTCGCGGAGGCGAGGACAATCCCTACCCGGGTGACAAGAGAAAACGGATGTTTTTTCAACTTGGGCAGCGAATTCATTCTATCCATTCGCTCTCTTTAAAAGCAAATTCTATGCCAATATAGGGTGCATCTCTTTTCAGGTCATTAGTCAGGCGGAATATTGGGCTCGTAGGCATTTCCGTTCGCCAGCCGCGTCGGAGTCGCCCCCGGCCCCTTGCGCTTTCGGAATCGTAAAATTATTTTACGAGTGACCGCGTTTTTTTTCGCGTCGCTCTTTTTCTATGATAAAATAGAGTGTGGCAAGGTTCCGCAAATGAAAGCCGAGCGAAAACCGAAAATTCTCGTGATCGATGACGAGGCGAATATTCGCAAATCCCTGAAGATGATTCTGGAATACGAAGGCTACGAGTTCCTGGAAGCCGCGGACGGAGACGAAGGCCTGAGAAAGCTGGATGAGTCGGTCGGCGTCGACATCGTCCTTCTGGACATCAAGATGCCGGGCAGCATGGACGGTCTCGAAGTCCTCAAGGAAATCAAAAGCAAACCTTATTCGCCCGAAGTCATCATGATCTCGGGCCAAGGGACGATCCAAACGGCCGTGGAAGCGACCAAGAGCGGCGCCTTCGAATTTCTTGAGAAGCCTCTCCATCGCGACCGGGTTCTCCTTTCGCTTCGGAACGCATTGAACCAGAACAAACTCCGCCGCGAGAACCTCGACCTGAAGAAAAAATCCGAAAAGCGATATGAGCTGATCGGCAGCCACCCTTTGATGAAAAAGCTATGGAAGGAAATCCAAACGGCGGCGCCGACGAACGCCACCGTTCTGATTTTCGGCGAGAGCGGCACGGGGAAGGAGCTGATCGCGAGGGCGATTCACGCCCAGAGCTTGCGCTCCAAGGAAAACTTCGTCCAGGTGAACTGCGCCGCGATTCCAGAGGAGCTCATCGAGAGCGAACTCTTCGGGCACGAGAAAGGCGCGTTCACGGGCGCGACCGAGCGTAAAACGGGAAAATTCGAGCAGGCCGACGGCGGGACGATTTTTCTCGACGAAATAGGCGATATGAGCCTCAAGACGCAATCCAAGGTCCTCCGGGTTCTCGAGGAAGGCGAGGTCCAGAAGGTCGGCTCGAGCAAGGTCGGTAAAGTGGATGTCCGCGTCATCGCCGCGACGAACAAAGACCTCAAGAAAGAGATCGAAGAGGGCCGCTTCCGCGACGACCTCTTCTTCCGCTTGAACGTGGTTCCTCTTTATTCTCCGGCCCTCCGGGACAAAAAAGAAGACCTGCCGCTGCTGGTCCAATATTTCGTCCGCAATTTCGCCGAGGAGAACAATTTCAAGGAGAAAAAGTTCGCTCCGGAAGCGCTCGAGGCGATGGTCCGATATCCGTGGAAGGGGAATGTCCGGGAGTTGAAGAACGTCGTTGAGCGACTCTTGATCATGACCGAAGGAGACGTCATCGGCAAGAAAGATCTTCCCGAGCAGATTCGGGGCGAGCATCATATCTATCTGCCGGAGGCGGCCAAAGTCAAAACGCTCAAGAATTTTCGCGACCTGGCCGAGAAGGATTTCCTCTTGGCGAAGCTGGAAGAGAACAACTGGAATATCAGCCAGACGGCGCGGGAGATTGACACGCCGCGCAGCAACCTGTATAAAAAGCTCGAGCAATACGGCATAAAAATATCGGCCGGAGTGGGCGAGGCGGTTGCTCCTGGCTCCTCGGAAGGGGAGTAGGGGAGGAAAGTCCGAACTCCGCAGGGCAGGATGGTCGCTAACGGCGACTCCGGGCAACCGGGGGAAAGTGCCACAGAAAAGACACCGCCCGTGAGGGCAAGGGTGAAAAGGCGAGGTAAGAGCTCACCGCTTTGGTGGCGACATCAAAGGCAGGGCAAACCCCATCCGGAGCAAGGCCAAACGAGCCCCCCATGGGACGGCCCGTCCCGGGGGCGGGTCGGCCGCTCGAGCTCGCGGGAAACTGCGGGCCCAGACAAATAACCGCCCCCGCCGCAAGGCGGGAACAGAATTCGGCTTACGCCCCACTCCGGCCGTTCCTTTTGAGGGACGCACACCGTTTCCGGGGCCTTCCTTGATTGCGCAAGGGAGGTTGGAGGGATTAATATCACTTAGGCGGATGAATTCGTTTTTCTCGCCGCGCTCCTTCGGGCGCATCGCCGGCACACAGACCGAGGAAGTCTCGCACCCGGAAGGAAAGAACTGCCGGTTCTCCGTTCTATTCCTCAAGAATGTTGAAAAAATCGCTGGTCGAATTTATAATGAACGGCAGAGGCAATGCCGATATGAGCCGCGAGGCGAATTTTGGATAATAGTAAGGATGGAAGAAAAGCTTTTGTCCTTCCCCGGACAGTCTCTCTTCATGAGTATTCCGATTTCCTGAAAAAGATCAAGGATGCAAAAAAAGGGGCGCGGATCGAAATCGATTTCGGAAACGTCGAAGACTTAGGTGCGGCGGGCACCGTTTTTCTAGCCTATCTTAAGGCCCGCCATCCGAATGTTGAAGTCACGGGACTTCGGGATGGTTGGATCATTAGCGCGGACGGAATCTCCCTGGACGGCTCGGCCGCGGACCTGCGGCCGTCCGGAGTTTCCCAAGGGGCGAGGCTGGAAAATCTGGCGGATAAATTCGTAAATCTTTTGAAAAACCTCAGAAGATTCTTTGCTCTCTTGACGGACGAAATTTATTATACGCTGCAGTCCGTATGGAGCCGGAAAGGGACCTATCGCGGCCAGATTCTCCAACAGCTTTTTTTCATGGGCTACAAGTCGTTTCCCATTGTCGTCCTCATCTCTTTTCTCGTCGGGGTAACGATTTCCCTGATGACCGCCGACCAGCTCAAGCTCTTCGGAGCCGATATCTATCTCGCCGACTTCATCGGAATCGCCATGCTCCGGGAGCTCGTTCCCCTCATGACGGGGATCATCCTCGCCGGTAAGATCGGCGCCTCCATCGCTGCCGAAATCTCGACGATGAACGTGATGGAGGAAATCGATGCCCTCAAAACGATGGGCATCATCCCCGTAAAATTCCTGATGGCGCCGCGCTTGATGGCTATCACCTTGGCCGTGCCCCTGCTTGTCGCGCTGGGGGACTTCGCCGGGATTTTCGGAGGAATTCTCGTCGGCCGTTTCCATCTCGGAACTCCGTTAGGAAGTTTCTTAAGGGAGATGCTCACCGCGGTCAACCTCCGGGATTTGCTGACCGGCGTAGGCAAAACACTCGTTTTCGGCTGGGCCATCGTCATCAGCAGCGGCTATAAAGGGTTCTTCGCCCGGAGAGGCGCCGAAGACGTCGGGGTGGCGACCACGGAAGCCGTGGTCCTGTCCATCTCCCTGATCATCCTCCTCGATTGCCTGTTTGCCTTTGTTCTCTGAGAAGTCGGATGAATATCCTCGAAGCGAAAAATCTCGTCCTCGGATACGGGGAGACCGTGGTCCTCGAAGAGATGACGTTCGCCATCCCGAAGGGGAAAATCACGGCCATAATCGGAGAAAGCGGCTCAGGAAAGACGACGCTCTTTAAAACGCTGATCGGGCTCATTCCGCCGCTCCGGGGCGAAATCACTTTTCTAGGCAAAAGAGTCGATTTTCGCTCGGAAAAAAGCTTGGCTGCCCTTTATGAGGAAATCGGCGTCCTCTATCAGGGAGGGGCTCTCCTAAATTCCATGACTCTCTATGAGAATATCGCCCTGCCCCTCCGGATGCGGTATTTAGGCCTGGATAAAGAGATCGAAGCCGCGCTGGTGAATAGCAAGCTCGCTCTCGTGGGTCTTCAGGGAAGCGGGGGAAAATATCCTTCCGAGCTGTCCGGGGGGATGAAAAAACGGGCGGCGCTGGCCAGGGCGATGATTCTCGACCCCCAGGTGATATTCTGTGACGAACCATCCTCGGGCCTCGACCCCATCACCTCGTCCAGCTTGGACGAACTGCTGCTTGGTTTGAAAGAGACGGCGGGGATGACCCTCGTTGTTATCACCCACGAACTGCGTTCGATCGAGAAAATCGCCGACTCCGTCGTCCTCTTGAACGAAGCCAAAATCCATTTTAGTGGAGGACTCGAGGAGCTTCTAGACCATGCGGACGCCTATATCCGCAAGTTTTTTTTAAAGAAGGATGAACTATGATGACGAAGGAGCAAAAGCTCAGGTTGGGAATCTTCCTCCTGATTTCGTTCGGGCTGGCCGCAGCGATTCTAGCGATTTTTATCGTTCCCCAAGTGAAGCAGGAAAGGAATCTGTTTCATATCAACTTCCAGGGTGCGTCGGTGAACGGCCTTAATGTCGGATCCCCGGTCAAATACTTGGGCGTGGAAGTCGGGACCGTGGAGAGGATCGCCTTCAATCCCGGAGATCTGACGTCGATTCTCGTCTCGACGAAAATTCAAAAAACATTCCAGGTCAAAAAAGACATGGAGGCCACGCTGACCTACACGGGAATCACGGGCCAGAAATTCGTCGAGCTGTCCGGGGGAAGCAACGATTCGCCTAACCTCGCCCCGAACGGCGTCATCAAGACAGGCCGGGGCTTGAGCGAAAAGGCCGAAGATATTATGGCCAACATCGATGATGCCGTGAAGGGCATCAACAACCTCCTTGCCCCGGATAATCAGACCAGGATTTCCCTGTTCCTCGAAAACGCCGAGAAAAGTTCCGGAATCATCAGCGATGTCCTCGAAAAAAAACGGGAAAACCTGGAAGGCGCCATCATGAATATCGAAAGCTCTTCGATGGAATTCAGGGACATAACTAAAAATCTCCGTCAGGTGACTGAGGATCTCAGCCAGTTGACCGGGAAACTCGAAGAGAGCGCCGGAAAAGTCCTGGATAGCATCGCCCAGCGATTCTCCGAAAAGGAGATGGGAACGATCATGAAAAACCTGGAGTCGCTGATTCAGGCATCGACGTCGAGCCTGAATAAAATCCAGGACCTCCTCTTTCTCCAGCAGGCGGAGATGAAGAATACCTTCAAAAATCTGGAACTCTCCTTGGAAAACCTTTCGCGGCTTTCGCGGGACATGATCGAGGACCCGACGATACTGATTTGGGGCCGGAGGGAAAAAAAGAAATGAAAAAATATTGGTATTGGCTTCTTCTCGGAGTCCTGTGGACAACCGGCTGCATGACGTTCACGGCAAAGAAATATTACATGCTTCATCTCTCGGTCCCGGATCCGTCAACCTTCGCCATCCTCGACAAGGTCCTCATCGCAGATCCGACCGAAGCCGATAGCCTTTATGACGACTTCCGCATGGTCTATCGTCTATCCCCCTACGAAATCAACTATTATTCGTTCAATTTCTGGTCCGAAAAACCGGCGAAGCTCATCCACAACAGTCTTCTGGACTTCTTATTGCGGAGCCGCGTTTTTAAGGACGTTCGCGCCGAAACGACTCGCGATGATGCTGACCTCAGGCTGAAATCCAGGCTTCTCGTCATCGAAGAGATCGATACCGAGAACACTTGGTATGCCCGGCTGGCGATGGAGTTAGAAATCATCGATATCCGGTCCGGCAAAACAGTCGCCCTTCGCCGCTTCGATACCAGAAAGCCGCTTCCGGTGAAAAGCCTCTCTGAAGTCTCGGTCGCCGTGTCGAAAATCCTGGAGGGCGAACTGTCCTCTCTCCTTACGGAGCTGACAAAAAAAGAACATTAGCAGTTAGACAGGAAAAGGCGAGGCAAAATATCAGCGCTTCGGGCCGGACGGCCTTCTTCGCGGTCATTTCTATATTCTGACGCGGCGGTTGACAGGAGAGACCTCAGATTTTATAATAGCGCTTCCCTTTGGGACTTGAATCGCCCGTTATTTTTAAAAAATTTCAAAGAAGGAGTCAAAAAATGCCTGGAGACAAGAAAGCGGACCTGGCCGGACCCGGGATCAGCACCTACCCGGAAGTCGATAAAATTCTGCCCAATGATTATCAAGCGGTTCTCCCGCCCCTCGAGCGGATGAAGGCGCTTTTTGCCGTTAAGGAGTATATTGAGAAGAACCTGTGCAAAGAGCTGAACCTGACCATGGTTCAAGTGCCATTGATTGTTGAACGAGAAAGCGGAATCAATGATATGCTGGACCGCGACGGCTCGCGGACACCGATCGAATTTCCGTGCGGCCTGGGCCTTGCGAAACGGCTCAACGCCCAGATCGTCCAGGCCGCGACGAAATGGAAAAGGCCGGCTTTGGCCCAGTTCGGCTGCAAAGTGGGCGAGGGCATCTGCACCGACATGCGGGCGGTGCGCAAGGACTACTTCCTCGACCACGACCACAGTGCCTATGTCGACCAATGGGACTGGGA
>Ga0214473_10006576_pt1 | contig 13830 bp, 13 predicted proteins | sample RVTome_7_FD_203509 | JGI IMG/M metagenome (GOLD analysis project Ga0214473, IMG submission 203509) | Soil microbial communities from uranium-contaminated site in the Upper Colorado River Basin, Wyoming, United States - RVT98D197 | ecosystem: Environmental > Terrestrial > Soil > Contaminated >... | reverse complement strand
TTCTGGATCTCGCCCACCACCGTGTCGAGGGGCGCCTTGCGCCGGCCCGCGACCACCACCTGCGCGCCCTCGGCGGCCAGCATGAGCGCCGCCGCGCGCCCGATGCCGGTGCCACCGCCCGTCATGATCGCGACCCGCCCGTCGAGGACTCCCATGGCGTTCCCTCCGCTCGTGGAGGCCCGGCGCCTCAGCGCCAGGCCCACACCGGCTGTTCGAAATGGTCCACGCGCGTGGGCCGTCCGTGGACGACCACCTCGCGCATCTGGTAGAGCACGGCCGCGGTGGGCGCGTGGATCAGCGTGCCCAGCAGCGGCAGCTGGATCACGGGCCGGTCGCTCTCCGGGATGCGGATGAGCCGCGGGACGTCCGGGCCCTCCAGATCCTCGAGGGGCACCCGGAAGATCTTCGCGACCTCCGCCGGGTTCGGCACGAGCTCGTGCGCGGGCTCGGCCCACACGACCACCGGGGTGATGATGAACCCGGAGCGCGTGCCGTAGTCGTCCAGGACTCCCAGCACGGTGTCTTCATCGAGGGTGAGGCCGACCTCTTCCTGCAGCTCGCGCAGGGCCGCGCGCTCGGGGCTCTCGCCCGCGTCGAGCCGGCCGCCCGGCAGCGCCCACTGCGCGGCATGCTTCCGAAGGGTCGCGGCCCGGCGTGTGATGAGAAAGCACGCGCGGCCGTCGTGATCCGGCAGCAGCACCTGCGCCACCGCGGCGCGCCGCCGCCCGTCGTCGGGCAGGGCGCGCCGCTCGAACGAAGCCAGGTTGGCGCGCGCCCGGTCGAGCAGCGCCCCGTCCAGCCGGGCCGGCACTAGTAGGCCGGCAGCTTCCCGGCCTTGGTGCCGGTCTTGCGCACGACGCCCACTTCCTCGGCGGCCTTGGCGGCCATGAAGCGGCTGTCGCTGGCGAGCGTGACGAACTGGTAGCCCTCCGCGATCATCTTGAGCGCGTAGGTGGCGGTGGCGTTGTGGATGCCCGCGACCACGTTATGCCGCTTGCAGGCGGCCACGATCTTCTTCTGGGCTTCCACCACCGGCGGATCGGTCTGGTCCAGGCGAGGCTTGAGGCCCATGGCGAGGCTCAGGTCGGAGGGACCCACGTAGATGGCGTCCACCCCGTCCACGCTCAGGATATCGTCCAGGTTCTTGAGCGCCTCCGCGGTCTCGATCATCGGCATCACGATGGTCTCGGCGTTGGCGTGGTCGCCGTAGTCGGAGCCCGCGTAGAGCGAGGCGCGCACCGGCCCCCAGCTCCGGTAGCCGCGCGGCGGGTACTTGCAGGCCCGCACCATCGCCTCCGCCTCCTGCGGGGTGTTGATCATCGGGCAGATGACACCGTAGGCGCCCGCGTCGAGGATCTTCATGAGCCGCGCGGGGTCGTTCCACGGCACGCGCGCGAGGGGCACCACGCCGAGGGTCGAGATGCCCTGGAGCATGTTCACCGCCACCTGGTAGTCCACCACGCCGTGCTGCATGTCGATGGTGAGCGAGTCGAAGCCCTGGTGCGCCATTACCTCGGCCGAGAAGCCGCTCGGGATGGACAGCCAGCCGTTGACCACCGCTTCGCCTCGCGCCCAGATCTTCTTCAGCGTGTTCTCTCTCACGTGGATCTCCCTTTCTAGATGACCTTGTCGTTGCGGAGGGACGCGATGTCGGCCGGGGAGTAGCCCAGCTCGGCCAGGATCTGATCGCTGTGCTCGCCGGTGTCGGGGGCGGGCGTGCGGATCGCGCCCGGGGTGCGCGAGAGGGTGACCGGTGGCGCCTGCACGAGGACCTCGCCGAGGACCGGGTGCTTCACCGGCACCGCCATCTTGAGATGACGGATCTGCTCGTTCTCGAAGACCTGCTTGACGTCGAGGATGGGCCCGGACGGCACGCCCTTGGCGTTGAGCAGCTCCACCCACTCCTGGGTCGTGCGCCGGGCGAACGCCTTCTCGAGCTCCACCGTGAGGGCGCGCCGGTTCTTCGAGCGGTCCGGCGCGGTTCGGAAGCGCGGATCCTCGAGCAGCGGCTCGGTGCCGAGCGTCTCGCAGAGCCGGCGGAACATGTGCTGGCCGGAGGCCGCGATGTTGAGGTGGCCGTCGCTCGTCTTGAACACGCCGGTGGGGATGGCGGTGGGATGATCGTTGCCGGCCTGCGGCGGGATCTCCTTGCCGATGAGCCAGCGCGCCGCCTGGAAGTCCAGCATGGTCACCATCGCTTGCAGCAGCGAGGTGTGCACCCACTGGCCGCGCCCCGACCGCTCGCGCTCCAGCAGGGCGACCAGGATGCCCTGGGCCAGGAAGATGCCGGCGGTGAGATCGGCCACCGGGATGCCCACGCGCACCGGGCCCTGCCCGGGCAGGCCGGTGATGGACATGAGCCCGCCCATGCCCTGGGCGATCTGGTCGTAGCCGGGCCGGTCGCGGTAGGGGCCGTCCTGGCCGAAGCCGGAGATGCTGCCGTAGACGAGCCGCGGGTTGATGCGGCTCAAGGTCTCGTAGTCGATCCCGAGGCGCGCCTTGACGTCGGGACGGAAGTTCTCCACGACCACATCGGAATTCTTAACAAGTTTGTGAACGATCTCGATGCCGCGGGGCGACTTGAGATCGAGGGTGAGCGAGCGCTTGTTGCGATGGAGGTTCTGCGAATCGAAGCCACGGCGCGGAAAGTCGCCCTCCACGTCCTCGCGCGCCGAGATCTGGATGACGCGCGCGCCCATGTCGGCGAGCTGCCGGACGCAGGTGGGGCCCGAGCGGGCGCGGGTGAGATCGATCACGGTGTACGGCGACAAGGGCAACGTCATCGCGAACCTCCTGGTCTCACCGCGGCCGGCATGATGGCCGACCCGGTCTGCGACTGCGGATTGCGGAGCGGCCAGCGCCCCGCGTCCACCGCGGTGAGGAAGTCGAGGAGCGCACGGTTGAAGAGCTCCGGATCCTCGAGGTTGATGGTATGGCCGGCCTTGGGGATCACCACGAGCCCGGACGACCGGATCTTGCGCTTCATGAAGATGGCGGGCTCGAGGCAGGGGTCGTCCTCGTCGCCGGTCATGATGAGGGTGGGCACCTCGAGCCGCTCCATCGCGGCCTCGAGCTCGAAGATGGAGGGCCGGCTCATCTGCACCCCGCGCATCGTCAGCGCGTGCCCGCGCGCGGACTGGGCGGCGAACTGATCGTAGAACTCCTGCCAGCCGCGGGGGTCCTTGTCCATGAGCTGCACGCGGGTCGGGCCCTTCGTGTAGAAGGAGGCCACGCCCGCCATGCCGTCGGTCTCGAACCGGCGCGCGGTCTCCTCGACGTCTTTGCGGAAGCGCTCGCGCTCTCCCGGTACGCTGCCGTAGCCCGCGCCCGCCACCGTGAGGGACAGCGCCCGCTCCGGATGGCGCAGGCCGAAGTGGAGCACCGCGTAGCCGCCCATGGAGAGCCCGCACACGTGGGCCTTCGGGATCTTCAGATGATCCAGGACCCCCAGAATGTCGTCGGCGGCTCGTTCCTGGGAGTACGCCTCCACCTTGTCCGGCACGTCGGAGGGCGGATACCCGCGCGCGTTGTAGGCGATGGTGCGGTAGCGCCGGGAGAAGAACCGCACCTGGAGATGCCAGCTCTGGTGGTCGCCCGCGAACTCGTGGACGAAGAGCAGGGGCGCGCCTTGTCCGGTCTCCTCGTAGAACAGCTTTACTCCGCCGACGTCGGCGAACGGCATGGCTTGGCTCCCGTGCGGTTGACAGTCCGTGCGGATTGTACAACAATCCCCCACGCAGCCGAGTCTCAGATGGCCGCGCCGTCCGTCGTCGGGCCGAGCGCCCGGGAAAGGTTCCTGCCCATGCGCACCACGACACGCCTCCGTCAGATGCTCCAGGCTCCCGGCATCATCGTCGCGCCCGGCGCCTATGACGGTTTCTCCGCGCGGCTCATCGAGGCGGCGGGCTTCAAGGCGGTGTACATGACCGGCGCGGGCACCGCGGCCTCGCATCTCGGCCAGCCCGACCTCGGCCTGGTTACCCTGACCGAGATGGCCAATCACGCGGGCCATCTCGCCTCCTGCGTCTCGCTGCCCGTCATCGCGGACGCGGACACCGGGTACGGCAACGTGCTCAACGTGGTGCGGACGGTGCGCGAGTACGAGCGGGCGGGGGTGGCCGGGCTGCACATCGAGGACCAGGTGGCGCCCAAGAAGTGCGGGCACATCGCGGGCAAGCAGGTGATCCCCACCCAGGAGTTCTGCGACAAGATCCGCGCCGCCTCAGAGTACCGCACCGATCCCGATCTCGTCATCATCGCGCGCACCGACGCCCGCGCGGTCACCGGGCTCGACGATGCCATCGATCGCAGCAACCGGTATGCCGAAGCGGGCGCCGACGTGATCTTCTTCGAGGCGCCCCAGACCGAGGACGAGATCCAGCGAGTGGCCCGCGAGGTGAAGGCGCCGCTGCTCGCCAACATGGTCATCGGGGGCAAGACGCCCGCGGTGAAGGTGTCGGAGCTCGAGCGGCTCGGGTTCAAGATCGTGATCTTCCCGGCGGTGTGCATGGCCGCGGCGGTGCCCGCCATCGAGCGCTCGCTCGCGTTTCTCAAGGAGAACGGCACCGACTGGCAGGAGGGCCCCGTGCTGAGCCCGATGGACATCTTCCGCCGCGTCGGCTTCGACTGGTGGCACGCGGTCGAGGAGAAGTTCGCGGGGCGGTGATGGCGAGCGCGGGCGAGAGACCACCCCTCACCCTGGCCCTCTCCCCTGAGGGGAGAGGGGAGGGGAGGACGATGTTCGAGAAGATCTGGAGCCGTCACGTGGTGGCGGAGGGCCCAGGCGGCCAGGTGCTGCTCTACGTGGACCGTCACCTGCTGCACGAGGGCTCCACCCACGCCTTCGGCCGCCTCGAGAAAAAGGGCAGCCCGGTGCGCCGGCCCGAGGCCTGCGTGGCCACCGCCGATCACTACGTGCCGACGGCCCCCGATGCCGGCCCAATCGCCGACGCGGAGATCCGCACCATGGTGGCGGACCTCGGCCGCCACACCCGACGGCTCGGCATCGCCTTCTTCGGAAGGGGTGAGCCCCGCCAGGGCATCGTCCACGTCATCGGTCCCGAGCAGGGTGTGACCCAGCCCGGCATCACGCTCGTGTGCGGCGACTCGCACACCGCCACCCACGGCGCCTTCGGCGCGCTCGCCTTCGGCATCGGCTCGACCGAGGTGGAGCACGTGCTGGCCACCCAGTGTCTCTGGCAGCGCAAGCCACGCGTGATGCGCATCACGGTGAGCGGCGCGCGGCCCTTCGGCGTGATGGCCAAGGACGTGATCCTCTCGATCATCGCGAAGATCGGCGCGGGCGGAGGCGTGGGCCACGCGATCGAGTACGCGGGGTCGGCGATCCGCGCCATGTCCATGGACGAGCGCATGACGGTGTGCAACATGTCGATCGAGGCGGGCGCGCGCTCCGGCATGGTGGCGCCCGACGAGACGACCTTCGCCTATCTCGAGGGCCGCCCCTACGCCCCCCGCGGCGAGATGTGGGACCGGGCCCTCGCCTACTGGCGGACCGTCCCGTCCGATCCCGACGCCGTCTTCGATCGCGAAGTCACGCTGGATGCCTCCGGGATCTCGCCCACCGTGACGTGGGGGACGAGCCCGCAGGACGCCCTGCCCATCACCGAGCGCGTGCCGGATCCGGCGTCGGTCGACGATCCGGCGCGTCGCGCGAGCATGGAGCGCGCGCTGGCCTACATGGCGCTCGCCCCCGGCGCGCCGCTGGCCGGGACGGCGGTGAGCCGCGTCTTCATCGGCTCCTGCACCAATAGCCGGCTCGAGGATCTGCGCGCCGCGGCCGCGGTGGCCAAGGGGCGGCGCGCGGCGGTGCCGGCGTGGGTCGTGCCGGGTTCCGGGCTGGTCAAGCGCGCGGCCGAGGCCGAGGGGCTCGACCGGATCTTCACGGACGCGGGCTTCGAGTGGCGCGAGCCGGGGTGCTCGATGTGCGTCGGCATCAACGGCGACACCGCGGCGGAGGGGGAGCGCGTGGCGAGCACGTCCAACCGCAACTTCGAGGGCCGACAGGGCAAGGGCGCGCGTACGCATCTGATGAGCCCCGCCATGGCCGCCGCCGCCGCGGTCACCGGCCGGCTCATCGACGTGCGGACGCTGGCGCGCTAGGAGCGGGGATGGAGCCCTTCGTCCGCCTCACCGCGGTGGCGGCGCCGATGGAGCTGCCCAACATCGATACCGACCGCATCATCCCGGCCCGCTTCCTGAGACGGCCGCGCGAGGCCGGCTACGGGCCGCTCCTCTTCCACGACGTGCGCTTCGCGGCGGACGGCTCCGAGAGGCCGGACTTCGTGCTGAACCGTCCCGCCTACCGCGATACCCGGATCCTGGTCACCGCGGAAAACTTCGGCTGTGGCTCCTCGCGCGAGATGGCGGTGTGGGCGCTCGTGGACTACGGCATCCGCGCCGTCATCGGGCCGAGCTTCGGCGACATCTTCTTCGAGAACTGCTTCAAGAACGGGGTGCTCTCCATCGTGCTGCCGCCCGGCGTGGCGGCCGGGCTGCGGCGCGCCCTCGCCGAGCGGCCCGGGGCCATCCTGACCGTGGATCTCGAGCCCCAGACGATCACGGCGCCCGACGGCTCCTCCCTTCGCTTCGAGGTGGACGCCTTCCGCAAGCACGGGCTGCTCACCGGGCAGGACGAGCTGGCGCTGACCCGCGAGCACCTCCCGGCCATCGAAGCGTTCGAGGCGCGTCGTCGCGGCGAGATGCCCTGGCTTGACTGAGCGACGGGGCCTGCTGGGCGTCTTCTTCGCTCTCACCTGGCTCACCGGGCTCTCGCTGGCGGCCTCCTTCGCGTTTGCCGCCTATGGGTTCGGCCGGATGGCGGAGCCCGAGCGCACCGACCTCGTCAGCCTGGCCATCTTCGGCGTGATGGGGCTGGCCTCGCAGGCGGGGTTGCTGCTCGCCCCGTGGGCGGTCACGCGTGGCTCCACCCCGCGCATCATCGCGGCGCTGCTGATGGGGCCCTCCGGGGTCTTCCTCAGCATCTTCGCCTACGAGGGCTTCACGCGATACGCGGCGGGATCGCCGATCTGGGCCGTCGCGTGGACCGTGTATCTGTGTGGGGTGCTGGTCTACGCGGCGGCCTTCGTCGCGCTCGTCCGGGGGAGATTCGGCCGGCGGGGGGAAGAATAGCCCCGTATCTGGTGGTTCCAGTGCTCGATGGCCCCTATATTTTGTTGTTGAAATATACTAAACATGTGACGTGTAATAGGCCTCGCTCTTCTCTTAGAGCATCGTATGGCTATCCCGATCGAGTCCTTACCTCCGCCAGGGTGGGATCGTGAGGGGATCGACGGCCTGCTCGGTCTGTTCCCACCGGGCCGGCTCAGCGAGATCGTCGGTCCACGATCCTCAGGGGGCAGCAGCCTGCTGCTGGCCTTCATCGCCCGAATCACGACCTCCCGTAGTCAGGGGGGCGGGCAGGTGGCCTTCGTGGACGGGATGGACGCGCTCGACCCGGCCTCCGCGGCCGCGGCCGGAGCCGATCTCTCCGCGCTGCTCTGGGTGAAATGCGCCGGCCGGCTCCGGGTGGCGCTGAGCGCGGCGGATCTGCTCGTCCGCTGCCCCGGGTTTCCCCTGGTCGTGCTGGACCTGGACGAGCTCGGGCCCGTCCCCGCCTCGGCCCAGATCCGGCTGCAGCGCGCGGTGGAGGGCAGCGACACCATCCTGATCGTCCGGAGCGCGCGCCACCGCGAGGGCAGCGGCGCATCGCTGGTGCTCACCACGCGGCGCCTCGCTCCGCGCTGGATGGGCCTGCGGCCGCTCACCCGCCTGGCCGGGCTGCGCTCCGAAGCCTCCATCGCTCGCTCCCGCCTCTATCCCCTCTCCCCTTTGGGGAGAGGGCAGGGTGAGGGGCAGCAGGGTGAGGGGCAGCAGGGTGAGGGGCAAACCTGGACCATCGACTGGACGCTATGACCCGCATCGCCTGCCTGGCCACGATGAGCGAGCCCGCGCGGCCGACCGCGCTCCTGCAGGTGGCGCTCGCTCACTCCCCCTGCGTGGAAGATGCAGGCGCCGGGCGTGTCTATCTCGACGCATCGGGGCTGCAGCGGCTGTTCGGCGATGAGCCGCACATGGCCGCGCGACTCCACGAGGCCGCCGCCGCGGCGGGGCTCGAGACTCGCGTGGGAATCGCGGGCAGCCGCATCGCCGCGCTCGCCGCCGCGCGGCTGGGGGCGGGCGCGACCGTCGTCGAGCCGGGTGGCGACGCGGCGTATCTGGCCGCGGCGCCGCTGTCGCTGCTGGAGCTATCCGAGGACGTGGCGGCGCGGCTCTCGCGCTGGGGCCTGCGGACACTTGGCGAGCTGGCCGCGCTGCCCACCGCCGGGCTGTTCGAGCGGCTCGGCGGCGAAGGAGTCCGGCTGCAGCGGCTGGCCCGGGGAGAAGATCCGCGTCCGCTCGCTTCCTCCCGGCCGGTGCCGCTCTTCGAGGAGTCGGTGGACTGCGAGTGGGGCATGGAGACCCTCGAGCCGGTGGTGGAGCGCATGCGGGAGCTGGCCGTCCGCGTCTGCGCGAGCCTGAGCGGGCGCGGGTTCGCGGCCGACGCCTTCGAGTGGGTCTACCGCCTCGATGGGGGCGGCGTTCACGAGGGCGCGCTCGCGCCGGCCGCGCCCATGACCGATCCGGTCGCTGTCGCCGGATTGCTCCGGTTGGCCCTCGAGGCGCGGCCCCCGCGCGGCATCGTGCAGAGTTTGACATTGCGCGCCCGGCCGGTGCGGGTGACACCGGCCCAGGAATCGCTCACCGATCGCTCGCGCCCGAGCCCGCGCGTACTCGCGGCCACCTTGAATCGCCTGGTGGCGCTCGTGGGCGCCGACGGTATCGGCGCTCCGGCGCTGCTCGACAGCCATCGCCCCGACGCGGGGGCGTTGATCTCATACCACCCTCACCCCGACCCTCTCCCTAGAAGGGAGAGGGAGTCTGGAACCCCCTCTCCCCTCAGGGGAGAGGGCAGGGTAGCAGGGCGAGCCGCAGCCGAAGGCGAGGCGAGCGAATCAAAGGTCCGGGGTGAGCTGAGAGAGCCCACCCTCGCCCTCCGCCGGCTCCGTCCCCCGGCCCCCGCCGCGGTCACGCTCGCCTCCGGCCGTCCCGTCGCCCTGCGCTCGAGCCGCCTCACCGGACGCATCGTGGCCGGCGTGGGACCGTGGCGCTCCTCCGGAGAATGGTGGAGCCGGCACCCGTGGCTCCAGGACGAGTGGGACGTGGAGCTGGCCGACGGCACCCTGTGCCGCCTCGCGCACGACGGCTCCGCCTGGCATCTCGCCGGCATCTACGATTGATGGGCGCCGCGGCATCGCGCCCCGCCGTGACCGTTCTCGTCACGGACATGGACAACACCCTCTTCGATTGGCTCGAGATGTGGCAGGCCGCATTCGGCGCCATGCTCGAGCGCCTCACCGCCGGCAGCGGGGTGGCGCGCGAAACGCTCGAGCGGGAGTTCTACGCGCTCCACCAGCAGCACGGCACCACGGAGTACGCCTTCGCGATCCAGGAGCTGCCTTCGCTCCGCGCCCGTCACCCGCCGGATGAGCTGCCGGCCCGCTTCGCCTCCGCCATCGAGGCCTACCGTACGATGCGGCGACAGACGCTCCGGCTCTACTCCGGTGTCCTCGACACGTTACGCACGATCCGGATCGCGGGGACCCTGGTGGTGGCCTACACGGAATCCCGGGCGTATTACGCCGACTACCGCGTGCGGACCCGACGCCGCGGTCCTGCGGGGCATCTTGCATGAGATCGGTGCCGGGCTCGGCGAGGCGGCCTATGTCGGAGACAGCCTCATCAAGGACGTGGCCATGGCCCAGACCGCCGGAGTCATCGACGTCTTCGCCCGATATGGCGACGTCCGGAACCGTCCGGGCTACGCGCTCCTGCGCCGGGTGACCCACTGGTCGCCCTCCATGCTCGCGGGCTCGGAGCAGCTCACGGAAGCGGAGATCCTCCCGACTCATGTCCTGGCCGACGGCTACGCCGAGCTCCTCGGGCTGATCGACTTCCGCCCCTTCACGCCTCGGCGGCCCCCGGCCTCCCCGGCGATCTAATGAATCTCGCCGAATACGGTAGGGCCGCGGGCGGCGGCGGGCGGCGGTGCGGGAGTGGCGGGGGGCCGGGTGTCCCGTTCCTTCCAGGCGAGACAGGGCCGACCCGCGCCGAGATTGGGAACTCCGAAGCGGGCCGCCGGAGCCCAGCGCACCGTGGGCAGAGGCCTCCCGCCACTCCCGCGCCGCCGCCCGCCTCCGCCCGCGGCGTCAACCAGTTGCGCGAGAATCATTAGAGCCATGTTCGTCGAGCTGCACGCCCGGAGCGCCTTCAGCTTTCTCGAGGCCGCCGCGCTGCCCGAGGCGCTGGCCGAGCGCGCGGCCGCGCTCGAGCAGCCCGCCATCGCGCTGCTCGACGCCGACGGGGTCTACGGCGCGCCGCGGCTCTACCGCGCCTGCACCCGTCTCGGCCTCTCCGCGCTGGTGGGCGCGGAGATCACGCTGGCCGATGGCAGCCGGCTGCCCCTGCTCGTGGAAGACCGCGAAGGCTACCAGAACCTCTGCCGCCTGCTGACCCGGGTCAAGATGCGGGCGCCGAAGGGCGAAGGCGCGGCCACGATCGAGGAGCTGGGCGAGTTCGCGGGTGGGCTCGTCTGCCTCACCGGCGGCGGTCGCGGGCCGATCGCGACCGCGCTCGAGCGCGACGGCGCGCCCGCCGGGCGGGATCTCCTGGAGCGCCTCGTCGCCGTCTACGGCCGCTTCAACGTCTTCGCGGAGCTGCAGCGCCACCTGAGCCGGTCGCAGGAAGCGCGCAACGAGTGGCTGCGTGCCGAGGCGGCGCGCCTCGGCCTGGCCCCGCTCGCCACCAACGAGCCCAAGCTGATCGCGCGCCGGGACCGCCCGCTGCTCGATGTGCTCACGTGCATCCGCGAGCACACCACCCTCGAGGACGCGGGGCGGCGGCTCGCGCGCAACAGCGAGCACTTCATGAAGAGCGGGTCGGTGATGGAGCGGCTCTTCTCGGACTGCCCGGAGGCGGTGGCGAACACCGGCGAGCTGGCGATGCGGCTCGGCTTCACCTTGAAGGATCTGGGTTATCGCTTTCCCGACTATCCGCTCCCCCGCGGGGAGACCCCCATCGGCTTCCTGCGGAGCCTTGCCCACGCGGGGGCCCGCCGCCGGTACGGCGGAGGTGCCCTCGCCGAGAAGGCGCGGCTCCAGATCGAGCACGAGCTGGCCCTGATCGGCCGGCTCGACCTCGCCGGCTACTTCCTCATCGTCTGGGACCTGGTCGAGTACTGTCGTGCCCACGACGTGCTGGTACAGGGACGTGGCTCGGCGGCCAACAGCGCGGTGTGCTACGCCCTCGGCCTCACCGCGGTGGATCCCGTCGGCATGGAGCTGCTCTTCGAGCGCTTCCTCTCCGAGGAGCGGGGCGAGTGGCCCGACATCGACCTCGATCTGCCGAGCGGCGACCGCCGCGAGCGCGTGATCCAGTACGTCTACGAGCGCTACGGCCGCCTCGGCGCCGCCATGACCGCCAACGTGATCACGTACCGAGGGCGTAGTGCGGCGCGCGAGGTCGGCAAGGCCCTCGGCCTCCCCGCCGATCTCATCGAGCGCCTGTCCCAGCTGGTGAGCGACTGGGAGTACAACGATCCGGGCGACACGCTGCTCGCCCACCTGAAGGAAGCCGGCTGCGATCCCGCCGAGCCGCGCATCCAGCACTTCGGCCGGTTGTGGAGCAGTATCCAGGACCTGCCGCGGCATCTGGGCCAGCACTCGGGCGGCATGGTGATCGCGCAGGGGCGGCTCGACGGGGTGGTGCCGCTCGAGCCCGCGACCATGCCGGGCCGCAGCGTGGTGCAGTGGGACAAGGACGACTGCGCCACCCTCGGCATCGTCAAGGTGGACCTGCTCGGGCTCGGCATGATGTCGCTCCTGCAGGACGCGCTCGAGATGATCCGCCGCCGCGGCGGCCGCGTGGACCTGGCCCATCTGCCCCAGGATCCGAAGGTCTACGGCATGCTCCAGCAGGCCGACACCATCGGCGTCTTCCAGGTGGAGAGCCGCGCCCAGATGGCGACCCTGCCGAGGCTGCGACCCGAGCGCTTCTACGATCTGGTGGTGCAGGTGGCCATCATCCGCCCCGGCCCCATCGTGGGCGACATGGTGCACCCCTATCTGCGCCGGCGCGCGGGCCGTGAGGAGGTCACGGTGCCCCATCCTGCGCTCGAGCCCATCCTGAAGCGCACGCTGGGCGTGCCGCTCTTCCAGGAGCAATTGCTCCGCATGGCGATGGCCACCGCCGGCTTCACCGGCGGCGAGGCCGAAGAGCTGCGCCGCGCCTTCGGCTTCAAGCGCTCCGAGCGCGCCATGAAGGAGGTGGAGCTGAAGCTCCGGGCGGGCATGGCGCGCCAGGGCATCTCGGGCGCCGCCGCCGAGGCCATCATCCACTCCATCACCGCCTTCGCGCTGTACGGCTTTCCGGAGTGCGTCGTGGGGGAGACCCGCGTCATCGACGCGGAAACCGGACGCCGGGTGCGGATCGAAGACGTGGTGAAAGGGCGCGTGTCACTCGAGCGGACGCTGGCCTGCGGCGAGGATTTCAAGATCCGGGAACGTCGAGTGCTTGCCGCCACTTCGAGTGGGCCCCGGATGGTGTATCGTTTCAGAACCGTCCGGGGGCGGGAGATCTTGGCGACGGCCGAGCATCTGGTGCTCACGATGAAAGGCTGGCGGCCGCTCGTCTGTCTTCTGCCCGGAGATCGCCTCGCCGGAATGGCGATGGATTGCCAAGTCTGCTGGGACGAAATGGCCGCCATCGAGCGGGTCGGCGTGCGCGAGACCTACGACCTCACCGTCGAGGATGATCACAGCTTCGTCGCGAACGACCTGATCGTCCACAACTCGCACGCGGCGAGCTTCGCGCTGCTCGCCTACGCGAGCGCGTATCTGAAGGCGCATCACCCGGCCGCCTTCTACGCGGCGCTGCTCAACAACCAGCCCATGGGCTTCTACGATCCGGCCACCATCGTGGGCGACGCGGGCCGCCACGGGCAGGTGATCGAGCCCGCCGACGTCAACTACTCCGGCTGGCTCTGCGCCATCGAGCCCGCCGGCGCGGTTCGTCTGGGTTTGCGATACATCCGCGGGCTACGAGAAGACGCCGGGCTCCGCCTCGAGGCGGAGCGGCAGCGGCGGCCCTTCGCCTCGGTGGAGGATCTCGTGAAGCGGGGAGGGCTGCGCCGCGATGAAGTGGCCCAGCTCGCGCGGGCGGGCGCGCTCGCGAGCCTCGAGCCCGAGCGGCGGGCGGCGCTGTGGGAGGCGGAGCGGGCGGGCCGTCCCGCGGGCGCCCTCTACGAGGGGCTCACTGCGCCGCGGGAGCCGTCGCCGTTGCGGGCGATGACGGCGGAGGAGCGCCTGCTCGCCGACTACGAGGGCACCGGCCTCACCCTCGGGCCGCATCCGATGGCGTTCCGTCGCGGCCTGCTCGGGCGCATGGGTGTCTCGCGCGCGGCGGACCTGGCCGCCTTCCGTCACGGCGCGTGGGTGAAGGTGGCGGGGGCGGTGGTGGTGCGCCAGCGTCCGGGCACCGCCAAGGGGTTCGTGTTCCTGAACCTCGAGGACGAGACCGGCCTCGTCAATGTCATCGTGCGGCCCCCGCTCTTCCACCGGCACCGGCTGGCGCTGGTGAACGAGCCATTTCTTCTGATAGAAGGCACGCTGCAGCGCCAGGACAACGTCACCTCGGTGCGCGCCGAGCGGCTCTGGCCGCTGCGCCACCGGCTGGCGAGCGTCCCCTCGCACGACTTTCATTGATCCGCTCGGCTCG
>Ga0214473_10006575_pt1 | contig 13830 bp, 17 predicted proteins | sample RVTome_7_FD_203509 | JGI IMG/M metagenome (GOLD analysis project Ga0214473, IMG submission 203509) | Soil microbial communities from uranium-contaminated site in the Upper Colorado River Basin, Wyoming, United States - RVT98D197 | ecosystem: Environmental > Terrestrial > Soil > Contaminated >... | reverse complement strand
TGTACGGCAAAGGCGACACACCAGAGAGCACCCTACACGCCCTCTTCGTGAGCGCGCAGGTGATGCTCAAAAAGGACGGCTATCACTCGACCATCATGTTCTTCTTCAAGGGTAAGCAGCTCCTGCAACTAACAGAACTGCGGCTCGAGGAGCACGGCCAGAAATACATCATGATGCGCAATCTTGCGCACGAGCTCGTGCGCAAAGGCGCCGATGTGGTGATCCTCATCGGCGAAATTTGGCGTGCTACCTTTGACCAGGCGGCGCCCTTTCGACGCGTCGCGGACGCTCCCGACCGTCAAGAAATGCTTGTCGCGACGCTCGTGCGCAAGACAGGTGAACCAATCCAGCTATCGGCGCTAATGACGCGAGATGGTGACAAGATATCACTCGGCCCTACCGAGGAAATCGTCGGCGGCGCGCATTTCCTGTTCGCGCCGTTCTACGAAGCATGGCGTCGCGAGATTCCCGCCGAATGGATGGAAGCTGAGGCGGCCGCTCGCCGTGGGGATGCGGCTGGCACCAAATGACCGACTATCGGAATCAAGCCCGGCAGTATCTGAAACAGGCGCAAGCCGAGCTTGGCACAGGTGATGATGCTCGACTGCGCTATACGGCCCTCGATTTGCGGTTCGCGATGGAGGCACTCACCTACGACCGCGCGCTTGCTTACAAGGCTGAACTTCCCCCGTCTGAATACGAGACGTGGCAGCCGCGAAAGCTTATGGCGTTGCTTGTCGAGATTGATCCTAATGCGGACAAGGATAGCTCGATTGCAATTGGCATAGAGGAGTCGCCCGGTGTCCCCGCCGCCGTGATGGAGCCGCTTGGCAGCGAGACCGTTTTCAATCTCGGTTTGCTCAAGAAGCACTACGACGCGATCGGCAGCCACCTCCACATGCCGACGCTGAAGCAGGCTACAGCCGCGCCGCCGTCGCCCGCCAAACTGCGCAAGCGCTGCGAGGAGGTTTCGGCATACATCGAGAAAGTATTGGCCTCGCCAATTTGGAACTCGACCCTGGGCATTTTTGCGTCCGGACAGTGCGTCAATTGCAATGCCACCATTCGAAAGCGCATGCCGCACGGTCAGGAAAAACTCATCGCCGAGTGCTTCGAGTGCGGCGCGACCTACATCGTCACGGACCTAGGCGGGGGCAAAGTCGATTTCGCGCCCGACACGGTCGAAGTCCGGTGTGGAAACAAAGATTGTGAAGAGGTGTTTCACCTGTTCAAGTTTGAGCTGAAAGCGGGCAATGCATGGAATTGTCCTACCTGCAAAGGGCAGAACATCCTGCGTCTATCCGTGTGGCAAGAGCCTGCGGCGGACGCGACACCGGCCACTTAGGGCGAGGGCAAGTCTATCGCAAGCGAGCTGGAGCGCGCGCGGTGGGCCTCGATCTGCTCTTTGAGCGTCGCAGTCTTCTGCTTAGCGTGACTCAGGGGGATACATGAAAGAGCTGGACGAGATACTCAGCAAAGCAACAGCGGCCGTCGGAGAGCTCTATTTTCAGTTCCCGATTGACGGTGGTAGCCCCATCTACCGTGAGCGGGTCTACTGCTATGAACTATACCATCAGATGCGTACCCTTTGGCCGGAGGAGTGCGACTTCACGCTGAATGGTGAGGTGGACAAACAATCGCACCCAATCCTGCGAAAGCTCGGCATTACACACGCGATCCCGGACTTTCTCGTGCACACGCCCGGCAGCATGAAGGGCAATCACGCTATAATCGAAGTGAAGTCTGAGAATGCCGCGCGGGGTGGCATCACTGAAGACCTTGCGAAGCTCGCTCGCTTCACTGTGGATGTCGGGTATGCCCGCGCGATCTACCTCTTCTACGGAGAGCCGGACCTTCGGCTCGTTCGGAGCATCGCGGCGAGCATGGACCACCTTCCGCCGATCGAACTTTGGGTACACGCAAACTACGGTGATGCCGCCAAGCGCATCGAGGTCCTTCAGGGGAAGCCGAAAGCGCCGATAGCTCGCGCACAGGGATAGGGCGGAGTCGCGGAGCGCGATCACGCTCGGTACTTCTCCGCCTCATCGAGAAACACCGCCTCAAGTGTCCCCACAATCATCGTGAGACTGTAGCCGTCCGATGCCTTCAACTTCGCGATCGTTTCCGCAGGAAGAACTGCTCGCAAATGCTGCTGGATGCCGTCATCGTCGCGCCAGCTTTGAAGGCGGCGCTTCTCCAAACTGAAATGCGCAAGCGTAGCGGCGCGGCCGAGAACGGCCTGAATAGCGTAGAACAGCCGATAGAGGCGCTGACTTATAAAGGGCCGCTCGTTCTCAGCACCTGCTGAACCCGCAGCCTCAAATTTGCGGGCCACGGTCTCGAATGCCTCGTAGGGTCTTATCATTTCGAAGAACGCGTTGGTCTCGCGTCCGGCGAAGCAAGCTTCTAATTCCTCGCGCGTCAGAATGATGTCCAAGAACACAACGTCGTTGAACTCCTTCTTCAAGAGCACAACCATGTTCCAGATGGCCTCGACCGCCTTGGTCGCGCGGGTTTCGGCGACAGTGCTTCGCGGAGGCGCGTGAAAATTGATGGCGCCCGCATTGACCGTATGCGCCGCGATGCCGCCGCTCTGGCCATTCGAATTCACCGATTGATCCACGAGCGTCTGAAACGCATCTATGGCCCCACTATCCGTGATCGTCGTGGCGTGATCCTCGTGATCTCCTTTCATCTTGAGCAAGCGCTCGACGGTGTAGGCAATGAGATCGTCGTCGATGACGGCATGATGGTTCGCGCACAAGAGGATCAGGTTGTCAAAGCCATGCCGTTCGATGGGCGTCTGTTCTGGGTCAAATCGTTTTCCCCCCGGGCTCGCGGCCTTGATGTGGCAAACCCTCCCAACCAGCGTTCCATCCTGAACAACCGGTGTCCGGCAGCGCGGAAATGCACAGCGGTTACCTGAAAGCGCAAAGAGCCGCTTCGTGTCAGCTGGGGTCGGGGCCGTGCGATCGGCGTCCGTCATGGTTCGCCTGACTCGCTGCCGGCCGTCAGACGGCCGACTTCCGCAACAAGTGAGCCGCCAAGGCCCTTGGTGAGTTCCACCAGATCGAGGGCATCGGCCTCTTTCAGAACGATCCGCTGGCCGACCGCATAGCGCGTGTCCCCACTGCGTTCGATGTAGTCCGCATCGACAAGTCCTTGGCGATGGGACAGCAGGTGTCGCTGCTGAAAGTACCGACGTAGGCGCACTGTTTCATCTGCACTCAGCATCTCATCAAATCCCTTGCCGATCAGACGCAGCCAGTAGCGCGAACCCTCATCAAGGTTTTGAAACACGTTGCGACGGGCCGAAGGGGCTTCGGGCACGCGTTCACGCAGTTGCTCGTTCAGGCGCTGGAAGCACATGACCGCGTCCTGGAATCCCTTTTCCATCAGGGCACGCAGGATCACTTCGGCATCGTCCTTGGAGAGCGTGCTCCGCAGGGCCGGGCCGCTTTGCACGCTGGTTCTCACCGTCGCGAGTGTTTGCTCAAAAGTATGAGACGCAGAGTTTTCGCCGCACGCCGGACAGAAGAAGGCTGCGCCGATGAATGAGTACCGACAGCCGCAGGACTCGCATTGCGTCCGAAGGCGCATCGGTTCCGCCGCCGCGATCGGGACCAGCAGGTGCGTGCCGGAGCCGCCGCTCACATTCATGGTGATCTTAAGGAACGAGTTACTGGGCTGCCGTCCGTTCCAAGCGCGTGCATCGTCGCGCATCGCCTGATTGATGCGCCCCTGTAGGTGGGCAATCGCCTGTTCTTTCCCGCGCTCGACCTGCTCGCGCGTGAACCAACTCCGTGCCGGTGCAGCGTGACGGCACGACGGGCAAAACATCTCCTCGTCCTTCACAAGATCGCGCCAGTCATCGGCGTGGATCTTGAAGCCGAACAGGCACTGTTCGTCCGGACACTCCTTGTCGAAGTATCCCTCGGCATCCGTCTCCAGCGGAATCTTTATTTCCGTCGTCGTCTCAAGATTCTTGAGTTCACGTAGCAGTTTGTCGAACATCGCTTATCAAATCTCCGACCAAGTACATAACATGAACATGCAATTGGCGCATCATCTATTGAGGATCGGGCTCTCGTTGGTTCTTCGCAGCCATCAAAGCGACGCTCGCCAGCTCTCGGGATCGAGACGCAGCACTTTCTCCAACGGCGGCTGCACCGTGAAGATGCGTGGCTGTTGGGCAAACAAATGCACCCTGTAGAGGTGCCAAGAACCCTCTCGCGCTTTAGCGGTTTCCATCTCGTTGCGAGTTAGGAAGAACGGCGTTCGTGCCGCACCGTTCGTGGTCTTCACCTCGATATGGCGCTCTGACCCGGCGCCATCAAACGACAGGATGTCGTACCCCGCTCCATCGCCATCATCCTTTGAGACCCAGCGTATCCGCTCAGCAAGGTCGGGCCGTTCGGCTGAAAGCAGCTTGCGCTTCTCGACATCGAGAACGAAGCGTTCGCCGGCTTCGCCGAGGGACCGGTTCCTGAAATCGCGCTCGACGGGGTCGAACTTCCTTACGAGGCGATCCAACTCAAACGGACGGCGAGGACGATCCGCTCCAAGGTGCGGTCGATCGACAAAGACGGCGGCCTGTTCTGCCACTTGCAGGAATACGGGAGGAGCCTGTTCGTAGGTGATATCGCGCGCGCCGCTCAGGTGGCGGTCAATTGCCGCGAATAGAGCCGTTTGAAAATTGTGCCGGGGCTTGTAGCCGAAGATCCAGGGCAGCCCCATTTCCTCAAGTACCGCCGAGATATTCTGGTGCTTGAACTCGACCGACCCGCGGGACCTGCCAATCGCGCTGGCGACCGCCGCGTTGTGATGCGACTTCACGTAGGGCTTTCGGGCCAACTCATCGGCGAGCATCGCAAAATAATCGACGACGATGACGTCTAACTCGTCATCGGTCCAATCTGATCCGGTCTTGCTATCGTCCGCCAAGTTACCTCGCCCGCATAATCCTGCGCCGATACGGGCTGGTTGAGAAGGGGATTTTACAAGCTCTGGGGCGCGCATCCTTGTGCGCCCCAGAGCAGGACACGCTACTAGAGCGACGGAATTGGCTCCTTCCACCAAGCAGAAGAATGCATATCAATCGGCGTCGCGTTGCAATGCGGGCAGTGCCACATATTGGCGGCCATCTGCGCTCCGGTCGATCGGGCATCACGATGCAGGCAGTACCACACTGCGGAAACGTCACGGTGCAAGGGATGCATCGCGCGGCCCTCGGCGTCCGGCTTCGTCGAGCGGCGCGGCCAGTCGCTTGAGATCGCTTCGCGCACACGATCGGCCGCCGCGTTGGCGACCTTCATCACTTCCTTCAAGAACGCGGGGTCGTCGAGCGGGTTGGGCGTCACGTACTTCTCGATCGTGGCGGGTTCTGAAGGAGCATGGTCCATGTAAACCGACCAGCTGCCCTTCACGTAAACGGCGGCATAATCAAACCCGATCTCAACTTCGTACGGAACGCCAGCGATAGTCCCGCTGCCTGCCTCGACAGTATCGAGGCTTCGGGCAAAGGCTCCCGCGTCTTCAGGTTCTTGCAGAGCCTCGAGCTGCTCACTCGATGGACGCCAACCACCATCCCACGCTTTGGTCAGCGCGGGCCAATGCGGCTGACCGCAGGTGGTCGCCACGATGTTTTGTGCCTGGTGCAGGGGAATTCTTGTCGCTCGCGCGAGGCGCTTTGCGATGATGCGTAAAGATTCAAGTTCGTTGCGATCAGCCATGATCCATTCCTTCGATGCACGGATCTGACAAGGTGCCCACTGCCAATCAGTCCGCCCAATCGGGAACGGTCATGATGGAAATCAAAAAAGCACTGCGAAGCTTCGCGAGCGGTGGGCACACCGGCCTGTGCTTAAGGCCAAGGACAAATCTAACAAGTTTGCTGGATTCTTCAAATCTCATGGCGCGTCCGACTAAAGCCGGACCGGGCACTCGCTAAAGCGGAGCCACGCTACGCTTTGTCTCCGCCGTCCGGCCTCGATCCCTCGCGCGCCATACGGTGCACCGCGCCGGGGGCAGTCGGTCCCGCTTTTCTGCCTTCGGCAGCGCTATGCTGTCGCTCCTGCGGTTACCCTCTTAACCGGTCCCGGCGCGGCACTCGGTCCCGCTCTTTCGCCCTTCGGCGGCGCTATGCTGTCGCTCCTGCGGGTGCCTCTTCTCTTAGTTGCTTGGGGGCGCTGCCCCCGAGCGCCGGTCAACGGGTCTCCCCGATCTTCGCTGCGCTGGCAGACCGGGTGATCCCCCTCCCGTTGACCTTTGCACCCCTCGGTTTCGCCAACGGGCAAGGGTTCAGGCGGGCTGAACCCTGCCCTTCAACCAAAGGGGACCCATGAGAGAGCGAACCATTTGAAACCGTCTGGCGCGGAATCAGCATTTGTCGCTGTTCGACTAACGCTCGCGGCCGCCACGGTCCCCGTCGCTCCGGCCCCGTTCCTTCTGGCTCTCGCTGCGCGCCACTTCCTGACGCAGTTCCTGCTGTTCGTAGCGTGCCGCCAGCGCTGTATCCTCGACCGAACCAAGAACCTTGTTCTGATCGATGGACGGAGTGGAACTGTCGAGGCCGGATGTTCTCGATACATGGCTGGCCAGTTGTTCGTGACCGACGGCCCGGCCGACAAACGGCCCTAGATAACCGTCGAGGTGCCCTTTGCCAGGCTCCGCCAGTTCGCGCGTCAGAAACGTGAGGTACTGGGCCTTGTCGGTAGCGCCCCAGTCGATGCTGATCCCGGCGCGCTGCGCCAGTTCCGTGTGCACGACCATGATGGTTCGACCGTTGCCGTCCAGAAATGGATGCCCGTAAGCGAAATAGCCCATGATTTCTCCGGGCTTCTTCGCCATGTCAGCGGGATCGCGGGCAAGATCGAGACCGAAATCAACCGAGCGTCGCATGTCGTGCGGACGTGCAAAGAGCACATCACCCCGGCTGATAGCGAGTTCGGCGGCCGTCGTAAGGCGGTCCTGTCCCGCCCACGGATAAATGGCCTCAAACAGGATGCGGTGAACGTCGAGGAAGTCGTCGTAGGTGATGCGGTCCTTACCCCCCAGAAAGGAAAAGGCCTCATCGATGCCGGTGCTGAAAGAGCTGTGCTCCAGTCGCTTGACGATCTCCGAATCCTTCTCGCCCGCGAAGTTCCGAAGATATCCTCGGGCGCTGAAATCACCGAAGGGGTCGAAGATCACGGCCTGGCTTGGCGCAAATACTGCGCTTGAAGGAGAACGGCCTGTTTGCGGTCGAGGACGCCGGCACGCTGAAGCGCCACCAGCAACAGCTCAGTTTCATCCAACTGAACATCATCGCCCGAAAGGGATGTTATCTGCTGCGCCAACCTGTCCTTGGGCCCAAACGAATAGCGCACATGGTGCTCGTCGGCTAACGCCCGCACCCGTTCCGCGACTTCATTCTGGTTGGTCGTGCTATGCAAATTCATGTCCCACAAGTGTATCAGGGACGGGTAGAAAATGCACGTACTGGTTGGCTACCTTGCTGCCCACAGGCCGCGCCAACCAGGGCCAGATGGAGGGCGGCGGACTTTGCCCGCCGCGCCGGGGATGGCTACTCCGGCAGCTCGACTTGCCATCCCGTGAGGCCTTGCCGGAAATGCCCCACTGTCCAAATCCCGCTCCACGGCTCGCATTCCGGTCGCCTCTCGGCGACCGCCATCCCCTCAGCCTCGTCCGTCCCGCCCTCGTCGGCGGATGGGCAGCGATGATCCCGGATGTAGCCGAACTCGCAATCGAAGCTGTCCCCGGCAGGTTTGCATTTGCCGCGGGTCAGGATCGTGATCTCACCAATCCGTTCCGCTGCCTCGCCGCCGAACCCCGCGCCAGCCGATTCCCAATCCAGCACCCTTTGTAGTTCGTGCATGAATGCCGGATCGTGCTTTAGCGCCGCCCGGATGTCCTCGACGCCCGGTTCGCCTCCCGTGCATCCCGCCACCGGCATTAGCATCACGCCCAAAGACAGGACCGTCCTAAACTTTGCTTCCATAGGTCTTTCCAAAAAGTCTGTATCAATTGGATGGGCCGCTCACAGCGTCGGCTAAAGTGCGGGCGCCGCCGCACCGCCGCCTGCGCTGGTGGCCTTGTCGAAGGCTTCCTGAATGAACCGATTGGTCGCTTCGCCCGCGTCGTAGACGCGCCGCCAGTCGATCATTTCCATGCGCACATCGCGGACCAGATCGTTTCGCCGTCCAAATCCGATTTCCACCACAAGCGACGCAGTGCAGCCGGGAAACTCGTCTTTCCGCGGCGGACTGAAACTGAATCCCCCAATGAAGCCCGCCATGTCGCGGCAGCCGACCGGGCTAGGATCAGGAAAGTAGGACTTGCTCTCGGCCGCCCACTGCTCCTCGGAAATCGTCACGCGCGCGCCCTCATACCAGATGTAATACAACCGCACTCCGGGAAGGCCAAAAGGCTGGACATAGGACGGCTTGCCGTACTTGGCGTCCAGCGCCGCGAGAAGCCCGTTCAGGTCGGCCTCCGCCGTATCGGGATAGGACACGATGCGACTGATACCGGTCACGCGTTCGCCGTTGATCGGTGTCGAGTAATAGACGTTCATGGTGTCGCGCACCTTGTCCTTGCTGACACCACCAATGTTGTCGCCGGCATAGTAAGAAAACGACACCTCGTTGGCCCGCGCGTCCTTCACCCCGATGACCGAGGTGTCGGGACGGAGCGTGTAGTCGGGATAGGCCACTTGCAGGGCAGTCTGTGCCTCCGTGCGCGGCTGGCCGAGTTCGACGCCAAGAACGTCGATCACTTCATTGCCGGTAAGGTTGTAGCGCGACGGCAAATCCTGAATGAGGGGAAACGGCGGGGGCTCTTGGGCAAACGCGGCCCCGAGACCGAGCAACCTGACAGCAGTCGTCATCGCCAAGGCGGTTCTCACGGGATCAATCCTCTGAAAAGGGGGGAGACACGGCGGGGGAACGGGAGCCGGTCGAACCGGCCCCCGACACGAACTAGCGCTGACGACGGGCTACTTCCTCGCGCCTGCGCTCTTCGGCCAGCTTGTCGTTGTAGATTTGGCGTTCGGTGTAGGTCGCCTGATGTGACTCCAGATTAGGTGAGTTCGGGTAGTTCCTGGCATTGGCGACAGCCAGATTTTCCATTTCTTCCTTGGTAGCCATTCGTCGTCTCCTGTGATGTCAACTTGTGAAAATCATCCAAGAATCGAAATGGCCCTAAACCTCTCGGTTTAAGACCATTACTTGATCGTTACTTTGGTGAGGCCGGAACGGCACCGAACAGAATTGCGTATTCTGTTCGGTGCGCCGCTTTTACTGGAGATTCTGTTGCCGGGAAGGGGGCGTGGTGCTACGGTCCCATCAATTGATCGTGCGAAAGGCCCGCAATCCGGGCGCTCCGGGGGAGTGAACAGAATACGCAATACCGTCGTGCCTTTTCGGCAACCGGATGCCGAAAACGAGACGACATGGACAGGCACGCGGGCGCTTCGCTCACCCTCTATGGCCGCGATGGCCGCCGCAAATATCTCACGCCCTCCGAGCGACGACGCTTGATCGCCACCGCCGAGACATGGCCACGCGCCGAAGTCGGCACGCTGTGCCTGACCATCGCGCACACAGGCTGCAGGATCAGCGAGGCGCTCGCCCTGACTTGCGGCAGCATCGAACAGGAAGAGTGTTTCGTTGTCTTCCGGTCACTCAAGAAGCGCAAGAAGATCGTCTTTCGCGGAGTGCCCGTCCCGCTCACGTACATCGAGCGGATGCACCGCACTCACTTACTCCAGACAGCAGACCCCGCCGCGCGCTTGTGGAGGCTGTCGCGTACACAGGCTTGGGTGTTGATCAAGCAGGTGATGACCGCAGCCGCTATCGTGCCGGGCCCGCACGCCACGCCAAAGGGCCTGCGGCACGGGTTCGGCATCCACGCGGTACGCTCCACCGTCCCGCTCAACCTCGTGAGACGATGGCTGGGTCATGCCAGCCTCGCGACCACCGCCATCTATACCGAAGCAATTGGCGACGAAGAACGGGAGTTGGCGTCGCGCATGTGGTCCTAGACCTCGCCGGGGTCTTCACTCGATCAAGTCGTCGCCGCCCGGGTGATCTGGCTTCGCGGCAAGCGTTTGCTCCCTCACCGCCTCGCGAATGGCTTCGAGGGCGAGAGTGAGCTTGACGACGACTTGGCGAGCCCAACTTGGAGGAAGATCGCGGGCCACGTAAAGAGTTTCTCCAGTCGTCGCGATCACTCCGATGTTCACTGAGACTTCGGCCACATCAAGCACCTCGATTGTCTGGATATATTGGGTGCCCCATTGACGCAAAACGCGCCTGCCGTAATACGGCAGACCTCGCGGCGCGAGAATGCTGCCGTCGCGGTCGAAGAGAAGCGAACGGCGTACAGGGTAAAATTGGTACCCCGCCCAGACGGATACGAACATCAGGATGACCGCGAGTATCCCGGTCGTGACCTCGCCCCGGTAAATTGAGAAAGCGCCAAAGAGCAAAAGTACCGAAGCGATCGCCGACATCACCATCAATGGCATCGGCCGCCGCTCCACCCACGACAACCCCGCCCGCTTCAGGCCCTGTTCGTCACTTTCGCGGATGGTCCTGGTGTCCCATATCATTGGGGCATCCTCTCAATGAAGATTGGGGGTCTCCCCGGTGAAAGTATCAACTGCCGCCCCGTCTCGCGGGCAAAGTGTTGGGTGATCTCAACTGGATCGAGTAGCGGTACGGTTCGCAGCTCTTCCCGTTTCCCGCTATCGCCCCGCTCCTGGTTCTGGCTCGAAATTTGATCGCGGCGCACCTGAACAATTGTGGTTTGTCCAATGAGCTTGGACAGATACTCGGTCGTCGTTACGTCAATGTTCGACCACGCCTGAATGACCCCTGCATTGCCTAAGAACGTCTCCCACGACTTCGGGTAGTGCGTCTCGAGTTGCGTCAGATCCTGAAGAACCACCCAGAGCTTGCAGCCCATTCCTGCCATGAACCCTGCGGCGGTTTCGAGTGCACGCATATGGCCGAGAGCGGCAAACTCTTCGAGCACGAACCAGACGGGCAGCCCACCGCTTGCGACGTCCACCGGACGCCGCTCCAGAGCGGCAATGGCGAGGTTGATGAAGAGCCGCAACCACCGATGGTGGGTGGCGAGCCGCGTCGCGGGAAGGACGAGATAGACCGTAATCGGCTTCTCCGACAGGTCGGAGAGCAGGAAGTCAGAGCGATCCGAGATGCGCGCAACATCATCAAGCGGCCAGGTTTGTTCGATCGACGTTGAAATAATTGACCGAAGCTCGCCGGTGAACGCCTGATTGGCCTCCAGCTTGCCCTTGAAGCCTCGACCCGTATTCGCGACGATGCCCTCATAGGCATCACTCAGCACCATGTCATCGAGGATGTCATTCAGCTGCTTTGGCGAGGCGGTTAGCGTCGTCCGCAGCGTGCGGATATTCGTTCGCGCGGGGTCCTTCGACAACTGGTGGAGCAACAGGCCGCGAATGAGGTTCTTTGCAGCATCGGTCCAATGGGCTTCACGGCTGTCGATGATCAGGGCGTCAGCGACCAGTGCCGCGTCTGCTGTCACAGCCTCTGCCGAAGACTGGATCAACTCCTGAAACGGATTGAATGAGGCCGAGGTCTCACCCGTGATCCCGAAAGGGTCGAGAACGAAGACCTCACCGAGTTTCCGCCTGTCCGCCGCCGTATCCCTGACCAGTTCGCCTTTCGGGTCGATGACAACGACCGATCCGGGGTAACGGCGCAGGTTAGGAGCGAGCACGGTTCTGGGCTTTCCGGCGCGGCTGCCGGCTATGGTGACAATGTGCCGATCGTCCCCAGAGCCCTGTGGCAAATGCCGCCTATCGGGATCGCCAATTAGGCGTCCGCCCCACTGGCCGAGAAGCACTTTGCGTCCACTGTAGTCCCAACTAGGACCGAGCTTGGTCGGTTCGCCCCATCGCCTGTCCTGAGGTGCCTCCGTTGCATCCGGACCAGCACCTCGCGGCGGAAATACTATCGGCATCCCATAGCCCCCAATATCGGCAGAGACTATCTCGACTGTATACTGCTACGCCGTCAAGGTCGGAGACTAGGTCCAGGGTTCATCGCGCTTATGCGTGGATTCCTTCTTAGGACGCGCATTGAGGTTCCGGTCGCCAACCTCTGCGATGAGTTCCTCCGGCGTGGTAATGATCCCATCGCGAAGCCGCTCAAGGGACGCGATAGCGTCATCGAACCATGAAAACTCCATCCCGCGACCCTGCCTGGACAGCATCTGACTTCCGCACAGCAGCGCGAGGCTATCGGCAATAGATGACGTGAGGATGCCCTGTTCTCTTGCGCTGCGCACGACCTCTTTAAGTGTCTGCCGCAACAGCAGTTTCAAATTCTCGTTCGCGTAGTGCTGCTCGAAGCCTGGCATCACCGTATCCCATCTTCGCGCAGGAGCATTTCGAGAAATTCAACGGTGGAGTCACGCCGTTTCTTCAGCAGGGTGATCATTCGATCGCACCATCGATCGAGCGAATCTTCCGCCTCATCGGAGAGCGCGAGCAGCATCGCTTCGAGAAGAAACTGGTCGGCTACCCTTGTCTTGCGGAGGCCCTTGCTTAAAGAATTGGCGAACACCTCCTGCAACGTCTGGTCTAGCAGGCTGTTGAAAAAGTCGAAACCGCCCACGCCGGCGGCCATGGATGCGCAAACGACAATGCGACTTCCGCCATTCCTTGAATCAATTTTCCGCCAACCCGGGTGAGGGGGAATCGATTTTGCGCGTTACCCATGCTCGAAATCCCTTTTCAACAGCCTGCTAGAAGATCGTGCGCTGCGTCACTCGCAATGAGCTGGATCTTATCGGTCGTCAATATTCCTCACAGGACCACAATATCATGGCAGCCCTGGACGAAAATTTCAACAAAAGCAGTGAAATATCATGGCAAACACTTCAACGTGACATCATCGGGCTAAGTGAACGTTCTGGCGAAAGATGTCGCGCCTTCTACAAAGAGGCCGCGCTTGCCGAAAGCGACGCCAAGAGGCGCGAGCGAGAGTCGCTGGCAGAGCGGGTAACCGTGGGCTCGAATATGCATGAGAGTGAGCCCCGTCTCACGCCCGGCATAACCTCCAAAGCGCCGCGCGTCACTAAAGAACAGGTCGAAGCATTCTTCGAAAAGATGGAACAGAAGGGCATCACATCAGCCTCGCAGGTGACGCCGGAAAACAAGGTCGAGCAAATAATCCAGCATACGTGGCAGGCCGTCCAAAACTGGGAGCGCGATCAGGAAAAGGGCCGCGAACAGAAACGCTTCGAGGATACGCGGGCGTTTGTCGACAAGCTCATGACGCTGGATGAATTCAACCTGGCCGCAAGTACGCCCCGTGGACCACATGACGGGCGCACACGCTAGCTGGGATCAAACCGCGGCGAGCGCTCACGCCCTCCGGGCAATTGCCGTCCAGGGTCGTAGTTGTGCCCCTCGCTGTAGCGAAGCAGATCAACCACCCGTCGCGCCAGTTCCATTAGCTCCCGTCGCTGCGTTTCGCGCAGGCGATCAATTCTGACCTGCAGCTCCTGCCTCTCCTGCCATTGCACCATGAAGAGCGCCTCACGCTGCGCAGTGTCACGCCGGTGCGCGGCGAATGCGTTGCGATCGTTCTCCTGCCGGATGACCGCAGCACGTCCGGTCAAAATATCCCAAACGCCGCGAACACCTCTGCGCATCCGCGCTGCGCGTGCGAGGAGTTCTGCCTTGCGTCGCTCCTCCTGGCCCTTTTCGAGCACTGCACGTTCCACCCGTTGCCCGGCAACCATTCGCTTGCGCTCTTCCTCCACGGGATCACG
>Ga0214473_10006574_pt1 | contig 13830 bp, 8 predicted proteins | sample RVTome_7_FD_203509 | JGI IMG/M metagenome (GOLD analysis project Ga0214473, IMG submission 203509) | Soil microbial communities from uranium-contaminated site in the Upper Colorado River Basin, Wyoming, United States - RVT98D197 | ecosystem: Environmental > Terrestrial > Soil > Contaminated >... | reverse complement strand
TCGTAGTCCTCATCATCGAATATGTCGCCGCGAAGCTCTCCGATAGTAGAATCTCGTTCCAGCGGTATCTCCTTCCTGGAAGTGTTCCACGCCCGGACGATCTGGGCGATGTCCTCTTCGGTCGGGTGTCTGTATCGTATCTGGCCCATGGATGGGGGGGTGAACCGTCATCTGGGATAAAGCGTTTGCTTTCGTGATGTTACCTCAATCTCTGAAGGATCCTGCGAGTGATATAATCTTCGATCGGAGCAGCAGAGCCATCGACGATTCATGACGTCTCCAGCCGCCCGAATCGTGATTCAGTCGCTGTCTTGAATCAGAAGGTGCGAGGGCCCGGGTTATCGCCCGGAATCTACCGGTGATTGAAGCTGGGAGCTTGAATACAAGAGACGAAAACTGACCATATCTAGCCGTGATTCTGTACCGGCAGGCAATTGGATTGTCGCCAAGGCGTCGATGGCTTGGCCTCTTGTTATTTTGAGAAGACTGAAAAAAGAAGAGAGTTTCAGCAGCCTCAGGTGGTGGCTTGCCGCGTGCTCAGGATGACCTAGATGTATGCGCTCTCTCCGTGCTCAGCAACGTCCAGACCTTCCTCCTCACCCTTTTCGCTCACACGCACAGTCACTACCTTGTTGATGAGGAAAAGCATCACGTAAGTGAACACAAATGCCCACGCAGCAGCTAATGCCACGGCAGCCACTTGCGCTCCGAAGAGGCCACTTCCGCCGTGCAGGAGGCCGTTCTGGCTAGAGGCATTCATCCGGCTCCATGCGAACACCCCGACTGCAAGTGATCCGACGATTCCTCCGACGCCGTGCACTCCCCAGACATCGAGGGCATCATCCCACTTCTTCCTGTTCTTGAACCAGATGGCAGCATAACATATCGTTCCTGCGAGTAAGCCTATGACGATTGCGGCGGACGGGGAAACATATCCCGCGCATGGCGTAATCGTCGCCAGGCCCGCAACCGCGCCTGTAAGCAGTCCCAGGAACTTCGGCTTTTTCTCGAAGATCCATGCCATTGCGAGCCATGTGATTGCAGCGACCGATGCCGCTAGATCGGTATTCAGGAACGCGAGCGCCGTGATATTGTCCACCTTCAGCTCACTGCCCGCGTTGAAGCCGTACCAGCCAAACCACAGGAGACCAGTTCCCAGCGCAACCAGTGGGAGACTGTGAGGTCCGGATTCGGCCGTTCTTCTCCTCCCGACGAAAAACACAGCAGCAAGGGCGGCCATTCCAGCTATTACATGAACTACTATGCCGCCAGCGAAATCCTGCACTTTCCAGGTGGAGAGTACGCCTCCGCCCCACACCATGTGCACGAACGGAAAGTACACGAACAAAGTCCATCCAACTAGGAATATGAGATAGGCCTTGAACCTCACCCTGTTCGTGAAGGCACCACTTATCAACGCAGGAGTAATGATAGCAAACATCATCTGATAGACAATGAAAACGTAGAGCGGAATGTGTGCGCCTCCTGCGACATCCCCGTATTCGGAGCTTGGCGTCACCCCGTTAAGGAAGGCCATATCCAGGTTGCCGTAGATATCTCCCGACCCTCCGCTGAAGCACAACGAATAACCCACTGTGAACCAGAGAATGTCGACAATCCCCATCGACACGAAGCTCTGGATCATGATTGCCAATACGTTCTTCCTTCCCACTAGCCCTCCGTAGAAGAAGGCCAGGCCCGGTGTCATCAACATTACCAAGCTTGTCGCGACAAGCATGAATCCCGTGTTTCCAGTATCGATCATGTTTCATTCCCCCCGCACAAACGAGACTAGCAGAAGCACCGAACGAATTGTGCTTTTCACCGGCAGAAACCTACCCATATATAGCAGTTGTCAACTCTCGAGGTCCATATCTGGCGAACAGCAGCAGACCGGCTCGATTAGCCATGTCCTGAGTCCCGGATTATCGCCCGGAATCTACCGGTAGTTAAAGCTGGATGCTTTACTTACCGGTAAGAAATGAACGAGGTTTGGACCCCATTTCCTTACCGGTAGATAACTCGTTCAGAAGATAGATCCGAGTCCGGCATGCTTCGGTGGCGGTCCACACAAGGCTCCCGCTTCGAGAGACGGCCGCTTCGCTCGCACATGAAGACTGAAAAAGAGAAGTCTGAAAAGGGGTTGGTTCTCGTTTCGTCTGCCTACGGGGCATATGACAGCGTTCCGCTCGTGCTGGACAGGATCCAATACGCCTGTCCGGGCGCTAGGACGAAGTTGTTCACGCTCGGAATGACGCTGAGCCAAGTCGTGTACGCTTTTGTGACCGGATTCCAAGACGCTACGATTGTGATGCCTCCAGGTGTGCTGTACATCGCAGGGATATCTGCTGCATGTCTGGTAGTGTTGAATCCAACGAAGCCTATGATTGCCCATCCGCCGCCAACCGGAACATCGATATTCCTCTGCTGCGTCGTAGTCGGCAAGCTTCCCACAAGAATAAGCGTCCTCGTCCCACTTGGGACGTTAATCCAAAAACCAGTGCTTGAAGCGATGGCGAAGTCGTTCACCGGCACACCGACAATATAGTTCTTGTATGTCTTCATTGTCGAGTCCCACGAGGACACCGTGTCACCCGGGTTAAGGCCGAGCGTGCTTGCCTTGTTGCCGTGATCGACAAGTGGTATCGCCACGAAGTTCCATCCAAGAACGACGGTAAGTCTAGAAACTGTGATCGGGGGTAAGTTACGAACATATGGCTGCATCAACGGATAGCGGTCCCAAGAGCTAGTTCGGACATTGAACGGATCATCTCCTATTCCATCCGATCCAGAAACGTCCTGATTGGGACCATTGTATAGATCTACGCCACTGTAATTCGACCAGAAATTGCCGCCGTACGGATAGCCGTTGTCCCATCTATTGGTAGACCCCTCTCCATAACCGTTGTAGGTGATGTTCCAGAAGTTGTTGTGGTACACGGCTGTATTCATCGTTCCAGTGAAATACACCGCGTTAACACTGAATGTGATATTGTTCTCAATAATCACAATTCTATTCGAATCGTACGCAAGGATGCCATGGTATCCATTGCGATGAATCTCGTTTCCCAGAATCAACACAGTCTGACAGCTGACGAGATATATCCCTATCGAATCATAAGTCAGGTTATTGTCAGATATTGTTATGTTCGAGGAGAAGTCGATGTAAGTTGCGTAGACGGGCTCGTACTCGCATGCTATCTGACATTCATCGATCAGCAAACCATCCGAGTTGTGCACCACCAGTCCACGATTTGCACTGCTCAGAAGCTGGGCACGTTCAATAGATATGTTCGAACAATCATTCATGTAGATAGCGTGATAGCGACCGGAAATCTCAGTATCGACCACTGATCCGTTAGCTACGTGCTCAAATCGCACGCCATCGTATACTATGCCCCCGCCGCCTGGTCCTGAGATTCTGCAATCCCTAATCACAAAACACGCATCCGTATTCATTACCCACACAGAATGTGTCGCAGTACCTCCGATTGACCAGCCCTCGATGAGGTAGGGATCCCAGTGAGTTCCACTTCCACTGGTCACCCCATTCGCAAGTGTGAAGCCAGCATCGCCATCGATGAGGATGGGGCCATGACCAGTCAAGTCGAGGGCTCCCATTTGGGCCGGAATCTTGTCAGCCGAGTCTCTTAGAGCCGCGTTGTCGTGCGTATCCGAGATGAAGGAAGGCGATACAACCAACATCGTGGATGAAATGATAATCATTTCGACTGTCAACGAAAAGATCCTTCCTAACTCGACTGAGAGTATCCCCACTCCCTTTCCCCCCTGCTCAAACCACAATCGGAGTGCGATAATAACACTTCATAATGTACTTGGAGTTTGCCCTCCAGGAGATCCGGACGCCACAAATTCGGCCCAATTCGCCACTTGTGGTCTGATTCCTCATGCAATAACGGCGCTTCTGATCTCGGCACTAAGATGGAACGGCGATTCTCCACCGGTTCATACTCAAGAGATGCCAACATCGCATGTGCGATTTCGGCAACATCTAATTCCATAAGGTCAATGAAATCAGGATTAGATTTGAGCACGCGATGACTTCCTCGGTTCGTGTTTGACCACGACGGCGACTGGCTCATGCCAGGATGCCGGCACCGTGATGCTTATGAACCGGGCAGACGATTCTGGTTCCGGAGGAAATGGACGTTATGTCATCGAGTTGTTCTAGCAACGAGGGTCCGGCAAAGAATCTGGTTGAGGTAATCGAATGCAACATGATGTCATACTGGTCCTGGATATACTCGTCGCCAGTATCGAGAGTCGAGGACGAGCCAGAATTCTTGAGACTCTCATGCGACGTTCCGCACCCAATGTGCAACTATGTGTTCCGAACGCGCTTCCCTGCAAGGGAGATTGACACGAAAATCGATGAGATGATAGACTTCTTCAAATCGCGCAGTCTCCCAATGTCATGGATGGTTGGCCCGTGCTGCCGGCCATCGGACCTGGGTGAGCGATTGGCATCACGTGGCCTTGTGCTTGAGTCCGAAGTAGTCGGCATGACAATCGACCTAAGAAATCTCAAAGAAGATGCTCCGACCTCAGAGACCCTTACGATCAAGAGAGTCGCAAACGAAGGAGACTTGCAGCAGTATCTTAGACCATTCGGTGTAGGGTTTGAGTTTCCTGATGCAGTCGTGACTGGCTGGGGAAGAATGAATGCCTCTCATGGATTTGGCGCTCAGCTTCCCAGGACCGACTATGTGGCAATGATGAACAACGAGCCGGTCTCCTGCACCTCTCTGTTCAAGACCCCTGATGCGGCGGGCATCTATTGTGTTGCGACCGTTCCCGGAATGCGGCGCAAAGGCGCCGCCACGGCGCTCATAGTCAATGCTCTCCGCGAAGCCAGAGACGAAGGATACAAGATAGGGCTTCTGCAGGCGAAGGCAATGGGAGCAGGAGTGTATCGAAGAATAGGGTTTGTCGACCAACCCTGCAAGATTGGCTGGTATGTGTGGCAACCCCCGAGCGCAACTCACTAGGAAAGTCCGCACACAGTGTGGGAAGAGTTTGAACATTAATCTACCCAAGAGAATTGAAATGTGCGAGGGCCCGGATTATCGCCCAGAATCTACCGGTAGTTAAAGCTGAATGCATTACTTACCGGTACTAAATTCGTTGATCCGAGCCTCCCATTTCTTACCGGTAGATAATCGTCTCGTCTTGCCTCCCCAATGGGCTTTTCCGAGGATCAGACTCCTTCCTCTTCTCTGAAGGCGGCCTTCCGTCGTAAGGGACTTCTACTGATAGTTGAATTACCTACAGGGGCTAATCCCATGTCATCGAGCGAGGGTCAGCTCATTGAAGGCATTCCGAGGGACACGGCCATCCGCTTGTGCAATGAGATACGTTTGAAGAAGGAGCACAAGCTGTTTTCCCAATGCTGGGGATGCGTGAAGTTCTCCAAAGGCATCTTCGACAAGATGTGCGCCGCAGGCAAACCTGACAACCGGGGATGCGCGCTCGTGAATGCCAGGTATGATCGTGCTGGGAGGCAATAGCGAATCGCCTTTCCTCCCCAATGGTCATCTCTCGGGTTATGGTTTGAACATTAATCCAAATCACAGAATTAAAATGTGCGAGGGCCCGGATATTGACCTGGAATCTGCTGGCAGTTAAACCCCCCACCTATAATCTTCACGAGGCATAGGGACGAATTGACGCCCGATTATTGGCCTGTAATCTACCAGTAACAAAAGCTCTCACCTTTAACTACCGGCAGGAAATCATCCTACAGAGCCTGGCTACTGCTTCCGCCCCACGACCCGAAACACCAAGAAGGACCATAGCGTCCTACCTTTGGAGGCCTCTAGGCGCAGATCTTCGAGCAGACTTCTGAACTCGTCCTCGTGTATGATTCCTTTTTCAACCGCCTTCCTGCCTACGGGCTGCAGAACGCAGTCCTCCAAGAGCGGCAAGCTATCCATTACAAACGGGATCCCAGTCACGGCCACCTCAGACAAGCCGGCCTCTTTGAATAGTCTTGGCACTTGTCGTCCAACATGCCCTGTTCTTATAGAGTCACAATGCAGGCTAGCTATCTTCTGGGCGATACCCTGTTCACCAGAGTCGATCACAAGAGTCCCCCAATCATGCTCAAATGAACACGCCATGCCACCCGGTCTTAGCACGCGAACCATCTCTGCGACCGCCTTGCTCGGGTCCGCAAGGTGCTGGAGCACGGCCGCGCACCAGATCCTGTCGAATGTGCTGTTGTCGAACTCGAGGGCGTTAGCATCACCGCGCTCAAACTTCAATGGCAGGTTTCTTCCCTCCACCCTCCTCTGAGCTTCTCGTACCATTTGGTCGCTGTAGTCGATTCCGGTGACAAGGCCACTTCGACCGACTAGGAAGGTAAGCAACTGACAATGCAGACCCGTGCCACACCCTATGTCCAATACATGGTGCCCTTCTTTGACGTCCAGGAAGCCGAAGAATTTCTGTGCGGCCTCCAACGAAGGAGGGGGCACACTCTTCCGCGACTCATCAAGAAATCTCAGGAACCATCCCGGATCAGGAGTATCGTCAACACAGGCCCAATCCAACTTCCACATACTCTCTGACATCATCTCCTCCAAAGCACGGATTGCTCTTCATTCCCTATGGATTTTTCCGTGCGGCCGACACCAAAATGCTTTCTAGCCGTCATCACAATATACGGACGGGGGTTCGAGATTACATGATAGGAGGTCTTTCGAACGGCGAGTTGATCCCCGCAATTGAGACCACCTACTATGAGCTTCTTGCCGTTCTTCAGACAAGCATTCCAGGGGGGTTCTTCCGAAGGGAACCCGATATAATCATCTACTACAGTGGACTCCCCGTGCCTCTCCTGAATGGCGTCCTCGGCCCTAGGTTCACCGCTGAGAACATGTCCACGAGGGTTGAGTCGGCGATGTCACATTTCAAGAACAAGAGAATGCCGATGAGATGGCTCCTCGGCCCATCATCCTCTCCCCCGGATCTTGGTGAGCTGTTGTCGAGTCAAGGTCTGAAGCAGGGAAGGGCAATTCCAGGAATGGCTCTGGACCTAAGAACCGTGGAGCGCGAGCCGCTGCCGAAAGGATTAGAAATCCAGCAGGCTACTGACATGGGATCCCTGAGAGCCTGCGGTGACACGCTGGCAGAAGGATTCGAGCTCCGTGACGAGATTGGGAAGGGTGTCAGCGATGCCGTCGTGAGCTACGGCATGAGCCCAACGCGGCGATGGTTTCTTGGGTTTCTGAACGGGAAGGCAGTTACCGTGTCTCTAATAGTTCTTCACGATGATTTCGCTGGCATCTACTGTGTCGCAACAGTTCCCGAAGCCAGAGGGAAAGGCTTGGGTCGCGCAATAACCAGCGAACCTCTAATGGCAGCGAAGGTCGAGGGGTACGATGTTGCAGTTCTCGAGGCGAGTAGCATGGGGTTCCCCGTCTACAAGAGGATTGGATTCAGGCAACTCTGTGAATTCAGAACCTACACTTGGTCCCCGTAGCTGGGAGGTCCGCTTCGTCGCCTTTCCTCCCTTATGGAGTTTTCCCGAACCAAAGGAAGACTTGGGTTCGTCTAGCCGTTGAAGGTGGCGTGACAGATCTCAGATGCCGATGGGTCGTGCATTATGGTCACGGTATAGGTGACTGCGGGTGAGAACATGCTCGTGCTTCCGGTCGTAAATGTCACAAAGTCACCCTGGTTCCAATAGCCGTTCCCTGCGAGGTCCGTGATGTTGCACCAGACTCTCGTTATCGAGCCGAGAGCAACCGCCGCAAAGGACTTCCTGATGGTCGTCCCACCGTCCAGGTCAGTTGTCAATGGGGACCATACCACCGTGTTGCCAAACTCGTCCTGAAGCAGTATTGTCACATCGCTCCACGGTGTGTCCTCGTTTATTGGTCCAAACGTGTACTTGACTCCGTAACTCACAGTCGACTTCGTTATGCTCGACGTTGGGGTTTGTGGTTCCCCGTTGTCAGGCGTGAATGGTTCCATCAACGGAAACCTGTCCTGGCTGTCTGAATCGATGACATACGGCGAGTCACCGATGCCATCGCTGCCGGGCTGGTCTTGGTTCGGTCCACTCTTCAGGTCGACTCCGCCATAGTCATCCCAGTAGTTGCCGCCGGACGGGTAGCCGTCGTCCCACGTATTCGCGTTGGCGTACTCCTCGACGACTTGGACCGCGTTGGATATCATGCTGTTATGGTGGAATGTGTTCGATGTGCTCCCGGATTCCATGCGGATCCCCTCGTGGGCGTTCGTCGCAATCCTATTGCCGACGACCTCGGAGCCCGTGGTCCCCGACATGAATATGCCAATATCGTTCGAGGAAAGGTCGTCATAGCGCACTCGAACACCGCCGGAGGCCTGATACAAGAGGACCGCCGCGTAGTTGCCGTAGGCGGTGTTGTTCTCTATCAGCGTCTCGGGAGAGTAGAACCTGATGACGATACCGTAGCTGCAACCTGCGACGATGTTGTTCCTGATTGTCACGCGGCTTGACGAGATTGTCTCCACCGCGTAGTAGAGACAATCGGAGAACAGGTTGCCGACCAGGGTCACGTTATCGCAGTAGTATAGTTTTGCACAGCTGTACCAGTCAGACGTGAGAGTGCAGGACTCGACGACCGAATCTATCACATAGGCCAAGACAATGCCCTGCTCTACGTGAGAGAGATTGAGTCCGGACAGCGTCACGCGTGTGGAACTCGCCACTATGACCTGTGCCGCCAGCACGCCATCCAGCTCGATGTCATGCTCGTGGGCGATGTATATGACTGGTTCTCCTGCAACAGTGTTGTCGGCCGCGATCAAGTGCGTGTCGAAATCCGACGGCGATGAACCCCAGAAGCTGAACCCCTCCGCATTGAAGCTGTTGCCCTTGGCTGTGACGTAAGACGTGTACTGCACCACGATTCCACCCGTGCTGGTGACAAATGTGTTGTTGTAGAACTCGATCGAACTACACGACATCAAGTGCACCGCGCCCGAGAAATCGTTGGTGAATTCGTTGTTAACGATGACTATGTTCGACGAGGATCTGATGAACAGGTCCATTGTGTTGTCATACGACTCTATACGCTCCACGCGTCCATTCGAGGCGTTCTCTATCTTTATGCCCTCGTGGAGGTAAGGCTGGATCGCTGTTCCAGAGTGGATCCACATATGGCGCAGGATGTAGTATGCGGTCGTGCTTCTGATTTCCACACCGGTTGCGGCTGAAGCGTCTATGTCCCAGCCGGCAATGACGAAGGGGTCGCTGACAGTGCCGCTGCCAGATATCACCCCGTTCTCAGGAGTGAAATCCGCGTTGCCAACTATCAGGATCGGGTCATGCGGAGTGAGCAGTTGGTCCTCAATAATGACCATCGCGTTCTTGGAGTTTGAGAAACCTCCGTTGTCCGTCACGGTAAGGACAATCTCATAGACTCCAGGAGTGGCATATGTGTGGGTTGCAGTGATTCCAGAGGCTGCTCCTCCGTCGCCGAAGGTCCAATCATAGGACACAATTGTTCCGTCAGGGTCGTACGAGCTCGACGCGTCAACGAGAACACTTGTGTGCTGCTTCTCCAAGGTGAATATCGCCACGGGGGTCGTTCCCAAGAACGTGTCCTCAACTGCACACGACGAGCCTCGCGGGCCGTTGGGTGTCACCGTGATCAAGTACCTGTGTATGGGCGACATCACGACGCCCGAGGTGTTCACCTCTCCATTCGGATACGCGTCGTTCGCCGCGAACCTGATCCTCTGGTGCATTATCTGATCTGACATGCCGTTCGTGACATCGTATACATCGACCAATAGCGACCTGAGTCCATTGTTCATGATTCTTCCAGTCCAGGTGCCGTAGTCCGTGGGCGCATATTCCCATGTCACTGCGCTGGCCCTGGGCCCCTGTGACCCTTTGACGACCACATGCGTTCCCGGTGAGGGTGGCGGGGGCGTCGACTTAAGATACTGGCTTACGAAGAGGTCAAGGATCGTCGCGTCTCCAATCGTCCCGTTCCCGAACCACGTTATGGCTGCCCCTCCTTGATTGTCAGCTACTAGGTTTGGAGACGATGCAAGACTCGTCGTGATCACTTCCGGGGTGTACCAACCTGAGTTGGTGTTGTAGTGGTTGGCAACCAGCTCGTAACCATACGTACCATTGCCGCTGATGACCGTGTGTATCCAGGCAGCAAAGGTCTCGCTCCCGACAATCCCAGCGCTCACCTCTTCCGCTTCTGGATTCGAAGAGTATTCCAACGATGCCGGTGTTCCCCACCCGACCCCCGCAGTGTAAGTATTTGTCCGCAGGGAGGATGACAGGTCATTTGCCTGTCTGTGCCAGATCGCTACAGCGTTTCCCGCCTCGTCAATCGACACGATGGGTGTGCCGCACCACAAAGATTCCAGCTCCTCGACGGGGGCCGCTGTCCCCCATCCGCGCTCAGGAGAATAGACGTTCGCGAATGCAGTCACGCTGTCCCAGTCGGGATATCCATACTGCCGCCAGACCGCCACAGCATCGCCGCGACTGTTCATTGCGGCGTCCCCGATGTACGCGTCATATGTCTCGCTCTCGATGTGCACTTGCGTGCCCCAACCAGACCCGGGCGTGAAGATGCGGGCGTAAATTCCGGAGCGAACACCGTCGTACATCGAGAATGCCGCGAGGAAATGGCCAAGACCGTCGCATGTGATCTTCGCGGGGTACGGCAAAATCGCCGTCAGTTGCTGCCAAGAACCTACGACAGGCTTGTAGGCCGTTCTGTAACCCGCACTCTCCATATCACACCAAATGACCATTGCGCTCCCATCCGAGGCCATGACCATGTCCATGTTGAAGAACGAGCGAGAAGCATTGGACGAGGAAATCTCGACAATTGGCTCCCAGCCGACGCCGACTGTATAGGTCCTCGACTGGACACTTGCCCCCTGGACCCAAACGACAAGGCAATTGCCGGAATCGTCTATGCCTGCGGCGAGATCGATTTCGGCGTTTGCAACTATGACCTCAGCTCCGGTCCATCCGTCTCCGGGAACGAATCTGTTCGCCAGCAAATTGTGCGAGTAGTTCACCTCCCACGAGTTCCACGCGACCACGATTTGCCCTAGCTTGTTGGCCGCGCTCGATATCGAAGCCACTTGGCCGCTCAGTCCGTCGCCTATCGCGATCGGGTCGGACCAATCGAAAGATTCCGCATGATCCGGCAACACGACAAACGCTGTGCTCATGAAGACAAACAGAAGTATCGCAGAAACGCTCTTCGCCAACCTCACCACGATTCCCCCCGAGGCAACCTAGATGCCTCAAAAACTATACTGGCCCAACACTATATAAGCATTGTCCGGATTCGAAAGTCGTCTGATTCATCACCTTTGCTCCCCGACGTCCTTCTTCGAGGATTGTGATGGACCGAGGGTGTCTCCATACCGGCCTTTCTAGACCTCGAAGGCGATCCCAGTGCTCAACTGAGAATAGCTCTCTTTGAGCTCCTGCTTCAAGATGGCCGATGCCTTCCTTCCCGTGCAATGTCCGCTGATGACGCGTTGGCATCCGAGCTCCCTGAATCGTAGGGCCATCGCTTTTACTTCCGCGGGCGTCCCCGCCATCCCCCCTGTGATAGGATTGCTGATCATGTGGAAGCCGCCGAGCACTGCCTTTATCGGCTCCCCCGGAAACCTTCTCTTCGTGGCCAAGACCATGTTAAGCACTCCCAGGCGCCCGCAGCCAGTGATGACTGAAATTCCGTCCTCCTCCTTCACCACGAAGATGAGCTCATGACTGAATGTGTCCGGGACTAGGGAGCCGCTTTGCTTAACCAAGATCGTCTTCCCTGTGTTCGGCCTGCACTCTGCATCTGGAATAGATACGAGGATTTGCAGACCGGGGAAACCGGAACTGTGGGGAGATCGTTCTACACTGGTCTATGTGAGCAAGTCTATTATGATCTCCGCAGAGGTCAGCGCATAGTCAGCTTGTGCGGGGGTGAGCTGCTTCCCCTCTAGAGCATGCACCATTGATACAAAGTCCATTACTTTGTGAAGTGCGCCGTTGTCATTCCCTTTCTCGATCAGTTTGATCGCATCAAATAGCTTCGAGGTCAGTCCATTTGTGGTGCCTTTTGGGAGGCCCCAGTCCTGTATGTCATTGATAAGGGCTTCTATCAGTGCTGACGCGTCTAGATGAGGCGTCTCTTGCGCGACATAGTGATTCGCCCAGACGTTGCCCTGCCTTCCCTCATATACCATCCATACAGCGACCGCATCACCGTTCTCGTTTATTGACACCATCGGATCCTGCGTCCCTACGTCCGGTATGTCGGCGACGACTTCTGGCTTCTCCCAACCCGTCTGAGGTCGATAGATGTTCGAATAGATTGTTGCGGCGTACCAGACAACGATCCCAAGTCCTGCCTGATTCATGTCGATATCAACTTCGGCCCCAGTGGTTCCGGGAATCCATTCCGCGCCACTCCACATCCCTGTGGTGATTGAGAACATGTTCGCCCAGACTCCGTCCCAGGATGATTGGCTAATCTCATACCACACGGCTATGGCATTGCCGGCTCCGTCCATGGCTATCCTCGGATTCATGGCCCAGTTCGCGGTATTCGTCTCAAGGAGCACGGCGTCGCCCCAGCCAATGCCCGCGATGTATCGATTCGCCCAGACATGGACAGGGTCGAAGTCTGTCACCCAGGGCTCAAATAGATGCCAAACAGCGATTGCATTGCCAGCAGTATCGACAGCAACTCGAGGTGCCTGGCATTCTCCAGTGTCGTCATTCTCTATTAGAATCTGTGTACCCCAGCCGGAACCTACAACGTATCGATTGGCCCAAATGCTGTATGTGTTGCTCGACTTGTCGGACCAGACCGCAACCGCATTACCCACTCCGTCCACATCTATGCTCGGAGGTTGTGCATTGAAGTTGTTCGCGCTCACTCTCTCAGGCGGTCCCCAGCCCTGTCCAAACAGATAGCGACTAGAGAAGATCGATGGATGCTGGATCCATGCAGCAAATGCATTTCCGGAGCTGTCACATACAACGCTGGGATATCCTGCGAACCCTGACAAGCCCACGTTCACCTCAGTCGGAGAACCCCATCCCGTTCCGAGGACGTAGCGGTTTGAGAATATGATGCTGTCATAGACGGTTCCTTGCCACCAGACAGCAATGGCATTTCCGTTCTCGTCCATATCGATGTCTGGCTCATAGGCATTCTCGATGCTGTCACCGCTGATCTGAACTGGATCGGCCCATCCAGCTCCCGGAACATAACGGCTCGCCCAAATGCTCGAACATATCGTATCAGATTGCTGCCAAACGGAAATCGCGTTTCCGTCCTCGTCCTCCGCAATCTCAGGCCACATTGCCTCCCCGACTTCGTTGGTGTCTATCTCCGTCGGAGTTCCCCAACCGGAGGACTGATCAGCCCCGAGTGAAACGGGAGATACTAGTGACAGAACAACAAGTGCAGCACCTATCAGGCTCGCCAAGGATTTCCCGAACATTGACCACGCCACCCAACAACTACCAGCCATGTTACACTATATAAGTTCTACCGGATTCTGTGGTACTTTCGAAACGATCAACCCAAATGCTGTTGCTATCGACGTGAAATGAGTAAGCCAAAGCTCCTTGTTCTTGTTAGTAAAGAACGGTGACTTTTCTCCCCTATGTTCTTCTCTCGGGAAGTAGTCTGAACATTAATCCGAATCACAGAATTAAAATGTGCGAGGGCCCGGATTTGAACCGGGGGACCCCTGCGAGAACAGATCTTGAGTCTGTCGCCTTTGACCGAGCTTGGCTACCCTCGCGCGGGCATTTGGTAG
>Ga0214473_10006573_pt1 | contig 13832 bp, 14 predicted proteins | sample RVTome_7_FD_203509 | JGI IMG/M metagenome (GOLD analysis project Ga0214473, IMG submission 203509) | Soil microbial communities from uranium-contaminated site in the Upper Colorado River Basin, Wyoming, United States - RVT98D197 | ecosystem: Environmental > Terrestrial > Soil > Contaminated >... | reverse complement strand
TGCCCGTCCACCCACACATAGCGGAGCAGCCGCCCAAACTGGTCGGTCTCCGACACGTCCTGCTCCAGCCCCACGCTCCTGCCCTCCACCAACTGGCGGTTCCGCTCGCTCGCCTCGCGACCGAAGCACCCCACGGGCCGCCGCGGGTCGACCGTCTCCGGCGTGTCGATGCCGATGTAGCGCACCCGCAGCTCCCGCCCCTCGATGAGCACGTCGATGGTGTCACCGTCGACCACGTTTGTCACCGGGGCCTCCTCCAGGCCGACAGGCGTCGCGCTCCCGCTGGGCCTTTCGGCGGCGTCCGTGGGACTTGGGCTGACCGCGGCGGTGGCGGTGACAGCCGGCGACGCTGGGGGCGTAGCGGTAGGCGGAGACGTCCTATCGCCGGTGCCGGCGCAGGCGGCTAGCATAAGAAGCAACGGGATGGCCAGTGCTGCGCGGCTCAAGAGTCTAGCGACCATTTTGGAATTCGTCAGTTGCATCTATCCGTAGCTGCAGGCCTGCCCGCCTCTGGAGGGGCTTCAGCCCTGCACTCTGGGGCAGACCTAAAGGTCTGCAGCTACGATCGGCCACAAGAGCAAGGAACGCGCAGGTCAGTATGGCGCGAAACACCGAGGTTACTTCGCGGATTCCAGCAGCCGCAGCAGCTCTTGCTCGTCCATCAGCTTGCTGCCGTACTCCTGGGCCTTCTGGAGCTTGGAGCCGGGCCCTTCGCCCACGACGAGGCAGGTGGTCTTCTTGGTCACGCTGCTGCCGATGCTGGCCCCCAGCGCCTTCAGCCTGGCCTCCGCCTCGCCGCGGGCCATGGACGCCAGCGTCCCCGTGACGAGGAACGTCTGACCGGCCAGCGGGCCCTCCGCCGGCGCGGCGCGCTCCTGCTCCATCCTTACGCCCGCCTGCCTCAGCTTCTCGATCACCCTCCGCTGTCGCTCCCCGCGGAAGTAGTCGTACACGCTCTCCGCGATCTTGGGCCCGACGGCCGGGATCGCCTCCAGCTCCTCGCGGCTGGCGGCGGCGATGGCATCCAGGCTGCCGAACTCGTTGGCCAGCGTCTCGGCGATCTCCGAGCCCACATGACGTATCCCCAGAGCGAACAGGAGACGCGAGAGAGGCCGCTTCTTGGCCGCCTCGATGTTTGCCACGATCTTGTCGGCCAGCACCGGCCCCATGCGCTCCAGCTCCAGCAGTTGCTCCCTGGTCAGGAAGAACACGTCCGCCGGGTCTTCCACCAGGCCCCTCTCCAGCAGCACGGCGGCCCACTGCTCCCCCAGCCCCTCGATGTCCATCGCCCCGCGGCCGACGAAGTGGGTTAGCCAGCGGAACGCCTGGGCCGGGCAGGAAGGGTTCACGCAATAGCTCGTCGCCTCCCCTTCCGGCCGCACCACCTCGCCGTCGCAGGCGGGGCATCGCCGGGGCATGACCCACCGCCGCGGCCTGCCCGTGCGCTTGCTGGTCACCGGGCCCACCACCTGCGGGATGACGTCTCCCGCCCGCTGCACGATCACCGTATCGCCGATGCGGATGTCCTTGCGGCGAACGTCGTCCTCGTTGTGCAGCGTCGCCTGCTTGACCACGACGCCGCCCACCTGCACCGGCTCCAGCACCGCGAAGGGGTTGAGGCTGCCGGTACGCCCCACGTTGATGGCGACCTCCAGCAGCTTCGTCGTCGCCTGGATGGGCGGGAACTTGTAGGCCACCGCCCAGCGCGGCTCCCGTCCCACATAGCCCAACCGCTCTTGCAGCTCCAGCCGGTCGATCTTCACCACCAGACCGTCGATCTCGTACTCCAGGTCGTGGCGCTTCTCCGCCCACTCCTCGTAGTGCCGCTGGACCTCCTCCAGGTGGCGGTAGCGGGCGATGTTGGGGTTGACGCGGAAGCCGAGGTCGCCCAGCCACCGGAGCGTCTCCCAGTGACTGTCCGGCCGTGTTCCGTCCTCCAGCCAGCCAAGCTGGTACACCCAGATGTCCAGCCGCCTGGACGCCGTCACGCGGGAGTCGAGCTGGCGTACGGAGCCGGCGGCGGCGTTGCGGGGGTTGGCGAACAGCGGCTCACCCACGTCCGCCCGCTGATTATTGAGCCGCTCGAAGGCGGTCTTTGACATGTACACCTCGCCCCGCACCTCGAAGCGGGCGGGGACTTTCCCATTTCGTACCTGTATGGGAATGCTCCGGACTGTACGCAGGTTCTCGGTGATGTTCTCTCCCCGCAGGCCGTCGCCCCGCGTGGCCCCCTGCACGAAGCGTCCGCTCTCGTAGACCAGCGCCACCGCCAGGCCGTCGATCTTGGGCTCGACGACCATATCGCACCCCTCGATCTCGGCCAGCGTGGACGCCCGCCGGCGCCAGGCCTTCAGCTCCTCCAGATTGAAGGCGTTGGCCAGCGAAAGCAGCAGCTCCCGGTGCTCCACGACTCCGAACGCCTCCACCGGCTGGCCCGACACCCTCTGCGTCGGTGAATCGGGAGTGATCAGCTCCGAGTAGTGTCCCTCGATGGCCCGCAGCCGGCGCATCAGCTCGTCGTACTCGGCGTCGCTGATCTCGGGGGCGTTCCTGACGTAGTACAGGTAGTCGTGGTAGTTGATCTGGGAGCGCAGCTCCTCCGCCGCCAGGCGCGCCTGCTGGACCCGCTCTATCCCGCAGCTCATGGCAACCTAAGGGTATTACGGCAGCGGGCGGTGGGAAAGGGGTCACCTGGCGCGCCCCTCTCCCGTGCTACAATACCGCCGTGAAGCTCGTCATCGTGGATTACGAGGCCGGGAACCTGCGCAGCGTAGCCCGCGCCGTCGTCCACGCCGGGGGCCAGCCCCTGATCACCTCCAGCGCCCGCGACGTGGAGCGTGCCGACGCCCTCATCGTGCCGGGCGTCGGCGCCGCCGGAGACACGATGGCCAACCTGAAGCGGCACGCCCTGGTGGAGCCCATCCGCGAGTATATCGACAGCGGCCGGCCCTTCCTCGGCGTGTGCATGGGCCAGCAGGCGCTGTTCGAGGTCAGTGAGGAGGGCGGCGAGCACCCATGCCTGGGCGTCCTCCCCGGCCGCGTGGTCCGCCTGCCACCGGGGCTGAAGGTGCCCCACATGGGCTGGAACCAGGTGCGCATCGTCCGGCCGCACCCGGTATTTGACGGCATTGCCGATGGCTCCAACTTCTATTTCGTGCACTCCTACTACCCCCGGCCGGACGACCCCGCCGTCGTCATCGGGGAGACGGAGTACGGCGTGACTTTCGCCTCCGTGGTAGCCCAGGACAGCGTTGTGGCGACCCAGTTCCACCCGGAGAAGAGCGGCGCCATGGGCCTGCGCATGTACGAGAACTTCCTGCGCATAGCGGCCGGCGCTACGGTGGGCTGAGGTCGTCCCTTCAACCATGCAGATCATCCCTGCCATCGACATGCGCGGCGGCCGCTGCGTCCGCCTGCACCAGGGCGACTACGGCCGCGAGACCGTGTTCGCCGATGACCCGGCAGCCGTCGCCCGTCGCTGGCGGGACGCCGGCGCCACGCGGCTACACCTCGTGGACCTGGACGGCGCCCGCGAGGGCCGCCCCGTGAACCGCGCCACCGTGAAGAAGATCCTCGCCGCGGTGGAAACCCCCGTGCAGCTCGGCGGTGGCATCCGCGACCTGGAGACGGTCCGGCGCTACCTGAGCGACGGCGTGGACCGGGTGGTACTGGGCACAACCGCCGTCAAAGACCAGCCCCTGCTGACCAGCGCCCTCGCTGAGTTTCCCGGCCGCATCGTTGTCGGCGTGGACGCCCGCGACGGGCTCGTGGTCACGGAGGGCTGGCGGGAAGCCTCCGCAGTGACGTCTGTGGACCTGCTCTGGCAGCTCACCGAGCTGGGCGTGCCCCGTGTCATCTACACCGACACCCTCCGCGACGGCACCCTGACCGAGCCCAACTTCGCCGCCCTCGAGACCATCCTCTCCGATGACCGCCTCTCGGCTCGCCACCTGCGGGTCATCTACGCCGGAGGTGTCTCCGCCATCGACCACCTGCGCCGCCTGGCCGCCACCGGCGTGGAGGCCGCCATCGTCGGCCGCGCCCTGTATACGGGCGACATCGACCTAGCGGAGGCGCTGGCCGCCGTTCATGGCTCGACAGGCTCATCATGAGCGCGCGCAAGTAGGCGCTCAAGCCGCTCACCCTGAGCCTGCCTGTCCTCCTGCCGCCAAAACTTAGCGAGCGCTTAACTAAAAGGGAAAGGGTGCGGTATACTATCGAACGAGCGGGCCTGATACCAGGTTCAACGCATGACAGAGCCTCCACTAGACCTGCGGGACATCGTTAAAGGGACCATCGACGGCGTCATCGCGTTCGTAGAGACCGAAGTCCTCCCCCTAGAGCAAGAGTACCGCCACATCCTCGCCGACGAGGCGAAGCTCTTCGCTGCCGATGGCAAGCTCGTCCCCGAGATCCAACAGGCGAGGAAGAATGTCCGGAGCAAGTCCGGCAAGGCCGGCTACTGGGCCATGTTCGCCCCAGAGTCCGTCGGTGGTGGCGGCCTCACACCGCTGGTTAGCATCCACGTCCAGGAAGCGCTCTACAGGAAGTACGGGCCCGGCCACCTGCTGATGGGCTGGGCCAACGCTTTCATCACCACCCCCCTTATCGGTAGCTTCGTGGACGGCCCTTCCCACATGTTCACAACGGCCAGCGAGGTCATCCGCACAGACGTCGTACCCTCATTGGTGGCAGGCGAAAAGACCATATGCTTCGCCCTCACTGAGCCGGACGCCGGCTCCGACCTGTGGAATCTGAAATGCAAGGCGCGCAAGGAGGGCGATCACTGGGTCATCAACGGCGCCAAGCAATGGATCACCAACGCCCCCTACGCCGACTATGCGGCTGTCTTTGCCGTCACCAATGAGGAGATGCTGGCCCAGCACAAGGGTGGCATCACCGGCTTCCTCGTGGACACAAGCCAGCCCGGCGTGGACACCTCGACGATCTTGCCCATCATCGGCCACGTGTCCAGCGATTGCGGCTCCGTCGTCCTCGAGGATGTCCGGGTCTCCGAGGACTACATCCTGGGGGAGGTGGACCAGGGCTTCCGCATCAGCATGATGGGCATTTCGGAAGGGCGACTGGGCTTCGCTGCCGGTTGCCTGGGCATGGCCGAGTGGGCGCTCGATCGCTCTCTGGAGTACGCCAAGGAGAGGACGACGTTCGGCCGTCCCCTGGCCGACCGCCAAGCGATCCAGTGGATGCTGGCGGATAGCGCCATCGAGATATTCACAGCGAAGTATTCTGCACTGCAAACGGCGCGGCTGGTGGAGGAGTATCGGGCGGCGGGCAGGGTGCCGATAAAGGAGGTATCGATCGTCAAGGCTTATATGATGGAGATGGCCCAGCGGGTCTGTGACCGGGCCATACAGATTCATGGAGCGATGGGCCTGTCTAACGAGATGGGCCTGGAGGAAGCGTTCCGCATCGCCCGCACCTGGCGCATCCCCGACGGCACCTCGGAGATGCAGCGCCGGACCATCGCTCGTCAGCTCCTCAAAGGGGATGCTGTCTTCTAGGTTAGCCACGCGGGTCGCCGCGCGGCGAGAGGTATGTTAGCGTCAGCAATTGGGTCTGCCAGAGGCCCTGGATGTCTTGAACCAGAACGTTGAACCCCAAAGGAGGTTTTCATCATGACCCAGACTCCTGAAGAGTTGAAGGATATCATCAAGGGAACCATCGATGGTCTCCTCAGCTTCGTTGAGAGCGAGTGCGTACCTGTGGAGCAACAGTACAGGGAGATCCTCAAGAACGAGGCAAGGCTGTTCGGCGACGATGGCAGGCTGGTTCCTGAGATACGAGAGGCCAGGGACGAGATAAGGAAGAAGTCGGCCAAGGCAGGCTACTGGGCCATGTTCGCCCCAGAGTCCATCGGTGGCGACGAGCTTCCTGCGATTGTCGGCGTCCACCTCCTCGAGAGCCTGAACAGGAAACATGGGGCCGGCCATCTTATGATCAGCTTCTCTAACGGCTTCCTTGGTACTCCCCTCGTGGGCGGCTTTGTGGACGGCCCCTCCCACATGTTTGCCCAAGCCAACGAGACCATCAAGACGCACATCGTGCCTCACCTGATGGCCGGTGAGAAGACCACCTGTTTCGGCGCCACCGAGCCCGACGCCGGCTCCGACCTGTGGAGCATGAAGACCAGAGCGCGCAAGGATGGCGACGAGTGGGTGATCAACGGCACCAAGCAGTGGATCACCAACTCCCCCTATGCCGACTACGCGGTCGTCTTCGCAGTGACCAACGAAGAGAAGTACGCCAAGCGCAACATGTTCGACAGCGGCATCACCACCTTCATCGTCGACACCAAGCAGCCCGGCGTGGACACCAATACCATCTTCCCGATCATAGGACACGTCTCCAGCGACTGCGGAAGCGTCATCATGGAAGACGTGAGGGTGAAAGACGAGTACATCTTGGGGAACCTGGACCAGGGCCTGATCACCGCCATGGCCGGTATCTCTGAGGGGCGCCTGTCCATCGCCAGCTCCATGGTGGGGCTGGCGGAATGGGCCCTTGACATGTCCATCCAGTACGCCAAGGAGAGAAAGACGTTCGGTCGCCCACTGGCTGACCGTCAGGCCATCCAGTGGATGCTGGCCGACAGCGCCATCGAGATCTTCAACGCCAAGTACGCGACCTTGCGCACGGCAGAGCTGGTGCAAGAGTATCCAACGACGGGTAGGTTGCCCATTAAGGAGATATCAATCGCCAAGGCCTACGCCGTGGAGATGTGTCAAGCGGTGTGCGACAGGGCGATTCAGATCCACGGCGGCATGGGCCTGTCCAACGAGCTGGGCCTGGAAGAGGCTTTCCGCGTCGCCCGCACCCTGCGCATCCCTGACGGCACCTCCGAGATACAGCGCCGGACCATCGCCGGGCAACTCCTGCGCGGCGACACCGTCTTCTAGTCGTTGTCGGTCGAGATTCTCCTGGCGGCCGTCGCCATCGCCTTCCTGGCGGCGGCCTGCCAGTCTCTTACTGCCTTCGGCTTCGCCCTCGTGACGGTGCCCCTCCTCGCCCTGGCCTGGGAGGTGAAGCCCGCCGTCGTCACCAGCACCGTCCTCGGTACCCTTGTCCTCATGCCCCTCCTCTACGAGGTGCGCGGCCGCGTCCCCATCGGCCGCGTGCTCCCTTTGATCATCGGCAGCCTAGCCGGTATCCCCCTGGGCGTCCTCATCCTGGAGCGCATCGACCCCGTCGCGCTGGAGGTGGTGGTGGCGGTCCTGGTGATCTTGGGCAGCCTCCTCATCTACTTCTCGCCCGAGCTGAACCTGAGGCGACCGCTGACATCCCTCTCGCTCCTGGTGGGCGGCCTGAGCGGCGCCCTGCGGGCCGCCACCAGCATGGGCGGGCCGCCCCTCATCCTCTACACTCTCACCTTCGAGCGCGAGGTGGAGCGATTCCGGGCTATCCTGCTCGCCGTCTTCCTGCCCACCAGCCTCGTGACTATCGCCGCGCTGGCCATCGCTGGCCACGTCACCGGCGATGTCATCCTGGTCTCCGTCGTCGCCCAGCCCGCGGTCGTGCTGGGCTCCCTGACCGGACACTGGGTCCGCGTCCGTGTCTCGGAGCCCGTCTTCCGGTTGGTGGTATTGGGAGTGCTGTTCGCCAGCAGCGGAGCCGTGCTGGCCTCCGCGGTCGGCGGCATCGGCTAGCCGCGACCCACCCCTGCCTGAGTCGGCATTTCGTACCAGACCCCAGCCTGAAGCCTGCCCGCCTCTGGAGGAGCTGGGGCATCGGTAGGATCGATGCGTTGCCTGGCCATCGTCTACTTTCCCCTTTGTCGAGATTTCGCTACCATTGGTTCTAGGTTCTTCGTTCTCTGGTTCCGGAGAGAGGAGTGGGGCGGTCCCCATGCTCACCAAGCGCATCATCCCCTGCTTTGACGTCGCCCTGGGCCGCGTCGTCAAGGGCGTTCGCTTCCTCAACCTGCGCGACGCTGGCGACCCGGTGGAGCTGGCCGCCGTTTATGATGCCGAGGACGCCGACGAGCTCGTCTTTCTGGACATCAAGGCCTCGCCGGAGGGCCGCGACACCGCCCTGGAGATGGTGCGACGCATCGCCGATCAGGTGTTCATCCCCTTCACCGTCGGCGGCGGCATCCGCACCACCGAGGACGTCCGGCTGATGCTCGAGTCCGGGGCCGACAAGGTGGCCATCAACACCGCCGCCGTAGAGGACCCCGACTTCGTCGCCGAGGCGGCCCACAGGTTCGGCTCTCAGTGCATCGTCGTCGCCATCGACGCCAAGAGGACGGGCGACGGCCGCCGTGGCGGCCTCGGCTGGCAGGTCCACACCTACGGCGGCGTCGGCGGCGGCACCCCGGTGCAACTGGACGCGGTGGAGTGGGCCGTGCGCTGCGCCGAGCTGGGCGCCGGCGAGCTCCTGCTCACCGGCATGGACGCCGATGGCACCCAGGTGGGCTACGACATCGAGCTCACCCGCGCCGTGTCCGAGGCGGTGCCCGTGCCCGTTATCGCCTCCGGCGGCGCCGGCAAGCCGGAGCACCTGTACGACGCAATCGTGGAAGGGAAGGCCGACGCCGTGCTGGCCGCCTCCATCTTCCACTTCGGCACCTACCGCATTCGCCGGGTCAAGGAGTACCTGGCCAAGCGGGGCGTGGCGGTGCGCCTATAACGCGAAAGGACGGACTCATGCCCCTCAAGTTCGATGACCACGGCCTCATCCCCGCCATCGTCCAGGACAACGCTACGGGCGAGGTCCTCATGTTCGCCTTCATGAACGCGGAGTCGCTGAAGCGGACCCTGGAGACGGGCCAGGTCTGGTTCTGGAGCCGCAGCCGCCAGGAGCTATGGCATAAAGGCGCCACCTCCGGGAACACCCTGACCGTCGGGGAGATACGCATGGACTGTGACGAGGACGCGCTGCTGCTGAAGGTGGACCCCGCCGGCCCCGCCTGCCACACCGGCGAGCGCTCCTGCTTCTACCGCGGGCTGGACCCCACCGCCCTCTAGCGGCTTCAGCCGCCCGGCGACCGGCCGGCGACCTTGTCCTTGGCCTCGTCCCGAGCCTCCTCCTGCGCCATCACTTCCCGCAGCGCCCGCAGCGCCACCTCCACCTGCAAGTCGTCCGGCTGCCGGGTCGTCAGCCGCTGTAGCGCCAGGTTGGGCCACATCAGCACCCGGGCGACCCGGTTGCCGTAGAACCTGCCCCCCAGGCGGATAAGCTCGTACGCCAGCGCTGCGATGACCGGGATCAGCACCAGCCGCGACACGATCCTCAGCCAGAGATCCGGCGAGCCCAGGACCGCGAATACGACCACTGATACCACCACCACGGTCAGCAGGAAGCTGGTCCCGCAGCGCACGTGCGCCGTCGGGTGACGCTGGACGGAAGGCGGCTCCAGCGGATCGCCGGCCTCGAGGGCATGGATGCACTTGTGCTCGGCGCCGTGGTATGCGTACACACGACGGATGTCCGGCACCAGGCCGATGAGCCCCACGTAGGCCAGCAGTATCGCCAGCCGTACCAGCCCCTCTATGGTGACCACCGCCACGGAGCTTTCGATCCGGTCCTCCAGCCAACTGGTGAGCAACACCGGTCCGGCGAAGAACAGCACGGCCACCAGCGCCAGCGCCGTCAGCCCCATACCTATCACCGCCGCGGGGCTGATCTCCTTCTCTTCCTCGCCCAAGGCCACGTTCGAGGAGAAGATCAGCGAGCGCATCCCCAGGGCCAGGGTCTCCCCCAACACGATGACGCCCCGAACGAAAGGGATGCGCCTGGGGCCGCTGTACACGTCCCCCAGGGCCTCCCCACGCACGGCGATATCGCCATCCGGGCGCCGGCAGGCCACGGCCACGCTGTGTGGCCCGCGGATCATCACCCCCTCGATCACCGCCTGGCCCCCGTAGTACAGCGTCCGCTCTGACTTCACGCCCACCTGCTATACGAAATTCGGGCCGAGAGCGCCTCCCGGCCCGAACACCTCTCCTCCGTTCAACTCCCTACTTGAGCCTGTACCGCCTCTTAAACCGCTCCACCCGGCCAGCCGTGTCCACGATGCGCTGCTCGCCGGTGAAGAATGGATGGCACTTGCTGCACACCTCGACCCGCACCTGCGGTTTGGTCGCCCGCGTCTCCCACGTGTTGCCGCAGGCGCAGGTAAAGACCGCTTCCACGTACTCCGGGTGTATCTTCGCCTTCATCTGTCCTCCTAGCCCGCCGGTAGTATGCTGACCTTCTTCCGGCCGCCCTTCCGATAGGGCTGGAACTTCACCCGGCCCGGGACGGTGGCGAAGATGGTGAAGTCTCGCCCCAAGCCCACGTTCACGCCGGGGTGGATGCGGGTGCCCCGCTGCCGCACGATGATGGTACCCGGCAGCACCAGCTCGCCGTCGTAGCGCTTGACGCCCAGCCGCTTGGACTGGCTATCGCGGCCGTTCTTGGCGCTGCCGCTGCTCTTCTTGTGTGCCATGGCTCATCACTCTCCGCTCTTGGGTTTCTCTTCGCCCGTCTTCTCTGCCGCGCCCTCCGCGGCCGGCTTGCGAGCGCGCGTCCGGCGGGCTGGCTTCGCGTCTGCCTCCGGCGCCTCCACCGGTGCGACCGTTTCTGCTTCCGGCTCCGGCTTGCGGGCGCGAGTGCGGCGCGTCGGCTTGGCCTCCGTCGCGGTCTCGGATTGTTCTGCCTGCGCCTTAGAGGCCCGCGTTCGGCGGGTGCGCTTCGCCTCCGCCTCCGGCGCCTCCACCAGCCCGGCCGCGGCCTCCGCCGTCTCTGCTTCCGGCTTCGGTTTGCGCGCGCGGGTCCGTCGCGCCGGTTTCGCCTCAGCCTTGGCCTCAGCCTTTGCCACGCGGCGGCGCTTCGGCTTCTCCTCGGCCTTCGGCGGTCCCTCCGCCGTCTCTGCTTCTAGCTTCGCTTTTCGCGCGCGGGTCCGTCGCGCCGGTTTCGCCTCAGCCTTGTCCTCAGCCTTTGCCACGCGGCGGCGCTTCGGCTTCTCCTCGGCCTTCGGTGGCCCCTCCGCCGTCAGGATCTGACGTACCGCCAGGCGGGTGTAGCCCTGGCGGTGGCCGCGACGACGGCGGTAGCGCGTCTTCGACTTGTACTTGAAGACGATGACCTTGCGGTCGCGCCCGTGCTCCACCACCTCCGCTATCACCCGCGCTCCCTCCAGCCGGGGCCGGCCGACGCGGACGTCACCGTTGCCGGCGATGAGCAGCACGTCATTCAGCTCCACCATGGAGCCCACCTCTGCCGGTAGTCGGTCTACGTCGATGAGCTGGTCGGGCTCGACCCTATACTGTCTGCCACCGTTGCGGACTATCGCGTAGATAATACTTCCTCCCGAGCGCCACCTGATGCGCACCCGATGTTCGATTCTACCCGCAGACAGACGCGGTGTCTATCTTCGAGACAGGCAACCCCGGCAGATGGCGGAAGCTAGGGCCCCGGACTCCGCCTAGCTGGTCTGATCCCGGCCCAGCCGCGACTGAGTCTCCCAGGCCAGGCCCGGTTCGGGCTGAGGCTTTTGGTCTGGGGCCTTCTCCGGGCTCTTGTCGTCGACCTCGGGCGGCTTGGGCTTCTTCTCGGCCTTGATCAGTTCCTCGGACTCTTTGCCCGGCTGGGCGTCGAGGATCGCCTTCAGCGCCTCGCCCTCGATCGTCTCCTCCTCCAGCAGCACCTTCACGACGTTCTCCAGCTTGTCCCGGTTCTCCGTGAGAACCTTGCGCGACGTCTCGTACGCCCGTTCGACGATTCGGCGCACCTCGTCGTCGATCTCCTCCGCCACCTTCTCGCTGTAGTTGCGCTGCTCGGAGATCTCCCGGCCCAGGAAGACCATCTCCTCCTTGCGCCCGAAGGTGCGCGGGCCCAGGTGTTCGCTCATGCCCCACTGGGTCACCATCTGGCGGGCCAGGCGGGTGACCCGGTCCAGGTCGTCCTGGGGGCCCGTCGTGCCCTCGCCGAATACCAGCTCCTCGCTCACCATGCCGCCCAAAATCGCCGACAGCATGTCCTGGAACTGGCTCTTGGAGTAGAGATGGCGGTCTTCCTCCGGCAGGAAACGAGTGAATCCCCCGGCCATGCCGCGGGAGACGATGCTGATCTTGTATGGGGGGTCCGCCTTGGGCAGCATGTAGCCCACCAGCGCGTGCCCCGCCTCGTGGTAGGCGATGATCTTGCGCTCCCGCTCGCTAATGACGCGGCTCTTCCGCTCCGGCCCGGCGATAACCCGGTCTACCGCTTCGTCGAACTCGGCCATCGTCACTTTCTTCTTGCCGCGGCGAGCGGCCAGGATGGAGGCCTCGTTCACCAGGTTGGCCAGGTCGGCGCCGGAGAAGCCCGGAGTCTGCTTGGCGATCGTGTCCAGCTTGACGCTGCTGTCCAGGGGCTTGCCCTTGGCGTGGACATCGAGGATCGCCCTACGGCCTTTGATGTCCTGCCGGTCCAGCATCACCTGGCGGTCGAAGCGGCCCGGGCGCAGCAGGGCTGGGTCCAGGATGTCCGGGCGGTTGGTCGCCGCCACGATGATGACGTTGGTGCTGGTGTCGAAGCCGTCCATCTCCACCAGGATCTGGTTCAGCGTCTGCTCCCGCTCGTCGTGGCTGCCGCCCAGGCCAGCGCCACGGTGGCGGCCCACAGCGTCGATCTCATCGATGAACACGATGCAGGGCGAGTTGCGCTTCGCCTGCTCGAACAGGTCACGCACGCGCGAGGCGCCCACGCCCACGAACATCTCCACGAACTCGGAGCCGCTGATGGAGAAGAACGGCACGCCCGCCTCGCCGGACACCGCCTTGGCCAGCAGCGTCTTGCCGGTGCCAGGCGGCCCCACCAGCAGCACGCCCTTCGGGATGCGGGCGCCCAGGGCGGCGAACTTCTCAGGGAACTTCAGGAACTCCACCACCTCGCCCAGCTCCTCCTTGGCCTCCTCCACGCCCGCCACGTCCAGGAACGTCACGCTGGGACGGGTGCCGGTGAACATGCGCGCCTTGCTCTTGCCGAAGCTCATCGCCTGGTTGCTGCTCCCCTGCGCCTGTCGCAGGAAGAAGAACAGGATGGCGACGATGAAGATAATCGGTAGGAACTGGATCAGCAGCCCGGGGAGATTGCCCCAGAAGCTGGGCCCTTTGATATCGATGGTAGGGTGATCTTCCAGCGGTATGCCGCCCCGATCGAGAATATCGCCGACGGTTTCCCCCTTCTCCTTTTCGAACTTGTAGGTCGGGTCGGCGTCGTCCAGCTTGTAGCGTACTGTGTCGCCGTCAACGTCGATCTTGTCGACCTGGTCCGTCTTTACTGCCGTAATGAGGTGCTGGGGGGATTTTTCCTCGTCGCTTGGGCCTCCCCCGGGGAGAAGGGTAAAGACGATGGCGACGATCGCCACCAGGATCAGCAGGTAGATGAAGCTATTTCTCAGCCAGCGTCCGTACATCGCTCATTCACCACCTAAGACATCAAACAGTAGGCCACCAGGGCCTATCCTGTTTCAACCCTCCCCAATTATAGCAGACAGGGTTAAACTCCGGCACTCCAAGCTTCTGATTGTATGACGGCCATGTCCAGCCACTAGTTACACCGCTATGGCTCCGTGTCAGAAGCCAGGCTGCCGGACTGGGCCCAGTTCTCCTTGGCGATGTCCTCGAAGACGATGATGGTCGCCTCCGGTGTGGTGTGGGCGATATTGACCATCGCCTCCGTGATAACCCTGGCCAGCTCCTGCTTCTGGGCATGTGTGCGTCCGATCCACATCTCCACTCGAACGACGGGCATGGCTCCCTCCCTGGAAGAATACGGTATTGACCCCAAATTAGTTTGCCGCCTACCGGTTGTCAAGCAGCAGAGGCGAGATCGGCTAAGGCGCCTAC
>Ga0214473_10006572_pt1 | contig 13832 bp, 18 predicted proteins | sample RVTome_7_FD_203509 | JGI IMG/M metagenome (GOLD analysis project Ga0214473, IMG submission 203509) | Soil microbial communities from uranium-contaminated site in the Upper Colorado River Basin, Wyoming, United States - RVT98D197 | ecosystem: Environmental > Terrestrial > Soil > Contaminated >... | reverse complement strand
ACATCACGCGCACCGCTGTCTTCGGCGCGCCGCCGAGCGACCGCCAGCGGAGGATCTGGGACCTCGTGCGCAAGGCGCAGCAGGCGGCCTTCGCCGCAGCGCGTCCGGGCGTCCCGTGCCAGGCGGTCGACGCCGCTGCGCGCCAGGTGATGGAGGAGGGCGGCTTCGGCCCGGGCTACAAGTACCTCACGCACCGGCTCGGCCATGGCATCGGTCTCGACGGCCACGAGTGGCCGTACATGGTGCGCGGCAACGCGACGAAGCTCGCTGCGGGAATGACTTTCACCGACGAGCCCGGGATCTACGTCCCCGGCGAGCTAGGTATCCGCCACGAGGACACCGTCGTCGTGACGGAGAATGGCTGCGAGAACCTGGCCCCCAAGTGGTCGGGGACGCCCGAAGAGCCGGCGGTCGTGTGAGCTACTCCCGCCAGTTCTCGACCTTCAAGCCCTTCACGCGCTTGAACTCCGCGGTGTTGTCGGTCACGACGGTCAGCCTGCGTGACAGCGCGTGGGCGGCGATGAGCATGTCGTTCGGCCCGATCGGGGTCCCACCCGCCTCGAGCTGAGCCCGCACCCGCCCGTACGAGGCGGCCGCCCGCAGGTCGAAGTCGAGGGTCTCGATCTCCTCGATCAGGGCATCGATGCGCGCGTGGTTCGCCCGGCGGCGGGCGCCGTGATCGGCTCCGTACCGCAGCTCCGCGACGACGACGACGCTGAGGCGCAGGTCGTCGGGCGAACACGACTGGATCCGTGCGACGACCTTCGGGTATCGCGCCGTGAAGTAGTCGCTGCAGGCGTTGGTGTCGAGGAGATACGCCATGGCTCACCCGAGCCTGGGACCCGGCTCGACGGCCGGCGGCTCCGGCGGATACGGGAAGTCCTCGGCCGATCCGGCCAGCGCCAGGAATCGTCGGCTGAACGTCCGTCGGGCGCCCTCCAGCACGACCCGCTGACCCTCCCGCTTGATGAGCACCTCCGTCTGCCCCTGGAAACGGTAGGCTCGCGGGAGCCTCACCGCCTGGCTTCCGCCCGTCTTGAAGAGCTTTGCTCGGTCTGCCATCTCGACCCCTCACGCTCAAGTATATACGAGCTGTAGCTACGTTTCCAGGGATGGCGTGGAATGTGCTCAAGCCGGGCTGGTGCCCCCCCCCCCGCGACGTCGTTCTCGAGCGGCCGCGGGCGCGCCTGATACCTATGGCGAGCTGGGCATCAGACACGAGGACACGGTCGTCGTGACCGAAAACGGCTGGGAGAACCTCGCCCCGAGGTGGTCGGGGACGCCCGAGGAGCCGGCGGTGGCGTGAGGACAGGCCTGATCAGGAACCAGCTCTGGCATCCGCCGGCACGGGAGAGATCCGCAGCCCCGGCACGCGCTTGAAGTGCTTGACGTTCCCGGTCACGAGCTCCAGATCGTGGAACAGGGCGGTCGCGGCGATCTGGAGCTCCCCGGGATGCGTCCCCCGATGAATGATGCGGGCGAGGTTGCGCTCGCGGGGGACGCGCTTGCGCTCACCGCGGTGGTCGTGCTGATCCTGCGGACGCCGCTCGGGCAGTTCGTGGGAGCTGTCACCTACGCCTACCTCGCGAACTTGGAGGTGGCCGGCGCCCGCGCCATCTCGGCCGTCGCGCGTTCGGCGATCGTCGTCTTCGTGATCGCCGTGAGCCTGGAGCAGCTCTCGATCGGCGGCCAGGTGCTCGTGTCCGGCTTCCTGATCGCCTTCGGCGCGCTCTGCCGCGCCCTCGCGCGCGCCTTCGGTCTTGGGCGGACGCGAGTAGGCGTCGCGCGTCCTGGCGTTCCTTTCTACGTGGGGTGTTTCAAGATACCACGCGAGCGGATTGACGTCACCGACGCGGCCGTCGTGGGGTGAGCAGCGCGGAAGGACTTCCATGAGGAAGCTCGTGTTTGGCCTGGTCGTGCTCCTGATCGCCGGCGCGTAACTCGCGCCGGCGACCCTCGGTCACGCGCCGGCCCAGGACGGGCTCGTCGTCGGTGAAGAAGAGGAAGGGCTCGGGGGCCGCCCACGGGACGACTCGGAGGGTGGATGGCGGCCGGCGGCTCATTCGAGAGGAGGATCCTCGATCACTTGCAGATCGGCGGCCACGTGCTCGTGTTTGGAGAACAGCACGACCGTCCCGTCGGGGCTCACCGTCAGGCCCTGGCCGACGGGACCGTCCACGACGGCGAGGCGGCGGGTTCCCGAGGTGGCGAACTCGTACCGGAGGAGCTCCTGCGTGTCGTCGGGTGCCGCCGGCCCGAAGAAATGGATCCCCGTGCGCGTGACACACCACCGCGAGGACGGGTCGACCGATGTCAGGATGACTTCCTCCGCCCCTCCGGAGATCGTCCTGCGCCAGACCTGGTACTCGTTCGGCCATCCTCGCGCGAAGAGGAAGCGGCCATCCGGGGAGAGCGCGGGCTGCGTGCCCTCGAGCAGGTTCACGCGCTCGGCCATCCCGCCCGCGAGGGGCTTTCGCCACACGCGCGTCCCGCCGTCGCGGTTCGAGACGAAGTAGATCCACTGTCCGTCGGGAGACCACGCCGGCTGCCGGTCCTCCGCGGGGTCGACCGTCAAGCGACGCGGAACGCCGCCGAGCAGAGGAGTCACGTAGATGTCCGCCTGTCTCCCGATCTCCGCCCCCGTGCTGTAGGCGATCCATTGCCCGTCCGGAGACCACGCGGGCTCCACGCCCGAGGCCGTCAGCCGACGCAGACCCGATCCGTCGGGGCGGCTCAGCCAGACGGCGGCCGGCCCGAGGCGGGTCGACGCGAAAGCCACGGTGCGGCCGTCGGGGGAGAAGCGAGGCTCGGTGTCATGCCGCGAGGAGCCGAACGCGACGGGAGAGGCCGGAGCGCCCGATCCCGGACCGATCTCCAGACGCATGATGGTGTGCGAGGTCGTCCAGCTCGCGTACGCGAGTCGCCCCGTGCCCGGGCAGACGGCCGGCTCGAGCAGCAGGTCCCCCGCCGCCGGCACGCGCCGCACACGGGGGGCTCCGGATGCGTTCACCCGGTAGAGGTAAGGGGCTCGGGGGAAGCCGGCGAACACGACCTCACGGCCGTCGCGGGTCCAGGCCGGCATCAGGCCGGTGCTGAGGTGGACATCCCGGAACTGATCCCTTCCCACGAGCCGTCGCGGACGACCCGCCGCGGTGAGCTCCGGCGAGAGTGGCAGCAGGTAGAGCTCGCTGTAACTGCCGAGCTCGCGGGCGAACGCGAGAGTCGCGCCGTCCGGCGAGACGGCCGGCGTCGAATCGCGCGTCGGGGATTCCGTGAGGCGCTTCTCCTCGCCGCTTCTCGTGTCGACCCGATAGAGGCTCCAGGTGGGCCCGTCCGCGTCCGGGCGTGACAGGACGAGATGCCGGCTGTCGGGGCCCCAGGCGATCCGCCGCAGCCGGACCCGACCGCCCCGCCGGAACGCGTACTCCGTGACGACGCGCTCGCGGACGGCGGAGGGTGGCTTGACGAGGACACGTGCCCGTCCGTGGCCCTCGGCCGGGTCCCGGATGAAGGCGATCCAGCGACCGTCCGGCGACCAGGCCGGGCTGTGCTCCAGCTCCGGTCCTTCGGTCAGGGGCCGTGGCTTCAGGACGCCGACCGGCTGGATGTAGATGTCGTAGCTTCCATTGCGGTGCCAGAGGAAGGCCACGTGGCTCCCGTCCGGGGAGAACGTGGGCTGGTACTCGCGTCCGGGATAGCTCGTGAGCGGGGTGATCCGCGGTGCCGGCGTTCCGTGCCGACCGAGGATCACGGCCACGGTCACCGCGGCCGCGGCGGCGAGCGCCACCGGGGCGATCCCCAGCCAACGGGCGCGTCGCACCGGGCGGGCGGCGTCCCGCGACAGGCCGCGGGGGCGCTCGATCCTCTCCACCGGGGCCACGAGCCTGTAGCCCCGCCCGCGCACCGTCTCGACGTACGACGGGCGCTCCATCGAGTCGTGCAGCGCGAGGCGGAGCTTCTTGATGGCCGTGTTCAGGCCGTGCTCGAAGTCGACGTGCAGACCCTCCGGCCACAGCCGCTGTCGCAGCTCCTCCCGGGTGACGATCTCGCCCGGGCGCTCGAGCAGCATCGCCAGGACCTGAAAGGGCTGCTGCTGGAGTCGAACGCGGGAGCCGTCGCGGCGAATGGTCTCCGCCTGGAGGCTCACTTCGAAGGGACCAAAGCGAACGAGAGCGTCAGCCGACGCGGGGCCGGCCGGCGCCATGGTCTGCTGTGCCACGGCCCGCTCCGAGTGCCACCCTACAGCCGGCTGTCCGGTTGCACAATAGAGCATTCGCTCGGCCACGCCGCGAACACTCCAAAGACACCCCCCGCGCCGACGTCGGGGCGCCAAGCCGCTGATTCCACGACGGAAAGCAGGTCACATACGGTTCACACGCGCTTCATGCGTGGTGTATGGAGTTCCGGGGGCTGAGGCCTAGTCTCTTGCATGGAACCCTGAGACGGGCGCGGCGTGGAGACGCCGAGCGCGGCCGGACCTGGCCGTCGGTCGCGTTCTGGTTCCGTCGCGCGCTCGGGGTGAAGCCAACGAAGGAGGTGCGACCATGCGCAACTTCACGAAGCTCGCCTGCTGCGCCGCGACGCTGGCCGTGGTGCTGGGAGTGGCCACGCGGGCGGAAGCGGGCAAGCCCGACAAGCCCGGCGGCGATCAGCCCAAGACGCAGGCGTGCGTGCTGAGCGGAGACGCCACCGGCGGAGGTCAGGTCGGGATCGACGCCAAGTCGTATGGTCCGCTGGCGATGACCGTCGTGAGCGGCGGACAGCTCGAGCTCCTCTTCGGAGCGGGTGGGTTCGGCCCGAACGGCGCATACTCCGGCCTCGGCCGAGTGCTCAAGAACCAGGGACGCCTCGACTTCTACTTCGACTCGCCGGCATCCGTCTGCCGACCGGCCGATTGGGGTGACGAGCCCGGGCCAGGCACGGGGATCTGCCGGTACCGCCTCATCCTCCTCAACGGTGTCTTCGCCCAGAAGGCCGAGAGGGTCGAGTTCACAGCCACGGGCGGAGCCGGGGGCCTGCTGTACGACAACTGGGGGGTCGTGTACGGGTACGATCCCCTCATCTCCTCGGGCACTGCGAACCTGCAGGTTCAGTTCCAGGACTAGCGTGACGTCGAGAGCGAGCCGGCACCGCTCGCCTCTCGCGCGACTCGAGTACTCGCCGTAGAACAGCGTTCGGTGCTGTCCGGGATCGGGGATGTGGTCGCTCATGCGGGCGAGCCACTCGAGCGGATCCAGCGCCTCGAAGTTTCGACCCAAGGAGGGGTTCATCCGCGAGCGATAGAGAACCGCTTGCTGGTCGTCGAGGTAGACCAGCTTCTTGAGTGAGAGGGGGTTCCGGACGAGGTAGGCGGCGGTGTCCTCGAGGCGCTGCTTGTCAGAGGCCGAGATCGGCTCGCCCACGTGGGCCGAGAAGCCACCGTCGGTGGTGATAAGGTGTAGATGCGGATGCTACTGCAGGAGATCTCCCGCGCTGGCGACCGAGACCACGATCCCGGGCCGCGCGTCGCTTTCGCCGCTCGCGTGGCGGACCAGCTCCATGACCGCCTCGGCGCCTGCACGGGCGAGCTCGCCGAGCAGCTCCCGCCGGCGCCGGAACAGCGGGCGCAACAGGCGCGGGATGGTGAGCACCCAATGGTGTCAAATCCGAATTCGTTGACAGCGGGATGGTGAGCTTCACCGTCACCTCGCCACCGGCGACCGACACCCGTTCGATGATCTTCCGAACGAGCCGCTGCTTCTCTTCGAAGCTGAGCCGAGCTAGGCCAGAAGCGGCATGTTCGCAAAAGCGGGATAGGTTCTCGGAGACGGCTTTGGCCTCGCGCCACATGGGCTTGTCTGCCTCGAGGCGGCTTCGCTCGTCGGTCCAAGACTGGATTTGCTGCTCGACGCGCGCCCGGCGCTGCCCTAGCTCGGCGACGCTGAGCAAGCCCGCCTGGTAAGCGTCAAGTAGCCGTTGCGTCTGGCGTTCGCCATTGCGGATCCGCTCGTCCAAACGGTCCAGTGCAGCCTCGACCACGTCTGGGCTCCGTAGTCCGTGGTGGCGACGGTGCTGCTCCCACGCCTTCTTCATCAGTTCCGGCGATTTCAAGAGCAGATCGATCTCTTGCCATACCAATAAGTCGAGGTCAGGCGCATAGACCATCGGGACCGGACAGCGGCGCGGCCGACCTGCGAAGATGTGATCCACGTTCGCCGAGCAGTGGTAGTAGGTGTGTTCCCCACGCGAGTGGGCCACCATCGACCGCCCACAGACGCCGCAGCTCACCAGGCAGCGCAGCAGGTACTCGCCTTCACGCTGGAGATTGCGCCGCGAGAAGACCCTGTTCGTCTTCAGCTGCTCCTGTGCTCCGCGGAAGATGTCCACATCAATCAGCGCCGGTACCGGCACCGCGATCCATTCCTCTCGTGGTCGGGTCACGGCCTTGGTCTTGCGAGCCTTACGGAAGATCCCGTCGGTGCGATCGCTCTCGACGAAGCGGCGCCGGTTGTAATAGCTGACACCGGTGTACGCCTCATTCCTCAGAATCGCCTGCACTGAGGACGCAGACCACACCTCCCCGCCGCACCGCGGCCTAAAGTGGGAGGCATTCAGGCGCTTGGTCGCCTCGCGGAGCGAGATCCTCTCCTCCGCGATCCAGCCGAACAGGGCGCGCACCCCAGGTGCCTCGTCCTCGGTGATCTCCCAGCGGCCACGCTCCTCCCCCTGTCGCGGGAGGTAGCGATACCCATAGGGCGCCTTCCAGCTCAGGATCGTCCCCTGCCGAGCGTGATAGAGCTAGCCCCGTCTCAGTCGGTCACAGATCTTGGCCCGCTCGTACTCCGCGATCACCCCTTGGATTTGGACCAGCAACTGGCCCTCAGGATTGTCGGAAGGGGCCTGGTTGAGAAAGACCAGCTCACAACCGCGGCCTTCGAGCTCCTCGATCAGCAGAGCTTGGTGGGCATAACGGCGAGCTAATCGATCGGGCGCGTGGACGTAGACCAGATCGATTGCACGATCTCGCGCTAAGTCACGAAGCCGATCCAAACCCGGCCGGTCGAGGTACGACCCGCTGTAGCCGTCGTCGAGAACCTCGCCCCCAAGTGGTCGGGAACGCCCGAAGAGCCGGCGGTTGTGTGAGTCGGCCTCCAGATCGTCTCTGGCTTTCGACGCTCCAGAAGCCACGCGGCCAGACGACCGGGATGTCGCTGAGGCTCCCGAGGTCCTGCAGGTGCTGTCCCTGGTGCTTTCCCGAGTCGCCCAGGCACGCGCGTCGCTGCCGGGCCTTGACGCCGTGGGTATGTCCGAGTCATACTCAGCGCATGAAGGTGGCTGTCTCCGTTCCCGATCCGCTCTTTCGCGACGCGGAGGCCGTATCGCGCAGGCTGCGCGTGCCGAGGAGCCAACTCTATGCGAGGGCTCTCGAGGCGTTCGTCAGGAAGCACTCGGCCGAAGACGTCACCGCCCGGCTCGATGCAGTGGTCGCTTGCCTGCCTCGCGAAGACCTCGCACCCTCGGAAGGTCCGGGGCTTGAGGTTCTCCGCCGCGAGCGCTGGTAGATGCGCCGGGGCGAGGTCTGGTGGGTGGACTTCGGCCTGCCGTTCGGGTCGGAGCCCGGCTACCGCCGTCCCGCGGTCATCGTCCAGGCCGACGCCTTCAACCGGAGCCGCATCAGCACGGTCCTCCTGGTCCCCCTGACGCGAACGCTGGAGTGGGCGAAGGCGCCCGGGAACCTGCTGCTGCGGCCGAAACAGACCGGACTCAAGCACGCCTCAGTCGCCAACGTCTCGCAGGTCACCGTGTCCGACCGGCGGCGCCTGATCGAGAGGGTTGGCGCGCTCCCAGGGCTCGCCCTGAGCCAACTGGATGAGGGACTCCGGCAGGTCTTCGGTCTCTGATCGACCGTGCGCGCGGCCCGCGGCCCGTCGTCAGCGTGACTCCCTCGCTCCTCGCTCGGCTTCGATTGGCGCGCGGCAACGCTAGCCGGATGTCGTAGAGCTATACTCCCGCGATTCATGCTTCCGCAGCCCGGCTCGCGGCTTGGGCCGTACGAGCTTCAGGCGCCGATCGGCGCCGGCGGCATGGGCGAAGTCTGGAAGGGCAAGGACACCCGCCTCGACCGCAGCGTCGCCGTCAAGCTGCTGCCCACGGGCTTCGCCGAGGATGCGGAGCGGCGCCAGCGCTTCGAGCGCGAAGCCAAGACGATCTCCTCGCTCAACCATCCCCACATCTGCACGCTGTTCGACGTCGGGCACGAGGGCGACGCGCACTTCCTGGTGATGGAGCTGCTCGAGGGCGAATCGCTCGCCGATCGCCTGCAGAAGGGTCCGCTCCCGCTCGAGCAGGTGGTGAGGTTCGGGGCGCAGGTAGCCGATGCCCTATCGGCCGCGCACAAGCAGGGGATCGTGCACCGCGACCTCAAGCCCGGCAACGTGATGCTCACGAAGACCGGCGCGAAGCTCCTCGACTTCGGGTTGGCTCGATCCGGAGCCGGGACCCCCGCCTTCTCGGACTCGACAGCGCTGCCGACCGAAGCCAAGCCGCTCACCACCGCGGGGACGCTCCTGGGCACGTTCCAGTACATGGCGCCCGAGCAGCTCGAGGGCGCCGAGGCCGACGCGCGCACCGACATCTTCGCGCTCGGGGCGCTCCTCTACGAGATGGCGACGGCGCGGCGCGCCTTCGAAGGCAAGTCGAAGACCAGCCTGATCGCGGCGATCCTCTCGACCCAACCGCCGCCGATCTCGTCGGTTCAGCCGGTGATGCCGCCGGCGCTCGACCACGTCGTCAAGAAGTGCCTGGAGAAAGACCCGGACGACCGCTGGCAGAGCGCCCACGACGTCGCGAGCGAGCTGCGCTGGATCGGGGAAGCCGGCTCGCAGGCGGGCGTGCCCGCGACGCTCACCCTGCGGCGTCGCAGCCGCGAGCGGCTGGCCTGGCTGCTGGCGGGGGCCCCGGTCTGTTCTTTCTCCTCACGCTCGTGCCCGCGAGTCTTCACTGGCGAGAGCGCGCGCCCGAGAGCCCGCCCGTGCGCTTCACGATTGCCCCGCCCGACAAGACGGCGTTCGTCCCCTTTGACATGCCCGCCGTGTCACCCGACGGCAAACGCATCGTCTTCGTGGCCGCGCCGGCCGGGGGCGGCCGCGCGCAGCTGTGGATGCGCTCGCTCGATTCGCTGTCGGTGCAGCCTTTGCCGGGAACCGAAGGCGGCTACCTCCCATTCTGGTCGCCCGATGCGCGTGCGATCGGGTTCTTCGACGGCTCGGCTCTCAAGAAGATCGAGGTGGGCGGCGGAGCGGCGCAAACGCTGTGCGCGATCTCGGAGGCAGGCGCTGGCGCCTGGAACCGGCATGGTGAGATCCTGTTCGCCGGTAGCGTTGGCCCCATCCTCAGGGTATCGGCTGGCGGCGGGGAGCCGAAGCCAGCCACGACACTCGACAAGTCCCGCCAGGACGTGCGGCACATGGGGCCCGGCTTCCTCCCGGACGGGCGGCACTTCCTCTTTCGGGCTCGCGGCCTGCAGCCAGCCGGCGCGGCAGTCTTCGTCGCGTCGCTCGATGGCCCTGAAGTTCAGCAGGTCGTCTCCGCCGATTCAGCCGCCGTCTACGCGCCGCCGGGCCAACTGCTCTACGTCCGCGGCGGCACGCTGATGGCGCAGCCGTTCGACGCGGAGAGGCGGCGCCTCAGCGGCGACGCCTCGGCCGTGGCCGAGCAGATCGCCCCGTTCGCGACCGATTGGCACGCCTTCTCCGTTTCCGGGAGCCGCGTGCTCGCCTACCGGACGGGCACCACCCTCACGCAAAGCCAGCTCGCCTGGTTCGACCGCACCGGTCGCAGGCTCGGGACGCCGGGCGAGCCCGCGGATTACACGAACCCCGCGCTGTCGCACGACGGCAAGCGTGTCGCCGTCGGGCGGCGCGACCCGAAGACCATGACGCGAGACATCTGGCTCTTCGAGGTCGAGCGCGAGACCGCCTCCCGCGTCACCTTCGACCCGGCCGACGACCTCAATCCAGTGTTCTCTCCGGATGGAGCCCGCATCCTGTTCACGTCAGACCGCAAGGGCAACCGGGATATCTACTGGAAGGCGGCGACCGGCGTCGGCGAGGACGAGCCCGTCCTCGAGACGGAGACAGCGAGAGCGCGGACGACTGGTCGCCGGACGGTCGGCTCGTCGTCTACGACACCGGAGGCGTCACCGCACCCGGCGGGGCCGATCTCTGGGTGGCACCGCTCGAAGGCGACCGCAAGCCGATCCCCTTCCTGGTACGCCCGTTCGTTGACACGAGCGCCCAGATCTCGCGCGACGGGCGCTTCATCGCCTACATGTCCAACGAGTCCGGCAGGCCTGAGGTCTACGTGATGGACTTCCCCAAGCCCACCGTGAAGTGGAAAGTCTCGACCGAGGGCGGGAGCGAGCCCCGGTGGCGGCTGGACGGGCGCGAGCTCTTCTACATCGCCCCCGGTCGCAAGCTCATGGCGGTGGACGTGCGGGCAGGCGGCGCGACGTTCGCGCCCGGCGTTTCTCGGGCCTTGTTCGAGGCGAACCTGGATCCGAGGGTAGCCGGGCGACACCGCTACGCCGTCAGCCCGGACGGCCAGCGGTTCCTGATCATCGCCGAGGCCGAGCAGGCCGGCACCACGCCGCTCACGGTGGTCCTCAACTGGCGGTAGGCCGGCCATATCGACCGACGAAGACCTGCCGAACTTCCGGGTCGCTGAGGTCTGCTACGACTCGCCCTCGCTCGGCGAATGTAGACAGCGATCGCGTTGCGTCGAAGACTTGGCTCAGAAGGCCTTCGCGCCGTCTGGGGAGTCCATACGGGTGTACTCGACGGCGACCCGCAGATCCGACTTCGCCCGGCCGGCCCACTCTACGGCTCGAGCCACTGGGCGGCTTCCCGCTCGACCTCTGCCTGCGTGAAGACTCGTCCGTCGTCGAAGTCTTCCCGGGCCTCCTCGAGAAGTTGCCGGGTAGAGGCGGTAGGGAGCATCCTTGAGCGTGCAGTCGTCGGGAGTGAACCGACAATCTCGAGCGCTGCCTGCTTGCCCGTCGCCATCGGGATTCCTCTTCGGCGACTCTACACCCGCGGGCATGTACGTCCCCGGCGAGCTAGGTATCCGCCACGAGGACACCGTCGCCGTCACCGAGACAGGCTGCGAGAACCTCGCGCCCAAGTGGTTGGGATCCGCGTCGTCGACGAGATCGAACGGTGCCTTGTGGAGCAGCCCCGGGAGCCGAGCCGCAACCGGAAGGAGCTGACGGCTCTGGTGCCACCCTGGGAACACGTGCCGCCCGTCTGGGAGCTGCGAGTCGATGATTGCCGGGTCTTCTATGACGTGGACGCGGGGGCCCGGCTCGTCGTCGTTCGGGCCGTCCGCCGCAAGGGTCGCTCGACGACCAAGGAGATCGTATGAAGGTGGTGGCGCTGAGGGAAGCGAAGCAGCAGCTCAGTGGGTACGTTGTCCGTGCCCAGCGCGAGCGCGTGCTGATCACCAAGCAAGGCCGGCCGGCGGCGCTGATGATCGGCGTGGAGGGACACGATCTCGAGGATGTCCTCCTCATGCAGAACCCGCGCTTTTGGAGGATGATCGAAGCCCGCCGCACCGAGCCGACTCTCGGCGTCGACGAGGTGCGACGGCAGCTCGGGGTGCCTCTGCCGCGACGCCGCCGTCGCTGATCTGCCCGCCGCGCCGAGCGCCGCGCTGTCGCGCCCTTCCCGCGCACGGTAGGACCGGTCCCCTCGTCGCATCGCGCGGAACCCAGGCAGCGGCCGCGAAGCTCCTGGCGGAGAAGGAATACGTCGATCCCTACGATCTGGCCGTCGCCTATGCCGGCCTGGGTGACTGGGAGAACGCCACGAAGCAGCTCGTCCTGGCCCACGAGCGGCGCTCCGCCCAGATGCCGTATGTCGACATCGAACCGTTCTTCGACCCCATTCGCTCCGACCCGCGCTTCAAAGACCTCGTTGGAAGGATGAACTTCCCGCGCGTGCGGGTCGCGCCAGAGCCCGCTCGCGCTCACTAGTTGCCACAGACCAGCCGGGAGAGTTCTGCATCGAGGGCGATGGCCGGAAGGCGGGCTCGTGGCGCGCCAGGCGTGACCGGGCGGCTTCGCTGTTACCCAGGACCGCTTCTACATCCCCGGCGAGCTCGGCATCCGCCACGAGCACACGCTCGTGGTGACCGAGAATGGCTGCGAGAACCTGACGAGGTGGTCGGGGACGCCGGAAGAGCCCGCGGTCGTGTGACTCAACCACGGGACCGTCGGCTGCTCTCGAAGCTCCAGAAACCAGGCGGTGAGACGATCGGGATGTCGTGGAAGCTCCCGAGGTCTAGCAGGTCCCTGTCTCCGGTCACGATAACGTCGCATCGGCCCGCGATCGCCGTGCTGAGAACGACGTCATCGTCGGCGTCTCGGCACACCTGAGCCTCCAGGGCGACGGGCTCGACCACCTGCACACGAGTGCGCAGCAGCCTGACCGTCTGGTCCGCCTGGGAGACGCTGACCTTGATCTTGGCAACGAGGTTCCGGCGGACTTCCTCCAGAATCGCTACCGACGTAACGGGCTCGTGCTCGCGAACACAGTACTCGAGCAGCTCGGCGCAGACGCCGCGCGCGACGAACGCTGCGATCAGGACGTTCGCGTCGAGGAGGAGCCTCACGACACGCGGTCGAAGACGTCCTCGTCCGTGAAGATGCCCTGCGCCTGGGCTGCGGCCATCATTCGCAGCCGCAGCGCCCGGAATCGCCTCACGAAGAAGTAGTCCTCCAGCGAGGCCCGCAGCACGTCGCTGCGGGACACCCCCTCCTGGGCAGCAAGCCGGTCGAGCTCACGCCGGATCGCTGGTGGCAGACTGACGGTCACCGTTTCCCGCATGCTCTCCTCCTGTATTAGAATCTAATACAGGATGCACCCGGCGACAAGGGGCGCCGCCCGGCCCTCCGTGCGCACCCGAGGCGGCGGGGCGCAGGTGAGACCTAAGGCGAGATGGGCATCCGTCACGAAGACACCCTCGTGGTCACCGACACGGGCTGCGAGAACCTTGCGCCGAAGTGGTCGGGGACGCCCGACGAGCCGGCAGTGGCGTGAGGGCCGGCTCTCCTGGGCGGGCTATCGACGCCATGGACGACCAAGACGTCAAGTGCGCCGCCTGCGGCGCTCCAGCCGATCCGGGTCTACGCGGTTGAGCTCTGGCCTGGCGCCTTCCATGCCGCCGCGCACGGTGATCGCCGGCGGGGGAGCAAATGGCCGCGCCGGCCCGTTGATAGAATGCTCGCTGGGAATGGCTGGGCGACTGCCACTCGAGCACGCAGTCGCTATCGCAAGTGGTTGGACTAGCGAGGGACCGTGACGCCGGCCCGAACGCTCACCCTGAGTGCGGCCGCGAGCGCGCCGGCCCTCCTTGGCATCTCGTGTACCGCGCCCGCTACGCCCTGCTGAAGCGGCCGACCGCAGTGAAGCTACTTCTCCCCGAGAAGGCCGGGGCGGCCGCGGTCGAGCGATTCGAGCGGGAGGGGCAGCTCACCGCGCGTCTCACGCACCCGAACACGGTGGCCGTGTTCGACTACGGCCGTACTCTCGACGGGGTCTTCTACTACGTTATGGAGCTGCTCGAGGGCCTCTCGCTGCAGGCGCTGGTCGCGGAGGACGGCCCGCAGCCGCCCGGGCGTGTGGTGCACGTGCTGAGGCAGGTGTGCGGCGCGCTGGTCGAGGCGACGGGACCCCTTCACTGCATCACGCGGTTTGCCAGGGCACCTGGAGCGAACCGCCCTCCTCTGCGGCGTCTTCCTCCTCAGCCGACCGGCTAATCACCCGGGCGCGGGTCGCCGCACATGCTGCGCCACG
>Ga0214473_10006571_pt1 | contig 13833 bp, 13 predicted proteins | sample RVTome_7_FD_203509 | JGI IMG/M metagenome (GOLD analysis project Ga0214473, IMG submission 203509) | Soil microbial communities from uranium-contaminated site in the Upper Colorado River Basin, Wyoming, United States - RVT98D197 | ecosystem: Environmental > Terrestrial > Soil > Contaminated >... | reverse complement strand
TGCCGCATGAACCAGACCGGCGTGCAGTCCACGGGTTCACGGCGACAAGCCCGGATGAAGCGATCATTCATGGCGACAGCGGCTCCAGTCCTCCGGGGAGCGCCAGTGTGACAGAACCAAGCGACGGGTCACAATCAAGGGCATGGATCCGTTGACCCAGGGGCTGCTCGGGGCGTCGTTCGGCCAAGCGCTCTGCGGTCGCGCACTCGGCCGCCACGCGCTGGTGATGGGCGCGCTCGTCGGCATGGCTCCGGACCTCGACGTGCTCGCGAACGCGACCGGCCCGCTCGCCGAGTGGACCTGGCACAGGAGCGTCACCCACTCGCTCTGGTTCGGGCCGGTGATCGGTCCGCTCGTCGGCTACGGGTTCTGGAAATGGAAAGGCGGGCTGCTGCGGGCCTGGATCCTGCTTGCCGTCATGGCACTCCTCACGCACCCGCTGCTCGATCTCTTCACGACCTACGGCACCCAGCTGCTCTCGCCCTTCTCGAAGCGGCGCTTCGCGCTCGACGCGGTCGCGATCATCGATCCCGCCTACAGCCTGCTCCTCGCTGGCGGGATCGTGATCGGCTTGCGCGCCGGCCTCGCGACGCCCGCCTCGCGCCGCACGGGCTGGGCGGCGCTCGCGCTGTCGTCGCTCTACCTCGCGCTCGGCCTCGTCGTGAACGATCGCGTCGAGGTCGTAGCGCGAGAGCAGCTTCACGAGCAGGGGATCGAGGCCTCCCGCGTCGCAGCGTACCCGACACTGCTCCAGCTCCCGTACCGGCGCATCGTCGCGCGCAGCGGCGACGACGTGCGCGTCGGCTGGCTGAGCCTGCTCCGCCCGCGCCCGATCCAGTGGGAGGACTTCACCCAGGCGCGTGGTCCGCTGGTCGAAGCGGCGCGCGCGACGCCAGAGGCGCAGCTGTTCGAGTGGTTCGCGATGGGCGAGGCCACGCCTCGCGTCGAACGCGCGAGCGACGGCAGCGTCGTGGAGTTCGACGACTTGCGCTTCGGACTTCCGGGCGCACCGCGCGACGGCTTCTGGGGCGTGCGCGTCAGACTCGATGCCGACGCACGGCCGCTCGGACCGGGCGAGCGTTTCGACCGGGACCTGGCCGCGCCCGTCTCGAAGCTGCTGCGGACGATCTGGCGCGAGACCCTGGGGTTGAGCTAGATGACCGCGATCGCCATCACGGGCGCGAGCGGCTTCGTCGGCCGCCACATGGTCCGCGCCGCGGTGACGGCGGGCCACCACGTGACCGGGCTGGTTCGCTCGGAACGCGCGGCCGCGCTCGTGCGCGAGGCGGGCGGGAAGCCCGAAGCGCTCGGCGACAAGCCCGCGGCGCTCGCCAGGAGCCTCGAGGGATGCCGAGGCCTGGTACACCTCGCGCAGATCGGCGCCGAGCGCTTTGGCCAGACCTACGAGGTGGTCAACGTCGGCCTCACGGCCCGCATCGTCGCAGCGGCGCAGACGGCCGGCGTGCCGCGCATCGTTTCGTTCTCCGGACTGGGGGTCGCGCGCTACGGCCAGTCGCGTCGCGTCACGAGCCGCTACTTTCTCTCGAAGCTCACGGCAGAGACGATCGTCTTCGGCTCGGGCATCGACGCCGTCGTGTTCCGACCCTCGTACGTGGTCGGCCCGGGCGACGCGTTCGTGCCGGCGCTGCTGCGCGCGATGGCGGCGGGGGAGCTGGAGCGCCCCGGTGACGGCTCCTACCGCATGCAGCCGATCGCCGTCGCCGACGCGACCGCGCTGGTGCTCGCTGCGCTCGCGCGCCCCGCGGGAGGCTTCCCGACCGTCTTCGATCTCGTGGGACCCGAGGCGGTCCCCTACGCGCGGCTGCTCGAGCGGCTCGAGGCGGTCGCACGCGGCCTGGGCCGAGCGCTGCGGCTGCGCGTGCGCGAAGTCGAGATCGCGGAGGCCGAGCGGCAGGCGCGCGGCGGCACCGGCTATCAGGGCATGGGGCCCGACGCGCTCGACTGCCTGCTGTGCGACGAGGTCTCGGACCACGCTCCGCTCGAAGCCCTCCTTGGTCGTCGGCTCACACCTCTCGACGAGGCGCTCGCCGCCGCGGTCCGGGCGGCGCCCGTGAGCGCTTGAGGCTCACGGGCCTGCGCCGGGCCCCCGCCCAGGTGGACGTCGCGGTGGTGGGCGGCGGCCTACCCTCGCTCGCGACCGCGCTCGAGCTCGCGCGGCGCGGCGCGAGCGTGGCCGTGGTCCAGGACGCCGTTTCCGCGGAGCGGGCGCCGGATCTCGGCCTGATGCTGCTGGGCCCTGGCCGGCCCTACGCGGCGGTCGCGAGGGCGATCGGCCGGCCGGCCGCTCAGCTGCTGTGGGCCGCGGGCTGCGAGAACCACCTCCGCATCAAGGCGTTTCTCGACCAGGCGTCGCGACCCTGCGGCTACGTGGCGCGCGGCAGCTTCCTGCTGGCGCGGGACCGGCGTGATGCGGAAGACCTGGCCGAGAGCGAGGACATGCTGCGCGACGACGGATTCCCGGGGGAGTTCCTCGACCACTACATGCTCGAGACCCGCTTCGACGTCACGGGTTTCCCCGGGGCGTACTGGGCGGCCGAGGACGCGGAGTTCGATCCGCTCGAGCTCGCGGCCGCAGTCGGACAGGCGGCGCGGGACGCCAAGGTCGCGTTCCCGACCGCGCGCGCGCGAGCGCTGCGACCCGCGGCGTCGGGCGTGGTGGTCGAGCTCGAGAAGGGGTGGCTCCGCAGCGCCGCCGCCGTGGTCGCGACCGACGGACCTGCGGCCGGCCTGGTTCCCGAGCTCGCGCCATTGCTGCGGCCCCAGTTTGTCGCACGGCTGTCGCTTTCGGCGCTCGCGGGCGCGGCGCTGCCGGGCGCGCTGCGCACGGCCGACGGGCGGATCGCGTGGCAGGCGACCGGCGCGAGCTTCCTGCTGGCCGAAACCGGCGTGGGGCCGCCGGGGGCGGGCGAGGGACTGCTCACCGAGTTCGCCGCGCGGCTGCCGTTCGACGCCGGTTCGGCGCGAATGCAGCAGGAAGCGGGGGAGGTCTCGGTCGACGGCCTCCCGGTCGTCGGGCGTCTGCCCGGCCCGCCGCTGGCCGTGGCCTGCGGCTTCGCCCGCCTGTCGCCCGGCCTTGCCTTTGCGGCCGCGCGCTGGGTGGCCGACGCGCTGCTGCGCGGCACCGACCCGACGCCCGACGCTCTGCGCCCCACGCGGGCGCCGCGCAGCGCAGGCGTTTGAGCGCCCCTGCGGTTCGCAGTAGGCTCTTCGGGCCATGCGGCTCGGCGTCACCGACTTCATCGATTGCGCGCACATGCTGCCCGGGCATCCCAAGTGCGGGCAGCTCCACGGCCACACGTACCGCGTCGAGCTGACGGTCGAGGGCGATGCGCAGGGTGGCATGCTGCTCGATTTCGCCGACCTCAAGGCGCAGTTGCGCGGTGTGCTGGCGCGCTACGACCACCGTCACTGGAACGACTTCATGGAGTATCCGACCGTCGAGAACATCTGCGAGCGCCTGGCCGGCGAGATCGCCTCGGTGCTCGCCTTTCCCTTCACGGTGCGGGTTCACGAGGGACACGCGAAGTGGGCCGAGACCGGGCGGGGGCCCACGCGATGATCCGCGTCGACGAGGCGCTGCGGCCCACCGACCTGGAGCCGAAGCTCGCGCGGATGTGGGCGGCCTCCGCGCAGAAGATTCTGGATCTCGAGCGGAGCTGGAACCCCAAGGACGGCTCGCCGGTGTTCACGCTGCGCGGGCGCTACACCGCGCGCGGCTGGACCGACTGGACCCAGGGCTTCCAGTTCGGCTCCGCGCTCTTGCAGTTCGACGCCACCGGCGAGCGCTCCTTTCTCGAGCTCGGGCGCGAGCGCACGTACTCCCGCATGGCGCCGCACGTCACCCACATGGGGGTCCACGACCACGGCTTCAACAACGTCAGTACCTGGGGCGCGCTCCGACGGCTGGCGCTCGAGGGACGCTACGCGGCCGAGGGGCGCGAGCTCGAATTGTGTGAGCTCGCGCTCAAGGCGAGCGGCGCCGTGCAGGCGCGGCGCTGGACGCGCACCTCCGACGGCGGGGGCTACATCTACTCGTTCAACGGCCCGCACTCGCTGTTCGCCGACACGATGCGCTCGCTGCGATCGTTAGCACTCGCGCACCGGCTCGGACAGGCGCTGCTGGAGGAGGGCGACCGGTCGGTGTCGCTGCTGGAGCGGCTGTGGCTCCACGCGCGCACCACCGGCCGTTTCGCGGTCTACAAGGGTCGCGGGCGCGACGCCTGGGACGAGCGAGGTCGCGTCGCGCACGAGAGCCTGTTCGACGTGATCGACGGCAGCTACCGCTGCCCCTCGACGCAGCAGGGCTATTCGCCCTTCACGACCTGGACCCGCGGACAGGCATGGGTGCTGCTCGGCTTCGCCGAGGAGCTCGAGTTCCTCGAGACGCTGAAGGACGCCGAGCTCGAGCCGCTCGGGGTGCGGGTGGAGATCGAGCTCGACATGCTGGACACGGCTCTCGCCGTCGCCGCGCACTACCTGGACACGACACCGTCGGACGGCGTTCCGTACTGGGACACCGGCGCGCCCGGCCTCGCGCAGCTCGCGGGTCACCGCGACCGGCCGGCCGACCCCGCCAACGATCTCGAGCCGGTCGACTCGTCCGCCGCGGCGATCGCCGCGCAGGGGCTGTTGCGGCTCGGCCGGCTGCTCGAGCGCCGCGAGCAGCCGGAGCAGGGACGCCGCTGCTTCCAGGCGGGCCTCACGATCGCGCGCACGCTGCTCGGGGCGCCCTACCTGAGCGAGGACGTGTCGCACCAGGGCCTGCTGCTCCACTCCGTCTACCACCGCCCGAACGGCTGGGACTACGTGCCTCCCGGGCGCAAGATCCCCTGCGGCGAGTCGAGCCAGTGGGGCGACTACCACTTGCGCGAGCTCGCGCTCCACGTGCAACGGCTGGCGCGCGGGGAGCCGTACTACGTCTTCTACGGCCCCGAGAACGCCGCATGAGGCGCGTCGCCCTCGTCACGGGCGGCACGCGCGGCATCGGGCTCGGCATCGCGCGCTCGCTCGCGGCGGAGGGGTTCGAGCTCGCCTTGTGCGGACTGCGCGAGGAGGCGCAGGTGAAGGGCGTGCTCGCGGAGCTCAGAGCCAAGGATCGCGAGGTGCGCTACTTCCAGGCCGACATCGCCTCGCGCGACGATCGCGAGCGGCTCGTGGCCGGCGTGCGCTCCGCGTTCTCGCGGCTGCAGCTGCTGGTGAACAACGCCGGCGTCGCCCCGGCCGTTCGCGCCGACTTGCTGGAATCGAGCGAGGACAGCTTCGATCGCTTGCTGAGCATCAACTTGAAGGGACCCTACTTCCTGACGCAGGCCGTCGCGCGCTGGATGACGGAGCAGAAGCAGCAGGCGGGCTTCGAGGGGGCGATCGTGTTTGTCAGCTCCATGTCGGCCGAGGCGGCGTCCCCGAACCGCGGTGAGTACTGCGTGAGCAAGGCCGGCCTCGCCATGACCGCGCGGCTCTTCGCCGTGCGGCTGGCCGCGGCGGGGATTCCGGTCTACGAGGTACGTCCCGGCATCATTCGCACCGACATGACGGCGGCGGTCGCCGAGACGTACGACCGCCTGATCGGCCAGGGCCTGATCCCACAGGGTCGCTGGGGCGAGGCCGAGGACGTGGGCCGCGTGGTGGCGGCCCTGGCGCGCGGCGACGCCGCCTACTCGACCGGGGCCGTGATCATGGTCGACGGCGGCCTCACGATCCCGAGACTCTAGACGAGGCCCCGGATGCCCGAGCCGCAGAAACCAGACCCGAGCTCGATTCGCAGCGGCTACGACCGCTGGGCGGAGCTCTACGACCACGAGCTGAACCCACTCGTGGCGCTCGAGGAGCCGGTCGTTCGGGAGGCGCTCGGCGAGGTGAAGGGGCTCGCGGTACTGGACCTGGGCTGCGGCACCGGCCGGCACGCGCTGTGGCTGGGTGCGGCGGGTGCCAAGGTGACCGCGGTCGACTTCTCCGAGGGCATGCTGAACGAAGCACGCCGCAAGCCCGGAGCCTCGGCGGTACGCTTCCTTGTGCACGATCTGCATCTGCCGCTGCCGTTCGAGGCGGCCGCCTTCGATCGGATCGTGAGCGGCCTCGTGCTCGAACACCTGAGCGACCTGGGGCTAGTCTTTGGCGAGGCGCGCCGCGTGCTGAAGCCGGGCGGCCGCGCGGTGGTGTCGGCGATGCACCCGGCGATGTGCCTGCGCGGCGTCGAGGCGCGCTTCACCGATCCGGCGACCGGGGAGAAGGTGCGGCCCGGCAGCGTAGCCCATTCGCTCGGCGACTTCGTGATGGCGGCGCTCCGCGCCGGCTTCACGCTCGACACGATCGGCGAGCACGCGCCGGACGCCGCCTTCGCCGCCCGCTACCCTCGCGCCGAGAAATACGTCGACTGGCCGATGCTGGTGGTGCTGCAACTCGGCACCTGACAACCCCGCAGCAGGTCTCCGCGCTTCACTTGACAGTGACGGTCTCCCGAATCGCGTCGGGCGGGAGCCCACGGAGGCCATCCTCGCGCCTGTCCTCCAGGATCAGGGAGATCGCTGCGGAAAGGCTGTCGAGCGCTTCCTGCTTGCTCTTGCCCTGTCCGTTGGCCCCAGGGATCTCAGGGCTGTAGGCAACGAACCAGTCACCGTCACGCTCGAGGACCGCGGTGAACTCGTTCGGCATGCCCTCCTCCCGCTCTCTGAGTCTGCGGAGTCTGCGCCCTTCCGTTGGCTCTGTCGAGCGCTGAGATCGGCGACGTAGTGCTACCGTGCCGCCCTACCCCGTGCTGCGCAGGCCAGCGGCGACGCCGTTCACGCTCAGGCGGACGGCGTCCTTGATCTCCTCGGCCTCGGCCGCGTCGGGGCTCGCGCGAAGCCGTCGCAGCAGCGCCACCTGCACGTAGTTCATGGGGTCGATGTAGGGGTTGCGGACGCGGATCGAGCGCTGCAGCCAGGGGGCCTCGTCGAGCAGGTCCTTCTGGCGCGTGAGGCGGCACAGCGCCGACTCGGTCCGGCGATACTCCGCCTCGAGCTCGGGGAAAACGGCCGCGCGGTCGGGCTCCGCCGCGAGCGTCGCGTAGACGCGGGCGATCAGCATGTCGGCGCCGCGCAGCGCGAGCTGCGCATTGTCGACGAGCGTCTTGAAGAACGTCCACTCGCGGTACATCGTCCCGACGAGCGCCCAGCGAGACGCGTCGTCGCCCGCCCAGCCGGCGAGCGCGCTGCCGAGGCCATACCAGCCCGGCAGCCCCACCCGACTCTGCGTCCAGGCGAACACCCAGGGGATCGCACGCAGCTCGGCGAAGCCGCTCGCGGTGGTCCGGCGCGCGGGCCGGCTGCCGAGGTTGAGCCGATCGATCTCCTGGATCGGCGTCGCCGCCTGCAGGTAGCGCGGCAGCTCCGGTCGCTCGTCCACGAGCGACCGGTAGGCCCGCTCCGCGATCGGCGACAGCTCGTTCATCGCGCGCTCCCAGGCACCTCCGCGCGACGGCGTGCCCGTCGGCCGGCGGCCGCCGGCCACCAGCACGGCGTGGACCAGCTGCTCGAGGTGGCGCCGGGCCAGCGCCGGGTCGGCGTAGCGGTTGGTGACGGACTCGCCCTGCTCGGTGAAGCGCAAGCGCCCGCCCAGCGATTCGGGGGGCTGCGCCAGGATCGCCCGGTTCGTCGGCCCGCCCCCGCGCCCGACCGTGCCGCCGCGGCCGTGGAAGAGCGTGAGGCGGACGCCGTGGCGCGCGCACACGGCGGCGATCGCCCGCTGGGCGAGGTGCAGCTCCCAGTTGGCCGTCAGGTAGCCGCCGTCCTTGTTCGAGTCGCTGTAGCCAAGCATCACGGTCTGCGCGCCGCCGCGGGCCTCGAGGTGCCGGGCGTAGGCGCGGTTTTCGAACAGGCGCTCGAGCGTCTCGGGCGCGCGATGCAGGTCGGCGACGGTCTCGAACAGCGGCACCAGGTCCAGGCCGTCCGAAACCCCCGCGTCGCGCGCCATCAGCAGCACGGCGACGAGGTCGCTCGGCCCGCGCGTCATGCTCACCACGTAGCTCTCGATCGCGAGCCGGCCCACGCGCTCGTGCGCACGGCGCACGAGCCGGAAGAGATCGAGCGTGTCGTTCGTCTCGGGGCTGAAGTCCAGCCGGTGCGGCGCGAACGGCCGGCCGCCCAGGATCTCGCTCGTGAGCAGGCCCGCGCGCGCGTCCTCGCTCATGCCGGCGTAGCCGGCCGCGAGGCCGTAGCGGCCCAGCACCTCGGCGACGGCGCTCGTGTGACGCTCGCTCGTCTGCCGCAGGTCGAGGCTCGCCAGGTGGAAGCCGAAGATCTCCGCCTGCCGCACGAGGGTGCCGAGCCGTCCGGCCGCGAGGCGCTGCCCGCGGTGGGCCAGGAGGCTCGCCTGCAGCAGCCGCAGGTCCGCCAGGAGCTCGGAGGCCTCGCGGTACACGCCGGGCTGCGGCACGCGCTCGGCCCGCCACGGCCGCCCGCCCGCCTCGAGCGTCGCCCCGAGCTTGCGGTACACGTAGCGCAGCTTCTGCCGGTAGGGCTGGCGCCGGTAGCGCTCCTCGGCAGCCTTCGCCTCGTCCGGAAACGCGAGCGCGTCCTCGTCGAGGCTGCGCAAGAGCGCTGGGTCGACGCCGAGCCGCTCCGTCGTGCTGAGGTGCCCGTGCAGCCGCTCGATCCCGCGCCGCAGCAGGCGCAGCGCGAGCTCGTGGTGCGCGCGCAGCGCCTGCTCGGTCGTGCCCAGCGTGATGCTGGGGTTGCCGTCGCGGTCGCCGCCGATCCAGCTCGCGAAGCGCAGGAATCGGGGCGGCACCACCGCTCCCGGATAGTGGCGGGCGACGGCGCGCTCGAGCGAGGCCGCGACCTGGGGGGCGAGGTCGTAGAGCGTCGTCTCGAAGTAGTAGAGGCCGTTCCTGACCTCGTCCATCGCCTCGGGACGGTAGGCCCGCGTCTCGTCCGTCTGCCACAGCGACACCAGCTCCTCGCGCAGCGTCTCCTGCGCGACGCGCTCCTCCTCGGGCGTCCTCGTCTCGAGGTCGAATGCCCGGAGCAGCTCGGCGATGCGCGCGAGCTTGGTGAGGATCGTGCGCCGCTTCGCCTCGGTCGGGTGCGCGGTGAAGACCGGCTGGATCAGCAGCCGATCGAGCATGCCCGAGAGCTCGCCCGCGGCGACGCCCGAATCGCGGAGCTCGCGCACCGCGGCCTCGATCGTCTCGGTGACCGGCCCGCCCGAGCTCTTCGCCTCGCGCTCGCGCCGCCGCAGCACGCGCACCCGCTCGCGCTCCTCGGCCAGGTTGACGAGCTTGAAGTACGAGGCAAACGCCTTCAGCACGCCGCGCGACTCGGCGAGCGGCAGGCCCTCGACACGCCGCAGCAGCCGCTCGCCGGCGGCCTCGTCCCCGGCGCGGTGCGCCTTCGCCAAAGCCCGCACCTCCTCGACGAGCTCGAAGAGCGGGCGGCCCTCCTGCTCGACGAGCGTCTCGCCGAGCAGGTCCCCGAGCCGGTGGATCTCCTCGCTCAGCAGGTCTCGGTCGCTCGCCATGACGCCTAGAGTGCCTCCCGCTCCCGGGCCACGAGCGCGGCGAAGCCCTGCATGATAGCGCGGGTATTCGGGCCGACGCGGCCACGAGCCGTGGGCCGCCCGTCGATGCGCACGACCGGCAGCACCTCGCGCGAGACGCTGGTGATGAAAGCCTCGTCGACGAGCGGCAGCTCTTGGCGTTTGACCGCCACGCGCTGGATCGGCAGCAGCGCCCCGGCCACCTCCAGCGCGAGCGAGCGCGTGACGCCGGCGAGCGCGCGGGCTTCCTCCGTGCGCAACGCGCTCTTGCGGATCGCGAAGAAGTTGCTCGAGAGCCCCTCGAGGACGGTGCCGTCCGGCGCCACCAGCAGTGCCTCTTCGACGCCCTCGGGCAGGCGCTCGTAGGCGTCCTGCGCGGTCGCGATGAAACGCGTGTCCTTGGCGCGCGGGTTGTCCCGCTGCAGGTCGAGGGTCACGCAAGCGACGCCGTCCGTGTAAAGCCATTCTGGAAGCGGCGCGAACGCCTCCACCGCGATGAAGAGGCGCGGCGGCGCGAACGTGAGCCGGACACGCGACTCGGCGTTCCCGGAGCTGGTGATTGCGTTTCGGAGCGCGCCGCGCACCGCCGCGGGATCAATTCGGCCTGGTGTTCCCTTGAGAACCAGCGACTCCTCGAGTCGTGCCAGGTGCTGGTCCAGGCGTACGACGGCGTTGCCGCCGTAGGTGCGAAACGTCGTGTAGGCCCCCTCGGGCAGCGCCGCCGATGCCGCGGCGAGGCTGTCGTGCCAGCCCAGCAGCGACAGGCCAAAGCTCCCCGTCTCGTAGCTGGCGACGCCACGCTCGCTCATGCGGCCCCCATCTTCGCATCGGACGCGCCGCGTCGCGCGGCGAAGGGCTTCTGCTAGACTCCGCCCCGGAGGTTCCCCACATGACCTGTTCCCGACGCATCCTCCGCCTCGCCCGCTTCGGCCTCACGCCGATCCTCTGCCTGGGAGCCGCGATGACCGCACAAGCCGGCACACGCATCGAGCGAAAGGCATTCGGGAAGACGACGAGCGGCGAGAGCGTCGAGCTTTACACCCTCTCGCGAGCGGGCGCCGCTACCGTCGCGATCACCAACCTGGGCGGGTTCGTGGTTTCCATGCTCGCGCCGGACCGGGCCGGCCGCTCGGCCGACGTGACGCTGGGTTTCACCGGCCTCTCGGGCTATCTCGCCGACACCTCGTACTTTGGTTGCCTGGTGGGCCGCTACGCCAACCGGATCGCCAAGGCGGCATTCTCGCTCGACGGCAAGCGCTACGCGCTCTCCGCCAACGACGGCCCGAACACGCTCCACGGAGGACCGACCGGCTTCTGCCGGCGCCTGTGGGCCGCGAAGGTCAAGAGCGGACAGGACGGCGACGCTCTCGAGCTCACGTACGTGAGCCGCGACGGCGAGGAGGGCTATCCGGGCACGCTCACCGCGACCGTCGTCTACTCGCTGCGCGAGGACGGCGGCCTCGTGATCGACTACTCGGCCACCACCGACGCGCCCACGGTCGTCAACCTCACGAACCACGCCTACTTCAACCTGGCCGGCGAGGGCGAGGGCACCATCCTCGACCACGAGCTGCAGCTCGAGGCCGACGCCTTCACCCCCGTGGACGCGACACTCATCCCCACGGGCGAGCTCAGACCCGTGGCCGGAACGCCCTTCGACTTCCGCAAGCCCGTGGCGATCGGCGCGCGGATCGACGCGGCGGACGAGCAGATGAAGTTCGGCCGCGGCTACGATCACAACTTCGTCGTGCGCGGCTCTCCGGGCACGCTGCGGCTCGCCGCGCGTGTCGTCGACAAGAAGAGCGGACGCGAGCTCGAGATGTTCACGACCGAGCCCGGCGTGCAGTTCTACACGGGCAACTTCCTCGACGGGAAGACTCTCGGCAAGGCGGGCAAGCCGTACCTCAAGCGCGGCGCTTTGTGCCTGGAGGCTCAGCACTACCCGGACTCGCCGAACCAGCCCGCGTTCCCGTCGGCGGTGCTGCGTCCGGGCCAGGTCTATCGTCAGACCACCGTCTACCGGCTGAGCGTGGCGAAGTAGCTCGGCCATCGTGGCCGCCTGCGATAGCATCGGCGGGTGGATCTCGCCGCGGCTCTGCGCGCACGGCTGGGGCCCGAGCGCGTGCGGACGAACGCGCCGCTCGCACCGCTCACCACACTGCGCGTGGGTGGCCCGGCCGACCTTCTGGCCGAGGTTCGCAGTGCCGACGAGGCGCTTGCGACGCTCCAGCTCGCGCGTGAGGCGGACGTCACGCTGTCGTGGCTCGGGGGCGGCTCGAATCTGCTCGTGGGCGACCTCGGCGTGCGCGGCCTGGTGGTGCGCTGGCACGGCGGCTCCGTCTCGTCTCCCGCGCCCGACCGGGTCCGGGCCGAGGCGGGCGTGACCCTGAACGGCCTGGTGCGCTACACGATCGGCCACGGTCTCGCCGGCCTCGAGGCCTGGGCGGGCACTCCGGGCACGGTCGGCGGCGCCGTTCACGGCAATGCACACTTCCAGGGGCGGACGATCTCCGAATGCCTGGTGGGGGTGCGCGTGGCGGCCCTCGACGGCGTGGTCAGTGAGATCCCCGCCTCTGAGATGGGTTTCGGCTACGACCGGAGCCGGCTGCAACACAGCCGCGAAGTCGCGCTCGCGGCCGACTTCCGCGTCGGGCCGGGTGAGCCCGGAGCGCTCCGGGCCGAGGCGCGGCGCTCGCTCGCTTTTCGCAAGCGCACCCAGCCGCTCGCGCTGCCGAGCGCGGGCTGCGTGTTCCAGAACCCCGATCCGAGCCTCGTGCAGCTGCCCGCAGGTGTAGCGGCCTCGGCCGGCGCCCTCGTCGACGCGGCGGGGCTCAAGGGTGCCGCGAGCGGCGCGGCGCGCGTCTCGCGCGTGCACGCCAACTTCGTCGTCAACGAGGGCGGCGCGAGCGCCCGCGACGTGGTGAGCCTGATCGAGAGCATGCGCGCGGCCGTGGCCGCGCGCTTCGGCGTCGTGCTCGAGGAGGAGATCGTGCGCGTGGGGGAGTTCGGCTGATGGCGGCGCTCGTGGTCGAGGGCGGCCGGGCGCTCGGCGGCGTCGTGACCGTCGAGGGCAACAAGAACGCCGCGCTGCCGATTCTTGCCGCGTGTCTGCTCACGCGCGAGCCCTGCGTCCTGGAGAACGTCCCGCGCATCCGCGACGTCGTCGCCATGTGCCAGTTGCTCGAGGGGACAGGCGCGCGTGTCGAGGGCGCCGGGACGAGCACGCTCCATGTGAGCTGCCCCGAGATTCGCAGCACGGACCCCGACCCCGCCCTCGTCGCTCGCATCCGCGGCTCCGTGCTGCTGACCGCGCCGCTTTTGGCGCGCGCCGGCCGCGCGGGCCTGGGCGAGCCCGGCGGGGACTTCCCGGGCCGCCGCTCGGTCACCACCCACCGTCGCGCGCTCGCGGCGCTCGGCGCCGTGCCCGACACCCCCGAAGGCCGCGCGCTCGTGGCGCCCGCAGGGCTCAAGGGCGCCTCGCTCTACCTGGACGAAGCCTCGGTGACCGCGACCGAGACGGTTGTTCTCGCTGCCGTCACCGCCAGGGGCTCGACCGAGATCCGCAACGCGGCGTGCGAGCCCCACGTAGCGGACCTGGTGCGCTTCCTGCGCGGCATGGGCGCGCGGATCGAGGGCGAGGGGAGCACGCTGCGGGTGACGGGTGTAGAGTCGCTCACGGGCGCGCGCCACCGGATCGACGGCGACTTCATCGAGGCGGGTAGCTGGGCTGTCGCGGCCGCGGTGACCGGCGGCGAGATCGAGGTGCGCGGAGCGCGTGCGCTCGACATGGAGCCGATCGTCGCCGTGCTGTCGCGCTTCGGCGTGAGCTGCCTGCTGGACGATGATGTTGTGCGCGTGCTGCAGCCGTCGAGCCTGGAAGGCGCGGGCCGCGTCACAACCGGCGTCTGGCCCGGTTTCCCGACCGACATGGTGAGCCTCGTGACCGTGCTCGCGACGCAGGCCCGGGGCAGTACGCTCGTCCACGACTGGCTCTACGAGCTGCGGCTCTTCGGCCTCGAGCAGCTCAGCGGCATGGGAGCCGACCTCTTCCTCTGCGACCCGCACCGGATCGTGGTCACCGGCCCGCGCCGCCTGCGCGGCCGCTCCCTCGACAGCCGCGACCTGCGCTCCGGCATGGCCCTCGTGGTCGCGGCGCTCTGCGCCGAGGGCGCGAGCCGCGTCGAGCCGCTGGAGACGATCGAACGCGGCTACGCCCACCTCGTGGAGAGGCTGCAAAGCCTAGGGGCCAAAGTCCACCGCGAAGACTAGGCACGAGAACAAGGGCCACGGAAAGACAGA
>Ga0214473_10006570_pt1 | contig 13833 bp, 13 predicted proteins | sample RVTome_7_FD_203509 | JGI IMG/M metagenome (GOLD analysis project Ga0214473, IMG submission 203509) | Soil microbial communities from uranium-contaminated site in the Upper Colorado River Basin, Wyoming, United States - RVT98D197 | ecosystem: Environmental > Terrestrial > Soil > Contaminated >... | reverse complement strand
ACTCGCTCCGGTCGCGTGGCCGAGCTGCTGATCCGCTATGCGCACAGCGAGGCGCGGGTCAACGGGTCCGACGTGCGCCAGGTCCTGCGCCCGGCGCCGGATCGTTATCTCGGCAGCGCGGCCTTCCAGCTGCATGTCACCAAACGGGGGGGCGAGGTGACTCAGGTCGTGGCGGCCGGGGCGGGCTGGGGCCACGGCGTGGGGATGTGCCAGTGGGGTGCGGTGGGCCGGGCTCGCGCCGGGCAACCGTACCGCAAGATCCTGGGGACCTATTTCCCGGGGACCACCATTGAACGGCTCTATTAGTCGGGCGGCGGGGTGGATGGGCCGATGCATGGGCTTGGCCACGGTCCTTCTATCCGCCTATCCGCCGATCCGCCTATCCGCCCAGGCCGTTACCCGGGAGTTCTCCTACGATGAGCTCCGTCCCACGGCGCTCCAATTCGACCTGGGCCTGCTGGGCGCCACCCGGCTGCGCGGCGCCGTCACGGGCGGCATCCGGCTCGACTACGGTCGCATCGCGCCGCGCGTCCGCATGCTGCTCGGGCTGTCGTACTATCGCTCGCAGTTCAGCGGGCGGGAAATCGCGGAGTTCGAGGAACGCATCCGCGGCCTCGTAGACGACCCGGACGGGAATTTCACCGTGGATGTCGGCACGATCCACTGGGCGGACATCACAGGGGACCTCGACCTCCAGTACGTCCTGCCGCAGGGGCGCGCCGTGACGACATATCTGGGCCTCGGCGTGAGCGTGCATCTGCGCAACGGCAGCGGCGCCGCGATCGACGGCACGTTCCTCGAGGATGCGCTCGATGACGTGGCGGCGGGGCTGAACGGGACACTCGGCGTCGAGGTCGGGGCCGGGCGCTGGTCCCTCACGATCGAGGGGCGCGGCGTTGTGCTCAGCAATCACGGCACGGCGTCGCTGCGCACCGGCGTGATGTACCGGTTCCGGCCCGCCTTCGCGGCCCGCCGGTCCTCTCGCGCAGGACGCGCCGCGCCGTTGTGACCCGCCGGCACGTGGCGGTACTCGTGGCTCTGGGCGCGCTCGCCCTCACCGCGAGCTACCCGCCGTTCGCGCTCCCCGTGCTGAGCTTTGTCGCGCTCGCCCCCGGGCTCGTGCTTCTGCGTCACGCGGAGCGGGAGGGGACGCCGCGGCGCGCGTTCGTGTGGGGCTTCTGGTACGGGGTTGGCACGCACAGCCTCGTGCTCTACTGGCTGATCGTCGCGTTGTGGCGCTTCACACGACTCTCGGCGCTCGGCTACCTCGCCACCATCCTGGTCCTTGGCCTCTGGATCGGGGTCCTGTTCTGGTTCTCCATGCAGGTGCGGCGGCGCCTCCCGCGCGTACCGTTGTGGGTGGTCTTCCCGCTCGGCTGGACCGCGATGGAATGGGCGATCGGCCATCTGGGGGACGTCGCGTTTCCGTGGCTCGGGCTTGGCACCTCCCTCACCGAGACGCCGGTGCTCGTGCAGTGGGCCGACCTGGCGGGCGCGCGCGGCGTGACCCTGTGGCTCGTGTGGTGCAACGTCGTGCTCGTGGAGGTCGGGAGCCGCGTGGCGGCGCCGCGCGGGGAGAGCCGCGCCGGCGCGTGGCGCGGCGCCGCGGCGGTTGCGCTCTCCATCGCGTTGGCCCTCGGGTATGGGGCCTGGCGGACGCGGACGCTGCCGTTGCGGGACCTGGCCGTCGTGGCGCTGATCCAGCCGAACGAGGGCTTTCGCGAGAAGTGGGAGCAGGACCGCGCCGACAGCGTCCTCGGAAAACTGGTCCGTCTTTCCGGCGTCGCGCGGGAACGGGCGCGGCCTGCGCTCTACCTCTGGCCCGAGGCGGCCATCCCGGGCTACCTCCAGATGCAGCCGCGGTGGGAAGCGGCGATCGCCGGCTTTGCCCGTGAGGGTGGCGCCCCGATCCTCAGTGGCACGCTGTGGGCGCGGTTCCGCGGGCCCGACGAGTACGACTACTATAACGCCGCCGCGTTTTTCGACCCGTCCGGTGACTGGCGCTCGCACCCGGTCTATGCCAAGCAGTACCTCGTCCCCGTGGTGGAGCGCGTGCCGTTCGTGCCGCCCAGCTGGTTTGGGAATTTGCGCTTTTTCGGCGGGTTCAGTCGCGGCCGCGAGCTGCCGCTCTACCAGACGGCGTTCGGCCGGTTGGGCGTGCTGATCTGCTACGAGTCGGCGTTCGAGGACCTGTCGCGGCGCTACCGCCGCCTGGGGGCGAACGTCCTCGTCAACATCACGAACGACGCATGGTACGGGCGCACGTCCGCCCCGTCTCAGCATGCCGCACACCTCGTCATGCGGGCGATCGAGACCCGGGCGGGCATCGCGCGTCCGGCGAACTCCGGCATCTCCGAGTTCCTGGATCCGCTCGGTCGGTCCTATGCCGCGACCGAGCTCGAGACGGAGGCGGTGGTCACGGACACGCTACGCACGAGTGACGTGATCCCCCTCTACACGCGCTGGGGCGACTGGGTGGGGAGGCTGGCGGTGCTCGCGACGCTGGCCTTTGGGGGCGTGTTATGGATTCAGAGACGGAGGGCGGGGCTATGAAAGTGCGGCATGCGGAGTTCGGAATGGGAACCGCTTAATGCGGAATGCGGAATGCGGAGTGCGGAATCCACGATCCAGTTTCCGACGTGAGACAGCGTCTGCGGCTCGACGATCGCCTAGCAATTCCGCACTCCGCATTCCGCATTCCGCACTTGGCTTTTGCGCATTCCGCATTCCGCACTCCGCATTGCGAACTCTGGTGTCCCGGTGATCGGCTGGAGGGTTGGCGTCGATGTGGGCGGGACGTTCACCGACCTCGTCGCACTCGCGCCGGACGGAGCGATCGCGGTGCGCAAGGTTGTGAGCACGCCGGACGATCCCGGCGTGGGTCTGTTTCGGGCGGTGGACGAGTTCCGGCAAACGGACGGTCGCTCGGCGCCCGGGGGTGGGGCCATCGCCGTCCTGGTGCACGGCACGACCGTCGCCACGAACGCGTTACTCGAGCGCTCGGGGGCGCGGGTGGTGCTGGTCACGACGGCGGGGTTCGAGGACGTGCTGTGGCTGCGGCGGCAGGACCGAGCGGCGCTCTATGACCTCGCGCGCGATCACCCGCCGCCGCTCGTCGCGCCGTCCGACGTGATCGGCGCCGCGGAGCGCATGGGGCCCCGGGGGGTGGTGGACCCGCTGGGCGACGATGAAGTGGCGCGCGTCGCCGCGGCCGTGCGCGCCCGGCGCCCCGAGGCCGTGGCGGTGTCCCTGCTGTTCGCGTTCCTCCATCCCACCCATGAGCAGCGGCTCGCGGCCGCGCTGCGGATCGCGCTACCCGGCGTCCCCGTCGTTGCGAGCCACGAAGTCCTGCCCGTGTTCCGCGAGTACGAACGCACCAGCACGACGACGGCGGAGGCGTACCTGCGGCCCCTGGTCTCCGCGTACGTCACGCGTGCCGCCGGTGAAAGCACCCGGCGGGGCATCGGCGCGCTGCGGATCATGACCTCGGCCGGCGGCTCGCTTGCTCCCGACGCGGCGGCGGAGCGGAGCGCCGCGCTCGCGCTGTCGGGGCCCGCGGGTGGCGTGGTGGGTGCGCGGCTGCTGGGTGAGGCGGCCGGCATGCGCGAGCTGCTCACGCTCGACATGGGTGGTACCAGCGCCGACGCGAGTCTCGTGACGGGGGGGACGGTGCTGCATGAGGGATCCGGGGCTATTGGGGGCATTCCGCTCGCGTTGCCCGCGACGCTGATCGAGACGGTGAGCGCCGGGGGCGGGAGCATCGCCAGCGTCGACGAAGGCGGAGCGCTCAAGGTCGGACCGCGCAGCGCGGGGGCCGCGCCGGGCCCCGCCTGCTACGGCCGGGGCGGGGTCGAACCAACCGTTACCGATGCGTGTCTCGTGCTGGGGTGGCTTGATCCGGACCACCCGCTGGCCGACGGAGTGCGCCTCGACCGGGCGGCAGCGGACGGGGCGCTCGGCCCGCTCGCCGCTCGTCTGGGCATGACGCCCATCGATGTGGCTGCGGGGATCGTCGCGGTTGCCGTCGCCGTGATGGCACGCGCGCTGAAACGCGTGAGCGTGGCCCGCGGCGTGGACCCCCGTCTCATGACGTTGGTCCCTTTCGGCGGCGCGGGGCCGCTCTTCGGCTGCGCCTTGGCGGACGCGCTCGGCATGCGCGCCGTGCTCGTGCCGCCGCACCCGGGCGTCTTGAGCGCGCTTGGCCTCGCGGCGGCGCCCGAACGGATAGAGCTGGTCGCTCCGTTCCACCGGCCCCTCGCGCTCCTCACGGCGCGCGAAGTGGCGGATGCGTTCCAACCGCTCCTCGCGCGGGCCGCGGCGACCCTGCCAGGCGCGACGCTGGCGCGGGTGGCGGATTGCCGGTTCGTGGGCCAGGGGTACGAGGTCGCCGTGCCCGCACCGGCCGACGATGGGGCGGCCCTGGCGCGGGCCTTCCTTGGCGTGCACCGCGCCCGGCACGGGCACGCGGACCCCACGCAGCCGATCGAGCTGGTGCAGGTCCGCGTCACGGCCGTGCGGCCCGGGGTCGAGGCGTGGGTGCCGCCCGCGGCGCGCGGTGCCGCGCCGGCGCCGGGACGGCGCGCGATCGTCGTCGGGGGACGGGCGGTCGATGCGGCGCTGTGGCCGCTCGGCGGGCTCCCCGTGGGCGCCGAGGTGACCGGGCCCGCCATCCTCGCGGGCCCCGACGCGACGGCGTTGGTCGAACCGGGCTGGCACGGGCGGGTGCACGCGTCGGGCGCCGTCGTGCTCGCGCGGAGCGGGCGACTCGGGGGGCCGGCCGCGCCGTGAGTCTCGATGCGGTGGGCCTAGAGGTGATGGCGCACGCGTTCGCCTCGGTCGCGGAGGAAATGGGCTACGCCCTGATCCACTCGGCGCTCTCCCCAAACATCCGCGAGCGCCGCGACTGCTCGGCGGCGCTGTTCGACGTGAGGGGAGAGATGGTGGCGCAGGCCGCGCACATCCCCGTGCATCTTGGCGCCCTGGGAGACGCGGTGACCGCGGTGCGCGCGCTCGACCCCGCGCCCGGGCCGGGCGAATTGTTCATCCTCAACGATCCGTACGCGGGGGGAAGTCACCTCCCGGACATCACGCTCGTCGGCGCGATCGACGTCGAGGGGACGGTTGCGGGATACAGCGTTGTCCGGGCGCACCATTCGGACGTGGGCGGGATGCAGCGGGGCAGCATGCCGGCGGGTGCGCGCGACATCTTTGCGGAGGGATTGATCCTGCCGCCGGTGCGGCTGACGGGGGAGGTAGAGCGTATCCTGCTCGCCAACGTGCGCACGCCCGCCGTGCGGCGTGGCGACCTGGCGGCGCAGCGGGCGGCGGTCGCGCGTGGGGCGGAAGGCGTCCGCGCGCTCGCGGCCCGGTACGGATGGCCCGCGGTGCAGGAGGCCGCGGCGGATCTCCTGGCGTACGCCGAGGCCCGCACACGGGCGGCGCTGGCCCGGCACCACGTGACCGGCGCGACCGCCACCGATTTTCTGGAAGGGGACGGTCTGGAGGATCGGGATCTTCCCATCACCGTGCGGCTCGACGTGCGGGATGGTGCCCTGCACGCCGATTTCACCGGTACCGCGCAGCAGGCGGCGGGGAACGTGAACTGTCCGCTCGCCGTCGCGCGCTCGGCCGTGTTGTTCGTGGTGCGCACGCTCGTGGCGGACGACATTCCAACGAACGGTGGAGTGGCCCGGGCGGTCCACGTGACCGCGCCCGACGGGTGCCTGGTGAACGCGCGTTTTCCCGCGGCTGTGGCCGCGGGGAACGTCGAGACGTCGCAGCGGATCGCGGACACCGTGTACCGCGCGCTGGCCGTAGCGGGCGTCGCGGTGCCGGCGCAGGGGCAGGGGACGATGAATAACGTGACGTTCGGAGGTGGAGGGGGCAGCGGGAGCAGCGCGGGGTGGACGTATTATGAGACCAGCGGCGGCGGCCAGGGGGCTGGGCAGGGGGCCCCCGGGCCCTCGGGCGTGCACGTCGGGATGTCGAACACGCGGAACACGCCGGTCGAGGTGTTGGAGCTCGAGCACCCGCTCCGCGTGCGGCGCTACGCCGTGCGGCGGGGGAGTGGGGGCAGGGGGACGTGGCGCGGGGGCGACGGGGTCGTCCGCGAGATCGAGGCGCTCGCGCCCATGGAGGCGAGCCTCCTGTGCGAGCGGCGGCGGCACGCGCCGCGCGGCAGCGCGGGGGGTGGCGACGGGGCGGTCGGGACGTCGGCGCTCAACGGGCAGCCGCTGCCGGCGAAGACCGTCATCCGCCTGGCGGCCGGGGACCGGCTCCGGATCGAAACACCCGGCGGCGGCGGGTGGGGACCACCACCAGCGGGGGAGACACGATGAACTACGTGTGGGTCGGGCTCATCGGGCTCGGAGCAGGAGTCGCCTCAGGCCTGTTCGGCGTCGGCGGGGCGATCGTGATCATTCCGGCGCTCACGCTGCTGCTCCGGGTACCTGAGCACACGGCGCACGGCACGTCACTTGCCGCGCTGCTGCTGCCGGTGGGGCTGCTCGGCGCGCTCGAGTACCACCGGCGCGGGCAGGTCAACATTCCCTATGCGGCGCTGATCGCGGTGGGGTTGCTCGTTGGCGCGCTCTTCGGGGCGAAACTGGCCGGGGCCATCCCCGAGCTGTTGTTGCGGCGCTTGTTCGGTGCGTTCCTGTTGGTGATCTCGGTGCGGTTGCTGGTCCCCTAAGGCGCATCAGACGCCCGACCGCTCGAATACTCTCGCCTCCACGAACAGCCGGTACAGCTCGGGGTCGAGCTGCCCCTCGTCCACCTCTTGCTGCAGGATGTCGCAGGCCCGGTCGCGAGACACGGCCGCCTTGTACGGCCGGTCCTGGGCTGTGAGCGCGTCGTAAATGTCGCTGATCGTCATGATCCGCGTCTGCAGCGGGATCGCGTCGCCCGTGATGCGGCGCGGGTAGCCCCGCCCGTCGAGTTTCTCGTGGTGGCCGAAGGCGATCAGCGGCACCTGCTGCAGCTCCCGGGTCCAGGGGATATGCTGCAGAAAGCGCCAGGTGAGGGTGACGTGGCTTTCGATCTCCATTCGCTCCCGCTCGTCCAGACTGCCCTTCCGGATCGTCAGGAACCGCATTTCCTGGTCCGTGAGGAACCGCTGCTCCGTGCCCCCCGGGTCCTGGTAGGTCCGCTGCGCGAACTCCGCCAGCGCGTCGAAGCTGCCGGAGGGGAGGACCGACGGCTCGTTGGCTTGCAGCACGACGTCCACGAAGCGATCCAGGTCCGCCAGTTCGGCGCCGTACTCGGCCTCGAGTTTGCGGAGAAACGCATCGTACCCGCGCTTGCCCTTGCCGTCCAGAAACTCGGCGCGCCGGCGCCAGTGGTCGCGCTCGGCGGTACGCCGGAGAAAGGCGTGCCGGTGGCGGATGAGCGTGAGGTCCGCGGGGTACAGCTTTTTCGCCTTGACGAGCACTTGCTCCCGCACCCCGACCTTCCCGAAGTCGTGCAGCAGGGCGGCGTAGCGCAGCTCCCGGAGCTGCTCGCGGGTGAACGACACGTTGCGATAGGGACCGTCCCCGACGCCGTCGACGACCTCGGCGAGGGCGACCGTGTAGCCCGCCACGCGCCCGCTGTGGCCGAAGGTGGAGGGGTCGCGTTGCTCGATCGCGAGCACCGCCGCCTTGACGAATCCCTCGAACAGCCGCTCGATGTCCTGGTACAGACGGCTATTCTCGATAGCCACCGCCGCCTGTCCCGCGAGCGCGGTGACCAGCTCGACGGTGCGGCGCGAATAGGGCACGACTTCGCGCTCGACGTCCTCCGGCGTCGCCAGCGTCGCCCCGGCGTCGCGTTTGCGGTTGATGAGCTGGAGGACGCCGATGACCTCCTCCCGGTGGTCCTTCATGGGAATCACGAGCATCGACTTGGTGCGATAGCCGTACCGCTCGTCGAACGAGCGGTTGATCGTGTTCTCGACGTCGGGTGGCAGGAAGTACGCGTCGTCGATCATGAGCGGCTCGCCGGTCACCGCCGCGTAGCCGGCGAGGCTCGTGCGGTCCACGGGAATCGTGAACTCGACGAAGGGCGCATCGGGCTTGGAATACGTGTGCGCCAGGCGGAAGCGGAGGCGCTGGGTGCCCTGCTCGTTCAGTTCGACGAGGTAGACGCTGCCCGCGTCGGACTGGGTGATGCGCCGCGCCTGGGTCAGAATCAGATCGAGCAGGGACTTCAGGTCCCGCTCCGTCCCCAGCGCCACGCCGATGCGCGTCAACTCGCCGATCTCCCGGCTCCGCTGGGCTACCTGCGCGCGGACGCGCGCCGTTTCGGCGCGCGCGGCGGCCTCGCGGAAGCCGGCGCGCACGGCGACGAGGAGCTGGCGCGGGCCGGGTGGATGCCGCACGAATCCCGAGAGCAGCTCCACCGGCAGTGACGCCGGCACGTCGGATTCGCCGTCGCGACCCAACGCCACGACGCCGCCCCCCGCATCGACGAAGGAGCGGATGATGTCCGTCGTGAACGCGCTCCGGCTGTCCGGATCGAGCAGTAGGACGGCGGGTCGGTCGTCCACCGCGAGCTCGCTCGGCAGCCGAGCCTCCCGGACTTCGACCTGGGCGCCGCTGAACACGTCGGCCAGGGCTCCCGGGCGCCAGGTGGGCGTGTGCCACAGGAGGTACCTCACGGCCGGTGCCCCGGGCCTGCCGCAACGCGGAAGCGCGCCGGCCCCCCACCCCGGGCGAGCCAGCGCGCTTCATCACCGCCCAAGCGCCTGATCGGCGGCTCCCTCACCGCGCCGCGATCATCCGCGGACGCGCTGCAGGCCGTCCCGCGCCTCGGCGTAGTCGGGGAACACCTCGATGGCCTTCTGATACATCTCGACGGCCTTGGGTCGGTCGCCGCGGTCCTGGTACAGCAGCGCCCGCGAGTAGTACGTGAGCGCCTCGGTCGGGATTTGCCGGCTCGACTGCCGCTCCTGCGCCGCCCGCGGCAGCGGAGGCAGGTTCGTCTCGCGCATCAGGTGGGCCGCCGCGTTCCGGATGATGTCGAACAGGTGGTCGCGGCGCGCCTGCTCCTTTTCCGCCTTCACGATCTCACTCGTCTCCACGTTCACCAGGCGGATGTCGAGCCGGAAGTCGCCGTAGAAGTCGATGAAGCTGCCGGTCACGACGTATCGCGCCCCCACGAGCTTCCCGATCCTGGCAGCGGTCCGGGCGTCGACGCGTCCCGAGTCGGCCAGGCGCTGCTCGTCCAGGATTTGCTGGATGCGCCCCCGCTCCACCACGCGCGCCGCCGGGTTCGCGGAGAGCTCGGAGATGAGCATGCCCGCGATGCCGCGCTGCAGCGCGTCGAAGTTTTCCTTGTCTTGCCCGTACGACCCGGCGTTATCGAACGGGAGCACCGCGATGCCGGGGCGCGTGTCCTGCCCCTGCGCCACCGCGACGATGCCCCAGGTGAGGACCGTGAGTAAGCCACGCGTACGCATACCGTCCTCCTCGGATCAGAGAGTCAGCTCGACGCCTTCCCGCGCCGCCAGAACCTCGGTCGGCATGGCCCCCGGCGCGACCAACCGCCGGGCCTCCGCGACCAACCGGTCCATGGCGTCGTCCCCGTGCGCCGGTTCGTGATGGAACAGCACCAACCGGCGCACGCCCGCCTCCCGCGCCACCGTCACCGCCTCGGCGAACGTCGAATGTCCCCAGCCGCGGTGCGTGTCCAGCTCCGCGGGCGTGTACATCGCGTCGTGAATGAGGAGCTCGGCGCCGTCGAGGAACCGCACGAAGTCGGCGCGCCAGGACGCCGCCGTTGCGTAGTCGGTGCCCTCGCCCAGCTCGTTGTCGGTCACGTACGCCATGGCGGGCCCGCCGGCGAGGGGCGTCAGCCGGTACCCCAGCGTGATGCCGGGGTGCCGAAGACGCATCGCCTGCACGCGGAACTCGCCGATCGTGAACTCGCCCGGCTCGATATGCTGCACCGTGAGGCGGGCGGAAAGGGCGTCCAGCGGCACCGGGAACACCGCCGGATCCATTTGGCGGCGCAGGATCGCCTCGAGCGACGCACTCCCCTGGCGCGAGCCCCAAATACGGACGGCGTTGCCGGGAGAGTAGAACGGCTTGAAGTGCGGCAACCCCTGAATGTGATCCCAGTGGGCGTGCGACAGCAGGACCTCGGCGTTCACCGCGCCGTTCTGCTGTTCCACCAACCGGCTGCCCAGCGCCCGAATCCCCGTGCCCGCGTCCAGGATGACCAAGCCGCCGCGGGCCCCCGTCACCGCCACGCACGGAGTATTGCCCCCGTAACGCGCGGTGTGGGCGCCCGGGGTCGGAATCGACCCGCGAGTTCCCCAAAAAGTCACCGTATAGGGCATCGTTCGGGCACGCCGGAGGAAGCCGCTAAGTTACGGAAAAATCGAGAGCTAGGACAAGCCGCCGCCTCACCGGGGAGCCGTGATGTATCTCACGAACGACCGGCGGCGGCCTCCAACCCGGGACGGTCGCGAATCTCGATATCCCGGCGGCTGACGTGGATGAGCCCCTTGTCCACCAGCTCGCGCATCGTGCGCGACACGGTCTCGCGGCTCGAGCCGATCATCTGTGCGATGGTGTGGTGGGTGAGGCGGCGCGTGATGCGTGCCCCGTCTTTCTCTTCGTCGGCGAGGTCGAGCAGCAGCTGCGCCACCCGCCCGTTCACGTCCAACAGCACCAGGCTCCCGACCTTCTCGTCCACGCGTCGCAGGCGGCGGGACAGCTCGCGAAGCAGCGCGACCGCGATGCCGGGGGACTGGCGCAGGATGCCCTGAAACTCTTCGCGCCGCAACACCAACAGGCTCGAATCTTCCATCGCGATCACGTGCGCCGAGCGCGGCTCGTCGTCGATCAGCGCCATTTCGCCGAAAAACTCGCCCGGACCGAGCACCGAGAGGATCACCTCGCGCCCGTCCTCCCCGATGAGGACGACCTTCACCTGCCCCTCGGCCACCACGTAGAGGGCGTCGCCGGGATCATCCTCGAACAGGATCACCGAGTTCTTCGGGTAGGCTCGCTCGCGGACCACCTCGACAACCCGCTGCAGCTCGACGGGCGCCAACTGGCTGAAGAGCGGCACCTTTTGCAGGACGGCAGCAGGCGACATGCGGCGACTCCCCCTCACTCGTGGGGCGAATTGGACGCGCAAGCTTACGCCCGGACGCGCCCGAAGTCAAATGTGCGGCCGGTGACCCGCTTGCCGCCAAGTGATGGTGCCAGTTATATTTGAGGCCTTCGTGTCGAGCGACAACCTTCGCGCAAGGACGAGTGCAGTGAAAGCCGGGATCCATCCGAACTACCAGCGGGCCACCGTGCTCTGCGCGTGCGGCAACACCTTCGTCACGCGATCCACGACCCCCGAGATTCATGTGGAAGTGTGCGCCAAGTGCCACCCCTACTACACCGGCAAGCAGAAGTTGCTGGACACCGCCGGGCGCGTGGAGCGATTCCGCCAGAGGTACGCGACCGAGAAGGCCAAGGGCTAAGCCGTGGAGACCAGACTCCGCCAAGCGCTCGCGCGGGCGGAGGAGGTCGACCGGGCACTAGCCGACCCCATCACCGCGCGCAGCCCGGCCAAGTTGAAGCAGCTGGGTCGGGAGCGCGCGCGCCTCGACGCCATTCGCCAGACCCACACCCGTCTCGAGCGCCTGAAGGACGAGTTGAGCCAGCTGCGAGAGATGGCCCAGGACCAAGACCCGGAGCTCGTGCAGCTGGCGCGCGCCGACGGGGAGCGGTTGCGTCCCGAGGTGCAGCGGGCCGAGGCCGAGTTGGCGGAGTTGTTGGTCCCGCCGGACCCTCTGGACGACCGCGACGCGATCGTCGAGGTCCGGGCCGGCACCGGGGGCGATGAAGCGGCGCTGTTTGCGGCTGAGCTGGTGCGCATGTACACCCGCTTCTGTGAGCGCCGCGGTTGGCGGGTGGAGATGCTCGCGATGAGCGGCGGGACCCTCGGGGGCCTGAAGGAAGCCGTGTTCGCGGTGCGGGGGACCCGCGCGTACGGCACCCTGCGCTACGAATCGGGCGTCCACCGCGTGCAGCGCGTGCCGTTGACGGAGGGGCAGGGCCGGATTCATACGTCCGCCGCCACGGTGGCCGTCCTGCCCGAAGCGGAAGAGATCGACGTCAAGATCGAAGACAAGGAGCTCCGTATCGACGTGTTCCGCTCGTCGGGACCGGGCGGCCAAAGCGTGAACACCACCGACAGCGCCGTTCGGGTGACGCACCTGCCGTCCGGGTTGGTGGTCCAGTGCCAGGACCAGAAGTCGCAGCTCCAGAACAAGCTCAAGGCGCTCGAGATCCTGCGTTCGCGGCTGCTGGACCGGATGATCGCCGAACAAGAGGCGGCCCGGGCGCGTGACCGCCGCGCACAGGTCGGCACCGGCGACCGGTCGGCCAAGATCCGCACGTATAATTTCCCGCAGAACCGCCTCACCGATCACCGCATCCACTATACCTCGCACAATCTCGCCGAGGTTCTGGATGGCCATCTCGACGAATTGATCGACGCGCTGCGGCATGCGGGCGAAAAGGAGCGCATGAGTGCCTGAGCTACAGACCCGGCACTCCATTGCGGATGCGCTGGACGTGGCGGCCGGACGGTTGGCGCACGCAGGGCTGGCGCGGGAGGACGCGCGGCGTGAGGCGACGGCGATCTGGGCCGCGCTCGATGGCGTCAGCCCTGGGGCGGTCTGGCAGCGGCGCGAGGACGCCGCGCCCCTGGGGCTCGCCGGGCGGTTCCGGGATGCCGTCAGCCGGCGGTCGAGCGGCGTCCCGTTCGCGTATGCGGTGGGCCGCGCCAGCTTTCGCCACCTGGAGCTGCGACTCGACCGTCGGGCGCTGATCCCCCGGCCGGAAACCGAGGGACTGGTGGACGGCGTTCTCGAGTGGATGCGGGCGCGGGCGGCGGCGGCGGCGGGTGAGGGGAGCGGACACGGGACGCGCGGCGGGTGGGGTGTGGCCGCGGACATCGGTACGGGGTGCGGCTGCATCGCGCTCGCGCTTGCGACCGAGGGGGAGTTCGACCGCGTGATCGCGGTGGAGCGCTCGACTGAGGCCGCCGCGCTCGCCCGGGAGAACGTAACGCTCGTCGCGCCGCGGACCCCGGTCGAGGTGCGGGTTGGGGACCTGCTCGCCCCGTTGGCCGGCGAGCGCTGCCGCGTGATCGTCGCGAACCCGCCCTACCTGACGGACGCGGAGCACGCCGCCCTCGACCCGGCGGTGCGGGACTTCGAGCCGCGGGAGGCGCTCGCCAGCGGTCCGGACGGACTGGCGGCCACGCGGGCGCTCATGGAAGGGGCGGGGCGCGTGCTGGAGCCTGGCGGACTCCTCGCGTTGGAGGTGGACGAGCGGCGGGCCGAACCGGTGCGCGTGCTCGCGCTCGCGTCCGGGTGGTCCCGCGTCATGATTCGCCAGGATCTTTTTGGGCGGTCGCGGTACGCGTTGGCCACGCGCGCGCGGGCCCGGTGAACCACGGGGAGGATGTGTGATCGACGCGAAGGCACAGGAACTCGGCCGCCTGCTGGGGCAGAGCGACGAGTACAAGGCGCTGCAGCGGGCGGACGAGGGGCTGCGCGCGGACGCAGAGTGCCGTACCTGGTTCGAGGAGGTGCGAGTCCTGGATCAGGCGTTCGAGCGCGCCGAGCGCGAGGGCCGCGAGCCCGAGCCGGCGCAGCTGGAGCACTACGAGCGGCTGGTCCGGAGTCTCCAAGCGAGTTCGGTGTATCAGCAATGGGTGGCCGGGCAGGCGAACTTTGAGAAGCTCATGCTCAAGGTGAACCAGCAGATCGCCGAAGGCATCAAAAAGGGGGCCGCCAGCCCCATCATCACGCTGGCGTGACGTTGTCCGGGGGCGGGATCT
>Ga0214473_10006569_pt1 | contig 13834 bp, 11 predicted proteins | sample RVTome_7_FD_203509 | JGI IMG/M metagenome (GOLD analysis project Ga0214473, IMG submission 203509) | Soil microbial communities from uranium-contaminated site in the Upper Colorado River Basin, Wyoming, United States - RVT98D197 | ecosystem: Environmental > Terrestrial > Soil > Contaminated >... | reverse complement strand
ACAACAAACTTATTGCGGGGGGATTTTTTACCACAGCAGGTGGCGTGTCGGCTAATCACATAGCATCATGGGATGGTAGTAGCTGGTCGGCTTTAGGGACGGGGACGGATGGTACTTTTGTTCGAGCTCTGAAAGTTTATAACAACAAACTGATTGCCGGGGGGGATTTCATTACAGCCGGCGGCGTGTCGGCTCAACGTATTGCTTCCTGGGACGGTACCGGCTGGTCGGCTTTAGATATTGGAACGAGTGGTCCTGTTTATATCCTGGGCGCTTTTGAAACCAAGCTGATTGTGGGGGGAGGGTTTTATTCAGCCGGCAGTAGTGCCTTGCCAGTTTTTAATATAGCTGCCTGGGATGGTACGGCTTGGTCAGCACTGGGTTCGGGGACGAATAATGAACTTCGTGTCCTGAACGATTATGACAACAAACTAATAGCGGGTGGACTTTTTACTGCAGCAGGTGGAAAAGCAGTCGCATATATGGCGCAGTGGACCAAAGCATGCTGTATCGGTAATCGAGGAGATGTTAACGGTGACGGTAACGATGCTAATATTCTCGACCTTACTTATATGGTAGATAGAATCTTTAGAGGTGGTCCACCGGCCGGATGCCCTAAGGAGGCCGACGTAAACAGCAACGGCAGTAACCCGGATGTGGTTGACCTCACATTTCTGGTGGACCGCATTTTCCGCGGCGGGGCCGCACCGGGGCCGTGTATTTAATCTGAATTGAGATTGCCACGTCCCCCGCCGAGGCGGGGGACTCGCAATGACTTTACATTTGGTACCCCACCCAGAGTGCAGTCCCGACAAGTCGGGACCAAACGTCGGGTGGGAATTAAAATAACTGCAAAGAATTCAGAACCCACCCGACATTACGCCCCGTTAGGACGGGACTTCATTCTGGGTGGGGTACCGATAGGAAAAACTCAATAATTTTTCTTTTTACTTAAACCCATTCTTTACTTTATTTCCTCTACCATGCCGCCGAAAATAACAAAATTAACTATCGCTGACTATGATGAAATCATCCGTCTCTGGGCGGAGGCCGGGCTGAAATACAAACCCAAAGGGCGGGACAGCAGAGCATCAATGACTAAAGAAATGGCGCTCGATGGTGTGCAGTATTTCGGCTATTACGAAAACAATCAACTCATAGGTGTCGGTCTGGCCAACTACGATGGCCGGCGCGGCTGGATTAACCGATTAGCTGTTCATCCTGATTTTCGCGGCAGAAACATCGCCGGAGAATTGATTGCCGAGTGTGAAAGATTTTTGCGTTCGAAAGGCGCAGTTGTTCTCACCGCATTGATAGAAGATATCAATGAGCCGTCCATGACCTGTTTTGAAAAAGCTGGGTTCGCCTGTGAAAAAAGTTGGCTCTACTTTTGTAAGCGTAGCAGCCCTGACGCTTGAATGCTTTACAGAATGGCGTCGAAGCCCTGTTTAAGCGTCTGGTAATCTCTCATGCCAATAAAGCGGGTAACTTCGTTTCCGCTTTTTTCAATGAAGATAGTAGTCGGAATGCCGGTAGTGGCTTTGTAGTCAATCAGAATCTGGTCCTCCGCCATCAGCAGCACCCAGTCCATCTTATTGGCGGCGGCGTATTCGCGGACGCTGCCGGGAGTGTCGTTTACAGCCAAACTAATCAGTACCACTCCTTTGGCGCTGTATTCCTCGTTAAGTTTAACTAAGTCGGGAATTTCTCTGCGACAGGGGCCGCACCAGGTTCCCCAAAAATTTATTACGACCGGCTGTTTCCCCAGCCATTCGTCGGCGCTGTGCCATCGGCCGTTGAGATCCTGCGCGTTGAAAATGGGAACATTTATAGTTGATGCCTGCGCGCCAGTATTGGCTTGGTTCTGCGAACTGTCATTTCCGCCGGAACAGCTCAAGAACTGGAACACGGCCATTAGCGCAATCAATGTAACTATTAATCTGTTGATCATTTTAATCATCACCTCAATTTTTATCGGTCAGTTATAAGAAACCCTTCCGTAGAAATTAAACGTGATTTCTATCGAAAGGGTTCGAAAAGCTCCCAACTTTAATTGTCAGTTTTTATCCGGTGCCGCCTTTTTGGCTTCAGTATTCTGTTCGGTTCCCGCTTTCTGTTCGGTGGCGTACTTTTTGTCCTTAACAAACTGCAGTGTACTTATCAGATTTGGGGCTTGTTGATATCCCGACACGGCGCCGAGCCGGGTTCCTTGCGGGTCAACAAACCAGAAAGTCGGGTAACCCCTGACTTTATAATCCAAACGGCTTAGATTTTTTTCGGTAACTTTGTACCCTTCAATATCCAGTTCTTTTTCCGAGTCGCCGTCAACTCTGACAGAAATAAAATCGTTGTTGAGCATATTCACTACATCGGGCTCGATAAATGTAGTCTTGTCCATTTTTTTGCAATAGCCGCACCATTTAGCGGTAAAATCGATGAACAGATGCTTCCCTTCCTTTTTGGCTTTGGCCAGCCCCTCGTCATAAGAGAACCATTTGATCTCTGGAGTGGCCGCAGAATCCGGTGTGGCTGAAACGGTTTGCAGTTGGCTGACGCTGGAACTGGTGTCTTTCTTTTCTTCGCCCGCCAAAGCGGAAAAAGCCAAGAGCGCCAGAACGGAGAAGGCCGTGAATAATTTTAGTGATTTCATCATATCGTCTTTCTGCCTTTATTATAATATAACATCTTTTTTCCCTAATGGGCGCAAATAGGCGCCGGTTTCCCCTAAAAGTTCTTTGAGATTATGAAGAAGTTTGAAATCAATATTGACCGAGTACTTCTTGCATCTGATAAACACTTCTGAACCGTTCTCTCTGGCCGCCAGGATAACCGCGACCGGGCCGGAGTACTTTTCAAGTGATGATAACGCCGTCTCAATAGTTTTATCGGAACAATCTTTATCAACTTTTATAACCAGCTGGCAGTTAAAACGTTCCCCCAATTTGTCAAGCGGAACTACTTCATTGACAATGACTTTGGCCGCTTCGCCCTCTCTGGTTGAAAGCCGTCCGGTGACCAAAATCATCCGGTCCACGGTCAAGATTTCACGGAATTTCTCGAAAGCGTCCGAGAAGATTATCGTTTCCAACTGTCCGGTGTAATCTTCGACAGTGGCGAAAGCCATCATATTGTTCTTTTTATCCATTTTGGTGCTTAATTTGGTAAGAATTCCACCGATGGTAACTTCGCGGCCGTCGGTCATTTCGCTCAGGTTTCCTATAGTGTTGGAAGTAAACGAGTTAAGTTCATCCCGGAACTGATCCAAGGGATGGCCGGAAATATAAAAGCCCAGGGCTTTCTTTTCTTCAGCCAGTTTTTGGGTAGCCGCCCATTCGTTGATTACAGGCAAAGTCGGCGCCACTCTTTGAACTTCTTTTCCGCCTGTGGCAAACAAATCATGGCTGGTGCTTCGAGCTGAAACTTTACTGCCAAAATCCAGTACAGCTTCGACGCCTTCAAATTTTTGTGAACGAGTGCCAGCCAACGAATCACAGGCGCCTGATGCCACTAATGATTCCAGAGTGCGGCGATTTAAGGAACGTGCCGGAATGCGGCTGACTAAATCAGCCAGTGTTTCGAAACGACCCCCCTCTTCTCTTTCCTCTACAATAGCCGCACACGTTCCTTCGCCGACATTTTTGACGGCCAACAGCCCAAATCTTACTTTTTCGTCAACCACTTTGAAATCAATCCCCGATTCATTCACATCGGGCGGAAGTACTCTGATTCCCATTCGGCGGCATTCTTCGAGTAACACATAGATTCTGTCGGTGTTGCTGATTTCCGATGTCATCAAAGCCGCCATGAATTCCGGCGGGTAGTAAGTTTTCAGCCAGGCGGTTTGATAGGCAATCAAGGCATAGCAGGTGGAGTGTGCCTTATTGAATCCGTAGCGGGCAAATGTCTCAATTTGTTCAAATATCTGTTCGGCCGATTTCTTATCGACATGGTGTTTTTCACAGCCGGCGATAAACTCCTGTTTCTGCTCGGCCATAAGGGCGGCGTCTTTTTTCCCCATGGCTTTGCGCAACAGGTCGGCACTGCCCATAGTGTAGCCGGCCAGCTCGTTGGCGATTTTCAAAACTTGTTCCTGAAACACGATTACGCCGTAAGTATCCCCCACTATCTTTTCCAGTTTGGTATGAAGGTATTTGATATTTTTGGCGCCGCGTTTACATTCGATATAGGTATCAATCATCCCGGAATCCAGAGGGCCGGGGCGATAGAGCGCGTTCATGGCGGTTATGTCCGTAAAATTCTCCGTTCCCAATCGCCGCAAGTAATCCCGCATGCCCGATGATTCAAACTGGAAAACACCGACAGTATTCCCCTTGGCAAAAAGCTTAAATACTTCGGGGTCATCCAGCGAGAGATTGTCTATGTCAACTTGGGCATCAGCATGGTTTTCAGAAATCATGCGCAGGGCGTCATCAAGAACTGTCAGAGTGCGCAGTCCCAGGAAATCCATTTTCAGAAGTCCCACTTCCTCCACCATATTCATATCGAATTGGGTGGTGACTTCGTCGTGACTACCCTTGAACAAAGGGACATAATCAGTCAAGGCCGAAGGGGCAATAACAACTCCGGCGGCGTGAGTACTGCAATGGCGCGCCAGACCTTCGAGAGTTTTGGAAATATTAATCAGTTTCTCAACGCGTTTATCGGTTTTAAACAAATCAGAGAGTTCTTTTGATTGAGTCAGCGCTTTTTCCAGGGTCATATCGACCGCAAAGGGAATCATCTTGGCGATTTTGTCCACTTCGGCGTAGGGCATTGACAAGACCCGGCCCACATCGCGCACGACGCCGCGCGCGGCCATGGTACCAAATGTGATTATCTGGCTGACATTTTCTTTGCCGTATTTATTAATGACATACTCGATAATTTTATCGCGGCCGCGGTCGGCAAAATCAATATCGATATCGGGCATGGAAATTCGTTCGGGATTTAAAAAGCGTTCGAACAGCAGTCCGAAACGGATCGGGTCAACATCCGTGATTTTCAAAACATACGATACCAGTGAGCCCGCCGCCGAACCTCGTCCCGGGCCTATTCTGATTTTCTGATTGCGGGCGTAATCGCAAAAATCTTTGACAATCAGAAAATATCCAGAATACTTCATTTGTTTTATGACGCCCAGTTCGTATTTCAGACGCTGTTCCAGTTCGTCGCTCATTTTGCCGTAGCGCTCGTTGATGCCTCTGCGGCAGAGAAAATCCAAAAAGGCATCGGCATCCACATACGGTTTGGGGATGGGGAACACGGGGAGTTTCAATTTTCCCAGTTCCAGTTCAAGATTGCACGATTCCGCAATTTCTACCGTGTTTTTTAGGGCACCGTCATAGTCACCCAGCGTCTGTTCCATTTCAGCCGGGGACTTAAAATAAATCTGGTCGCTTTGATATTTGAGCCGGTCCTGGTCGGAGACAAACTTGCCGGTCTGAATGCAAATCAAGGCGTCGTGCGCTTCATAATCGCTTTGTTTGATATAGTGGCAGTCATTAGAGCCGACCAGCGGAATTTTGGTCTCGCGTGAAATGGCTTCGATTTTGGGAATCAAATTGATTTGTTTTTCGATGCCGTGATTTTGAATCTCGAGATAAAAATTCCCTTTGCCAAAAATCTGTTCCAGCTCCCGTGCCGCCGCTACCGCCGCTTCGGTATCGCCGTTTAACAGATGCCAGTTGACTTCACCTTTGAGGCAAGCCGAAGTGGCAATCAATCCTTCAGAATACTGGCGCAGGATTTCTTTGTCCATGCGAGGGCGGTGGTAAAACCCTTCCAAAAACGCCGCGCTGGAGAGTTTAACTAAATTCTGATACCCTTTATAGTTTTTCGCCAGCAGTACCATATGATAGCCGCCATCGGGGTATTTATTGGACGGCTTTTTATCATGCCGACTTCCGCCCGCGACATAGGCCTCGATTCCGATTATCGGCTTTATTCCGGCTCTGGTAGCTTTTTTGTAAAACTCAATTGCTCCAAAAAGATTGCCGTGGTCAGTGATGGCCAGCGCCGGCATTTTGTACTCTTTGGCTTTGGCAATCAGGTCATCAATTTTACTGGCCCCATCCAGAAGGGAATAATGGCTGTGTGTATGCAGATGTACAAAATTGGCGTGTTTCATGGCTATTATACAATAACCGCCAAATGGGGGCTTTCGTCAATCAGTTTGTGCTCCATAAAAAGGGCATGCCAGTAGCTGTATATATAGAATAATACGTAGTTGTGGCTTATTGGGTTGAGAAAAGATGCGAAGGATTCAATCTTTTTATGACAGTATCTGTCAGTGGCCCTAATTATAATTGAGCCAGCAAAAAAGACATAAATGTGATATATTAAATCCATAGCGAACCATATTTTGGTGACTGTTATGGCAGGTAAGAAGATTGAAATAAAGAAAGGGAAAGCTGAAATGGCCACCACTACCAACATCGTACCGGATCGCCGCAAGGCGCTGGAAGCTGCGTTGCAGCAAATCGAACGTAATTACGGTAAAGGCGCAATCATGCGGCTGGGCGACCAGACCATACTGGAAATTGAAACCATCTCCACCGGCTCTTTGGGGCTGGATTTCGCCCTAGGAGTCGGAGGAATCCCGCGGGGACGGGTAACTGAAATTTTCGGCCCCGAGTCATCGGGCAAGACCACCCTCACCCTGCATTTAGTCGCCGAAGCCCAAAAAGCCGGCGGGGTGTGCGCCTTTATCGATGCTGAACACGCGCTTGATGCCGCTTATGCCCGTGCGCTCGGCGTCAACACCGATGAATTATTAATATCCCAGCCCGACACTGGTGAACAGGCGCTGGAAATAGTTGATACGCTGGTTCGCTCCAGCGCGGTGGATTTAATCGTTATTGACTCGGTAGCGGCGCTGACTCCCAAAGCCGAAATCGAAGGCGAGATGGGCGACAGCCACATGGGCCTTCAGGCCCGTTTGATGTCCCAGGCCTTACGCAAACTTACGGCCATAATTTCCAAGTCCAAAACATCCGTGGTCTTCATCAATCAGATTAGAATGAAAATCGGCGTTATGTTCGGCAATCCCGAAACCACCACCGGCGGCAATGCGCTCAAATTTTATACCACCATTCGTTTGGATATCCGCCGCATAGCCACCATTAAAGAAAACGAGACAGTCATCGGTTCGCGCACCAAAGTCCGCGTGGTCAAAAACAAAGTGGCACCGCCGTTCCGTGAAGCCGAGTTTGATATTATCTACGGCAAGGGCATCTCCGCCGAAGGCGAACTGCTTGACATGGCCGCCGACAAGGGCATCATCGACAAGTCCGGCGCCTGGTACGCCTATGGCAACGACCGCATCGGCCAGGGTCGCGAAAACGCCCGCAAGTATCTCGAAGACAACCGCCCAATGTTTGACGAAATCAAAACCAAAGTTATGCAGAAGCTGGGCATGCTCGACGACACCGCGGAAGTGAAGAAAGAAGATAAGAAGGGGAGCAAGGTCGCGGGGTAGTAGGCAGCAATATTGCATCGTAGTTTAGATCACGGAAAGGCGTGGAAGCCCGATTTTAGAGGGACTCAACGCCTTTTTCTTATTTTGTTGTTTAGCAACCCTCATTGTATATTGAAACAGGGTCATGAAAATTCAGAAAGAATTAGTAGAAAAGTTTTTACTAAGGGCCAAATCTAAGGGTATCGACGCAAACCCGATAAGGGTATTGCGTTCAAATACTTTCAGCGTTGGGAACGCAAATGTCTTGGTGAGAACTGCTTCTGATTTAGGACGTAGGTTCTTCTTCGGATTAAATTATATAAATGCTGAAGAAATTTACAATTTGGATAATTCTTTTGTCACATTTTTGTGCGGTGACGTAGAAAAAGCGATAATTATTCCTTCAAGTATTTTAATTTCTCACCTTCCACAGATTAGTCATGATAGAAATGGCGAGTATAAGATCAATTTTACAAAAGAGCTGAATCTTGTACTAAGAGGAAGAAATAAGCAGCTAGATTGCTCGGAATACATCAATAATTGGGATTCATTAACTAAAGCGGCGACTGGAGCTGCTTCTTCTGTACTACCTGAAGAAAGTATTCATAATGTTATTCAAGGCAGATTAATTGAAATTGGCAACATAAGAGGGTATTCGACCTATTGTCCTGATAAGAGCAGGACATTCAATCGGATTAAACTTGGCGATTTAATTACTCTCGATGAATGTCCTAAACTACAGTTCTCTGATTACGACCTTTTGCGAAAGATAGACGTCATGTGGTTTAGAAAAGCTACAAGCGGTTTTTACCCCGTGTATGCGTTCGAGGTGGAAATCTCGACAGGTGTATGGTCAGGCTTCGGAAGATTGGCAACCTTAAGAGAATACGATGCACGTCCATACATTGTCACAAATGAAGAGAAAAAATTTCATCAAGTGATAACCCAGTTTCCGGAAATCAAAGACAGATTTATACATGTCATTCCAGACCAAGTTGGATTGCTTTATTCCGCAGAAAAAAATCTAATTGAAATGAGAAAAGAGTTTAATCTTTAACAAAACGAAAGAATAGGGAGACACATGATGAGCATATATCAAGTAAATTTATGCAGGAGCTATTTGGTTAAGGTCGAAGCTGAAAGCGAAGAAAAGGCGAAGGATATAGCAGAACACTACACCAGCCATATTTCAGATCTATCTAATGATAGGGATAGAAGATTAGAAAACTTCTCTATCATTGAAATTGAATGCAACATGAATGAAGCATTGGAAGCGGAAGAAGTTGACGAAACAAAGGAGTAGGCTACCAAGACTAGTCTTGGATAAGCTGCCACGCGGTCTTTCTCCATTCCAAGCAGAAACCGAAGCACCCTCTCCCCAAAATTCCCCTTGCTTTTTTTTGCTTGCTAAGTACTTTGAATCCCTGTTAGTTAGGTGCTGAAATCACGCAAAGTCCGAAAAGTTATTGATACACTTTTGATAAGGCAGGTTCAAAAATGAAGTTCGAAGATATTCTTGATGGTAATGTAGTCATTCTCGATGTTTCCGGTAAAATCATGGGTGGCGACGAAACCACTATGTTTCACGGGAAAATCCACGAATATATCAATCAGAATAAGAAAAATTTCGTCATCGACCTGGCCAAAGTTGACTGGATGAACTCCATCGGGCTGGGCATGCTAATATCGTCATTGACTACTGTGCGCAACGCCGGCGGGCGGCTGGCATTAGCCAACATTGATAAGATTGAATCTATCCTGACCATTACCCGACTTATCTCTGTTTTTGAACACCACGACAGCCGCGAAGACGCGCTCAAGGCGTTGAAGAAATAGATTCTGTTACGACGTCTTTCGATTTTGAAGTCCCGCTAAAAAGCGGGACTTTTTTGTTCTAAGTTGGACGACACGATGAGATTGCTTCACCCCGCCTGCGGCGGGGTTCGCAACGACGCACTTTGTGGTTCAGTTGGCCTTTGCAATGACGATTCTAAGTAGCTAACCGTCAGCTTTTGAGAGAATTGTCACACCGATTGTAAATCCCACGATTCCAATAGATACCAAAACTCCCAGTGGCAAAAGCATTTCGCTGTAGCTGAAGCCGCGCCAGATGGCGCCCTCAGAAGCCAAAATGCTCCATTTGGCCGGTGAGATATTGCTCACTTTTTGCATCCACGATGGCATAAACAAAAGCGGAATCATCCCGCCTCCCGTCATGGAGAATATCAACAGTATGGCCATACTGCCGCCGCCGACCGCCTGTTCAGTTTTGCCGAGAACCGATGCGGCCATCATAATCCCGACAAAACAAATGGCGCTAGACAAAACCGCCGCCGCAAGAATCAAAGGGTTGCTGATGCGCACACCAAAAATAGTTATGCCTATTGTCAGCAGGACAGCCATGACGGTCACACAGGCAATGAAACATGCCAGACCCTTACCCGCCAGAATCTGCATCTTGGAAATTGGGGCCAGCCGTAAGCGTAAGAATGTCCCGCGGGTGCGCTCGACCACCATCGAGACCGCAAATGACGAGGCACAGCCCACCAGCGCCCACAAGAGCGCTTGAGGAAAAGTTATCTCCCACGATGATTTGGGCCGTTCGGCAATGGTGGAAACTTCCACCATTTCAATATTGGGACCTTGCATCGGAGAATTTGCATTCAAGGAGGCAGCGTCAACTTCGCCCATGAATTTGTCCAGATTTGAAAACATATTTTTCAAATGTCCCAGTTTGGGATTTTTGGCCACTACTTCATCGGTCAATCCTGACATTTGCTGGTCAATCATCTCTTTGGCTTGGTCTGGTTTGGTGAACGTCTCCTGCATTGGCTTAAATGATGCTTGTGTAATCAGCCCCTGCAAATAGCCGGCTTCGGCTTTACGCGCCGGGTCGATGCCTATTTCAATTCCGGCGGCGCTGTCGCTATAGAAAAAGTTAGTTTCGCCATACCCCTTTTTGATTAGGACATAAGCGGTCAGATCTCCTTTTCTGACAAGATTGCGGGCGGTGTCCAGCGGCAAAGTTACAACTTTCAGCGCGTCAGAATTTTTCAACTCCTGAGAAAATGTTTGAGAGTTTTTGCTCTGGTCGTCATCGATAACGGCAATGCTCATAGCGGCGGTTTTGCCGCCTCCGGAAAAAATTGAACCGAAAAAGAGCGCCATAATCAGTGGAAATATCAACACCCAGAACATAGCGGCTTTGTCGCGCCACAAAAGGAGCAAATCCTTTAAAGCCAAATGAATTATCGCATTCATCAGTCGCGCAAACTCCTTCCGGTCAGATTCAAAAACACCATCTCCAAATCGGCCTTATGAATATTCAATGTGACAAACTCACAGCCCGATGCGGCCAATTTGGCGACTGCCTCGAGCGGCCTGTTCGTTTCCTGCCGAAAGTAGGTTCCCTTGATTACGCCGGGCAAGTTTGCTGATTCTTTCGGAGGAGCAGACAACACACCTTCAATCACTGACAATCCGCCGTGGGATTCGATGAGTTTATCAACCGTGTCGAGAGCCAGTATTTTGCCGTGGTCCATAATAGCGACTCGGTCGCACAGGCGCTGGGCTTCCTCCATGTAGTGCGTGGTATAGACAATAGTACGGCCCTCTTGGATGAGCTTTTCAATACTGTCGAAAATGGCGTTGCGCGATTGTGGGTCAACTCCGACAGTTGGCTCATCCAATAATAACACCGGCGGGTCGTGCACCAAGGCGCAGGCCAGATTAAGCCGCCGCTTCATCCCGCCCGAATAAGCGCTGACCCGGCTTTTACGGCGGTCAATTAATCCGGCGAATTCCAGCGCCCACTGGACTCGTTCACTTAGTTTTTTCCCCGCTAAATCATACATCTTTCCAAAAAATTTCAGATTTTCTTCGGCAGTGAGTTCTTCATAAAGCGCCAACGATTGCGGGGCGTTCCCCAGTTGGCGACGCACTTCGGGCTGGGTCGGGTCGGCGCTGCCGTTCAGAGTAATGGCGCCGCTGTCCGGTTTGAGCACTCCTACCATCATGTTTATTGTGGTGGTTTTTCCGGCGCCGTTGGGGCCAAGGAGTCCAAACGTCTCGCCCTTGTGCAGTTCAAACGAAATGTCATTTACTGCCGTAATATTGCCGTAGCGTTTGACCAGATTTTGGGCGGTAATCATTATGGGGAAGTTACTTTCTGCTTTGAACTTGTCAACTGCGTTTAATTTAAGAGTTTCTGGCAATAATACGAACCCGTGCAAATTAAGTTGCAAACATAGCTTGTTTTAGATATGTATAATCAATTGTCGTTCATAAATAAATGGAGATAGTCACATGTCAGTAAATATTGAAAAACTTTTGGGCGCAGATAAATCACTTCTGAGCCACACCAGCAAAACGATTGATAAATCAAAGTTGCATCTGCCCGGACCGGATTTTCTCGACCGGGTAATGGCGCACTCGGACCGCACGCCGGCGGTGATGCGGGCACTGAATTCATTGTTTTGTCACGGCCGTTTGTCCGGCACCGGCTATTTGTCGATACTACCCGTTGACCAGGGGATAGAACATTCTGCGGGCGCCACGTTTGCTCCTAATCCCGAATATTTTGACCCGGCTCAAATAGTCGAGCTGGCTATCGAGGGCGGCTGTAACGGCGTGGCCTCGACATTCGGCGGGCTGGGCATCGTGGCGCGCAAGTATGCTCACAAAATCCCTTTCATCGTCAAACTCAATCATAACGAGATGATTTCTTACCCCAATAAATTCGACCAGATAATGTTTGGACGTGTCAGAGATGCTTTCAATATGGGCGCCGCCGGTGTCGGTGCGACAGTTTATTTTGGCTCACCCGAAGGCAACCGACAACTGGTCGAAGTTAGCCGGACTTTTTCGATAGCACACGAAGTGGGATTATTTACGGTACTTTGGTGCTATTTGCGGAATCCCGCTTTCAAAGTCGGTGACAAAGATTATCACACGGCGGCCGATTTAACCGGCCAGGCCAATCATCTGGGCGTGACAATCGAAGCTGATTTGATAAAACAAAAAATGCCGGACTCCAATGGCGGCTACAATGCCCTCAAATTCGGGAAGACGCACAAAAAAGTTTACGAGCAGTTGTCATCGGATAACCCCATCGACCTGACCCGCTATCAGGTTATCAACTGCTACATGGGGCGCATAGGACTCATCAACTCAGGCGGCGCCTCATCCGGAGAATCGGATTTAGCCGAAGCGGTCAAGACGGCGGTCATTAACAAGCGCGCCGGCGGCACCGGGCTGATTTCCGGACGTAAAGCATTCCAGCGCCCTATGAAAGAAGGCGTGGAATTATTGAACGCTATTCAGGATGTATATCTGGATAAATCAATTACGGTGGCGTAGACTAAGTGTCATATTTGAAATCATTTGGCGCAATCTTGGCATTAGCCGTATTATTTATAGTCTTCTGGCAAATAGCCGAAGCTGACACTCTTCCTCCTGCGACAAAGGCCGACACCGCTGTCGAAATCCGGGACAGTACTGTCGGTACCGCATCCCAGGAATCTGTTTATCCCCTGTCTCCGGAGCGAAAAGCGAAACTCATCTCATATTCGCGCTTCAAAAATATCTGGATGTTTGCCGACTTTTTAATCGGTATTGGACTGATGTCGTTAGTTTTGTTTACGGGTCTGTCGGCCAAACTTCGCGCTATGGCGCAAAAGGCCCGTTACAAATTTTTCGTCTGGTGGCTGTATTTTGTCCTTTTCATAATTGTAACTTACATCATCAGTTTTCCCTTTGATTATTACCGGGAGTATATAGTGGAGCTGGACTATGGTTTTATGAATCAAACTTTTGGCGAATGGCTCTTGGACGGCCTGAAAGCCCTTGCTCTGACAGCGCTACTGGGCATAATCCCGGTGTGGGTGTTGTATTTCATCTTAGAAAGATCAAAAAAATGGTGGCTCTGGTTCAGCTTGGGCTCCATTCCGCTCTTGATTCTTCTGGTGGTCATTGCGCCGGTATTTATTTCACCGATGTTTAACGATTTTACGCCGCTGGAAAACAAAGAACTTGAAACAAAAATTCTATCACTGGCTTCGCAAGCCGGTATTGAGGGCTCCAATGTTTTTCAAGTGGACGGCTCCCGGCAGTCATCCAAAGTCAACGCCTATGTCACCGGACTTTTCAACACCAAGCGCATAGTCCTTTATGACACCATCGTAAAAAATTTCGAAGATGATGAAATCTTGTTTGTCATGGGGCACGAGATGGGGCATTACATTATGAACCACATCTGGCAGGGACTGGCGGTGGCCGTGGTTGTGATAATGCTCTCTCTGTGGGTCACTAACAAACTGATTCACGGATTCATCACACGTTTTCAAGCGAAGCTGGGTTTCAGTCAGCTAAGCGATATTG
>Ga0214473_10006568_pt1 | contig 13837 bp, 11 predicted proteins | sample RVTome_7_FD_203509 | JGI IMG/M metagenome (GOLD analysis project Ga0214473, IMG submission 203509) | Soil microbial communities from uranium-contaminated site in the Upper Colorado River Basin, Wyoming, United States - RVT98D197 | ecosystem: Environmental > Terrestrial > Soil > Contaminated >... | reverse complement strand
GGCTCAAGTCCGCCGGGTGTGAGGTGGATCCGGCCCTGTTCGCCCGGCAGGTGCTGGTGACGGATGACGAGGACTAGGCCCCTGGGTCCGAGGATCGAGCCATGGATTTTTCGGCAATGCCCCTGAGCATCCCCCAACCAGCGTCTCTTCTGGCCGCCGGTTCGATGGACGTAGTGGCCGTCTACCTGCTCCCCGTCGTCGGCTCCATGCTGCTGTGCTACGGCATCTTCCAGGTCATCACCGAGTCGAAGATCTCCGACCGCCGGCGTATGCAGGACCGCCTCCACGGGAAGCGCTCGCCCAGCGAGAAACGGGTCGAGTCCATTCTGCGGCGCGGCGCCCTGGGGGAGCATCGCTCCTTCGCGGACGCCATCACCGGTCATTTCAAGTTCACGCCCCGGCTGCAGCGCATGCTCGATCAGGCGGACATCGAGTGGTCCGCGTCGCGGACCATGTTCAATCTCGCCAGTCTGGCCCTGCTCGCGGCCGGCGGGCTGCTCACCCTCCAGTTCAATCCGATCGTGGCCGTGGGGTGCGCCGCCGCCGTCGTCGTCCTGCCCCTTATCGGGCTAAGCATGAAGCGGAAACGCCGCATGGCCAAGCTGGTCAACCAGCTACCCGACGTGTTCGACATGATGAGTCAGGCCCTGCAAGCTGGCCATTCGCTCGCCGGCGCGGTGCAGCTCATTTACGAACAGATGCCCCCGCCCATCGCCAACGAGTTCGCCCAGGTCTACCACGAGCAGAACCTGGGCATCAAGATCGAGGACGCCCTCCAGTCCATGGCCGACCGCGTCGACGCCCTCGACGTGCGCTTCTTCGTCACCGCGGTGATTATCCAGCGCCAGACCGGTGGCGACCTGGCCGAGGTGCTGGAGAACATCAGCGGCGTCATCCGCGAGCGCATCGAGCTCGCCGGATTGGTTCGCGGCCTGACGGCCGAGGGCCGCCTCTCCGGGTGGGTCCTCTTTGCCCTGCCCTTCCTGGTGTTCTTCGCCACCATGATCCTGAACCCGAACTACACAGAGGTTCTGTTCCGCGATCCACGGGGACAACTGATGCTCATCGTCGCCGGGGGCATGCAGTTGATGGGCATCGCCATGATCCGCTGGATCGTCAACATCAAGATGTGACCGCCCGGCCGCCCCTGCGGCGGCGCAAACGGGCTTGGAGGGCGCCGTCCCGAACGCATAGGCCGCGAGAAGCCGCCCGCCGCGGGGCCCTGGGGAGACAGACATGTCCGCTTATCTCATCGGCATCATGGTGGTGGCCAGCATCGTTCTGGTCGTTTATGCCCTGTGGCCCAGCACGTCACCGGACGAGGACGCGATCAAACGGCGTATCACGGGGCGGACGGCTCAGGATAGCGTGGCCGCCGTACGCCAGAAGGCCAAGGAGTCCGTGGCCAAGCGGGTGATGCAGACGGTGGCACCGCTGGCGGTGCGGCCGGTGATGCTGGGCAACCCCGAGGACATCTCCAGACTCCGCATGAAGCTGGCCAACGCCGGGTTCCGCGGCGAAAAGGCCCCAACCCTCTTTCTGGCGAGCAAGACGGTGGTCGCCGTCTGCCTCGGGCTCGCCGCAGCCACCTACGCCTGGGCCAAGGGCGACACCCTGACCGGGGGGTTGGGACTCACCCTGCTCGGTGCTGGCATCGGCTTCATGGCCCCGAACCTCTGGCTGAGTTCCGCGGTCAAGAAACGCGGGGACCTCATCCGCAACGGGCTGCCCGACTCGCTGGACATGCTGGTGATCTCCGTCGAGGCCGGGCTCGGCCTGGATGCCGGGTTCCAGCGGGTCGGCGACGAGATGAAGAAAGTCCATCCCGTGCTGTCGGAGGAGCTGCAACTGGTTACGCTCGAATCGCAGATGGGCATCCCGCGCTCCGAAGCCTTGCAGAACTTCTCCACCCGCACCGGCATCGACGAGGCCAAATCGCTGGTGGGGGTCATCAATCAGGCCGAGCGCTTCGGCACGAGCATCTCCCGGGCCCTGCGCCGTCAGTCTGAGGCCTTGAGGACCAAGCGGCGCCAGGCCGCCGAAGAGCGGGCTCAGAAAACCACCGTCAAGCTGATGCTGCCGCTGATTCTCTTCATCTTCCCGGCGATCTTCGTGGTACTCGCCGGGCCGGCGGCGCTGACCATGATGGATGCCCTCGGCGATGGCAAGGTCGGTGGGTAGCGGCGCCTGCGCCCCGGGCCACCGACCGGCCCCGCCCGGGCGGAGCCTCCGTCCCGCCTTCACGGTCCTCGTTCTTGCGGGCGCCAGCGCCCGCGGCGCGCGACTCCCCGGCCTACCTTTGGTCTGCCCACCCTGGCGGCCAAGCTGAACCTGGGCCCTTGCTCGGCCGCGTCGCGTGAGCCGCACACCCTGCATCCTGGCAATATCCCGGCGATTGGGCTAGAGTGGTGCCGGTCGGACGAAGATGTCGTCCGGGCGCCGGGACTGCCGGCCGCGGGCACCAGGCATGTTGTGGGATCCTACGCGCAAGCCGTGTCTTCGACCGCTGGAGGCGTTTCGACTGCCGAGCAAGGACGGGGAACAGGTCGGAGTGCGCGATCCGAGCAGCCTGTCCGACGTGCTGCTCACCGTCTCCCCGGCGGCGCTGCACCTCATGTCCCTCATGGACGGGACGCGCTCCTGCGAGGAAATGCGGCAGGCGTTCCGTGCCGCGGTGGGTCAGCCCGTCTCGATCGCCACCTTGCAGTCGATGATCGACCACCTGGAGCGGGCGCATTTCCTGGAAGGACCCGAGTTCGAGTCCTACTACGCGTTGCGCGTGCGGGAGTATCGCCAGGGCGAGGTGCGTCCGATGCTTAATGCCCAGTCCCTCGGACTCACCGACCACCCCGGCGAGCTGTTTCAGAAGATGCTCGCGGAGGCCGAAGCTCAGGCTCACCCGCTCGACGTCGTCGGGATCATCGCGCCTCATCTGGACTATCCCCGGGGGCGCCCCTGCTATGCGGCGGCATACGCCACGCTGACGCATCGTCCCGCCCCGTCTCGAGTGGTGATCCTGGGGACGAACCATTTCGGCCGATCGCCCGCGGTCGTCGCCACCGGCAACGCCTTCGCCACAGCTCTCGGCCGCACCGCCACGGATATCGACTTCCTGCAGCGACTCGAGTCCTGCTGCGGCGATCTACGGCGCTACGAGCTCGATCACGCCTTCGAGCACTCCGTCGAGCTGCAGGTGGCCTGGCTCCAGTTCCTCTTCGGCGCCGACGGCTTCGAGATCGTGCCGATTCTCTGTCCGGACCCGTGCGGCCCGACCGGAACCGCGCCGGCGTCCGGGGATGGCGTCGATCTGAGGGTATTCGCCGCCGCCCTCGGGGCGATCGTCGCGGAGGAATCGCGGGACACGCTCATCGTGGCCGGAGCCGATCTGAGCCACGTCGGGGCCAACTTCGGCGACGACCGGGTTCTGGACGACGACTTCCTGCTCGAAGTGCGGCGGCGCGACCAGCGGGCTCTGGAGAACCTGCGGCACGGCACCCCGGAGCGATGGATCGAATGCGTCGCCGAGGGCGGCAACCCTACGCGGGTTTGCAGCTCCGGCTGCATCTACGCCCTCGCGGCGGCCCTGCCGGACGCCAAGGCCACGATCCTCGGCTACCATCAGGCCGTCGACCAGCCGTCCCAGACCTGCGTGACCTGTGCGGCCGTCGCCTACACCTGATCGCCGAATGGGCCTGCATTCACTCTACCGCCGGATCATCGCTGGGGAGACCGGCCCTTGGGCGGCGCCGCTACGCGGCCTGCTCACTCTGCTCGAGTGCGGTTACACCGTAGGGGTCGCCCTGCGAAACCGTTCGTTCGATCGGCGCGGTCCGCGGGCGGTGCTTCCCATCCCGGTCATCAGCGTGGGCAATCTGACCGTCGGGGGCACGGGCAAGACCCCGCTGGTGATCGATCTGGTGCAGCGCCTGGATCGCCTCGGGTTCACCCCGGTGGTGGTGTCCCGCGGCTACGGGGCGGCGCTGGGCGAGCCCAACGACGAGGAGCGGCTCATCCGGCGGCAAGTCCCCGGGGTGGTTTGCCTGGCCGATGCCGATCGCCGGCGGGCCGGCGAGCTGGCCTGGCGACAGTTCGGTGCCGACGTGATCGTGCTGGACGACGGGTTCCAACATCGCCGCCTCGGCAGACAGCTCGACATCGTCGTGGTCGACGCGACCTGCCCCTTCGGCTACGGGCGGCTGCTGCCCCGCGGACTGCTGCGCGAGCCCGTCGCGGGACTGGCCCGGGCCGGACTGATCGTCATCTCACGCTGCGACCAGGTGTCACGGTTGCGTCTCTCTCAGGTCGAGGCCCGAGTGCGCGCCCTGGCCCCGGCCGCCGCTGTGCTGCGGTGCCGCCACCGCGTCACGGGCGTCGAGCGGCTCGACGGAACGCTTCTCGCCCTCGAGCCGACCGGGAAACGCGCCGTGGTCTTCGCCGGCATCGGCCGCCCCCAGGCCTTCCTCGACACCGTGCGATCACTGGGCGCCGAGGTCGTCGCCCAGCGCTGGTGGCCGGACCATCACCGCTACCGGCGGGGCGACATCGAAGGGCTGCTGCAGTCCCGCCGGCTGCCCGCCCACGACCTGCTGCTCACCACCGCAAAGGACGCCATCAAGCTCGCCCGGCTCGGCGGGCTGGAGCACGCCCCCATCGGGGTCGTCCAGGTGGCCATCGAGTTTCTCGACGGCGGGGGAGATTTGCTGCGTCCGATTCTTGATCGCGCCATTCCTCGCGGTACAGTCGGGTGATCCGTGGTTTCGATGGCGATACACCTCGACGTGCTGATCATCGGCGGGGGCGCCGCCGGCCTCTGGCTGTTGGACGAGCTGCACCGCCGAGACCATGCCGTTCTGCTGATCGAGCGGGACGCCCTTGGCGCCGGTCAGACCATCGCTTCCCAGGGTATCATCCACGGTGGCGTCAAATACACCCTGAGCGGTTCGATGACCGCACCGGCTCGGGCGGTCCGCGAAATGCCGGCGCTGTGGCGCCACTGTCTCGCGGGTCGCCGACAACCGGACCTGCGCGGCACCAGGGTGCTGGCGGATCGTTGCTGTCTGTGGCGGACGGACTCGCTCAGCTCCAGGCTCGGCCTGGTCGGTGCCCGCGCCGGGTTGCGCTCTGAAGTCACGCGGGTCGAATCCGGCGACCGGCCGTTGGCGTTGACCGGATGCCCCGGCGCCGTCTTTCGGGTCGACGAGCCGGTGATCGACCTGCCCTCGTTTCTGGCCACGCTGAGTGCCCGACATCGGGACCGGCTGCTGCGCGTTGCCGGCGACGAGGCCGTACGTTGGGACCGCGCCGGGTCCGGCATGGTCCACGCGGTGACGCTCCGAGCGGCGGGCCTCGACCTGGTGATTCGACCGGAGGCGGTCGTCCTGACCGCCGGCGCCGGCAACGCCGAGCTCCGCGCCGCCATGGGGCTCACTCCCGACGCCATGCAGCGCCGCCCCTTGCACATGGTGATGCTCCGCGGCCGGATGCCCGAGCTGTTCGGCCATTGCGTCGACGGCGCCAAGACCAGAGTGACCATTACCACCGCGGCGGACTCTGCGGGGCGAGCCGTCTGGCACGTCGGCGGACAGATCGCCGAGGACGGTGTTCGCCTGGATCCGCCGGCTCTGGTCCAGCGCGCCCGGCGCGAACTGGGCGAAGTGTTGCCCGGTGTGGGGCTTGACGGCGCCGAATGGGCGACCTATCGAGTCGATCGCGCGGAGGCGGCAACGGAGCGAGGGGCTCGGCCGGCGGGGCCCGCGGTTCGCGTCGACGCCAACGTGCTCACCGCGTGGCCCACGAAGCTGGCCCTGGTGTCACAACTGGTCAGCATGGTGCTCGACCATCTGCCGCGCCCGCGACCGGAGACCCGTGACCGGATCGCCCTGCCGGCCGATTGGCCCCGCCCGGAGGTGGCCTTACCCCCATGGGAGACGTGTCGCCAATGGCAGGCATAGGGCGAGCCGTTTCGCCGATCGGCTTCGGGGCGTTCAAGATCGGACGCACGGAGGGGGCCAAGTACCCGTTGCCCTACGATCTGCCCGACTTTGATCAGGCCGCGCGTCTGCTCGACGGTCTCCTGGACCTCGGGATCCGCTACCTGGATACCGCCCCCGCCTACGGCGTGAGTGAGGAACGGATCGGCCGGGCGATCGGCCATCGCCGCGCGGAGTTCTTACTCTCCACCAAGGTCGGCGAGACCTACGACAACGGCCGCTCGACCTTTGACTTCTCGGAACGGGCCGTACGGGAGAGCCTCGACCGGAGTCGGGCGCGGTTGCGCGCCGACACGCTCGACCTCGTGTTCGTTCACGCTCAGCATGACGACGTGGACGTTCTCATCCACTCGGACGTGGTGTCCACCTTGCGCAAAAAGCGCGAAGAGGGCGTCGTCGCCGCGATCGGGCTGTCCGGGTACACCGAACCGGCCTTTCGTCTGGGTCTGGAGTGGGCCGACGCCCTCATGATCGAGTATCATCCCTTGGACCGCTCCCTCGAACCGGTCATCGCGGAAGCGGCGCGGCGTGGCGTGGCGGTGATGGTCAAAAAGCCGCTCGCGTCCGGCCGGCTCGATCCCGAGCAGGCCATCGAGTTCATTCTCTCCAACCCCGGCGTTACCAGCGTGGTGGTGGGGAGCCTGAATCTCGACCATCTGGCCGAGGCCGCGCGGATCGCAAGACGGGTGCGACCGTTCGCAGAGCAGGCCTCCGGGTGCGGCGGCGCCGCGGAGGAACTGTGAGTCATGTCGGTTCCGGCCGTCTTTCTCGACCGCGATGGAACGATCATCCAAGATCGTGGTTACATCGCCGGCCCGGACCTGGTCCGGCTGCAACCCGGCGCGGCGGAGGCCATAGGCCGATTCTCCAGGCTCGGGCATCGGGTGGTTCTGGTTTCCAACCAGTCGGGCGTGGCCAGGGGTCTGTTCACGGAGGAGGATCTCCGTGCCGTTCACGCTCGGCTAGAGTCTTTGCTCCTGGCCGAGGGGGCCCGCCTGGACGGGGCTTACTATTGTCCCTATCTCGACGGTGAGGATGCGGTGGTGGAGGAATACCGCAAGGACAGCGCCCTCCGCAAGCCGAAGCCGGGCATGCTGTTGCAGGCCGCCGAGGACCTGGAGATCGATCTCGGGCGCTCCTGGATGATCGGCGATTCGGCGTGCGACGTGGCCGCCGGCCTGGGCGCCGGTTGCCGGACGATCCTACTCCGCCGGGCCGGCGCAGACCCCGACGATCCGGCTTGCCGGCCGACCTACGCCGCGGATACTCTCCGGGAAGCGGCCGATTTGGTGGAACGCCACATGAATGACGACGAGACCAACCCGCGGGCCGGCGGCGCCAGTCGCGATGACGAGACCGTGACGCTGCTGCAGGAGATTCGCGACGTGCTCGACCGGACCCGGCGGCAGCACCGTCAGCAGGATTTCTCCGTGCTCCGGCTGTTCGGAGCGCTGCTGCAGATGTTCGCCATCCTGGCCATGCTGTGGGGGCTGGCCGCCCTGGTCGGCGATCAGCCCGCCGTCTCCAGCGCCCGCCTGGTTCTAGCCTGCTTCTTCCAACTCGCTTCCATCGCCGTGTTCGCCACGGATCGTTTCCAGTGACATCTCGGCTGCGCCGCCCACGCCCGACGGCGCCTCGACCCCGGGCGGAGGCTCGGTTGACGATCGGCATTTCCCCAGGCGGTGCCGCCGTGCCCGCGACCGGGTCGCGGCCCGAAGGCCCAGGCTGCGCTCGGCGGCGCCACCGGAAATGACATAGTGGCGGCACAGATCGTGGGCGGGGGAAACGGCCGGCGCTCGCGGAGGGACGGTGTTGTCGCCCGGCGATTCGCTGCCGCTCGCTGAGCGGAACAGGTCAGAAACACCCAGCGCCGGCCCGATCAGAAGGCTTCGAGGCGGCCGGCGACAGCGCCATCGGCCGCCGCGCTGTCGCCGGTCCCTCGGGCGCGCGCCCTCCGGTCCCACCGTTCGGGGCGTGCACCGGAATCCCTCGATCAGACCATGTCCTTGAGGCCCTTCAGCGCGAGGACCTTGACCACGTTGCGCGCCGGCTTGGCCTTGAACATGATCTCCTCCTTGGTGAAGGGGTTGATGCCCTTGCGCGCCTTGGTCGCCGGCTTGCGCACGACCTTGATCTTCATCAGGCCGGGCACGGTGAAATACCCCGGGCCGCGCTTCCCGAGGTCCTGCTTAATCATGCCGCCGAGTTGGTCGAACACCGCCGTGACCTGCTTGCGCGTCAGCGCATTCCTCTCCGCGAGCTCACCGAACACTTGCGATTTCGAGCGGGCCCCTCCCGCTGCGGTCTTCATGCCCTTCGCTGTCTTCTTCGCCATGTCGCCTTCCTTTCAAAACCGTCAGTCCACTCCTTGGCTGACTCGGGGGAGAATCTAAGGCTGGGGCCGCGCAGAATCAAGCGTTTTTCCCGTAAAAAATGCTAGATTCGCAGGTTTCTCCCCGCGCCGCGCCGGGGACGGCACCGCCGGGGCACGCCGGCCGCGGCGCGGCGTCCGGCCTTCGGGTGGCGCCCAGCGCCTCCCGTGCGGTACCGTTCGGGCCGGTTCGCGGTCGATTCCCAACTGGGCCGGGGGGCGCCGTTGGCCGGTGCCGCGGGCATCGACCGCCGGCTTACGGGCCGATTCGTCGCGGTCCGGCGTTTCAACCGGTGGAGGCGAGCGACTTCACTTCTCGGCGATCGCCCGCGGACCTGGCCGACGCGTTGTACGGTCGTGCCCCGTGCGGATCGCAGCGATAGGGGCGCCGGTCGTGCGCCCCGCCCATGCCGGGCCGTTCGATACCTGAGAACGCCGGCCTTCGAAGATGGGCGAGAAGTCGAGGTAGAGAGAATCGGCTTGTTTTCCGGCCTTCGCGGGAGCTCTGCCGGGATTCGACCCGGAGGTGCCCTGCCTGCTGAGTTCGAATTTCACAGTTCGCGATGCGTGCCGGGTCCGCGTGACGTAGAGTGAGATCTTGCCGGCAACACCCGCCCTGCGCCGGCTCGACGCGGCCATGCCCGCTTGCCCGGCACGCCGGCAGCAAGCGATGAGTCACCGGTCGGCTGCACCGGCAGGTGCACGACGATGAGCGCCTCGCCCTGGTCGGCCGTACCGCTGGCGCGGCGTCCCGCGACGCCCGCACGATGGCATCGAGCAAGCGAGCGTTGTGCCGGGCCGTTCAGGCGTCCGGCGCCGTGAGCAACGGCGGGCGGCGGCGGCGGCGACGCTTCTTCGGAACGCCGGGCTTCTTGAACTCCGGCTTCCGCGGCTCGGCCCCGGCCGCCAGCAGGAGCGCTTCCTGGGCGCTTCTCGCGAACAGGTCGGCGTTGACCTCTTTCCACAGGCCGTCGGCGCGGTTGAACACCCCACCCGAGACCATGATGTTCATGGTCGGACTGACCCCGATTTCGCGGATGAGATCGATGAGCTTGCGAACACCTGGGACGCCGCCCGGCTGCGTTCCGAAGATCAACAGCAGGTCCGGGCGAAGTTGGCCGACCAGACTCAGCAGTTCGTCGTTCGGCACACCTCCGCCCAGGAAGTACACGTCCCAGCCCCGCGACTCGAAGAGGTCGGCCGTCATCTGCGCCCCGAGTTCCTCCGGCTCCTGATCCGCGCAGGCGATGAGGATCCGCTGTCCGTTCGCGGCCTGCCGCACCATCCGCGCCTGGATTTGATCGGCGATGGACCGGTTGATCCGCGTGGCCATGTGTTCGGCCGCGGTGTTGATACGATCGGACCGATAGAGCTTCTCGACGCGTTCCATCGCGGGCCACAGAAGGGTGTGATAAAGCGTGGTCGGGTCGTCCACCTGCTCGAGTTGCTGCTGCACGAGTTCGCGGCAAGTGACGCGATAGCCGGCCAGCAGCGGCGCGACATACTCATCAACGACGGTCGGTGACGTCATAGGGACACTCCTCGGTGCGCAGAACGGGCTCCGGTGTTCCTGTAGAGGGGGAGGCGTCCTGCCCGAACCCGAAGCTGATCTACGCAGCAACAACTCGTCGCCGGGTCTCCACCGCGGCGTAGATATTTGGCGCCGACTTCCCTCCGGATTCGCAAATTTTACGCTTGCTTGGTAGATTGGGCGTTTTGGGAAGCATGGCTCGTTGTCTATCGACCTCCGCGCAAAAAATTCTTGAGGCGGTTTTACCGGTTTCGCTGACCGGATAACAAATTGGGTGGTTTACGAAAAAACCTGGCCGAAACGTGCCGTCAGGAGGTCTCTCTGCCTTCGGCGCTGAACCGTCGCAGACATTCGTAAACAGCGCAATCCTTGCGCTCCGGCGGAAAAACGGCGCGTGTAGGCGGACCGCTCCCTCTCTGGCCCGATAACGGCGGCCACCGCCGCGCTCCTCCCATGACGTGGCGAGCGGCTTGGCTCGGCCGCTCGCACCCGTAGGATGGAGCCGCCAAAGTGCCGGAGGGACGGCGTCAGCGCCCCGGACAACCGTTCCTACGAGTCAGGGGACGTACCGATAACCATGCTTGCAACTCCGGCGTCGAGCAAGGAGGGCCGATTTTGACCCGCCGGCACAGTGATCATCGGCGGTCGCAGAAACGGATGGAACCGCCGCCGACGGAACCGGCGCCGACGGTGGCTTCTCATCCGCTCAGGAATCCCGCGTGGATGCCCGGCCTGCTGGTCCTGGCCGGGATCATTGTCTACTTCAACAGCTTTCAGGGCGTCTTCCTGCTCGACGATGCCACCCACATCGAGAACAACGAACGCATCCGCAGCTTTTGGCCGCCAGGAGACCTGCTTTCCGGGCGCCGCCCCCTCGTTGACCTGACCCTGGCAGTCAACTTTGCCGTTCACGGGCTCGACCGGTGGGGTTACCACGCGGTCAATCTGTTTTTCCATATCCTCGTCGCGCTGACCCTGTACGGCGTGGTCCGCCGCACCGCCAGCCGCGGCGCCTACCGGGAACGATGCGAACGCGCCGCCCCCTGGTTGGCTTTGGCCGTCGCCTTGATCTGGCTAGTCCACCCCCTGCACACCCAGAGCGTCACCTACGTCATTCAGCGCGGCGAGTCCATGATGGGCCTGTTCTACCTGCTGACGATCTACTGCGTGATTCGCGCGGCGGACGCCACGCGCGGCGGATCGTGGTACGTCGCGGCCGTGGCGGCCTGCGCGGCGGGGATGGCCTCCAAGGCGGTCATGGTCACCGCCCCGCTGACAGTCCTTCTGTACGATCGCCTCTTCATTGCGGGGTCATTCAAAATGGCCATCGTGAGGCGGTGGGGCTTGTATCTCGGGCTCGCCGCCACCCTGAGCGTGCTGGTGCTCTGCGGCGAGGCCTGGGGCGTGCTGAACCCCGCCCCCAGACCGCAGGCCAACGTTGGATTCGGCCTTCGGGCGGTCACGCCGGTGGAGTATCTCCTCTCCCAGCCGGGCGTCATCTGCCACTATCTTAAGCTGGTCGTTTGGCCGCATTCGCTCTGTTTCGACTACGACTGGCCGGTCGCCCGCGGCTGGGCCGAAATCATCCCGCCGGGGACCCCCGTGGCTGCCCTTGTTATTGCCGGGGCTCTGGCACTCCGCCGAGCACCTTACTTCGCCTTTGCCGTCGCCTGGTTCTTTATCGTTCTTGTACCGACCTCGAGCATCATTCCCATCCGCGACTTGGCGTTTGAGCATCGTATGTACTTGCCGCTCGCGGGCGTGGTCCTTGCCTTCGTCGTTGCCGGGCACGCGTTGCTGGTGCGCGTGTGCGGCGGAGGCAGCCGATGGGCGCCCGCGCGCCGGATGGTCGCGTCCGCCGCCGTGCTGACCGTGGCCACGGCGCTGGGTTTCCGGACCGTCCGCCGCAACGCGGACTATCGCTCCGCCATGGCCATGTGGACCAACGTGGCGGAGCAGCGCCCCGAGAACGCCCGCGCCCAGTGCGCCCTGGGCAATGCCTACATGCAGAAGGACAATGTCGAATTGGCCGTCGCCCATTACCGCGAGTCGGTACGGCTGAATCCCGACTACGACTTCGCCCATTACAACCTCGGCCGGGCGTTGTACGCCCAGGGACAGGTCGACGAGGCCCTCGCCCACTATCGGGAGGCGATCCGTTGCAACCCCACCTATGCCCTAGCCTACTACAACCTCGCAGTGGTGTACGCGGATCAGGGAGATGCCGCCCGGGCCGTCGAATACTACCAGCACGCCGCGCGGGTCAAGCCGCGCTTCGCGGAGGCCCATACCAATCTCGGGGCCCAGTTGTTCAACCTCGGGCGCGACGACGATGCCATCGCGGCGCTCCGCCGCGCGTTGGAGTTCTCTCCGGGCGATGCCTTGGCCCATTACAACCTCGCCCTGGCCATGCAACGACAAGGTCGGCTGGAGGAGGCCGCCGCCTCACTGCACGAGTCGCTCCGGCTGGCTGAAGGGAAAGGCAACACTGCTCTCGAGGCGGCGGCGCAGCAGAACCTCGGCAACGTGCTTCTCGCCATGGACCGTCTCGACGAGGCGTTACGGGCCTATCGCTCCGTCCTCCGAGTCGACCCGAAGGCGCACGCGGCGCATTATCGGATCGGCGTCGTCCTGGCCCGGCAGGGGAAGTCGAACGCAGCCGCCGCGGAGTACGCCGCGGCGTTGCGCCTCAAACCGGACTACGAGCCGGCGAAGGAGGCACTGAAGGCCCTCCGCGAACAACAGCAGGGGGTGGATTTGCCGTGAGGCGCTGGCGGGGAAATCACTGGCGTCCGGCGGTCGCGGGCCCGGCCGACGGCGCTCTCGGCCAACGTCGAGCACCGTTGCTTCTCCGGCTCGGCGCTTCCAACCACGATCCGCGGAGGCCGAGGCGATGCGCCGCCCCAACTCCTTAGCTCTCTCGATCGGTGCCAGGAAGGACGCCCATGGCGGCCCGAGGTGGTCTCCTGTCCTCATTCTCGCCGCCGGCGCCCTGGTCAACCTGGGCGTCGCCCTTGCGGTTCGGGGCAACCCGCAGAAGGCCGTCAAAGTGCTCCAGCAGGCCGTTCACGTTGATCCGAGGTTCGCCGACGCGCGCTACAACCTCGGGTTCGCGTTACTTCAGGTGGGTCGATCCGACGAAGCCACTGAGGGATTCCGCGCCGCCCTGGCCATCGATCCAGACCATGCGGCCGCCAGGGAAGCACTGAGCGCCGCCACGAACCGCGGCCGGCGATGAGTGGTTGTCGCCGTGGCACGGACGACCGGGCATGCGATGGGACCGCCTTGGCGCTCTGCGAACGATCGAAGACACTGGTCCTGTCGGACACCACTTTCGGTGAGAGGCGGATGAGCGGCGACAGCACGGCCCAGACGGCGCCCCAAGACCAGGGTGGCGACGCGCCGGCGCCAGTGTGGCTTCCGCTGATCCTGGTGGCCGCCGGGATGCTGGTGTATGCCAACAGCTTCCGCGGTGAGCTTCTCTTCGACGATCATCCCCACATCATCAAGAACGAGTTCATTCGGCGACTATGGCCGGTCTGGGAGGTGCTCTCCTCCGGGCAACGGCCGGTCGTCAACCTGACTCTGGCGCTCAACTTCGCGCTCGGAGGCCTCGAAGTGTGGGGCTACCACGCGTTCAATCTGCTCGTGCACCTTGCCGCCGGACTGGCCCTTTACGGCATCGTTCGTCGAAGCCTTTCGGGCAACCGGGTCCGCAACGAGGCCGGCGGGGCCGGGCCCGGAACCGCACTGACGATTGCCCTGCTCTGGATGGTCCATCCCCTGCAGACCGAAAGCGTCACCTACGTCATCCAGCGAAGCGAGTCCATGGCGGGCCTGTTGTACCTGCTCACGCTGTACTGCGTGGTCCGCGGCGCTCGGTCGCCGAAAGCGCCGCGGTGGTATGTTGCGGCCGTTGCGGCCTGCGCCCTGGGCATGGGCTCC
>Ga0214473_10006567_pt1 | contig 13838 bp, 11 predicted proteins | sample RVTome_7_FD_203509 | JGI IMG/M metagenome (GOLD analysis project Ga0214473, IMG submission 203509) | Soil microbial communities from uranium-contaminated site in the Upper Colorado River Basin, Wyoming, United States - RVT98D197 | ecosystem: Environmental > Terrestrial > Soil > Contaminated >... | reverse complement strand
TCGTTAAGGTTTAAAGACTTTGTACATCTTTTTCTATGTCCGTGGTCGCTAATCACCATGAGGACTGTATCTTCAGGTAGTGACTCTTTAAATTTCCCAATTATATTGTCAAAAATCAGATAAAAATCTCTTATTGCATCTTCCAATGGATTTTTCCCCGGGTAAAATACGTCTCCTTCATCAGTAAATCTCCAGAGAAAATGCTTTACCCTGTCCAGGGTCAAAAATGTGAGAAAGAATAGATCTGGGTTTAGGTCCTTATATATCCTTAAGCCTGCATCCGCAAGTTGTTGTGTTGTATCTTTAGTACGGTTCAGAAATTCATTAAGCTCTTTCTCATCAGGAAAATCAACCATACCTCCTAACGGTGGAAATTTATACTTGTTGAGAAGGCCGTCAGGATAAGTACTCGTAGCCCCTCCTTCAAATACAGGGCCAGAAACCATTATACCGTTTACCTTCCATGCAGGATATGCTACAAACGGATTTATAATGCAAACTTTTTTGCCGTTACTGCTCGCTATATCCCAAAAAGTTTTGCCTCTGAAACTTGCAGACCTATCGACTCCATCTTCAGATTTCTTACCTGCTAAATAATCAATACTCTCTATAAGACCATGTTCAGCGGGGTTTTCCCCTGTAAAAATACTTGTCCATGCACAAATCGAATCAGGAGGCGTCGTAGATTCTATCATAATCTCGGAGCTGTCATTATATAAACTTCTGAAATTAGGAAGTGTATTTTTCCACTTATTTATAAGAAAAGGGTCAAAACCATCAATGCCTATTATTACAATCTTTGACATCTTAAACACCCAGTCTTTTATATGCCTTATCTTTTATTTCGGCAGCTATTTCATCAACAGGCAAGGTTCCATCTATTTTGGACCAATTATATTTATCAGCTAACTTTAAGTATAATTCTCTTCTTTCAATAAGGTATTCAATGTTTGAAGCATCGTCTTTTCGCGAAAAGGCAACATTCTCTGGACAGTCAACATATATAACTAAATCAGGTTTAGGAAAGATAATTTTCATCCAGAAAGAATGCATGCTATTAATCAGCCAATCTTTCCTCTCTGCTAAATTAATCGCCTGGTCTATTATAGAGTCATAAAATATTCTGTCGCTGATAATTAAGTCTTTTTTACACAATTTAATTCTTATCTTTATAAATATCTGTAACCCATAATCAATAAAAAATAATATTAACCAAATCCACCTGAAGACCGGGTTGCTTAACAATTTCTGTTTTTTATTTTTTATACTTTTATTTCCAGTAGTCGATTTATTTTTAACATCTCTTTTCCACTTCTTTATGAAATATCGCAGCAGGAATGGCTCCCATCTGCTCCACACATATAAAGCCTTTATACCGTCTCTTCTAAAGTTTTCAAGCAACAGATTAGCTTGTGTAGTCTTCCCCGAGCCATCTATACCAGTAAATACAATAAGATATCCTTTCCTCATGCTAATTCTTCACAAGCTGCTATTATCTCGTCGGCAAATCTATCCCACGTAAATGGCTCTATTTTTCTTCTATTATTATGATTTTCAAAATTATCCATATTCTTAATTTTTTCAATTAATTCTTCAGTGGTATTGAAATACATAAACGCGGGATCTTCTTTAAATAAATCCACCAATCCACCAAACCTTGTTGTTATAATTGGAAGGTTACACGCCATCGCCTCAAGAACTGATAAAGGCATATCTATTGCAGCAGTATCATTAAATACAGGAAAAACGTAAATATCCGCCATCTTGTAAATCTTTGAAATATCTGCAATATAATTATCCATCACAATAACGCCTTCTTTTTTTAATTTCTCTTTTAGATTACTATCTGAATTTGTTGAAGAACTGCCAACAATAACAACCTGCATATCATGTATCCTTTGAATTTCTACTAAGGATTCTATATTTCTGCTTGATATAATATGACCTACATGCAAAACAACTTTTTTATTGCTCGGCATATGATATTCAGCACGTATCTCTTCCTTCTCTTTTTTGGTTGCCTGGCAAAATTTAATACGATCTACTGCTGGCAGTAATATTTTAATTTTCAGTTCTTCTTCATTAAAGAAACCTTGATGAGGTTTTTTCAGGAGTAGTAATAAATCAGGTCTCAAGAAATTCTCTATTAATATCTTCTCAATAATGGAAAGTCCCCTATGTTGAATTCCCAATATTAGTACCCTTGAGTTTCTACTCATTAACTTTAATATTTTCCCTCTAAAAAAACTGCCAAAGGTATAAGAAGCATAGGGGACGTAAAGGATAACATCAGGAGAATAGGTTTTTAGAAGCAATTTCAATTTCTTATTTAAAAATAGTTTATTAAAACTAACTCTTGTAACTTTTAACTTATTTGTCTTATTCTGTGCGTCGGTCACTATTAAAACATTTTTTGACTCAAGCTGTTTACATAATGAAAAAACAATATTTTTGAATCCTTCATCGAAGGGAGCACATAAAGCATCTGAGATTAGAAGTATTTTTTTATGCACGTTATAAAAGATTCGAAAAGAATTAGAAAATCGTTTATAGAGATAGCTAATATTTACAGGTAAGTTTCAGGGTTGTATATTTAGTGCATCAAATCCGAAAAAAGAGATTCATATTTCGCTACCATTCCCTGGACAGTAAATTTCTCTTCTATTTTTCCTTTGCCCGCCTTTCCCAACCTCCTTGCAAGATTCTCATCCTTCAAAAGCCTTAATATCGCATCTGCCAATGCATCTGAATTTCCACAAGGGATTAAGAAGCCTGTTTCTCCATTTATTACCAATTCAGATATACTACCTACGTTTGTGGCAACAACGGGTTTAGACGCGGCCATATATTCTAAAATCGCATTTGAAACGGTTTCACCCACTGGATTGGAAGACAGAACCGCTACATCAAACAATGAAACAATTTGAGGAATATCTTTAATTATTCCCATAAAATGAACATTTGATTGAATTGCCAGTTCATGGGTTATCTCTTCCAATTTTTTTCTCTCTTTACCATCTCCTACAATAAGAAAATGAGTTTGTGGAAAAACATTAATAATTTTTTTTACTGCCTTTAAAAATATATCATGCCCTTTTTCTGGTGCTAAACGAGCAACTATCCCGATAACAGGAACACCCATGGGAATACCTATTTTTTGTCTTAAGGCCAACTTATCAACAGGTTTGTCAAATTCTTCTAAATTAACCCCATTATATATAACTTCTATTTTCTCTGAATTAAAGCCCTCAATGTGAATCAAGTAATCTTTATGAGAGTATGCCTGAGCAATAATTTTATCAACAAAGGGTAGCATTATTTTGTTAACAATCATTCGCCTCTTACGATGGAAAGGTTGATTTGTTACAGTAACACGAGTTATGCAAGCATACACCTTGGTGAATTTTGCACAAATAGTTCCCCAGAATTGTGTTAAAGATGTGTTTATTGTATAAAGAATATGTATATCTTTATCCCTGAGGATACGCATAAACTTCCAAACCCCAGAAATATCCAACTTATTCCTCATCAAATTGTGATAAACATTAAAACCTTCATTCATAAGTGTTGTGCCAATTGTACCAAGATCGTATAAACAACAAATAACTGGGTTAAATTTTTCTCTGTTTAAATTTGATATCAGGTTATATACATGCTTCTCGGTACCACCTACATTAAGAGAAAGCATAAGGAACATTATATTAATTCTTCTCATCTTAATAATTTATTTTAAAAATAATTCTAAAAAAGCTATTTTTCACTTAATATCTTGGAACACCATTTCCTATAGTTACTGTTGTGACAATAACCAGTGTTCAGATGAAATTTAAAATAATCCATGTTTGAGTGAGCGAAAATGCGCGGAAGGATAAAGGGGTCATGTATATTTTCTACTTCTCCAGGCACAACAGTAAGTCCTAAAACATATCTATTTTTCTTTATACTCATTACAGAATCAAGGGTGATACAATTCATCGTTCCATTTGGATTCAAAAATTTGATCCAAGATTTCTTTATCAAGGTAAATAAAATCTGTATAATCCGCTCTTCCATGCCCAATAAATCTTAAAACTTTTTTCCCGTTCTCATTTCTGCATATCATCAAAGGTGCCAAGCCTATTAGACTATTCTTATCCTCTACGCAAACAAGAAATAGCTCTTTGTCCATTCCAAATACTTTCCACCATGTATAATGCCATTCATAAGTTTGAAAAATTGTATTGGTTTCATTCTGCGAAATCAAAGCATTCCATCTTTCCTTTCCTACATTTTCAAACCTGGTTTCCAACCATACATTCATTCCAGTAACTATAAAAAACTCTCAAAGACTTTCAACAAATTTTTGAGCCAATATCTTGGGATTATGGTGCTCAAGTACATATTTTCTACATCGCTGCGCGATATCATCATAATCTCTATTCTTCATAAGTGTAACGAGCAAATCAGGAATTTCAGCATAATCTTTTGTTACACTCCCGAGGTTGTTATTGGCAATTATATTATCGGGGTCCACTTTACATGTAGTAACTATTGGCGTTCCTGATAAGAATGACTCAAGAAACGTATTGGAAAAGCCTTCATAATGAGACGTATTAAGTAATGCATAGGCTTGTGATAAAAAAGGGATAATTTCTTTTCTTTTTAAATATCCCATAAATTTTACATTCTTGCACTGTTTTAAAAGATTTAAAGCCGCTTTTGTAACATCATCTAAGTGATTCTGGGGTTCACCGGTAATTCTAAATTCTATATCCTTTAAATTTTTAGCAACTTCAAATAAAGCAGGTAAGTTTTTTTGGTGCTGGAATAGTCCAAGCCATGCAACGTATTCTCTTTCAGTTGATTTCTTAATTTCTGGAAGTTCACTATTGTAATAGAATGGATTATGGATAATAGCAATCTTCTTTAATGGATATTTCTTAATCATATTTTCATATTGATACTTATTCTGGCAAATAATGGAATTTGCATGTTTCAAACCGTACTGATATAAGACTTGTTCAAATCTTGAAAGTCTATCTTTATATCTATTGTCTGTATCCATGTCATTTGCAACCCTATAAACAAAGGGGATATTTAACCTTTTCCCAATAAAAGCCATAAGCCCGGTTATAAACCCAGCACATTCCTGAATAAGATAGTTAGGATTATATTGTTTAGCTGCTCTAAATATTGCAGGGTATCTCTTATAAAGCCACCTCAACTTGGGAATACCTTCATCCAAGCCATATGTCTCAACAATATCAAAATCTACGGATTTCCCAATATACTCCTTTGCACCTTTAAAGGTTAACATGCCTATCTCATGATTATTTGCAATTAATCCATTTATCCACGCATACCATTCAACTGCAGCCCCGCCTATAGGGTAATCAATATCCTTTATTAAATAAGGTATATCAAAGTCTATATACAATAATCTAAGTTTTTTCATTATTAATACAAAGGATTAAAGTTCAAAATACTAAGAGGGGTTCATCTGGAACTGTATTAAAATCTGTATTTCTAACGTCGTCAGAAGGATAATTCTCAGGTCCTCATCGGCTTTTCAATTCCGTAAAGAGTTTGATTTAATCCCACTATTATCCCGCCTGTGACAAAAAATAAACTATTTGCAAACATAAAATATTGCATTTCAATAAATTGAATATTTACCATATAAATAATAAATATTCCCCAGAATACGGCTATCAAGCCTTTTTTAGAGAAACTTTCAGAAGACAAACGTCGATACAGATTTATACTATTTTTCAGGATAAAAAACAAAATAAAAAGGAAAAGCCCCAATCCCACCAAACCTAATTCCACTAAAATTCCACCGAGTGTATCGTGAAGACCAGCTCCCTCACCAACACCAATATAAGGAATACCTTCTAACTTATAAAAATAAGGGGGGCTAAACTTTTTAAATGTATAAAACCCAAAACCAAAAATTGGCTTTTCAAGAAACATCCTCCACATTGCCGCATATAAATTAATCCGACTATAAATAGGATTTATATTTATAGTTCTCTCTCTAAGTTGTCCGCCTAAAGTTGTTTCCCTCCGAACAGCTCCCTCTCCCTCTGTTTGCCACTTAGGTTTAAATCCAGAGTAGCTATAAATGCCGATGGTAACAATCAATACTAATAAGCTTATAATAAAAACAATTCGTATTCGTGGAAAAAAAATGGGGAATATACATAGCGAAAGCAGGAAAGCAAGCCATGGAGTACGTGTAAATGTAAATCCAAGTGTAGTTAACATAACTAAAATAGAGATAATAAAAAACCTTTTTGCCCACTTTTTATAGTTTTGAAAGAGAAGGTAAATTGTCATAAAAAATATCATCCCTATTACCGCACCATTTGTTGAGGCGTTTAGAAAAGGGCCTCTTGAACGACCCTGATGAATACCCATCTCTATGTTCATAATATATCCAGGGAAAACTAATGGCTGTAATATTGGAAAATGTTCGAAAATACCGGTCAAACCTAAATAAAATCCAATAATAGTAAAAAAGATAAAGATTCTCTTTATCTTCTGTTCATTATCGACCAAGTTTTTACCAAGAAAAAATATAGAGAAAGGTATTGCATAGCCACTTAAAAAAGTACTTAGAAATACTCCATGTCCTTCTCGATAAATTTCACCAGTAATAATCATGGACATTAGAACATATACACAGAATAAAATCATTGCGATTTCTACTTTGTTATCACCTGCAATTATCCTTCTTTGTTTAAAAACAATCTCTATTAGTAAAATAAAAAAAATAAAAAACCATATCATTCTTTGAGGATCAATATCTGGAAGAGAATGGAGAGGAATGTTCGCAACTTCTCCGAATAATATCAAGGAAAACCATACTAATAAACTATTCAGTAAATTTTTTTTCAAAATAAGGAATACCACCGGAATTATGGCAATAGTCAAATACATAGGTAATAGTGCTACGGGAGGAATAAATAGATAAATTCCCAGGACACTGACCAAAATAATCGCTGCCAAAAAAACAAATTTTAAAAACATTTCTCTAAAATCTCAAAATATTGGGTTGTAATTTGGCACTGCTCCGCTTTTTCAGTTACATAAATAACAATGCAACCAAAAATAGGATACAACGCATATAGAACACTGATAGGATAAATCATTAATACTTCGAATTAGAGAATCATACTATTTATAATTATTAAGACATATCAGCGCCTACTTATTGATATTTTTTTGTCAAAACATTTTTAGGTAATTATATTTGACTTAAAATATTCGCAAGTCTTTTTTAATCCTTCTATAAGTGAGACTATAGGCTCCCAATTCAGAATTTCTTTTGCCTTCGCATATTCGATTACGCTTCTTTGTTGTTCACCTTGCTTGGATGGACCATGTTGTTCCTCAATAAAAGGATTTATAATTTCTTTAAGATAATTAAATATTTGATTGATTGATGTCTCTACACCTGTACCAATATTAAATACGTTCTCAGATATGTTATTTGTTATGGCTAAAACATTAGCCTGAACAACATCTTCAACATACACAAAATCCCTTGTCTGCGCACCGTCCCCGTTAATAATCGGCTGTTCCCCATCAAGCATTTTCTGAATAAAAATAGCCACAACCCCAGCTTCTCCAAGAGGGTCCTGGCGGGGACCATAGACATTTGCATAGCGGAGTGCAGCATAATCTAAACCAAAAATTGTTTTATAGTAATAAAGGTAATGTTCAGCAACAAGCTTAGTAATACCATAAGGGCTTATTGGCCTCAACGGATGAGTTTCCGTGGCTGGAAAGACTTCTTGTTCTCCATAGATTGCACCACCCGATGAGGCAAATATTACTTTTTTCACTTTATATTTTACACAGTTCTGAAGAAGATTTATCGTCCCCAATATATTTATCTTCGCATCGAAGACTGGGTCAGAAACTGAAAGGCGTACATCTTTTTGAGCAGCATGATGATTAACAAAATCAGGGTTTTCTTTCTGAAAGACAGCCTCTAATTCTGAATCTTGAATATCTAATCTATAAAATTTAGCTTTCTTATTGATATTCTTCTCCCTCCCTGAAGAAAGGTCGTCAATTACTACAACGTCGTAGCCTTCATCAATGAGTCTGTCAACTATGTGAGAACCGATAAACCCCGCACCACCAGTGACTAATACTTTCATATTCTTTATTCCCCTTTTGAAAAATTTGGCAAATACAAAATTATTGTTAAACTTCTTAAGAATTTGGTGCTGGGGTAAATCCAGCTCCGCCCGTTACTAATACCTTCATCTTCAACCGCCTTTTACATCCATTTATAAATTATCTCTGGTATTGGGAATTTACGATTGTTCAGGATTACACCAACTAAATTAACCTTTTTTTCTTCCAGTGGGGCAATTGCATTTTTGACAATATGACGACGGACTTTGCCTTCGGTTACCACAAGAATGACACCATCCACAATGGAGGAAAGAATAACAGCGTCTGTAAAATTTCTTAAATCAGCACATTCAATAAAAACCACCTCAAATTGTTCTTTTGCCTTTTTGATGACTTCAGACATATTGGAAGATTCTAAAAAAGTTATTGGATTTAACACAGTATTGCCTGCGGGCAGAATGTATAGATTAGAATCCAATTTATGTACTGTTTCTTCAAAAGAAATTTTCCCTCCAAGTACATCGCTTAGACCAGGAGTATTAGAAGTGTTAAAAATCTTAGACATGGAAGGGATTCCCAGGTTAGCATCTATAATAAGCACTTTATGCCCCTGCCTGGCAGCCAAATAAATGCCAAGATTAGCAACAATAGTGGCAGTTTGTTCTGAGCCTTCAGCATCCGTTATTAAAAAGGATTTTAAACTTTTGTTTTTTACAAAAAGGTATATCTGCTCCGATAGATTCTTGTATGATTTGATATAGTTTGTATCAGTTGGATTAGCCTCGCTTATGAGAAGCCTAACTTTAGATTTTCTCTTAGGAATAAAGCCTAAAACAGAAATATTAAGAAATCTTTCTACATCTATCGGTGATTTAAATGTATAGTCAAAATATTCAAATAAATAGGCAAAGATAACAGTTACAACCATACTTGAAAAAAAAGCAAGTATAAGAAGAAATTGCTTGGGTAGGATGTTCACCGCTTCCCCTATCGTTGCCTGCTCTGCTATCTTAACGCTGGCAGGACCAATTGCTTCGAGGTCAGGTATTACTCGGCCATCGAGAGTTTTTTTAATTTCTTCAATATAATTTTCTAATTGTAGAACTGTTGAGTGCTTCTTCCCGTATTTCAATTCAAGTTCGGCAATTTGTTGTTCAATATCAAATATTAGATACGAACGACTCAATGAATTGGCAATAACAGCAGCTCTTTGAGGATTAAAGTCTGTAACAGTTATGTTGAAAAAACTTGTATCCCTTATAACATTCGCTTTTACATTAGCGGATAATCTCCCTATAGCCATTTCAAATAATAAATTCTTTTTTTGTTCAGGAGTCATTTCTTGCAATCGTTGCATCATCTTTTCAATGCCATCTTTCATTAAAGCTGCCTTAAACGGAGAAGCAAATTTCATTTCATAATCAGGCGGTGTTTCATAAAGTTTAAGAGCTTCAACTACACGTGAAAACACGATTCGAGATTTTACAAGTTCGGTATGTTCTTGGAGTACACTTGCTGGACCAGACATGAGGACTTTGTAAAACAAAGACTCTGTTTCTTTCATTGCTTTAACATTCAGCTTAACGCTAGACCCATAAAGTGGTGTTGGAAGTTGAAGCCAAATATAGACGGGAATTATTATTATGATAGGAATAATCACAAATAAGATTTTATGCCTGAAAAGGACTTTCAGATAATCACGCAAAGTAATTGACTCAACATTACTCTCCATATATTCCTCCAATCAGAAAATTCCACTTGAAACCACGATGATATCTCTGGGCTTTAACATAACGTCCGCAGCGGCATCACCATCAATAACATTTTTAATGTTTACCTTGATTACGGCAAATCCAGCCCCGTCTTCAGTCGGTCTTAAAACCTTAACTCGACTTCCAGAACCCCATTTAGTAAATCCTCCTGCCATTGTTATGGCCTTAAATACTGTCATATTATCCTGAAGTACAAACTCCCCAAGTTTATTAACCTCTCCATAAATAAAATATGTTTTATTGCGCTCTACAATCAAAACGTCATCAGGCTGAAGAAGGGTATCCTCAACTTCTTTACTTTCTATAACCCCGTCATTCAGTTTTGATTCTGCAAAATCTTTATATCCGATAGTCTCCCCTTCCTGTTTCCTCCTAACCTTTATCTTCCCGTATAAACCCTCAATCGTTACACCCCCAGCCCCTAACAATGCCCGCAATACTGTCACATCTTTCTCGAGTACAACTTGACCTCGTTTTACAACCTCCCCTTGAATCAAAAAAGTTTTACTGCGTTCGACTATTACTATATCATCGGGTTGAAGCAATGTATTCTCAACTTCATGACTCTCTATAATTCCATCGTTCAGCTTTGCTTCCACGAAGTCTTTATAACCGTCAGGCTCTCCTTTCTGCTTCCTCCTGACTTTTATCTTCCCGTATAAACCCTCAATCGTTACACCCCCAGCCTCTAACAATGCCCGCAATACTGTCATATCCTTCTTAAGTGGAAATCTGTCTTTCTTGGCTACATCACCATATATGAATATCTTATCTTCTTCTACAAGCAATATATCATCAGGTTCAAGGAGCATATACCCTTCTACACTACCCTCTATAATATTTTTAAGGTCCAATGTTACTTCTTTATACCCTGATTCGCCTCTTTTCCCATGCCTAACTTTTATCTTGCCATATAAGCCCTCAGTGCCTCCAGCCAGCAATATCGCTTTTACTACTGTCATACCTTCTTCAAAAAATATTCCTCCAGTTATTCTAGTATCGCCGTAGGTAAAGATTTTTTTATTAAATGTCTGTACTAATGTCACTGAAACCATGGGAAATTTTATAAATCCATCGCTAAGCTTTTGCGTTATCGTCTTCTCAATCTCCTCAAGCCTCATCCCTTTAACAGAAACTGTTCCTAAATAAGGGAAATTTATTGAACCATCATCTGCCACTGTTACAAGTGTTCTCAGATCGTCATGACCAAATACTCTTATATCAATGACATCGTGCGCACCAACTTTATATCCCTCAGTTACAGAGGTTTTAGCCTCAACAACTACTGGAGAAATAAGCAAAAATGATATAGCCATAAATATCAGAATTAAATGTTTCAAGGTTTATTCCCCCTAATTTTTACGTTTCTCGGATAAAATATTTTTCACTCCTAAAAAAAGTGAAAACTTAATTTTTAAAAAATAATTTATTCTGATTATCATATCAAAATGCCTTAGTTATACCTAAGGATATTGTATTTCTAATATATCCTCCCATTTCATTTGTTGTATTGAAATTAGAATAGGTGTATGTAAATGTTCCATTGAGGTTTTCCCAGAATTCATAGGTAAATGCAAGGTTAGCTCCGAGAAACGTATTCGTAATATTCGCTGAAACAAGCGTACCCTGACCATAAAAACCTGAGAAAGAACCTTTAAGGCTTTGTAAGAACTGCCTTTCAAAGTTCGCATTGATTTGCCAATTGCTGAAAACATCTGCTGTGTAAGAAATTGTTTCATCTGTTTTTACAAATGAAAGCTTTGCAGATGTATTTTCATCTATCTCATCTGTCAAAGAAATATTAATATTTTGTGTACTATCTTTGTTATTATTACTAGAAACTATATTTACCCCTGCACTTCCATTAAAAATTAGTCTCTCGGTTATATTTTGTTTCAAGCCAAGCGTCGCTGTATTAATAGATACATCCGAACTGCTCTGTGAATAATAATAAGAATAAGAAAACAAAAAAGTAGTATATATACTATACAAATAATTCATATCAATCCCCAGGGTGTTTTGTGACGATTCATTCGTAGTCTCTCCAGTAATTCTATTTAATGAATAATTATACTTTGTACTCAATACAAAATTCTTGCTAAAATAAATTTCTCTTGTGTAATTAAGATTGAAATTGTTATTAAATAATTCTTGTCTTGCACTGACTCTTCCGAATTCCTCTTCAAAACTGCCGGGAGTATTAGAATGTGAATAGTTATAACCAAAAGAAATTCTATCGTAATCTGAAAACTCGTTTATAAAATTTAATTTGAGACTTTCAGAAGAATCTTTTATATCCTTGAATTTTAAATGATTACTAAAATTAATGTTTCCTCCAAAAGTTATTGACCTTCTTTTACCTTCGTATGCTAAATCCATCCCAAGCCCCAATGTTGTTATAAAATCATCTTTTTTATTAGTTTTAGCAAAATTTATATTATCATCATACATTCCACTAATAGCCCCGTAAGCCTTTATATCTAACCCCTTATAAGGAAAAGAATATGCATTTGAATTTATAAGCAACAACGATAAGATCATTAACCCCCATATCATTGATACTTTCACAAAATTTTTTATAATAATGTTCATATAACATAGTAATTAAAATTCATCATTGTTTGCACTAAATTTTAGTATTAATATTAACAGGAAAAGTCTTATTTGTCAAGAAAATTGATAGCCTATGTAAATTATTTTAACATTATTATTTATATCAATAATGGGGTAAAGGATTATAGGGCTCAATAATTTTATCCTCGATTTTTTTCTCACTTTTACTTTTAGCTTAACATAATGATTTTAAGGCACAATAAAGGCGTAAAATATAAAATGAAATAGGTTGAAAAAATTAATAATAAGTAGGACTCAGGGGGCATTGAAACATAACACAACTTGCAACGGTTGTCGGGAAAATCCATTAATCTATAATATTTATAATATTTATCCAAAAAATTCTTTTTAGTCACAATTCTTGTTGAGGCAATATGTCAATTTTTGTTATCTCAAATTAATAAATCTATTAACCTTATTAATAACAAAAAAAATGTTTTTTGTCAATAAAGTGTAAAACAAATAAACATATTTTTTGTAAATTTATGCAGTACTAACATAAAAAAATCGCAAAACAAACAATATTTTTGTGTTAAAATACTCCAAATGGGCAGGGTTAAAATCTGTGGTATAACTAACATTGAAGATGCAGTTGCTGCAGCTGAATATGGAGCAGACGCCATTGGTTTTGTATTCCAACCCAAAAGTCCAAGAGCAATCACACCTGAAACAGCAAAAAACATCATATCTGCACTCCCGCCTTTTATAACTACCATAGGTGTATTTGTCAACGAAAGCAAACGTGAAATAGAAAGAATCATTCGTTATGTCGGTTTTAATATTGTTCAGCTCCACGGCAATGAACCCCCTGATGCATGCCAGTTAAGCAGAAAGGTTATCAAGGCTATACGGGTAAAGGATTTAACAGACCTTGAACCCCTGAAAGGGTACAACGTCTCTGCCTTTCTGCTTGATACATATTCTCCGCATACCATGGGCGGCACGGGTCAGATTTTTAACTGGGATATTGCAGTTGAAGCAAAAAAATTCGGAAGGATAATCCTTGCAGGAGGGCTTAACCACGAAAATATAGAAGAAGCAATAAAATGGGTCCGGCCCTATGGCATTGATGTAGCTACAGGCGTCGAAGGCAATAAAAAAGGGGAAAAAGACCACAAAAAATTAAAACTATTTATTGAGAAAGCCAGGGAAGCCTTCACAGTATATGCATGATTCACAATTATCCAACATCCACCCTATAAAACCCGAACCCGCTTTCCAAAAATCAGCAATTGAAGAAATATTAGGGATACCATTTACTGAAAACAACCATGTCCGGCTGCTGCAAAGCGGAAAAGAAATCTTTCAAACTATTTTTGACTC
>Ga0214473_10006565_pt1 | contig 13838 bp, 10 predicted proteins | sample RVTome_7_FD_203509 | JGI IMG/M metagenome (GOLD analysis project Ga0214473, IMG submission 203509) | Soil microbial communities from uranium-contaminated site in the Upper Colorado River Basin, Wyoming, United States - RVT98D197 | ecosystem: Environmental > Terrestrial > Soil > Contaminated >... | reverse complement strand
TTTACCCTGCTTTACAGCCATATCCTTTTATTTTAAGTCCGAAATCCGAATATCGAAATCCGAAGCAATTTCTAAATTCGAATGACCAAATTTCCTAAACAGGAAGGATATCTTATTATCTTATTTCGATCATTTTAATTTTGAACATTCGAATTTGTTTCGAATTTCGGATTTCGTATTTCGAATTTAAGAAAACTATTCCCATTCAATCGTGCTTGGAGGTTTTGAGCTGATATCGTAGACGACCCGGTTAACCCCCTTCACTTCATTAATAATCCGATTGGAGATCTCTCCCAGAACCGGGTAAGGCAACTTGACCCAATCCGCCGTCATCCCGTCCTGGCTTGAAACGATTCTTAAAGCGATCACATTCTCATAACTTCGTTCATCTCCCATCACCCCCACCGTCTTCACCGGAAGGAGGATGGCGAAGGATTGCCAGACCCGGTCGCGCCAGCGGGCCTTTTTCATCTCTTCCGCCACGATCTGATCGGCCTCTCTCAAGATTTCCAGCCTCTTCCTGCTGACCTCCCCGATGACGCGAATGGCCAGTCCCGGTCCGGGGAAGGGTTGACGTTTGATCATCTCGTCGGGGAGACGGAGGACTTTCCCCAGCTTTCGGACTTCATCTTTAAAGAGTTCCCGAAGAGGTTCCACCAATTTAAACGTCATCCGCTTCGGGAGCCCTCCCACATTGTGATGGCTCTTGATCGTGGCCGAGGGACCTTTCGAGGAGACGCTTTCGATCACATCCGGGTAGAGGGTACCCTGGGCCAGATATTCCACCTCTCCGATCCTCTTGGCCTCCCTCTCGAAGATGGAGATAAAATCCCTTCCGATCCTTTTCCTCTTTTCCTCCGGGTCCGTCACCCCCTTCAATCTGCGAAGAAAGTGGGCTTCCGCATTCACGTAGCTTAAGGGTATTTTAAAATGGTTTTGAAAGAGATTCACCACCTGTTCCGGTTCTCTCTTTCTTAATAACCCGTTATTGACAAAGATGCATCGGACCTGATCCCCCACGGCTCGGTGAAGAAGGAGGGCCGTCACCGAAGAATCAACCCCTCCACTTAAAGCACAGATCACCTTCTTCGTCCCAATCCTCTCCTTAAGATCCTGGACCGTCTGGTCCAGAAAAGAGGTCATGGTCCAGAGATGAGAGCATCCGCAGATCCGAAAGAGAAAATTCCGGACCAACTCCATGCCTTTCGGCGTGTGGACCACCTCGGGATGAAACTGAAGGCCATAAATCTCCCTCCGGTGATCGGCGATGGCCGCGCAGGGCGTATTTCTCGTATGCGCGATAGCATGAAACCCCGGCGGCATCTTCCTGATCTGATCTCCATGGCTCATCCAGACCTCCATCTGGGTCCCTTTGCCGCCGATGTTCTTGAAGAGCTTCCCTCCCTCATCGAGGGTGACCCTGGCCATCCCGTATTCCCTCTTTTGCGATGAAACAACCTGCCCTCCGAGGAGGTGAGCCGTCAATTGGAGTCCGTAGCAGATGCCTAAGATCGGAATGCCTAAGGTAAAAAGAGCAGGATCACAGCGCGGCGCATCCTTTCCGTAAACACTGGAAGGTCCCCCCGACAGAATGATCCCTTTCGGAGCCATGGCCCTGATCTTGTCAACTCCGAAAAGGAAGGGATGGATTTCACTATAGACCTCGCATTCCCGAACCCGCCTCGCAATGAGTTGCGTATACTGGGAACCAAAATCGAGGATCAATATTTTATCAAACGGAGCCGGCTTCTTCATGGAATTCGCTTTCCTGATCGGGTGTTGGGGTCATGGTGAAAGAAGGAAATGCGGCCATCAGTGTTTTAAGAAATATCTTCCATCTTTCACTTCATATTGGTAGGAGACCCCTTTGCGATAGAAGAGGTCCCCCTTCTGGAGCAGTCGGGCGGTGACCAGCTCGTCAAGGCGGATGGGATATTTCCCATTTTCGAGGTAGTAGAGTTCAAGGGCGTTCTTGATTCGATCCGTCTGCGCTTTGTGAACGAAATGAGTGGGCACCTGGAGATCGACGGGCTCGATCTTCAGGTCCAGCACCTGCTGCAGGAGGCTCGGTTTCAGATAGAGAAAAAGGAGAAAGAGGATAATGAAGAAGGCTCCGTAATAAGAATAAGTTAAGACCTCCCGGAGGTTGGTCAGGCCCACCTTCTTAATCAGGCTGGGGGTTCGGACCTCCACCACCTCGATCAGTCCCATTTCGAGCAGATTGGAGAGGATCTCGCTTGCGTTAAATTTCCCCAAGAGGCTCCGGTCGATGGTCTCCTGTACGGTTCGCGTTCCGTCGACGAGCTGATAGATCATCTCCTGCTCGGAAGTCAGTTTCTCTTTCATGGAACTGTGGGAGAACATGGGGTCCACATGCTGCTCTTTAGCGCCAGTAGATTTTCGAAAGACGATATGGGGGGAAAAAATTCTCTTTTCGATCTCCGACCACTCATCGACCATCCGGAGGATGTTCAGCAGGACCTGCTCAGCGCTGAGAGCGAAAGGGATCTTCTTATAACTTTCGACCAGTTTGAGATCGAAATTGAATTGGCCGTCCTCCCACCAGAAGAGGTCATAGATCGTCTCATAGGTCTGCGTGGCGATGACCTTCAGAACGTCTTCTTTCTGCAGCAATTGAAGTTCGACCAGAATCTCGCCCAGATATCGATTGGGCGCACTTTTCTGAATCTTCAGGACTCGTTCCAACTGCTCTTCCGTGATCAGCTGGGCTTTCACCAAGATCTCACCGATGAGATCCTTCTTTCCCCGATAGTTCGAATAGACATGGACGATCATCCCATCGACAAAATAGACCTCCACCAGGTTTTTCCCCCTGCGGACCTTCAGAACCCCTGTTTTCAGCTGCTGGCCGATGAGTTGAATGATCTCGGTAATGCTAAAGTCTTTTAGCGTTCCTTGCAGAGCCATCGCGTTTTCCTTTTTGAGACGAACTCTCTATGTCCCAACCCCCCTACCCTCTTGCCTCATATCGGGGTTCAAATCGAGAGGTCCGTAGGGCGGAGAGAATGTAAAAGAGGATGGCCGCCATCCCCCAGGGGACCAGACTCCACAGGGGGGAGGAGGTTTGGGCGATAGGGGAAGGGATGATTCCGTTCCAAAACACAAACCTTAGGACGAATAGAGAAAAGAGGAATAAGAACAAGAGGCCTTTGGTGGCTTCTCCCCGCCACATGTCTCCAATTCCTACAAAGAAGAAGGAGAGGAGCCGGACGACGACATGCTCCTGTTTCTGAAATCGACGGACCTGATACGACTTCTTTTCCTTAATTTTCGCATGGACCTTCTCTTTTTGAAAAAAGATGCGGTAACAATTGAAGCAGATGAATTCCTGATCGGAGGGGCCCAGATAGAATCGAAACGTGGGGTTCCCGCACATGGGGCACCGCGTCAAAAACCTTTTCCTCCGACCGACCCTGGCCATGACGACTAAAAAGCCAAGGAACAGGGCAGGAAGCACTAAGGAGGTCCGGGAGGGAATTCTCTCAAACCAGGCCTTAAACAAGCGATACATCGCCCCTTCCCTTCCGATGAAGCGGGTGAGGGACCTCTTCCAGAGCGTTTGTGACGTGAAGACTTCGTCGATCACCAATCGATTGATGTTTGGAGAGTCAACCTTCAAATAGTAATCGACGAGGACAGGATCCAACTGCCTCGCTCTTTGAAATGCTTTGTCCATCTTCCCGGAAAGAAACGTTTCTTGAGAATAAGCCCGATAAAGATTGAAATGGTAAGCCCCACGGCTCGGGTCGAGATCGATCGCTTTTTGATAAGAAGCGATGGCCAGGTCGATCTGTTTTTTAGCCAGATAAACGTTCCCGAGGTTGGAAAGGGCGTCGCTGAATTTGGGATCCTGCTGGAGTGTTTTCTTATACCACTCTTCGGCCTCGGGAAGACGGCCTTGCCTCTTCTCGAGCAGTCCGAGAGTGAAAAGGACCTCTGCATCCTCGGGATGACCGGTGGCCCATGCCCTCAACTTCTCCTCCGTTCCTTTATCCCATTCCCCTTGATGAACCCGACTCATCTCGACAATAACCTCTGAAGAAAGGTCGTTCAAGAAGGAAGAGGAGGAGCGCAGGAAAAAGGGCAGGTAGACAAGAAGGATCAAGAAGAGGAGGATGAAATAGCGCTCCTTTTTCGCTGCATAGCCCCACAGCAGAATCGACCAAAACAGGACGGCCCAGAGGATATCCAGCCGCAAAAAGAGGGGGATGAAGAGGAAGAAGATCTTCAGACTGTTGAGGAGGAGCATCGATATCTCGTAGGTCAGATTTCTTCGAATCTCGTAAAAATAGAGAGGGAGATATTTGACGATGATCACGATCCCGAAGATCATGAAGGTGAGGAGGATCGCATTCGAAAACAGGTAAAAGAGGTTGTAAGAAAACGGGAGGGAAACGGGGAAGTAGCGGAATTTTGCGAGCTGGGCTTTAAACCACTCGGGAACGATCAGATGAAGTTGAAACGGGTTCTGTTGCCACCGGGCTTGTGCCAAGACGATGTAAGGTTGGGGAAGGTCCGGCGAAAATTTGATGGCATAGGCAGCCAATGTCACGGCTTGATCGTCATCCCCTTTGCGGTGGGCCTCTTGGGATCCCCGGATGAGCAGAAGCGACAGGGTGGGGGCATTTCTCACTCCGCGATCCAATTTCCATTCATAAAGCTGGTCCAGCTCTTTTGGGTTGGAGAGGGCCCCCCTTCGTTCCAAAGCGATCGCCTTCAGATTGAAGGGTGAATCCTCAGAAGAGGGAGAGCTTTCAGTGGAAAAGAATTCTTTCGAGAAAGGCAGTGTCTCCTTTTGGGTAAAAAGGCCGGTATAGTACAGGACGGAGAAGATGAGGATGATGAGAATCAAAAGGGCTTTTTTCATCGGTCCTTTGCTTGGGGGCCGTTATTCCAGCCGGTAATTCGGGGCCTCTTTGGTGATGATGACGTCGTGGACATGACTTTCTCTCAATCCTGACGGTGTGACCCGAATGAACCTTGCCTTTTTCTGTAACTCTTGGATAGTTCCTGCACCCAGGTACCCCATTCCAGCCTTGAGCCCCCCCATGAGTTGATGGACACATAAGGAAAGAGCTCCCCGGTGTGGAACCCTTCCTTCAATCCCCTCTGGAACCAATTTCGCAACGCTCTCCACCTCGTCCTGGAAGTAGCGATCCTTGCTCCCTTCTTTCATGGCCTCGAGGGAACCCATGCCCCGGTAGACCTTGTAGCTCCTCCCCTGGAAGAGGACAAGATCCCCCGGGCTTTCGTCCGTTCCGGCAAATAGATTTCCGATCATCACCGAGTGGGCACCCGCCGCGATGGCCTTTGTGATGTCACCTGAATATTTGATTCCCCCATCGGCGATGATGGGAATGTCATACTTCTCCGAAATCTCGGCCGTCTCCATGATCGCGGAGAGCTGAGGGATCCCCACTCCCGCCACGATCCTCGTGGTACAGATGGAACCCGGACCCACCCCGATCTTGATGGCATCCACCCCCGCCTTGATAAGATCGAGAAATCCCTCCTTCGTCGCCACATTCCCGCCAACGAGTTGACAGTCGGGATAGTTTTCTTTGATCTCCCGAAGGGTGTTGAGAACATCCTGGGAATGGCCATGGGCCGTATCGACGACCAGAAGATCGACACCTGCCTGGATGAGGGCCTCAACCCTCGCCTCTCGATCTTTTCCGGGTCCCACGGCTGCCCCCACTCGAAGACGTCCCAGGTGATCTTTGCAGGAATTAGGATACTTCCTCATCTTCTCGATGTCCTTGATGGTAATGAGTCCCTTCAGATTATTCTTCTCATCCACCACCAGGAGTTTCTCGATCCGGTTCCGATGGAGAATTTCCTTGGCTTCTTCTAAGGTGGTACCCACGGCGGCGGTGATGAGGCGGTCTTTCGTCATCACGGTGGAGATTTTATCTTCTAATCTCTTTTCAAAACGGAGATCCCGATTGGTGAGGATGCCCACCAGTTTATTATCTTTGGTGACGGGGACTCCCGAGATACGGTACTTCTTCATAGCCTCCAGGGCTTCGTGGATCTTTTGATCTGGATGCATCGTAATAGGATCGATGATCATCCCGCTTTCCGACTTCTTCACTTTATCCACTTCGAGGGCTTGGTCGGAGATCGACATATTCCGATGGATCACGCCAAGTCCTCCCTCTTGGGCCATGCTGATCGCCGTTCTCGACTCCGTGACCGTATCCATGGCCGCGCTCACCAGCGGCATATTGAGACGGATCCCGCGCGTCAATCGCGTGCTGATGTCCACGTCTTTTGGCAGGACGGCCGAAAAGGCGGGGACAAGGGAGACATCGTCGAAGGTGAGGCATTCCTCAATAGGCTTGGGGTAAGTTCCCTTCATTTTCTCTCACTTCCCGTGGGAAATTTGTATTTGATATATCAGACGACTCCTGATTTGTCAACTGAACCGGATCCCCCACCCATCCCAGCATGCGATTGATGGCCGGAAAAAGGTGGTCGAGGGTTTCAGGTTTAAGAGAAGAGATGGAGATGCCGCCATATTTTCGGCAGATGAGGTTGATCTCCTGCGGATTCAATCGATCCTCTTTATTGAAAATCCTTAGTCTCGGGATGTGATCCAACTTTAACTCGCCGAGGATCTTTTCAACCGTATCTATGTGCTCAGAGAACCAGGGGCTGCTCGCGTCGATGAGATGGATCAAAAGAACCGAGTCTCTTAATTCCTCGAAAGTTGGACGAAAGGCACCCATGAGGTCCTTCGGCAGATCGTTGATGAATCCAACAGTATCGGTGATCACGACCTGATGATTCCCGTGGACTCGGAGCCTCCGGGCGGCTGTATCGAGGGTAGAAAATAACTTATTCTCCACATGGAACCGGCTCTTCGTAAGAAGGTTGAAAAGGGTGGATTTCCCCGCATTGGTGTATCCGATGATGGAAAGGGTGGGAATTCCTGTTTTCAGCCTCCGTGCCCGTCTCTGTTCCCGGCTCTTGCTCAATTTATCCAATGCCTTCTCGAGAAGACGGATGCGATCCCTCACTCGCCTCCGATCGATCTCCAATTTCGTCTCCCCGGGGCCTCTCCCTCCGATCCCGCCCGTCAGTCGCGAAAGGGCCAAGGTCTTTTTTGCCAGCCGCGGAAGAAGGTACCGGAGTTGGGCCAGCTCCACCTGAACTTTGCCGTCCGGTGTATGGGCCCGCTGGGCAAAGATGTCAAGGATGAGTTGAGTCCTGTCGATAACCCTCAATTCCGTCCGATCTGAAATCGCAGCCATCTGACCGGGAGTCAGATTCTGATCAAAAATGATCAGGTCGACCCCCCGTTGCATGCAGTTGACTAATAACTCCTTCAGCTTCCCCTCTCCCATTAAGGTCGCCGGCGAGAGATGCTGGGGGCGCTGGATAATGGCATTGACTACGAAGACGCCGCTCGTTTCGGAAAGTTCCTTTAGCTCCTCCATCGACCTTTCCTGTGTTCCCCGGCTCTCTTTGCTTACGCTAATCAGGATCGCTTTCTCCCTCGATCCCTTGAGGGGAATCAATCTCTGCCCTCTCTGGAATTCATCTTCGAGGGATTGAATCCAACTTGAAAAATCGATGTCCAAGCCCGCCAGGGACGAGGGGGGATAGACCTCCCACACCCTTTTCTCCGGATTATCAGGAAGAAGGTGGGCCCAATGGACCAACCCTGGAAGACCGTTTTCACTCACCGTCAGAGCAATCATCATATCCAACCTTAAGAGAGCAAGATCGGTCAGATCGTCCTGGCTCAGCGGTTCCTCCTGAAGATGGGTATGGATGAGACGGAGACCTCTCAGCCGCAAGATCCCAGATCGGTAGCGGGAGAATTCGGGTAGAGTCAGCCCTTTCTGGTCTCCGACGATGACGGTCTCAATGTCCCCTCGACGGCCGATGACAATACCTATTTGCCGCCTTATTTCATTCGACAGTTCGGTAAGATTGCGGGCGATTTCCGGAGTGACGATCTTCTGAGGAGGGATCTTCTTTCGGTAAACATGCTCGAGTCTCTTGATTTGGCTCGGCTTTAGACCGATAAGGTTTCCGTAAACTCTGTTAATTTAAGCCTCCTTTTTACAAAATTCTAATACGCGACGTTTTTGAAGTCAAGGATTTCACTTGAGATTTCCAAACAGAGGATAGAAATCTCTGTGTAATCAAGAGAGCGTATAGAAGCTTTTCGGAGCTCTCTATTCATTAAACAATTCAATCTTTCCCCAGCTTCCCTTCTCCCCCTGCCTTGAAATCTTAACGTCTAAGAATTGCTGAACAACCCATAGGTTGGTCAGCAGATGCTCTGTGATCCGCGACGTGGTGAAGGAAGACCTTCCTTTGGCCAGGGCCATAAAAGGGACGAGTTGATCGGCTAAATGAGGATCGATGCAACCTTCTGACTCCATGTAATTCTGCAAAGAAAGGAGGGCTTCTTTTGCCACCTCCTCCGCTGGCTTTCCCCTCTGCCCCAGGGCGGAAAATCCCGCCGTCACCTTTTCAAATTCAACCACCAACAAGAGAAAAGAACCCTGTCCGATAGCCGGAGCATCAGGCAAGAGCGTTATTTCACCTTCCACCTTCATCACCTTCTCAATCCTTCGGAGGGCTTCATCTCGCTGCCTTTCGACGATAGGGTGAGGAAGGTTGGAGGAGGCTGAGAGACCTCTGATCTTCTTCAGATCACCTCGGTTTACGAGCGATAGCGGATTTAATCCAAAACCGGGTTGGATCTCGACGTTGAGAATCCCACCCCCTCTGGGATACCATCCCCATCGTTCGAGGTGGCCTTTAACAGAAACACCCATGAGACGGAGTGCCGGGAAAAGGATCTCCTGAAGGTAGTGGAAAGGAGGACTCCATGGGACGTGGGTTCCTCCCTCCAGGATCAATTTTGAATTTTTCTGTGATTGAGAGAGGGGGAGAAGAAGAGCCTGCAGTAGAAGCGTGATCGAACCGGCTGTTCCTATTCTGAAGTGATAGTCTCCAGGAGAAATTCCTTTGGGAATGAAGCTCAGGGTTTGAGAACCGAGGGCGCCCCCTTCCACTCTTGCTCCGGCAATCTTGCCAAGGGCCTCCACAGCGGTCAAATGTTGCCTTCCCATGCCAGGATTCTTCCGTTTCCCGCGGATCTGATGGACCGTCAGAGGCCGATTCAAAAGTGCTGAAAGGGCGAGAGCCGTACGTAAGATCTGGCCTCCGCCTTCTCCATACGATCCGTCAATTTCAATCATGTGTTGGCTTTGTCGGTTCATTGCTATGAGGCTAATCGAAACGAAAAACCCTGTCAATCCTTCGGCCCGACCTTTCGATTCGTCCGTTATCAAAATCATACGCGACACGTTCACTGATCAACGTGGGGCAAGGCTTTTCGTCCTGCATGTCATCGGGCGGCGAAATGAACTGGCTGAGGGCGTTCAGTGCTGAAGCGACCCCGAAGGGTTGCCCTACGTTTTAATTATTTCTCGATGACGCGCCGTCATGACCGACTCCTAAGACCCCGGGATGGGAAACCTCTTTTCCACTTCTCCATTTCATGTTAGGCTTGAACCATCATTTCGACACGGGTAGAAATGGACCAAGTAATCATCATCGGTTCGGGAACAGGGGTCCCCTCCTTAAGAAGGGGATCTCCGGGGCTTGTCTTTCTTTCCGACTCTTCAACCGTCCTGATCGACAGCGGCTCCGGGACCTTGAGGAGAATGCTGGAGGTGGGCATCACTTATCGGGACATTGATCTCCTTCTCTATACCCACATTCATCCTGACCATGTCATTGATCTCGTGCCAATCCTTTTTGCGAGCAAATATGGAGAGGCTCCCCGCGGGAAAGATTTGACCTGCCTCGGAGGCCCCGGATTCAAACGATATTTCAATAAACTGGAGAAGACTTACGGAGGGTGGATCGAATCGAAAGCTTACCGGTTATCGATAAAAGAGGTCACCTCCAGGTCCTTGCGCTTCCAGGACTTAAAAATCATTTCAAAACCGATGGCCCATATTTCGGAGAGCGTCGGTTACCGGATTGAACTCAAGAACGGAAAAACGATCGCTGTTTCCGGCGATACCGATTATTGTGAAAATCTGATCGACCTCGCTTCCGGGGTGGATCTCCTCGTCCTGGAATGTTCTTTCCCAGATGAGAAGAAGGTGGAGGGACATCTGACCCCTACCCTGGCTGGAAGGATTGCCTTGGAATCCAGGTGCAAAAAACTTCTCCTGACCCATTTGTATCCTATCTGCGATCAATTCGATATCCTTGAAACCTGTCGTAAGGTCTTCCCGGGGGAGGTGGTCCTTGGAGAAGATCTTATGAAAATCGACGTCTAAGCCCTCCGGTAACATTGACAATTCCCCTCATTTGATATATCTTAATCATTAAGGAGATGACTCAATGAAGCGATTCTCGGCATTGTTAGCCTTTTTTTTGGTCTTATTTCTCCCCTTCGGCATCTCAGGAGCGGCCGAGGAGAAGCCCCCAGTCTATGTCATCGAGGTCGAGGGGATCATCAATCCGGCCACAGCAAAATTCATCGTCGAATCGATTGATCAGGCCGGTCAAGAGGGAGCCCAGTGTTTGATTATTGAACTGGACACCCCCGGAGGATTGATGGACTCGATGAGGAGTATCATTAAAAAGATTCTCACCTCCAATATCCCCATCATCGTCTATGTAGCTCCCAGCGGGGCCAGGGCGGCCTCCGCGGGAGTATTTATTACGTTATCCGCTCACGTCGCGGTGATGGCTCCGAGCACCCACATCGGAGCCGCCCATCCGGTCACCCTGGGAGGCGAGGGTAAGGAGAACAAGACGATGACGGATAAGATCCTCAACGATACCGTCTCCTATATCAAGACGATCGCGAAAACGAGAGGGAAGAATGTCGATTGGGCTGAGAAGGCAGTGAGAAAAAGCGTCTCTATTACGGAAGATGAAGCGTTAAAACAGAATGTCATTGATATGATCAGCCCCGATCTTCAAGACCTCTTATCAAGGCTGGATGGAAAGGTCATTAAGTTTGATGGGGTTTCGAGAACCCTTCTCACCAAAGGGGTGAAGCCAAAATCGATACAGATGAGCTGGCGATACCGTCTTCTCGATGTCATCTCGAATCCTACCATCGCTTATATCCTTCTGATGTTAGGAATTTACGGAATCTTTTTTGAGCTCTCCAATCCCGGGGCGATCCTCCCCGGTGTCGTCGGGGGAATCTTTCTCATCCTTGCCTTTTATGCCTTACAGATGCTTCCCATCAATTTTGCCGGATTAGCTCTTATCCTCTTTGCCCTCATCCTGTTTATCGCGGAGGTGAAGGTGGTCAGCCATGGTCTATTGACGGTGGGAGGGGTGATCTCCCTCTTCTTGGGTTCCTTGATGCTAATCGAGACGCCCACGGAATATATGAGGATCTCTCTTACCGTGATCGTCCCGGCGGTCCTCGTGAGCGCTGCTTTCTTTACCTTTGCCGTGACAAAGGCGATTAAAGCCAGATTGACGAAGCCGACCACCGGGATAGAGGGTCTTATTGGAGAGACAGGGACGGCTTCTACCCCTATCGTTCCGGAAGGAAAGGTGTCCGTCCACGGAGAATTTTGGAACGCCACCAGTGATCAAAAGATAGACACAGGGGAGAAGGTGCAAGTGATTGGAGCGACGAACTTAAAGTTGAGAGTCAAAAAAATAGAATAAGGAGGAACGGAATATGGGTATCACTGGTTTACCTTCGGGATTCTTTTTTCTCATTATTTTCTTACTCATCTTAGCCGCTTCAGCGATCAAGATTCTCAGGGAGTATGAGCGGGGAGTCATCTTTCGACTGGGAAGGCTCATTGGCGCAAAGGGGCCCGGACTTTTCTTCATCATCCCTGGGGTTGACAAGATGCTTCGGGTCAGCCTCAGACTCGTGACCATGGATATTCCCCCCCAGGATGTGATCACGCGAGATAATGTTTCGATTAAAGTCAATGCGGTTGTCTACTTTCGGGTCATCGACCCCAACAAAGCGGTTGTCGAAGTGGAGAACTACCTTTATGCCACATCCCAGCTGGCTCAAACGACCCTCCGAAGCGTGGTAGGGCAGGTTGAATTGGACGAACTGCTCGCTCACCGGGAGAAAATCAATATGCAGCTTCAGGACATTCTCGACAAACATACGGACCCATGGGGGATCAAAGTCTCTCTCGTAGAAACCAAAGCTGTAGATCTGCCTGAAAACATGCAGAGAGCAATTGCCCGTCAGGCTGAGGCGGAGAGGGAAAAGAGAGCTAAGATCATCCACGCAGAGGGCGAATTCCAGGCCGCAGAAAAAATGTCCGAGGCTGCAAAAATCCTTAGTGTGAACCCTGCGGCAATTCAGCTAAGATTTCTTCAGACCCTGACCGAGGTGGCCACGGAGAAGAACTCGACGACCATCTTTCCGGTTCCGATCGACTTGCTCAAACCCTTTCTTGAAAAGAAGTAACGCTTCGTCCAATCGTCTTTTGGTCTGGTAGTCTTGTAGTTCGAAACAAAAAAACTACAAGATTATTAGACCAGGAGACCATTAGACCTTCTTCCTTCTCATCTGCCAGTCAACCTTACTCCATATCCCATGAAGAATCTGAACCTCGCGAGCATCCAGTTGGCTCCTCCCGAAGAGCCGCCGGAGGACCCTCATGATCCGTGTCGGATCCTTGTCATCAAGAAACCCGATGTCGATGAGCGTCCTCTCCATGTGATCAAACATTTTTCCGAGTTCCTCTGCCTTGGCAAGTTGCAATGGACCTCCTCCGATGGTCGGTGAGGATTGGAAGATCTCGTAGCAGAGAATCAGCACCGCCTGAGAAAGGTTGAGGGAAGGAAATGCAGTTGAAGAAGGGATGCTCACATAGAAGTGGCAGAGAAATAACTCTTCGTTGGTCAATCCCTCCCTTTCCGGACCGAAGACCAGAGCGACGGAATTTTTCATTGAAAGGGGAACCAGCTTCTTGACCAGATCTCGTGGAGTAAGGAGAGGCTTTCTCTCTTTTCCTCTCCGTGAAGTCGTTCCGACCACCCACCCGATGTCAGAAATTGCCTCTCGGAGGGAAGAAACCTCCTCCGCCCTTTCAAGCATATCCTCGGCCCCCGATGCGAGCTTGTAAGCATTCGGATGGAAGGGGGAGCACCCATCGACCAGGATTAACCGGCCTATTCCCATATTCTTCATGACCCTGGCTACGGAGCCGATGTTCTCCGGAAATTTTGGCCTGACCAGGACAATCGAGATGGCGTCGAGACTCATCTTCCCTTTCATCGATTTCATTATATCGTCGGAGGACCGTCTTGACTATCCCCTTTTTTTATCTTAATTTAATGCCGTCCCTTTTCGCTTCAACTTTATCCGCCTACGCAGAGGACCACGGGCTCTGCCCGTGGATGAATGCGTAACCCGTGCCTTGACCCTGCATGTGTTGAAGCTCGTTGTTTCGGCGGATTTCGCCAGTGGCGGATAACCCTCCGAAGCCTTGGCGTAGGAGGGTGTTCTTGTGGAGGTACCACGGGCTAAGCCCGTGGGGCTCCATAAAAGCGATTAAAAAATGATGAAAGTTCCCTTTTTCGATCTCGTCCCTCAATACCACGCAATCAGGGGAGAGATCCAAACGGCCATCGATGAAGTTCTTAAAACCCAGCAGTTCATTCTGGGGCCGAGAGTGGAGGCATTAGAAGGCGCCATCGCCACGTATTGTCAATCTCGTTATGCGATTGGGGTGGCTTCCGGTTCCGATGCGCTCTTCCTGGCCATCCTGGCCTTTGGGATTGGACCGGGAGACGAAGTGATCGTCCCACCCTTCACTTTTTTTGCCACA